>Ga0187844_10000015_pt1 | contig 104623 bp, 83 predicted proteins | sample SpaLakP09_SKY_50_FD_134517 | JGI IMG/M metagenome (GOLD analysis project Ga0187844, IMG submission 134517) | Oligotrophic lake water microbial communities from Sparkling Lake, Wisconsin, USA - SP09_SKY_50 | ecosystem: Environmental > Aquatic > Freshwater > Lake | place: USA: Sparkling Lake...
GGTCGACACCATGATCGTCGACGGCCTGTGGGACGTCTACAACCAGTACCACATGGGCATCACGGCCGAAAACGTCGCCAGGAAATACGACGTCTCGCGCGCCGCCCAGGACGAATTCGCGCTGCAGTCGCAGCTCAAGGCCGAAGCCGCGCAAAAAGCCGGCAAGTTCAAGGATGAAATCATTCCGCTGGAAATTCCATCGAAAAAAGGCACGGTCGTGTTCGATACCGACGAGTATCCGAAGCATGGCAGCACGCTCGAATCGCTGGCCAGCCTGCGCCCCGCCTTCAACAAGGAAGGCAGCGTCACCGCCGGCAACGCATCGGGCCTGAACGATGGCGCCGCCGCCGTCATCATGATGTCGGCCAAAAAAGCCAAAGAACTGGGCCTCAAGCCGCTGGCGCGCATCAAGGCTTACTCGTCGGCCGGGCTCGATCCTACGATCATGGGCATGGGCCCCGTCTCGGCCACCAAGCTGTGCCTGCAAAAGGCGGGCTGGAAGCACGAAGACGTGGACCTGATGGAAATTAACGAAGCGTTTGCCGCCCAGGCCATCGCGGTGAACAAGGAAATGGGCTGGGATACCAGCAAGATCAACGTCAACGGCGGCGCCATCGCCCTGGGGCACCCTATCGGTGCATCGGGCGCGCGCGTGCTGGTCACGCTGCTGCACGAAATGGTGCGCCGTGACGCCAAGCGCGGGCTGGCCAGCCTCTGCATCGGCGGTGGCATGGGAGTTGCATTGGCGGTAGAGCGCGACTAAGCAGTCCGCGTGTATTTTTTGTAGATCATAAAAACAGGAGAAGACAAATGGCTAGAGTTGCATTGGTAACCGGTGGTATGGGTGGTCTCGGCGAAGCGGTCTGTTTCAAGCTCGCCGCGCTCGGTTATAAGGTCGTCACCACGTATTCGCCTGGTAACAGCAAGGTCGAAGCCTGGCTGGCCACGACCCGGGACATGGGCTACGATTTCAAGGCCTATGCCTGCGACGTCGCGGACTACGATTCGGCGCAAGCGTGCGTCGCCAAGATCCAGGCCGAAGTGGGCCTGATCGACGTGCTGGTGAACAATGCCGGCATCACGCGCGACATGACCTTCAAAAAAATGGACAAGCCGAACTGGGACGCCGTCATGGCGACCAACCTCGATTCCGTCTTCAACATGACCAAGCCGGTATGCGACGGCATGGTCGACCGTGGCTGGGGCCGCATCATCAATATTTCCTCGGTCAACGGACAGAAGGGTGCTTTCGGGCAGACCAACTATTCCGCGGCCAAGGCCGGCATGCACGGCTTCACCAAGGCGCTGGCGCTGGAAGTGGCGCGCAAGGGTGTGACGGTCAACACCATCTCGCCGGGCTACATCGGCACCAAGATGGTCATGGAAATTCCGAAGGAAGTCCTGGACAGCAAGATCATCCCGCAAATCCCGATGGCGCGCCTTGGCAAGCCGGAAGAAGTTGCTGGCCTGGTGGCCTACCTGTCGTCCGATGAAGCAGCATTCGTCACTGGCGCCAACATCGCCATCAACGGCGGCCAGCACATGTCGTAAAAACCGGTGCGGATACGGCCAACACCGTATCCGCCGGGTGGAAAAGCGCAGCGCCTTCCACCATTGCTTGCGCCAGCTTGACGCATACAATGGTGGAAGGCGCTGCGCTTTTCCACCCTACGAATTTGAAAGAATCTACTTGAACCCAACTTTGCATTTGCGCGCAGCGTGTGAAGCCGACATCCCCGCGATGTCGGTCATCCGTCTCGCTGTCACCGAAAACCGCCTGTCCGACCCTGGCCGCATCACGCGCCAGATGTATGTCGACTATCTCGAAGAATGCGGCCGCAGCTGGGTATGCGAAATCGACGGCGCCATCGTCGGTTTCTCCTCCGCCGACAAGATCGATGCCTCGATCTGGGCGCTGTTCGTCAACCCCGCCCATGAAGGCCTGGGCGTCGGCAAGCGCCTGCTGGCGCTGGCCGTCGACTACCTGTTTTTCCTCGGCCACCACGAGATCACGCTCTCCACCAGCGCCGACACCCGCGCCGATGTGTTCTACGCTTCCCAGGGCTGGGAACGCGGCAAGATGAAGAACGACGTCGATGTCGCCTACTCGCTCCAGAAGGAATCCCATGACCACCCTGCCTAAAGGCGGCCTGACGCTGGCCGCGCTCGAAGAACAGCTGCTCCAGCCCGGCGTGAAGGGCTTGCCCATCACCGAACCGCTGCGCCAGCACGCGATCGGCGTGCAGGGCTGGAACGTGCTGCGCGCCGACACCAGCTTTCCGGTCGCGGTCCTGAAGGAATCGGCCCTGCGCCACAACCTCGACTGGATGCGCCGCTTCTGCGAACAGCACAGGGCCGTGCTGGCCCCGCACGGCAAGACCACCATGTCGCCGCAGCTGTTCGGCGCCCAGCTGGCCAACGGCGCCTGGGGTATGACCCTGGCCACCGCCAGCCAGGTGCAGGTCGCGCACCGCTTCGGCGTGCGGCGCGTGCTGCTGGCGAACCAGCTGGTGGCCCCGGCCGACATCGCAGCCATGCTGCGCCTGCTGCACGACGACCCCGACTTCGAACTGTTCGCGCTGGCCGATTCGCTCGAAGGCGTGGCGCGCCTGGCGCAGGCCGTGCAGGCGCACCCGCTGGCGCGGCCCTTGCCGCTGCTGGTGGAAATGGGCATCAGCGGCAAACGCGCGGGCTGCCGCACCGTGGACGAAGCGATGCAGGTCGCGCGCCTGGTCGCCGCGGCGCCCGGCTTGCAGCTGGCCGGCATCGAAGGCTACGAAGGCTTGCTGTCCGATCCCGATTCCGTCAACGCCTTCGTCGCGGAACTGGTCGCCCTGCTGCGCAGCGCGCGCGCCGAAAACCTGTTTGCAGGCCCGGAAGTGCTGCTCTCGGCCGGCGGATCGGCCTATTTCGACCTGGTCGCGCGCGGCTTCGACGGCGTGCAAGGCGTGCGCGCCATCCTGCGCAGCGGCTGCTACCTCACCAGCGACCATGGCAACTACCTGCGCTACGTGGCGCAGCTGAACCAACGCGAACAGGTCATCGACGGCCTGCGGCCGGCCCTCGAAGTCTGGAGCATGGTGCAGTCGCTGCCCGAACCCGGGCTGGCCATCCTCACCATGGGCAAGCGTGACGCCTCGTACGACATCGACCTGCCGATTCCGCTGGTATGGCACCGGCCCGGCCCAGGCATACCGGCCGCGCTGCCCGAAGGCTGCAGCATCGTCAAGATGAACGACCAGCACGCCTACCTGCAGCTGCCGGACGGGCACGCGCTGGCCGTGGGCGACCTGGTAGGCTGCGGCATCTCGCACCCGTGCACCACCTTCGACAAATGGACGCTGCTGCTGGCGGTCGACGACGGCTACAACGTGCGTTACGGCGTCAATACCTTGTTCTAGTACGCTACAATCTGCGATCCACCCAGATGAGAGCGACCATGCCTGCGATTCCGACTTCCCTGTTCCCGCCCATCCTGCCGACCAGGCAGGGGATGCTGGAGGTCGACGAACTCCACACCATCTACTGGGAAGAAGTGGGCAACCCGGACGGCGTGCCGGTGGTGTTCCTGCATGGCGGCCCGGGCGCCGGCCTGTCGCCCCAGCACCGCCGCTTTTTCGATCCGCAGCACTACCGCATCATCCTGTTCGACCAGCGCGGCGCCGGCAAGTCCACCCCGCTGGGCGAGTGGCGCAACAACACCACCCAGCTTCTGGTGGGCGACATCGAACAGCTGCGCATCAAGTTCGGCATCGACCAGTGGCTGGTGTTCGGCGGCTCCTGGGGCTCCACGCTGGCGCTGGCCTACGGCCAAGCGCATCCCGACCGCTGCCTGGGCTTCATCCTGCGCGGGATCTTCCTGTGCACCAAGGCCGAAGTGGACTGGTTCCTGCATGGCGTGCAGTGGTTCTATCCCGAGCTGTACGACGAATTCGTCGCCCCCATTCCCGAAGCCGAAAGGGGCGACCTGCTCACGGCCTACACCACGCGCATGATGTCAAGCGACCCGGCCGTGTACTGGCCGGCCGCACGCGCCTGGAGCCGCTTCGAAGGCCGCCGCGTGTTCCTGCTGCCCCAGCCCGACGAACCGGCGTCCGACACGCTGGACCTGGGCGTGGGGCGGCTCGAATCGCATTACATGGCCAACCACGGCTTTTTCAGCGACGACCAGCTGGTGAAGGAAGTGGGGCGCATCGCCCACCTGCCGGTGGTGATCGTCCAGGGCCGATACGACGTCATCTGCCCGCCGCTGTCGGCCTACCGCCTGCACCAGGCCTGGCCCGGATCGGTGCTCAAGATCGTCCCGGACGCCGGCCACGGGGCGCTGGAATCGGGCATTTCCCGCTCGCTGGTGGCGGCGACCGAACAATTCAAACGCAAGCGCAAGTTCGATTAGCGACCCGATGTCGCGCGGGCTGCTACACTAGCGGCTGAACAATGCCATTTTTACCAGCCCGCGCCCCATGAACATCCAGATCACCGATATCGGCCACGTCATCCAGCTGGCCATTGCGCCGGTGTTCCTGCTGACCGGCGTGTGCACGATGCTGATGGTGCTCACCAACCGCCTGGCGCGCATCATCGACCGCACGCGCGTGCTCGAAGACCGGCTCGACCTGGCCTACCACGACGCCTACATGGATGAAACCGACATCCTGTACCGGCGCTGGCACCTGATCAACATGGCCATTACCCTCAGCACCGCCTGCGGCCTGCTCATTTGCCTGGTCATTGCCATGCTGTTTTTCGGCGACACCACCAATCTACCGCTCGACCGCTACATCGCCGCGCTGTTCGTGATCGCCATGGTGGCGCTGATCGGCAGCTTCATGTACCTGCTGCGCGAAATTTTCGTCGCCTCCTCGACCCTGCGCGCGCGCCGCCATGTGCGCCCGAATACTTAGAAACGACCACGTCATGCACGACTACAAACGCCCCCCGACCCTGCACCGCTACGCGCCGCGCGCCGAACTCGAACTGTCGCTCAAGGCCGGCCAGTTTCGCCTGGTCCCGTCCAGCAACTGCCTGACGCTGTCGTTCTCGCAGGTGTGGGACAAGGCCCTGTTCGAACTGCTCTCGCCGGCCGACTGCTGCCTGATCATCCACAACACCGAAGAATTCGGCGAACGCCTGCACCGCGCCGTGCAGCGCACCTTGCCCAGCTGGGCGGGGATCGACGGCGCGGTGGAATACGGCGCGCGCGCCGCACTGGGCGCGGCCTTCACCAAGACCAGCGCCGAAGCGCACGAACATGAATGGCAGTTTGCCTGGCGCGCCATGGCGCCGCAAATGAGCCTGAACCCGGTCACCATCAAGATCGGCAGCATTGAAAGCTTCGCCGAACTGCGCGACCGCGAAAGCTATCCCGCCTGATCTGCCGGGCGGTCCAGCCGTTCGAGGACCGCCTTCATCATGCGTTCGATGTCGGAACGGATGATGTTCGCACCCAGCATGCCGGGCACGTAAAACTTGGGCACCAGCTTGCCCGTATAGACTATGCGCGTGCCGCCGGTTTCAGGCACCGGCACCAGCTCCCAGCGGCAGCTGTAGACCTTCATGTCCCCCGTGACCAGGCCGATGTCGATCGACGATATCGGCTCTTCGAGCACGCTCACCACCAGGTGGATCGAGCGCGTGAAAAACAGGAAGCGCGCCACGCCGAACTGCTCCACCACGGCCTTGTTGCCGGTCCTGGACAGGACCCTGGTGGTCTTCATGTCGGGCACGAATTCGGCCATGCGGTCGTAGTCGGTCAGTACCTTCCATACGGCCGCCGGGGGTGCATTGACCGCGCCGCTGGCGTTCACCTCGAACACATGCTGGCCGCCCACGTCGACCCGCTTGACCGCCACCTCAAGCTTGGGTAACTGCGCCATGGCAGGCATGGCGCAGCAGAACAGCAGCCAGAAGAGGAAGCGGGAGGTCATGGTCCCAGCGTACGGGAAAGAATGCACCCTGACAAGCGGTGCACAACCGTGCTAGACCATGAATCCCAGGTCCGGCAGCGCGAAGCGGCTCAGCTCATTGCGGAACACCTGGGTTTCCAGCATGGCCGCGTCGGCCCCGAACCATTTGCCCAGCGTGGCCCCGAACTGCTGGTTGGAGAACTGGGGTATCCATGCCCCGCGCCCGGTGGCGTCGTCCGCCCCGCCCAGGGTGAAGTCCGGGAAGCGTCCGTACAGGCCACCCCTGACCGCCGCGCCGATGACCAGCTGGTGGTTACCCCAGGCATGGTCGGTGCCGCCCGAGTTGGGCACCAGGGTGCGGCCGAAGTCGGACATGGTGAAGGTGGTGACATGCTGCGCCGCGCCAATTTCACCGAGCGCCAGCTGGAAGGCCGCCACCGCCTGCGACACCTGGCGCAGCAGGTCGAACTGCTGCCAGCCCTGGCCGCCGTGAGTGTCGAAGCCGCCCAGCGACACGAAGAACACCTGGCGTCCCGGACCCTGGGCCGCGCGCATGCGGATCAGCTGCGCCACGGTCTTGATCTGGGTCGCCAGCGACGTGCCGGGGAACACGGTCGCCAGCGGGGCGCCGCTGTTGGCCGTCGCCAGCTTGCCGGCCAGGTCCATGCCGTCCAGCAGCGCCTTGTTGGCCGCGCCGGCCAGCAGGTTCGGATGATTGCTCGACAGGATGGCGCGCAAGGCATCGCGCCGCTTGTCCGCTTCCGCCTGCGGCCAGAAATTCATGCCGGCCATGCCCAGCTGCCCGTTGGCGGGCAATTGGTTGCCGTGGGTGGTGGCGCCTTCGATGAACAGGCCGCCCGCGCCCAGCGCCACCGCGTCCAGCGCGCCGCCCGTGCCCAGCAGGTCGACCAGGCGCCCGCCCCAGCCGGTGCCGGCGCCGGCCGCGCTGCCGGCCTGGTTTTGCAAGGTCTGGTCGGGATGCGAAAACAGCTGCGGCGGGTTGGCCGTGCCGGCCAGGTACTGGGCCTTGGTCAGCGGCTGGCGCAGGCTGCCCACGTTGAGGACGGCGGCCACATTGCCCTGTCCGTACAGGGCATCGAGTTCCGGCATGCCGTAGTGGAAGCCGAACGGCTGCGCCACCGGATCGGCCACCGCCTGCAGCAGCGCGGAGCGGGGCGCCAGCAGGGTGTTGGCCGCGTTCGACAGGGCCAGCCCGCTGGCGCCGCGGATGGCCGTGTATTTCTGGTAGCGCGCCGCATCGAGCGGCACGATCATATTGTTGCCGTCGTTGCCGCCGTACAGGTACAGGCAGACCAGGGCCTTGTAGTCCGATACCGCCGCCTGCGCCGGTACGGCTGCGAGCAGTCCCAGCGAGGACATGGCGCGCAGGAAGCCGCGCCGCGAATGTGTCTTGGATGTCATGGTGGGTCCTTGTTATTTGCCGACAGCGAATTCGGCGCTGATGGCGGTCAGGTACAGCGCGGTGATGGCGCGCTGGCGGCGGTCCGTGATCCCCGGCAGGGCGGCGCCGATGGCGCTGCGCGCCGCAGGGCTCATGCGCCCTGCGGTGAGGTTGGCGTCGACCATGTCCAGCAGCGCGGCCGGGTTGGCGGCGGCGTTGACGTAGGGCGCCAGGTCGAAGCGCACCATGCCAGCGTATTCCCCCGTCAGCAGGCGGTAGACCAGGTTGGCGCGCGCCACGGCCAGGGCTGGCGCATAGATCTGGAATTCCGGGCCGTAGGCGTCGGGCGAACCGGGCAGGCGCGTCATGGGCGAGTAGAAATTGAAGACGCTGGGCGAACCGGTGATCTTCTGGCCCAGCAGGAAGTAATCCCAGGCCATATTGTTCGGATTGATGACCGTGGCATTCATGGCCCGCATCAGGCCGATGGTGTGCAGCATCGGATCCTTCAGGTGGCCCGAGGTGGCGCCTTGCGCATCGCTGCGCGCCTCGGGGTCGAGCAGCACGGCCTGCAGCGTCGCCGCCAGGTCGCCGCTGCTGCTGCCGAACACCGTGGCCACGCGGCTGACATAGGCCGGGCTCGGGTTGCTGGTCACAAAGTGGCGGATCAGGCGCGTCGCGATGAAGGGCGCCACGTTCGGATGCGAGAACAGGTTGTCCATCACCGCGTCGAAGTCTTGCACGATGGTCTGGCCGGCGGGGATGGTGATGCCGTTCAGCAGCGTCTTGGCGCTCCTGTCGTGATAATTGTTGCGCGGCTGCAGGGGGCCCGACATGTTTTCCCAATTGATGCCGGTGGCGCTGGCGCCGGCATAGGTCCAGCCGGACAGGGCGCGCGAAAAATCGCCGATGCGGGCCTGGTCGTAGGTGGGGATGGCCTCGCCATTGCGGTCCAGCTGCAGGCTGCCGTCCTGGTTCAGCAGGTGGGGGCCCACCGTGAACAGCTGCATCACTTCGCGGGCGTAGTTTTCATTGGGCGAGGGCGTGATGCTGTTGCCCAGGTCCAAATACTTGCCCATGGCGGGGTTGAGCGTCATCTCGCGCAGCAGCGCCTTGAAATTGCCGAAAGCATGGCGGTCGAGCGTGACCAGCCACGGCCGGATTTCGTTGGCGTAGGGGTTCTTGTCTGCCGACACCACGAACAGCTGGGACAGGGCGAAGATCATGCGCTGGCGCAGCTGGTCCTGGCCGGTGGCCATGTTCATGTACCAGCCGCTGCGCAGCGTGTTGAGGTCGTCGGTGACCGGGATCGGGCTGGCCGGCATGGCCAGCTGCTGGGCCAGCCAGGCATTGGCGCCGGCAGCCTTGAAGCTGGCCAGGGTGGCAGGCGTGGCGCCAAAGCTGGCCTGGTCCAGGAAGCGGGCGGCGGCGAAGTGGGCGGCGTCCGGCAGCGGGGTCGGGACCGGGGTCGGCGTCGGCGTGGGCGTCGGTGTTGGCGTTGGTGTGGGTGTCGGCGTTGGCGTCGGCGTTGTCGTGCATGCGCCCGTGCGCACGCTGTAATCCTCGACCGACTGGCCGTTGGCCACATTGACCACCTTGACCGGAACCACGCTGTTCGGCTGGGCGTAGATGCCGGTCGCCGTCAGCCGGTTTGCCGATACATAGGCCGTAGGCGCCGCCTTGCGATTGATCCAGACCACCGACGTGGGCGTAAAGCGCAGCCCGTCGACGGTCAGCGTGAAAGGGGCGCCGCAGGGCACGGCCTTGGGCGCGACCGCGGAAATGGCGGGGGTGGCGGCCTTCAGCGTCAGCACCAGGCTGCCGGAAACGATGGGCGCCGTCTTGGTGGTCGCGGTAATGATGACCTGGCTTCCGGCCGGCATCACCGCGGGGGCGCGGTATTCGCCGTTCTGGTCATTGACGGTGCCGACCGTGGCGTTGCCGCCCTTGATGCCGTTAACGGCCAGCGCCATGTGCCTGCCCACGCCGTCCAGCTTGGGCAGCAGCCAGACGCGGCTTTCGAGCTCGTAGGGCGCGCGCCCGGACGCTTCGATCGTCACGCTCTGGGCGAAGGCGGGTGCGGCGACGGCCAGGCAGCAGATCGTGCTCCAGTGCCGTGCGTGGTGTACTGTCATGAAAAACCCCGTTTCTTTGTCGTTGTATTCGGTGCTTCCCCCTTCTGCAATTGGCATGCCAGCCGTATTGACGATGTTTTGGCCACTTTTTGCGGCGAAAAGTGACGGTTTTTGTTACTTTCTCGGAATAGTGACAATCTACAAATTTGCGACAAAAAAAGATTAGAACCCCGGATCTACAGAACTAGGTTGTAATGCCATTTGTTGTCCTAAACCTATAACTACAATGACCAGCCAAACCTATCCGCATCTGCTCGCTCCCCTCGACCTCGGCTTCACGACCCTGCGCAACCGCGTGATCATGGGATCGATGCACACCGGCCTCGAAGACCGCTTTTTCAACTACGACAAGCTGGCCGCGTTTTACCGCGAGCGCGCCAAGGGCGGCGTGGGGCTGATCGTCACGGGCGGCATCTCGCCCAACCGCCAGGGCTGGCTGCTGCCGTTCGGCGGCACCATGAACTTCATAGGCGACGTGTACAACCACCGCAAGGTCACCAAGGCCGTGCACGAAGAGGGCGGCAAGGTCCTGATGCAGATCCTGCACTCGGGCCGCTACGGCTACCAGCCGCTGATCGTCTCGGCCTCGGGCACCAAGTCGCCGATTTCGCCATTCAAGCCACGTCCGCTGACCGAACGCGGCATCGAAGCGACCATCAAGGATTACGCACGCTGCGCCAGGTTGGCCAAAAAGGCCGGCTACGACGGCATTGAAGTGATGGGCAGCGAAGGCTACCTGCTGAACCAGTTCCTGTGCGCGCGCACCAACCAGCGCCAGGACCGCTGGGGCGGCAGCATCGAAAACCGCATGCGCCTGCCGGTGGAGATCATCAAGCGGATCCGCAAGACGGTGGGCGACGACTTCATCATCATGTACCGCCACTCGCTGCTCGACCTGGTCGAAGGCGGCAACACCTGGGAAGAAGTGCTGGCCGTGGCGCACGCGCTGGAAGCGGCCGGCGTCACCATCCTCAACACGGGCATCGGCTGGCACGAAGCACGAGTGCCGACCATCGTCACCTCGGTTCCGCGCGCGGCGTTCGCCAGCGTGGCCGGCCGCCTGCGCCGCGAAGTGAAGATTCCCGTGGTGGCATCGAACCGCATCAACATGCCGTTTGAAGCGAACGACATCATCGCCCGCGGCGACGCCGACATGGTGTCGATGGCGCGTCCCTTCCTGGCCGATTCCGACTTCGTGAACAAGGCCGCCAGTGGCCGCGCCGACGAAATCAACACCTGCATCGGCTGCAACCAGGCCTGCCTGGACCACACCTTCTCGAACAAGCGCGCCAGCTGCCTGGTCAACCCGCGCGCCTGCCACGAAACGGAACTGGTGTACGCCAAGGCCGCGAAAGTGCGCAAGGTCGCCGTGGTGGGCGCCGGACCGGCCGGCCTGTCGGCGGCGACGGTGGCCGCCGAATGCGGGCACAAGGTCACCCTGTTCGATTCCAGCGACAGCGTGGGCGGCCAATTCAAGATTGCCATGCAAATCCCGGGCAAGGAAGAATTCAGCGAAACGATCCGCTACTTCCGCCGCAAGATCGACCTGACCGGCGTCGAACTGCGCCTGGGCCAGCGCGTCACGCGCGAAGAACTGCTGGCGGGCGGCTACGACGACGTCATCGTCGCCACCGGCATCAAGGTGCGCATGCCCGGCATCGAAGGCATCGGCCACGCCAAAGTGCTGTCCTATCTTGACGTGCTGCAGAAGAAGGTCCCGGTTGGCAAGCGCGTGGCCATCATCGGCGCCGGCGGTATCGGCTTCGACGTGGGCGAATACCTGCTGCACAATCCGGCGCACCCTCTGCCGCTGTCGGTGGGAACCTGGGCCGGCGAATGGGGCGTGGACCTGAACGCCACCACCAGCGGTGGCCTGGTCAAGCCGGTGGACGCGGAACCGGTGCGCCAGATCTTCCTGATGCAGCGCAAGGCCAGCAAGGTGGGCGCGGGACTGGGCAAGACCTCAGGCTGGGTGCACCGCGCCACGCTGTCGCGCAATGGCGTGGTCATGATGGCGGGCGTCACCTACAACAAGATCGACGACCAGGGCCTGCACGTGACGGTGGGTGGCGAAGAGCGCCTGATCGCGGTGGATAACGTGGTGATTTGCGCCGGCCAGGACAGCCTGACCGAGCTGATGCCGCCGGAAGGCACGACGGGCGGCCCGCGCTTCCACAAGATTGGCGGCGCGGCGCTGGCGGCAGAACTCGATGCCAAGCGCGCCATTAAAGAAGGTGCGGAACTGGCCGTCAGCCTGTAATTGCCACCTTTGGTAGGGGACTGTCCCAGGTTTTCAGGAAATCTTTCCTGAAAACCTGGGACAGTCCCCTACCAGAAGGAAAAATCAACTACTTCTTGCGGACGACGACGCAGCCGATCGAGTAACCGGCGCCGAACGAACAGATCACGCCGTGCGATCCCGACGGCATGTCGTCCTGGTACTTGTGAAAGGCGATGATCGATCCGGCCGACGAGGTGTTGGCATAGGTGTCGAGAATGACCGGCGCTTCCTTCGGTTCCGCGTCGCGCCCCAGCAGCATGCGTGTGATCAGCAGGTTCATGTTCAGGTTCGCCTGGTGCAGCCAGTAACGCGATACCTGCGCCACCTCCAGCCCCGCCGCCGTCACGGTTTCCCGAATCATCTCGGCCGCCATCGGGCACACTTCCTTGAATACCTTGCGGCCCTGCTGGCGGAACAGCTTGTCCGGCTTGCCCACGCCGGCTTCGTCGAAGCGGTTCATGAAGCCGAAGTTGTTGCGGATGTTGTTCGAGAATTTGGTCTTGAGCTTCGATTCCAGGATCTCGAACACGTGCGTGCCGCGCGCCGTGTCGGCCGCTTCCACCACGATCGCCGTGCAGGCATCGCCGAAAATGAAATGGCTGTCGCGGTCGCGGAAGTTCAGGTGGCCGCTGGTGATTTCAGGATTAAGCACCAGCACCGCGCGCGCCTGGCCGCTTTGCACGGCCGCCATCGCGGTCTGGATGCCGGAGGTGGCCGACGAGCAGGCCACGTTCATGTCGAAGCCGTAGCCTTCGATCCCCAGCGCTTCCTGCACTTCCACCGCCATGGCCGGGTAGGCGCGCTGCATATTGCTGCACGCGACCAGCACCATGTCGATATCTGCCGCGCTGCGCCCGGCGCGGTCGAGCGCCTGCTGCGCCGCCGCCACGCACATTTCGGCCTGCATCGACAGTTCGTCGTCGCCACGCTCGGGAATGCGCGCGGTCATGCGCGCAGGGTCGAGAATGCCGCTCTTTTCCATCACGTAGCGCGACTTGATGCCCGACGCCTTTTCGATGAAGCCGGCGCTCGAACCTTCGATCGCCGTCACCTCGCCCGCAGCGATCGCGGCGGCGTTGTCGATATTGAATTGTTCGGCATAGGCGTTGAAGGCGACGACCAGTTCCTCGTTCGAGATCGACTGGGAAGGCGTAAACAGGCCAGTGCCGCTGATGACGACTTGTTTCATAGTAAAACTTTCAAATAAGATAAGCCGGGCGTGACCCGGCGTGTACGCTGATTCTACACAATGGCGTGAGGGGGAGGGGCAAAACGGGCTTGCGGCCCCGCCCGGGACAAGGCTATTGCTGCGGCGTTTTTTTCGCCTGCTGGGCCAGCGTGGCTTTCGGCTCGGTCTTGGACAGCTGCATCGGCAGGCCCTTGAGATGGTTCAGCGCCTGCAGCAACTGGAAGTCGTCGGCGCTGCCGTATTCGAGCGGCTTGCGCTTGCGTTCCAGGGCCAGGATGCGCAACTGTTCTTCCACTTCATCGCGCGCGCCGCGCACGTCTTCCTTGTCGCGGTCGTTCGACAGGTGCTTGTCCAGGTCCGCTTCGCGCGTGCGCAGGGCATTGAGGCCGTCGCTGTCGGCGTTTTCGTCGACCAGGTAGTCGGGGATGATGCCGCGCGCCTGGATGGAGCGGCCTTTCGGCGTGTAGTAGCGCGCCGTGGTCAGCTTGACCGCGGTTTCGCTGGTCAGCGGACGCACCGTTTGCACCGATCCCTTGCCGAAGGTCTGGCTGCCGATGATGGTGGCGCGTTTGTAATCCTGCAGCGCGCCGGCCACGATTTCGGACGCCGACGCCGATCCTGTATTGACCAGCACCGCCATCGGAATGGACTTGAGCCCGGCCGGCAGCTGGGCCAGGGCGTCGGCCCCGCCGGGCTGCGCATAGAATTCGGGCCGCCCGGTGTAGCTGAATTTGTATTCCGGCAGCTGGCCATTGGTGGAGACGATCTCCACATCCTTCGGCAGGAAAGCGGCCGAGACGCCGATCGCGCCCTGCAGCACGCCGCCCGGGTCGTTGCGCAAGTCCAGCACCAGGCCCTTGAGCTGCGGCTCCTGCTTGTACAGCGCCTTGATCTTGGCGACCATGTCGTCCACGGTCGGCTCCTGGAACTGCGAAATGCGCAGCCAGGCGTAGCCCGGTTCGACGATCTTGCCCTTGACGCTCTTCTGGATGATTTCTTCGCGCGCGATGGTCATGGCCAGCGGCAGCGCTTCGTCCTTGCGCAGGATGGTCAGGGTGACCTTGGTGCCTGGTTCGCCGCGCATTTTTTTGACGGCTTCGTCGATGCCCAGGCCCTGGATGGTGAAGGTGTCGATGCGGGTGATCAGGTCACCGGGCTTGATGCCGGCGCGCCAGGCCGGTGAATCCTCGATCGGGGCCACGATCTTGATGTAACCCTCTTCGCTGACCGCGATTTCGATGCCCAGGCCGACGAACTTGCCCTCGGTGCCTTCGCGCAGTTCGCGGTAGGCTTTCTTGTCCAGGTAGGCCGAATGCGGGTCGAGCGAGGCGACCATGCCGGAAATGGCTTCGGTCAGTAGCTTCTTGTCTTCGACTTTTTCGACGTAGTCCGATTTGATCAGCCCGTACACGTCGGCCAGCTGGCGCAGTTCTTCGAGCGGCATGCCCGGTTCCACCGGCTTTTGCGCCAGCGCAGAAAATTGCATGGAGATGGCAATACCGGCAATGGCGCCAAGGCTGACAAGGCCGGAATTTTTGAGTGTGGAGCCCATGAATCACCTGAAAAATGCTGAAAGTACGCACACTGCGCCGGTCCAGTATAAACCCGAATTCCGCGCACGCGAGGTGCCCCAGCGCAAATTTCGGATCTGTATATGCACGTTCCCTGATCGTCCGGCCACTGTTGTTTGTTGTGTATCGCAAAGTAAAGAAAAGTAAAAAGCGCGCCCGGCCGGTCCCCTGGGCAAGTACAGACGCTAGAATGCCTTCATCGCTGTCCGTCCGGACGGCAAGCCTATCGCCGCTTAATCAATGAACAAACTTATTTCCCTTGCATGCCTCGCCATGCTGGGCGCCGTGCCACTGTCGCTGCATGCCGCAGCCGAAGCCGATGACAAGGAAGCACTGAAAAAGAAGGCGCCAGTGCCCGAAAAGCTGCAGGAAGTGACCGTCAGCGGCACCCGCGCCAACGATACCGAGAACCGCCGCAACGCCACCGCCGCCAAGATGATCTTCGGCCGCGAGGAACTGGACCGCAACGGCGATTCCAGTGTCGGCGAGATCCTCAAGCGCCTGCCCGGCGTGACCATGGGCGGCCCTCCGGGGCGCGGTGGACGCGGCGGCGGCCAGGTGCGCATGCGCGGCCTGGGCAACGGCTACACGCAGATGCTGGTCAACGGCGAACGTCCGCCGGCCGGCTTTTCGCTCGAATCGCTCGCGCCCGACCAGGTCGAGCGCATTGAAGTGATCCGCGGCGCGGTGGCCGAACACAGCACCCAGGCCATCGCCGGCACCATCAATATCGTGCTGCGCGAAGGTTACCAGCAAAAGGATATCCAGCTGCGCGTGAGCGACTCCATCGAGCAGGGGCGCCACAGCCCGAACCTGTCGCTGACCATGCCGGGCAAGGCGGGCAAGCTGACCTGGCTGATGACGGCGTCGCTGTCGTCGAACCGCGAGCACGATGCCAGCGTGAGCGACTACGAAACGGTCAACCCGGCCGGTGCGCTGGTCAAGGATGAAACGGTGGCCGCCCAAAGCACCCGCAGCGGGCGCGGGATTCACCTGATGCCGCGCGTGTCGTACAAGTTCGACAATGGCGACACCATCAATTTCCAGCCCTTCCTGGTGCATAACCGCAGCGACGGCACGTCCGAAAGCCGGCTTGCGCAGCGTTTGGTCAATGCGCCGGAGTACACGCTGGCCCAGGGCCGGTCCGACTCCTCGGCCACCTTCATGCGCGGTTTCGGCAACTGGCTGCACCGCATGGAGGAGGGCGCGCGCCTCGACGTCAAGTTTGGCTTCGGCGGCGGCCGTACCGAGAACGAATCGGTGCGCAATGAATTCGGCGGCGCACGCACCAACCGGTTCGACGACAGGGACAGCTCGCGCAACCGGGGCCTGTCGACCGGCGGCAAATACACTTCACCAATGGGCAAGGGCCACCTGCTGGCGGCAGGCTGGGACGCAGAAGCGCAACACCGCAGCCAGACGACGACGGCCCTGGTCAACGGCCAGGCGCAGTTTGCCGAATCGGGCGAAAACCTGACCGCCGATACGCGCCGCCTGGCGGCCTTCGTGCAGGACGAATGGGACATTACGCCAAAGTGGTCGGTGTACCTTGGCCTGCGCTGGGAAGGTATCCAGACCGACGCCGACAACCGCGGCCGTGAAACCAGCAGCTCGACCAGCGTGTGGAGTCCGGTCCTGCATTCGGTGTGGCGCCTGCCCGGCAGCGACAAGGACCAGATCCGCGCCAGCCTGACCCAAAGCTACCGCGCGCCGCAGCTGAACGACCTGATCGCGGCGCCCACTTTCTCGCAGCTGAACGGACCCACGCGCCCGGACCGCATCGGCAATCCAAACCTCAAGCCGGAGCTGTCGCAGGGAATCGACCTGGCATACGAACACTACGTGGGCAAGAGCGGCATCCTGTCGGTGAGCGGCTTTGCCCGCAAGATCGACGACCTGATGCGGCGCGTGCTGACCGAACGCATGGTGGGCAATGAAATGCGCTGGCTGTCGACGCCGTCGAATATCGGCACGGCGCGCACCGCAGGCGTGGAACTGGAAGCGAAGCTGCAGCTGGCCGACCTGATGGCCGACGCGCCGAACCTTGACCTGCGCGCCAATTACAGCCGCTTCTGGTCCAGCGTGGATGGTATCCCGGGCCCGGACAACCGGCTGGACCAGCAGGCAAAGCAAACCGCCAACGTGGGCGTGGACTACCGCATGAAGCAGATGCCGCTGACGCTGGGCGGCAGCTACAACTGGACACCGCCGATCGTGGTGCAGACCAGCGTGGACGAACGCGTGAGCACGGGCGTGAAGCGCCAGTTCGACGTGTACGGCCTGTGGAAATTCAGCGCCAACAACCAGCTGCGCATCGGCGCCAACAACTTGATGGGCGACGACTACCTGTCCGGCCGTGTGGTCAATACCAACAACATTGAAACTGCGCGCACCGCCACCCGCACCTACACCACCTGGAGCGTCAGGTGGGAGATGAAGCTGTAAGCAATCACCCCGGCCACAAGCCAAGCAACCCCGCCCTCATAAAGGACCGCAACGTGAAACGATATGTACTGACCACCATGGCCCTGAGCCTGATGACCGCTTTCGCCGGCGCGGCCGACGCACCGGCTCCCTTGTCCGGCATCGACACCCAGTTCATCGACCAGGGCGTACGCGTGCAGGATGACTTCTTCGCGCACCTGAACGGCAAGTGGCTCAAGACTACCGAGATCCCGGCCGACAAATCGAGCTGGGGCACGTTCGCCAAGCTGCGCGACGACATCACGCCGCAGGTGCGCGCCATGATCGAAGCGGCGCAGGCCGACAAGAACAGGAAAGCCGGTTCCGAGGCCCAGAAGATCGGCGACATGTACGCCAGCTTCATGAACGAAGCGGCCCTCGAAAAACTGGGCTACAAGCCGCTGGCCGGCGAAATCGCCCGCATCCGCGCCATGCGCGACAAGAAGGCCATTCCCGCCCAGATCGCCCACCTGTCGAAGATCGGCGTGGCCGGCCCGTACAGCGTTTCGGTGAACCTGGACGCGCGCAATTCGACCCGGTACGCGGCCTACATCGGCCAGAGTGGCCTGGGCTTGCCGGACCGCGACTACTACCTGAAAAAGGACGACGCCAAACTGGCCGAGGCGCTGGCCAAGTACGAGAAGCACATCGCGACCATGCTCGGCATGGTCGGGCGCAAGGATGGCGCTGAAGCCGCGAAGGCCATCGTCGGCCTCGAAACGGCGCTGGCGCAGGTACAGTGGACCAAGGTGGACAACCGCAATCCGGTCAAGCGCTACAACAAGGTGGAGATCGCCAAGCTCGATGCGCTGACGCCGGGCTACGACTGGAAGGCCGCCCTGGCCGCCGCCGGCATCGCCAACAAGACCGACTTCGTGATCGTGGCCCAGCCAAGCTACCTGACCGGCTTTAACGAGGCGCTGGGCAGCACCGACCTGGCGACCTGGAAGTCCTACTTCGAATGGCAGGTGCTGCGCGCTTATGCGAGCTACCTGTCCAAGCCTTTCGTCGATGCCGACTTCGCATTCAACGGCACCGCCCTGACCGGCGTGACCGAAAACCGTCCGCGCTGGAAGATCGGCGTGTCCGCCGTCGAAGGTGCGCTGGGCGAGGCCGTGGGCAAGCAGTACGTGCAGCAGCACTTCCCGGCCGAGCGCAAGGCGCGCATGGAAGTGCTGGTCAAGAACCTGCTCGAAGCCTACCGCCTGAGCATCGACACGCTCGACTGGATGGGACCCGAAACGAAGAAGGAAGCGCAGGCCAAGCTGGCCAAGTTCGTGCCGAAAGTGGGCTACCCGAACAAATGGCGCGACTACACGGCGCTGACCGTCAAGCCGGACGACCTGGTTGGCAACATGATGCGCGCGCGGACTTTCGCGTACAACCGCAACCTGGCCAAGCTGGGCAAGCCGGTCGACCGCGAAGAGTGGGGCATGACGCCGCAGACCGTGAACGCCTATTACAGCCCGGTGATGAACGAGATCGTGTTCCCGGCGTCGATCCTGCAGCCGCCGTTCTTCGACATGCGTGCCGACGACGCGGTCAACTACGGCGCCATTGGCGCGGTGATCGGCCATGAAATCAGCCACGGCTTCGACGACTCGGGCAGCCAGTACGACGGCGACGGCAACCTGCGCGACTGGTGGACGGTCGACGACCGCGCCAAGTTCAAGGCCAAGGCCGACATGCTAGTCAGGCAGTACAGCAGCTATTCGCCACTGCCGGGCTACAATGTCAACGGTGCCCTGACCCTGGGCGAGAATATCGGCGACAACTCGGGCGTGGCCATCGCCTACAAGGCCTACAAGCTGTCCCTGGGCGGCAAGCCGGCGCCGGTGATCGATGGCCTGAGCGGCGACCAGCGCTTCTTCATGGGCTTCGGCCAGGTGTGGCGCATGAAGATGCGCGAAGCGCAGCAGATCGTGCAGGTCAAGACCGATCCGCATTCGCCGGGCCAGTTCCGCGCCAACGGCACCATGATGAACCAGCCGGGCTTTTATGAAGCCTTCGGCGTGAAGGAAGGCGACAAGATGTACCTGGCCCCGAAGGACCGCGTCACCATCTGGTAAGCCGTTCCGTCAAACAGCAAAGCCGCCCTCGGGCGGCTTTTTCCTTTCCGTCGTCCCCGCGCAGGCGGGGAACCATAGCACTCATGAAAGATCGTGCATGGATGTCCGCCGAGTACAGATTTGACTCAGGAGTGACAGGCAAAAAAAATGCTCCCCGCAGGGAGCACATTTCCGGTAGGCCCGAATTACTGGGCTTTTGCAGGTTCCGCCGCAGGAGCAGCAGCGCCTTCGGTGGCGATGACCATGGCAGGAACCGATGGTTCGGCGAACTTGGCGCCGGACTGGTTGGCCATATAGACCACGGCGCGTGCGATTTCAACATTGTCCAGGTCCGGATTGCCGCCCTTGGCAGGCATGGCGCGGATACCTTCGACAGCGTGCTTGACCAGGGTATCGTAGCCCTGGCCGATACGTGCGGACCAGGCGCTGTTGTCGCCCAGCTTGGGTGCGCCGGCGGCGCCCGATGCGTGGCATGCTGCGCAATTGGCGGTGTACACGGCTTCGGCGGCGAGCAGCACTTTCGGTGCGTTGGCATCCTTGAGCGTGAAACCTTCGTCGGCTACCGGTTTCAGGCGGGCGGCAACGGCTTCGGCCGACTGGCTGTCGGTACCTGCGCCTTCCAGCGGCGTGGTGGTGACAAATTTCACCAGCAGGATGATGCCCAATACGGTGACCAGGAAGAAGGCGGCAATCGCTGCTACCAGCTGCTTTGGGGTCCGGATGGCCGATTCGTGTTCGTTGTGTGCGTCGCTCATGATGTCCTTAGTACAATTTTCAGAAAGCTGCGGGCTGATCGCATTCGCATAAATTCTGCAAATACTCGCCAAACCCGCGATTATAGACCCAAAGCACCTGTTTTGGAACGCATATTGCCCTTTGGACGACACTTTCCATGGACGGAGTGCGTGAAAAACGGTATCCTTCGCATCTCTTCAAGCATTCCCCCTACGCGGCTGTAGCTCAGTGGATAGAGTATTGGCCTCCGAAGCCAAGGGTCGTGGGTTCGATCCCCGCCAGCCGCACCAAAATTCCCCTTATTTATCAATGAGTTGCATCGATAATGATGCCGCTTCCTTGGGCGGTACTTGGCCCAATACTTTTCAAGTAAGCGATAAGTAAGCGGATTCACTTCGACGGAGCCACGTAAGGGATTGGTGGGCTGAAAGCATCGGCCTTGACTGGTGCGCTAAACTCGATATCGATCGTGTAACCCCCGTAGGTCGCCTTTGGGAAGTCGAAGTTGGCGTCGTTCACAGACTTGAAGTTCTCATGACGGAGTTCCATCGCTTCGTGCATCGGCCTGATTGCCATGCAGTACAAAGGACAATGAACTTCCACGAAATCAGACTTCGAAGTTCCTGCCAAAATGTGATTGTCGTCCCATACCCGGCGATCATGAGCCTCCACGGCGCGCGTATAGCTCGACTTCTGTATCACGCCATCAACTGCCATGGTGATCGCCGATTCAAACTGGCTCACAGAATAATCCAACTCTGCTAACAATTTTCGCTGCTCTACAGCAATCGAGGCAGGGCCGGAATCAGTTTCTAAATACCTGAAGGCGTATGCCCTCCCTAAGTATTGAAGAAAGCTGCTGCTGATGTAAGGCAATACATCGCACCCGCGCTGCCGAAGGATTTCTACGAATCCATCGCTATCTAGATGGGTCGCTGTTGCCCTGCCGGTAGTGGCAAGTATGGCCTTTAGGTATTTTTCGATTGAGGTCGAAGCAAGGATCAACCCTTGTATTTCCAGTCCGTTGCGGAGAAGCGAACGTGCCGCCACGTAGTCAAGATAGCCCAGCAGTCGAAAATGTCCGCCTACGAGTCCGATTTCTTTAGCAGGAATCTCTTTGAGCTTCTTTGCTGCATGTTGTTTCTTATTGCTCATTGTGTACCCAAAGGCGACTGAATGGCGGAGCTAAAGATCATACCGGCGAGAGTTCCACCGGGCATAGAAAAACCAAAAAAATTCTTCGCAACTAGCTTGTGCTTGCGGTCCCAGGACTTGGGAACGAAAACTACCTGCAAGGTCGAACGGGCTGCTTAATGCCGGGGGCCGGGGGCGAGAATATCCGCACGCCCGTTCTAAAATATCTCTGCGGGGTCGTTGGCGCTGGCGTACTACGCGGGTATGTCTGACCCCGCTTGTGGTTCGGGGAGTACAGACGTAAAAGAGGGGAGGCTAAGGCTCCCGTTTGCTACTGGTTGATGCTCTATAAGGCCGTGGCTGCACCGGCCGCACAGTACCGCTTCACCGTGGAGTCTGACAGGCCGAAGTGTGCGGCGGCTTGGCTGATGGATGCCGCGTTATCCGAACGCCATGCCTTGACGGTGGTAGCGTCTTCCTTCGCTGGACGGCCAAGGCTCGCTTTGCCCCGATGGGTCAGGCCAGTGGCAGCTAACGACTGCTTGGCAAGGGTACGGCCTGACGCCGTGCGCTCATTGATGCGTGCACGTTCCATGTCCGCTACCTGAGCCAGTACGGCGACGATCAGTTCGCCTACGCCGGGACCGATGCTACCAAGGCCGTTGACTTCGACGGTGACGCCCTTGCGGAGTAAGGCCCGGATGGTGGTCTGTACGTCGATAGCATCACGCCCCAGACGGTCAACCGCGTAGACGTGGATGGCGTCTCCCTCGCGGACATAGCCCAGCATCGCAGCGAAGCCCGGACGATCAGCAGCAGGGATAGCGCCTGACACGCCTTCGTCCATGAACTCGCGCTCGATCAGCTTGGCACCATGTAAGGCTGCTTTCTGCGCTTCGATGGACTGCGAGTTAGACGACACGGGTTAGTAGCCGATGTGGCTCATGGGGTAGGCGCTTTTGAGCCGGTCTAGTGCTGCAGAGCTGTAATCAGTCCGGGTGCGAAATTCGATGTGAAGGGGGAAAAGGAGTTCTGAAGAAACCACTAAGGCTTGAAAGGCATTGTATAGAAATTCTTATACTGATCGCCGTGAAAAAGTCCTTTTTTACCATTGCAATCAACGAGTTGGGCAGGTTACATTCGCTCACACTACATTGCTTTGACTTCCGGAATTTTTACCGGGACAATATGCACTGGGCGAGAGAACAACACGGTGAACTAAAAGTGTTACAAGACTCTCGGCTCACCGTGCGCTCTGGCCCTACCCAAGAAAGGTAGGCACTACGATGTTTATCACAATCAAGCTTCATAGCAAGTGCGAGGTAAGTTTCAACCTGTCAACAGCGGTAGTGATTATGCTGTTCTCAACGTTAAGCTAAGTCTCCGGGCCTCAGTACGGCTGCAACCGTGCTGGGGCTTTTTTTCGCCCGTACTAGTGGGAGAAGGTGGATATTAGTTGGCCTCACGTGGGAAGAATATCACAACTGTGATGAAGTCCACCCGAATCTGGGTAGTTGTTGTGTCTGTTTTACCCGGTTTTGGTGTGTTTCGGGTGAAGGGAAGCTTGGCTAAGTATGTTCACAATGTTTGACTTGTTTGGAGGTGCAGGCGGATATCGGAAACGTCCCGGCAGACATTTATGATGATGTAGCTAACTGTGCTTTCAAGTAGTTCGTGAAGGCCGTGCACGACATCAAGAAGTATTTAGCGTCCGCTGACGTAAGGGTGGATTCTTCCATCATTGCATGGCGAATCCCGTCGGCATCGTTCGTGTAGCCGTACAACTTTAGGAAGCCATCACGTAGCGCTTGATGCATCTTGCCATTTTTCTCAAGTGCCCGGAGTGCAGAGCCAAGTGTTGCGGTAGGATCGTTGGCTGCAATTTTTGCAATGCTTTCGACAGCAGAAACTGACTCCTTTATTGAGTTGCGATAATCTGGATTCGTCCGATCAGCAAGTAATTCCAGGGCTCGACGTAAGTGGTTGGAAATCGGCGAGAATGCCGTATCCCGAATTGCTTCTTCAAGCATTGCGACTTCCTCCCCTGCCGTCACGTCAACAATGACGTTTGCAACAATCCGGTAACCGGCACTTTCTCGTTCAAAGATTTCATTTAGGTACTTCGGAAGTGTCTTTGGCAATGCTAGTTCCGGTTGAATGATGAACTGCAAGAAGTCATAGACTTCGTTCCAAGAATAGCCGAAATAGGTATCACGAATATACTCGAGAAGGACTGCTGGATGGGTCGGACGCCTGTCGATAGGAAGCTTATAAAAATTTGCCCAAAGTTGCTGACTGAAAACTACAATCCTGCCGTAACGGTTTACATCTCCCATGAAGCCTGGCGCGCCCCATGCGACAACGTCAAGCACATTCCAAATCGAATTCCGGAGATTCTCATCCATCGATTCCACTTGTAAATGGGAACTGACTGGCTTAATTCCTTTTCGCTGGCTAAACGTTTGCATACGACTCTTTGAGTGGGCAGAAATGGGTTGAAAGTGTAGCTCAACAGTACCGCAATATTTAGAGTAGTGCACTACGCGCAAGTCACGCCAAACTTGAAACCGTTCCGACTATACTCAACATCAAGACCCATGCCAGCAAAAAAGCAAAAAGCCGTTGAACGATTGCAGGTTGTCGAGTGACAGCATGAAGACACCGTTGCGAGCGCAGCGCCCCCCCTCGTTCAAGTCCTGTTCCGTTTCGTAGATGAGGACAAGGGGTGTGTCCGATGGTAGTTGCGACGTCTTGCACGCCATCGTTTGAATACTGTGGTTCCATGCGTGATGCAATGCCTTGTAGGGCCGCTTGGAGGCTGGGATGTAGCCACATTGGATGTCAGCGTCAATCTTGGCCATGGATGCGTCTGCGGCCCGTTTAGTGCCCTTGCCATTCATCCTGTGGGCCTTGAACTCCGCATAGAACCCGGTGGCCGGGTGGTGGAAATCTGGCTGGGCATGGAACGCTGTTCCTTCACTGTCTGTGAACTCCTGCAGGAACCCAAGCAAAGCAATCAATCAAGTCGTGCACTGCTGTGCAGGTGTGACCACGGCGTCGCACCGGCGCCATCGCCAGAAAAACAGGCGCTCTTGTCGCGACCTCTATGTTCGCCAGCGCACATATCTTCTCGCAACTTTCAATTACTGCTGGCATCTTCTAGTATTTACGCCGCAATTTCTGTGTTTTGTCGGCATTTCTTACATCGGCCAGGTTCGCCTGAACCCTGCCTTTTTGTAACTCCATGTATTTGCTCAACATTGCCAATAATTTACCCATCTGGCATGAATCGTGCGATTGCCCACCTGCAGGATCTCAAAAACAACAACACTCACATTCGGGGGTAATACATGAAGCTCAGTCACATCGCAGCAGCGGTATTGGCAACTTTGTCTTTCAACGCCCAGGCCGCCCTGGTGGAATACGCGCCATGGAACGCACAGTATCCGACCATCTCTGGCGTACTGTTCAACGTCCAGTCCAACGGCGACAGCACGATCGCCATGGGCGCCCATGCATACAGGAATGGCGTGTACTTGCCGAACGACGGCGTCGACACCTACGTCGGCCGCAGCGGCCTGTATGGCCCCCTGCGCGCCAACTGGAGCTTCGACTTCGCGTGGAACCTGGGAAGCTGCACCAGCTGCACCATGCAGCTGGAAGTCGACACCAACCCGGACGACGCCATGCCCGGCGCCACGTTCAACCTGAGCAGCATCTACGGTCCGGTATGGGGCGACTCCTGGAACATGGAAATGAGCTTTATCGATGCCATGTTCGGCACTACGTTCGACCCGTTCACCGAAAGCAGCACGGCTTTCACGCTGCGCATGCTCAACGCCGATGGGCGCGAAGTACTGGCGTCGGACATCACGGTCAACGTCCCTGAACCGGACAGCATCGCGCTGCTGGGACTGGCGCTGATCGGCATGGGCGCCACGGCCCGCCGCCGCAAGGCGAAGTAAACAGGCGAAAAAAAAGCGGAGCCTGCGCTCCGCTTCTTGCTGCTACCCCTGCCCGATCAGGCCTGGCGCCTGCGGCGCGCCAGCGCCAGCCCTGCCAGTCCCAGGCCCAGCAGGCCGATCGATGCCGGCTCCGGTATCCGGGTCGATTCGCCGATCTGGATCGTGATCGATTCCTGGGTCTGGATGTCCGTGATGGTGTACGTGCCCATGGTCAGGCCCAGGCCCGCCAGGGTGCCCGCCTTGCTCCAGCTGACGTCCGGGGTCCACAGGGCGCCGACCATGTCGGCCGCCGAAATGCCGATACCGGGGGTGCGGAAGCCGCCAGGCATCTGATAGGTCGTGAACTGCGTGGTGCCGGACGAGGACCAGGCAAAATTGCTGGACATGAACATGTTGCCGATCCAGGGGGCGTAATTGGTGCCCGTGTTGAAACCGAAGCCGCGGTCGATGCCGCCCATGCTGGTGTCGCCCATGATGTCGGACTGGCCGCCGCCGTTGGTTTCCACGCCGGTTCCGCCCCAGCCGAATGCCGTTCCTGCGACCAGGTTTGCCGTGTTCAGCACGCCCGACGATTGCATCACGACGTTGCCGCCGGACTGGGTAAAGGTGAATACCACATCGGCTTGTGCCGACGCCATGGCGGCGCCAAGGATGGCAATGCCGGTAAGAAGTTGTGTGCGCAGTTTCATGATGGTTTCTTTCTGACTAGGGAAGTGTAATCGGCGTAATCTTACAAGCACAATACATGCCACATTTGTAAATACTTGATTCTAATAAACTTTTAAAAAAATGGGCTGGCGCGTGGCGATGTTCTGTAAAGAAATTCGACACCGTGGCCCGGGCCGACGCGCGGCAACAACACGAGTGCGGCGGCGACAGCTCTCCAGTAGAATTGCACTCTGGTCGACACTTCAGGGAGCCAATGTGAAAGGGATCGTTTTCAATTTGCTCGAGGAAGCCGTCAGCAAGGAATTTGGCGAGGAAACCTGGGACCAGTTGCTGGACGAGGCCAATCTGTCCGGCGCTTACACCTCGCTGGGCAGTTACGCCGACAGTGAAATCGTCGCCCTGGTGGGCGCCGCGGCCAAGGCCCTCAAGCTGCCGCCCCAGGATATCCTGCGCTGGTTCGGCCAGCGCGCCATGCCCCTGCTGGCCGCGCGCTATCCCGATTTTTTCAGCGGCCATGCCGACACGCGCAGCTTCCTGCTCACCCTGAACAACATCATCCATCCCGAAGTGCAAAAGCTGTACCCGGGCGCGATCACGCCGGTGTTCGATTTCGGCGCCGGCGACGATGGCGGCATGGTGATCGGCTACAGCTCGCCGCGCAAGCTGTGCGCGCTGGCCGAAGGCTTCATGCGGGGCGCGGCCGCGCATTACCATGAACAGGCCGACATCACGCAGCCGCAATGCATGCACGACGGCGCTTCCAAGTGCGTGTTCCATGTCCGATTCCACCAATGACGCGGCGGCGGCCGACGCCGAAATCGCGCGCCTGACGCGCCGCCTGCGGCGCGAAACCGCCGCCCGCCAGGAAGCCGAAGCCATCGCCGAACGGGGCCTGCGCGACCTGTTCCAGCGCCAGCAGGAAATCGCCCTGCTCGAAACCATTGCAGCGGCCGCCAACGAGGCGGCCAATGTCGAAGACGCCATGCGCCATGCGCTCGCCGCCGTCTGCAAGTTCGCCTACTGGCCGCTGGGCCATGTGCTGCTGGTGGCCGACGGCCCCGGCGGGCAGTCGCTGGCCTCGACCGCCGTCTGGCATGACGACAGCGGGGGCCGCTACCATGGCTTGCGCGCGCTGAGCGAATCGATCGTCTTTGGCCGCGGCACCGGGCTGCCGGGCCAGGTGTGGGACAGCAGCGCGCCCGCCTGGTCCAATTCGGGCAGCGGCAACGCCGCCGGCTATCCGCGCCTGCAGGAAGCGGAGCGGGCCGGCCTGCGCTCGGTGTTCGCTTTCCCGGTCATGATCGGCGCCGAAGTGGTGGCGGTCCTCGAATTTTTCAGCAATGAACACCAGACCCCGGACCAGTCCCTGCTGCGCCTGATGGCGCAGATCGGCATCCAGCTCGGGCGCGTGGTCGAACGCAAGCGCACCAAGGCACGCCTGTTGCACGACGCGCTGCACGATCCGCTCACCCAGCTGGGCAACCGCAAGCTGTTCCTGGACCGCTTGCAGCAAGCCCTGCTGCGCGCCCAGCGCGTGCCCGGCTACCAGTTCAGCGTGCTGTTCGTCGACCTGGACCGCTTCAAGGCCATCAACGATGGCCTGGGCCACCTGGCCGGCGACCAGCTCATCATCGCCACCGCCAACCGCCTCTCGGCCGCGCTGCGCCAGACCGACCTGGTGGCGCGCGGCGACGGCGACGACGGCGGCGACGATATCGTGGCGCGCATGGGCGGCGACGAATTCACCATCCTGCTCGACAACATCAGCAACGAGCAAGTCCCGGTGCGCGTGGCCGAAAGGCTGATGAGCGTGATGGCCGACGCCTTCGTGCTGGGCGAACACCAGGTGGTGGTCACGGCCAGCATCGGCATCGCCCTGTCCGCCAGCGGCTATGCCGACGTCCAGGACATGCTGCGCGACGCCGACATCGCCATGTACAACGCCAAGCAGCAGGGGCGGGCGCGCTGGGTCATGTTCGACCATGCGATGCAGGAAAAAGCCTTGCGCCGCCTGCAGCTGGAATCGGAATTGCGCCTGGCCCAGGGCCGCGGCGAACTGTGGCTGGCCTACCAGCCCATCGTCACCCCCCACGACGGCCTGATCCGCGGCTTCGAGGCCCTGCTGCGCTGGGACCACCCGCTGTACGGGGCGGTCGGCCCGGCCGAATTCATCCCGGTCGCCGAAGAAATCGGCCTGATCGGCGCCATGGGCAGCTGGATCCTCGGCCAGGCTTGCCGCCAGCTGCGCACCTGGCAGCAGGACAGCGGGCGGCCCATGACCATGAGCGTGAACCTGTCGGCGGCGCAGCTGTCCGACGACGGCCTGGTCGCGCTGGTGAAAAAGACCCTGGCCGAGAGCGGCATCCTGCACGGCACCCTGAAGCTGGAACTGACCGAAAGCGCGGTCATGGCCGACCCCGACCGGGCGCTGGGCGTTTTCCGCCAGCTCAAGGAACTGGGGGTCAAGCTGTCCCTCGACGATTTCGGCACCGGCTATTCGTCGCTCAGTCATTTGCGGCGCCTGCCCATCGATACCCTGAAGATCGACCGTTCCTTCGTCAGCCAGATGGACCGCCACGACGACAAGCGCCAGATCGCCGAAGTGGTCATGATGCTGGCGCGCACCCTGGGCCTGGACGTGGTGGCCGAAGGCGCGGAAACGGCGGCCGAAGTCGACCTGCTGCAGGGCATGGGCAGCGACTTCGTGCAGGGCTATTTCTACTTCAAGCCCATGCGGGCCGACGCCGCCGGCGCCGCCTGGCGCGGGCAGGATGCGCACTGGCGCGCCGGAATCGGCTAAGGCATGCAGATAGTCTTTCTGCATCGGCCTTTTACTTGTTCTGCTGCACTAAAATCAATATAGAATATGGAACCGTTGTTTTCCGTGCGCGCCGCCGGCCCGCCGTTTCAGACAGATTCATTCGATAGGGATGTCATGGCATTTTCGAGAAACAAATACCAGGCCGGCTCCGCGCTGCTGAGCGCCTTCATCATGATGGGCGTGCTGGGCGCATGCGGCAAGACGGAAACCTCGGCCTCGCTGGTGGCCGAAGCGAAGCAGTTCCAGCAGAAGGGCGACACCAAGGCCGCCATCATCCAGCTCAAGAATGCCATCGTCAAGGACGGCGCCGACAAGGATGCGCGCCTGGCTTTGGGCTTGCTGTACAACGACACGGGCGACGCGCTGTCGGCCGACAAGGAATTGCGCAAGGCCCTGGAACTGGGCGCCGACAAGGAGGTCGCGCTGCCGGCCCTGGCCCTGGCCCTGCTGCGCCAGCGCCAGTTCCAGAAAGTGCTGGACCAGACCGCCTCGGCCAATATGGCCAATCCCGCCATGCTGACCGTGCGCGCCGATGCCTACGCCGGCCTGGGCGACGCCGCCAAGGCCAGGGAAAGCTACGAACAGGCGCTCAAGCTCAAGGCCGGCCACGGCGCCGCCATGATCGGCCTGGCCCGCCTGGCGCTGGGCGAGCGCGATATCGCGCGCGCCACGGAACTGGTCAAGCAGGCGGTGGCGGCCAATCCGGCCGACGCCGACGTCTTCATGTTCCAGGGCGACATGCTGCGCGCCCAGGGCCAGAATCCGGCCGCGATCGCGTCCTATGAACAAGCCCTGAAAGCCAAGCCGGGCCACCGTTCGGCCAACCTGGAAAAGGCCTTCGTCGAAATTTCCGAACGCAAGTTCGACGCCGCCAAGCTGGACGTCGATGCGGCGCGCAAGATCACCCCGAACGCGGTCATGGTCAGCTACACCCAGGGCTTGCTCGATTTCACCCAGGGCAAGTATGTGCCGGCCAAGGAAGCGCTGCAGGCCGTGCTGAAGGTGGCGCCCGACCACATGCCCAGCGTGCTGCTGGCCGGGGCGACCGAACATGCCCTCGGTTCCCATTCCCAGGCGGAACAGCACCTGCGCAAATACCTGAACGCGGTGCCCAACAATACCTACGCCAAGAAGCTGCTGGTGAGCGTGCTGATGAAGACCAACCAGAATGCCGAGGCCCTGGCCACGCTCGCGCCGCTGCTGGCGGCCGAAGGCGGCGACAAGGATGTGCAGTTGCTGGCGCTGGCCGGCGAAGCCCATATGCAGAACCGCGATTTCGCCAAGGCCAACGACTATTTCTCCAGGGCGTCCGTCCTGGCGCCGAAGGCCGCCGCGCTGCGCACCTCGCTGGCGCTGTCCAAGCTGGCCATGGGCGACAACGAACATGCGGTGGCCGACCTGGAACAGTCGGTCAAGCTCGATACCACCTCGCCCAAGGCGGCGACCCTGCTGGTGATGACGGAAATGCGCCTGAAGCGCTTCGACAAGGCCCTGGCCGCGGCCAAGGCGCTCGAAGCGGCCCAGCCGAACGATCCTTCGGTCTACAACCTGCAGGGCGGGGTCTACCTGGGCATGAAGGAGGAAGCGAAGGCGGTCGCCAGTTTCGAAAAGGCGCTGTCCATCAAGCCGGACTTCTTCCCGGCCGTGGCCAACCTGGTCCAGCTGGCCGTGCGCGACAAGAAGCCCGACATCGCGCGCCAGCACTTGCTCAAGTACCTGGAAAAGGACAAGAAACATATCGAGGCCATGAATGGCCTGGCCCAGTTGTCGGCCATCGAAGGCAAGCCGGCCGAGGTCGCCAGCTGGCTGGAAAAGGCCAGCACCGAAAATCCGGACAGCGTGGTCGCGGCCCGTGCGCTGGGCAACCATTACATCCGGACCGGCGAAAAACAGAAGGCCCTGACCCTGGCGCGCAAGTTCCAGGTCGCCCATCCGAAGGACCTGGACATGCTCGACCTGCTGGGCCAGGCCCAGCTGGTGAACCAGGACGCGGCCGGCGCGCTGGAAACCTACAGCAAGCTGGTGGGCCAGTCGCCGAAGTCGGCCATTGCCCACTTCCGCCTGGCGCTCACCCACTTGCAGATGAAGAACACCAGCTCGGCCGTCGAAGGCTTGAAGAAGGCGGTCGCGCTGCAGGAAGACTTCCTGGACGCCCAGCTGGCCCAGGTCGAACTGGCCGTGCGCGCCAACAAGTTCGACGATGCCATGGCGATCGCGCGCACCATCCAGAAACAGCGTCCGAAGGAAGCGGCCGGCTATGCGCTCGAAGGCAGCTTGCTGCAGGGACAGAACAAGCTGGCCCAGGCCGCCGGTCCTTACGAAAAAGCGTACGCGCTGGCGCCCAACCCGAGCGCCATGATCAAGCTGCACGCCGCCCTGCGCGCCGCCGGCAAGGCCAAGGACGCCGATGCCCGCCTGGCCCAGTGGCAAAAGGATAACAAGCCCGATCCGGTGGTGGCCCTGTACGTCGCCGAAAACCACCTGGCGCGCAAGGAATACAAGGAAGCCATCGTCGCGCTCGAAGGCGTGACCAAGCTGGCGCCGGCCAATCCGGCGGGCTGGAACAACCTGGCATGGGCTTACCAGCAGGAAAAGGACCCGCGCGCGCTGAAAACGGCCGAGCATGCCCTGAGCCTGGCCGCCGACAGCCCGGCCGTGATCGATACCCTGGGCTGGATCCTGGTGGAGCAGGGCAATATGACGCGCGGCATGGCGATGCTGCAAAAAGCGGTCACCATGGCGCCGGACGCGCCGGACATCCGCCTGCACCTGGCCATGGCGCTGGCCAAGTCCGGCGACAAGGGCGGCGCCAGGCGCGAACTGGACAAGGCGAAGGCGAGCAAGCATTTCGCCGACAACGACGATTCGCGCGCCCTGGCCAAGCAGTTATAGGCAAAAAATATACAAAAAGTCACGTAAATACCGTAACGCAATGTTGCGGTATGTTATTTTTTGATAATAGTGTGTGAATTTCAACACGCCAGGCACGATTTAATGATGAGTTCGGCATCGACGGTGTTAGGATTAAGCGCTTGAAAATTCGCTTGCGCGCGAGTCTAGTCGATGCCTGAAACCCTGAACATTGTTGAAACAAATGCTTGCAAATTCGTGCTCCCGAAGGAGCCGCTGCTGCATTGTCCGCCAGCGTTCGTGTCGGAGTTCTCTGATAACATCGCCGAGATGAGGATCAATGAACGCAGCTTCGGCATCCGCGTCGCCGACACCGACGAAGGTCGCAACCGCGCCAGCCTGCTGATCAAGAAGATGTATTCCTGGCGCGGCTACGCCGGCACCCACACGCTCGAAGACAATCCCAACCAGATCACCCTGTCGGCCTTCGACACCGGCGACGACGTCATCGGCACGGTCACGCTGGGCATCGATTCGCCCACCGTGGGCATCATGGCCGACGCCGTGTTCAAGGACCATGTGGACGGTTTCCGGGCCCGTGGCGCGCGCGTGTGCGAGATCAGCAAGCTGGCCTTCGATCCCACCGTCAAGTCCAAGCTCGCGCTCGGCTCGCTGTTCCACATCCTGTACATCTACGCGCACCATATTTACCAGTGCACCGATGCCTTCATCGAAATCAACCCGCGCCATCGCCGCTATTACGAAAACATGCTCGGTTTCCGCACCCAGAGCGGGGTGCGCATCAATCCCCGCGTCAACGCACCCGCACACCTGCTGTGGCTGAACCTCGATTTCATGGGCAAGGAGATTGACCGCTTGGGCGGCATCAGCGATCATCCCGGTACCGAGCGCTCGCTGTACCCCTATTTTTTCTCGAAGCGCGAGGAACGCGGCATCGCCGACCGGCTCCTGTCGATCGGCTAGGCGCCGCATTTTTTCCAGCAAGTCCTTGCAACCCATCGCCATGCCCGTCCCGAGCAGGCATTGACAACAGGAAAATCATGTCAAATAAACAACATCAGTCGCCCGTCCGCCTTGCCTTGCTGACTACGGCGCTGCTGCTGGCTTTGGGAGGGTGCAACAAGGCCGAAGACGCGGTCGCGCTGATGGCCCAGGGCCATAAATACGAGCAGGCCGGCGACAATGTGGCGGCCCTGATCCAGTTCAAGAGTGCGGTGGCCAAGGACCCGAAAAACGCCGAAGCGCGTCTGGCCCTGGGCAGCGCCTACAACCGCATCGGCGACCCGCTGTCGGCCGAAAAGGAAGTGCGCAAGGCGATGGAGATGGGGGTGCCGGTCGAACGCACCCTGCCCGAACTGCTGATGGCCCAGCTGTTCCAGAACCAGTTCCAGAAAGTGGTCGACGCGACCGAACAGTCGGCCTACACGGCCACCCCGCGCGTGACCACCCAGCGTGCGGTCGCGCTGTACCAGCTGGGCAAGAAGGCCGAGGCGGTGGAAGCCTTCGAGCGCGCGCTCAAGGCCGATCCGGCCTACCCGGTGGCCCTGATGGGACTGGCCAAGATCGCCATGGAAAAGCAGGACCGGGCCGGGGCCGCCAAATACGTCGAAGAAACCGTCACGCGCAACCCCAAGGATGCCGACAGCTGGCTGTTCAAGGGCGATTTCGAGCGCGCCGCGGGCAATGCCGCCGCCGCCCTGGCCGCCTACGACCAGGTGCTGGTGCTCGACCCGGGCAGCTCGGCCGCGCACCTGCAGAAATCCTTCGTCTACATGACCGAGCGCAAGTATGTCGAAGCCCTGGCCGCGCTCGAAGCGGCGCGCCGCATCTCGCCGAAAAACATCAATGTGGTGTATGTGCGGGGCATGCTCGATTTCACCCAGGGCCATTACCCGGCCGCGCTCGAATCGCTCCAGCAAGTGATGAAGGTGGCGCCCGAACACATGCCCTCCATCCTGCTGACCGGCGCGGTCCAGTTCCAGCTCAAGTCCTATCCGCAGGCGGAAAAGAACCTGAAGAAATACGTCGAGTCCAACCCCGGCAGCGTGTACGGCCGCAAGCTGCTCGCTTCGGCCCGGGTCCAGCTGGGCGACGCCAAGGGCGCCATCGCCGCGCTCGAACCGGTGCTCGAGAAGAGCGACGATGCCCAGCTGCTGGGCATTGCCGGCCAGGCTTACATGGATAGCCACGACTACGCCAAGGCCACCGCCGTGTTCGAACGGGCCAGCCTGCTCGACCCGAAAAAGGCGCCGTTCCGCACCTCGCTCGGCCTGTCCGTGCTGGAAGAGGGCGAGAAGGCGCGCGCCATCACCGAAATGGAAGTGGCCACCCGGCTCGACCTGAGCACCGGCCAGGCCGGCACCATCCTGGCCATCACCGCCCTGCGCCTGCAGCAGTACGACAAGGCGCTGGCGGCCGCCGCCGAGCTGGCCAAGCGCTTGCCCACCGATCCCCTGGCGCGCAACCTGGCCGGCCTGGCCCACCTGGGCAAGGAAAACCGCGCCGCCGCGCGCGCCAGCTTCGAGGAGGCGCTCGCCCTGCAGCCGGCCTACTTCCCGGCGCTCGACAGCCTGGCGCGCATGGACGTGTTCGACAAAAAGCCCGAGGCCGCGCGCAAACGCTATGAAGCCTTCCTCGCGATCAATCCCAAGCATGTCGAAGCGCTGACCGTGCTCGGTGCGTTCACCGTGGCCCAGGGCAAGGCCGCCGAGGCCACGCCGCTGCTCGAGCGCGCCTACAATGTCGACCAGGCCGCGGTCAAGCCGGCGCTGTTCCTCTCATCCCACTACGCCGCCATCGGCGAGGCGGCCAAGGCCCTGACCATGGTGCGCAAGCTGCAGGTGGCCAATCCGGAAAATCCGCAAGTGCTGGAACAGCTGGCGCGCCTGCAGTTTTCCAATGGCGACAATGGCGGGGCCATGGAAACCTTCACCAAGCTGACCGTGGTCACGCCGCGCTCGGCCGACGCCCATTTCCTGCTCGGCTCGGCGCACATGGCCATGAACAACCTGCCGTCGGCCGCCACCTCGCTCAAGCGCGCGCTGACCCTGCAGCCCGACTACCTGGAAGCCCAGATGGTGCTGGCCGGCGTCCTGCTGCGCCAGCGCCAGTTCAACGACTCGATGGCGGTCGCGCGCGCGATCCAGAAGCAGCGTCCCGGCGAGGCGGTCGGCTATGTGGCCGAAGGCGATGTGCTGATGATCACGAACAAGGCGGCGGCGGCGGTGCCCCTCTACGAGAAAGCCTATGCGCTGGGCAAGAACGCCGAGCTGGTGATCAAGTACGGCCAGGCGCTGGGCGCGACCGGGCGCGGCAAGGAAGCCGAAGCGAAAGTGGCGCAATGGCGGCTCCAGCACCCGGAAGACCTGAAGGTGCCGGCCTATGTGGCGGAACGCCACCTGGCCAATAAAAATTTCCAATTAGCGATTCCCGAGATCGAGGCGATACTGAAGAAGAAACCGGCTGACCCCGCTTCGCTGAACAACCTTGCCATCGCCTACGACGGGGTCAAGGATGCGCGTGCGCTGCCCACGGCCGAAGCGGCGCACAAGGGGGCGCCGGAGAACGCCGCTATCCTCGACACCCTGGGCTGGATGCTGGTGGAACATGGTCAGGTGCCGCGCGGTGTTGTGCTTTTGCAAAAGGCGAGCGCGGCCGTTCCTTGGGATGGCGATATACGCTATCATCTGATTCAGGCGTTGGTAAAGTCACAAGATTTGTCGGCGGCGGGCAAGCAATTCGAGGCGCTGGAAGCCCGCAACAAGAATTTCCCCCAGCTCGAAGCGGCACGGAAACTGGTCAAAAAATAGCAGAGGGCGCCACCCCACGGGGCCCGTGGGAAAACACATGGGCTTACCACCAGAGGCAAGGGCAGCGATGCAAGACAAGCGGTCCGGGCCCCGTTCCGGGGACGCCGGCGTTCCCCGCGACGACAGCGCCAGCACCTTCATCGGCGAGGTGACGGACAAGGACCGCACTTTCGGCATCCGCCTGGCCGACACCGACGAAGGGCGTAACTCGGCCAGCCTCCTGATCAGCAAGATGTACGCCACGCGCGGCTACAATGTGGCGAAGATGGAAAAGGATCCGAACCGGATCACCCTGTCGGCCTCGGACAAGGGCATCGTCATCGGGACCGTCACGCTGGGCCTCGATTCGCCCGAGCGGGGCATCCTGGCCGACGAAGTGTTCGGCGACCGGGTCAATGAATACCGCGCCAAGCATGCGCGCCTGTGCGAAATCACCAAGCTGGCCTTCGATCCCCTGGTGCGCTCGAAAATGGCGATGGCGGCCCTGTTCCACGTGCTCTACATTTACGCCCACTACATGCACAAGCGCACCGATGTGCTGATCGAAGTGAACCCGCGCCACCGCCGCTTCTATGAAACCATGCTCGGTTTTTCCGAAGTGGCCGAGCTGCGCCACAATACCCGGGTCGACGCGCCGGCCCACCTGATGTGGCTCAGCGTGGCCTATATGGGCGAGCAGATCGCGCGCTTCGGCGGCCACAACAGCCAACCCGGCGATGAACGCTCGCTCTATCCCTATTTCTTTTCGCAACGCGAAGAGGAAGGCCTGGCCGGCCGCCTGATCAAGCTTGGCTAGGATCGAAGTCGTAGCGCCCGGGCGCGATGATGTCGTCCGGATCGAGCGTGAGCATGAGCTTGTGCACCGTGCCCCAGTAGCGTTTGTCGCGCTTGGCCAGCTTGCCCATCATGTCGGTGCGCGCGCGGTACACTTCCAGTCCCATGTCGTGGATCTTCTTGAGCATGGCCGCGGCGCAGCGCTGCGCCACCTTGAGTTCTTCCTCATCCTTGCGGTTGAACAGCAGGTTGATCACCGCCACCAGCGAGGTCGAGGTTTCGATATTGATCGTCATGTACAGGGTCGGGTGGCCGTAGCGCCTGGCGGTATTCTTGATCTCGTCGATGAAGCGCGCCACGAAGGCGCCGTCCAGCGGTAGCGCCGGGTTGATGAACAGCAGGCCGCATTCGGACAGGTCGAGCTGTTCGGCCTTCAGGTCGGTGCGCCCGTATTTCCACAGCAAATTGTCGATGGCCGCATCGGTGGGCACGCCCAGCGCCAGCGTGTGCAGGGGGCGGATGGCGGCGATGGCGGCCGCATTGGCGCGCGCCAGCTTCAGGAAGCGCAGGCGGTGGCAGACGGCATAGCCGAAGTCGAGCAGCTGGTGGGTGATGACGCGCACGCCGGCGATCTTTTTCATGCGCAGGCGCAGTTCGGCCAGGTTGGCCTTGACCTGGGCCGGGCTGCCGGTCACCGCGCCCAGGCTGGCCCATTCCCCCGGCGAGACCAGGTTGATCGCTTCCTGGGCCTCGGCGGCCGCTTTCGCCGGCGCATAGCCGCATTCCTTTTCGAGATAGGTCGTCACGCCATACGACATGGTGGCGTGGGTGCGCGCGCGGTTGGCGATATGGGTCACCGACTCGATCAGGCCGTCGCGCTTGCAGTCGGCCAGGGTATCGATAAAGGCCGGCAAGTCCTGCTCGCGCCGCAGCGAGAGCGACACCGCCACCTGCCTGGGGCGCTTCTGCACCAGGCGGAAACAGGCGCTGACCACGATGCCGAAATTGCCCTGGAAGAAGAGCCCGTCCAGCATGGGGCCCAGGCCGTAGGGGTGGCTGGTGGCCAGCGGCGAATGGCGCAGGCGCCGGAAGCCCGTGCGCAGGATGCGGCCGTTGCCGCACACGACCACCAGCCCGAACAGGTCTTCCTTGCGCGGACCGAAATAGCCGACCCCGCGGTCCAGGGCATTGCCGATGATGCTGGTGGCGCGCGCCGAGCCGGTGACATTGAAGGTCAGCTGGGGATGGTGCTGCTGCAGGTAATCGTACAGCATGCCCTGGGTCACGCCGGGCCCGATCACGGCCACCGGATGGATGCGCCCGCCGGCCGTATCGGTGCTGATGGCAATGCTGTCGAGCGCGGACAGGTCGACCAGCAAGCCGCCGGAGCGGGCCGGCGACTTGCCGCCGTAACCGAAATTGAGGCCCGTGGAAAAGGGGTAGAGCGCGGTCTTGTCCTTGCGCGCCTGGCGCACCAGGCGCAGCACGTCATGGATGGTGCCCGGCCTGCGCACGCCATCGACCCGCTTGACGTAGCCGGTGATGTTGTCGCACGGATGTCCGGTCAGGATGGGCGCCATGGTGTTTTCTGTTACCGAAATGGAAAAGGCCCGACCACCTTAAGTGATCGGGCCTTCGAATGCAAGCAGGGAGCCGGGGGCGCCCTCTTGCATCAGGAATTACTTGCCTGCCTTGCGGCGCGATGCCGCACCCAGGGCGAACAGACCGAGCGCAACCAGAACCATGCTGCCTGGCTCAGGAATTTCCGATGCCAGCGAGTTCGACGCCTGGCTGATGGTCAGCTTGTACTTCAGGCCGGAAGTGAGGGTGACGAAGTCGGAGAATGCAGCGCCGATCGCGGTGTAGACATCGTTTTGCGACATGTCGCTCGAGGTCAGGCCGTTGTTGATCGCGTCCGGGGTCCAGTTCATGATCGTGGTCGAGACGTTGCCGACAACTTCCTGCAGGGACAGCGACCAGCTGATCGTGCCGAAGGCTTGACCGGCAACACCGGCGCCGACATTGACGAAGGCAGCGATGTAAGCGTTGTAGCCCAGCGCGAAACGTGCCTGCATGGTGCTCGAGGCGGTGAAGGTGGTGATCGAGGTCACCGAGTTGGCGATGGTGGCGTTCGAGCTGCCGGCATTGTCCGAACCCATGGTCGACGAATTGGCGCGGGTCAGGCCGTTGGCGCCGGTGAAGCCCAGGGCGCTGCCGGCGATGTACATGTCGCTCAGCGAATAGTTGCCGGTTGGGGCAGCGATGTGCGTCGTGAAGTCGTTTTCGTAGGAGCCGCCAGCGTAGTTGGCGCCTGCATGGGCAGGACCGCAGGCAGGACCTGCGCAACGGTATTTGACGTCAACGGTGCCACCGATGGTGGTGCTGAAAATGTTGCCGCTGCCAACGCCGACGGCATCGATGCCGTTGTAGCTTGCCGCTGCGGTGCCGGTACGGTTTTCCGTCTGAATCACGATGCCCGAGGTGACCGGGGCGCCTTGCGCATTCAGGATGGCCAGGCCGGTGATTGCCAGGTCCGCCATACCCATCGTCGCAGCCGATGCTGGAGCGATGAAGGCAGCGGAGACGGCGACTGCGGCTAAAATTTTAGTGAACTTCATTGTTGTTCTCCAGTTAATTGTTCGTGGATCTTGCATAACCACATTAAGCAGTAAGTGTGCCAGTTCTCGCACCTTGTTTTAAATCAAACACTTAGGGTGGGGAATCTCGATCTGACGCAAGGCACTGTAAGATATTTCGACAAGTAAAAGCGTCATGACAGCCGCATAAAAAGATGTCGAAAACTAATGCTTTTTGCTTGAAAGGAATGCCTTGTGAAACAGATGGCGCGCCAGCATCAGCGGCGGCATGCGCAGCCAGTTTCCGCGCAAATACAGGAGGAAGCGGGCGAGGGCGCCCAGGCCATCGCTGCAGCTGGCATGGTGGGGCAGCAGCACGCGTTCGAACAGGCTGTCCATCAGGGCCAGCAACGGGGCGGCAGGGCGCGCCGCGTCAGCCGCCGCGCTGACCGCGGCCGGCACCGGGGTGTGCAGCAGGCGCTGGCAATAGCGCAGCGCGTAAAACAGCACCCTGCCCACTTGCAGCTCGGCCGCGCGCGGGGCCAGTTGCGCCCAGAAGGCGGGGTCGCCGCCGAAATGCTGGAGCAGGCGGTGCAGGTCGAGCAAGTCGCGCATGCCGTGGTCGAGCTCGCCGTCGTAGAACAGGTGCACCGCGCTGTGCAGCACCATGTCGGCCGGGGCCAGCATCTGCAAGCCCGGATGGCCGGGAATGGCGAGCGCGGCGGCGCGCAATTTGCGGGGGTCGGGACGGGCCGCGGCCGTTTCCGGCAGGATCGCATGGTGCACATCGATGACCGACAGGCGCTGGCCGTGCTGCATGGGCGGCAATTCGTGCATCCACTTGCGGTAATAGGTCTGGTTGTAGGCATCCTCGTCGGTGCTGCGCCAGCCATGCATCATCAGGGCCGCTTCGACCGGACCCAGCATGTCCTTGGGCACCAGGATGTCGATATCCGAAAACATGCGGCCCTGGCCCGACGGCAGCCCGGCCAGGGCGTAGGCGCCGCCCTTGAGCAGGATCACCGGCATGTCCAGGCCGGCCAGCGCCGCCCCGATGCGCTCGACTTCCCACAGCACGGCGCGGCCATGGCGCGCGGCATGCACCTGGGCCCAGGTGAAGTGCGCGCGCACCTGTTCCGGCAGCGCGGCGGCGACCCCGGCCGTTTCCAGCATGGCCAGCAAGCTCGCTTCCAGGCGCGCGCTGGCGGCCTGGCGCAGGGCGAGGTCCCAGTCGGCCAGCGTCAGGCCGGGCGCCATGGCCGGCTGGCGCAGCAGTTGCAGCAGGACCGGGGTCACGGGGCCGCGGCCGCGAGGCCGTCGAACAGGGCGATCGCTTCGTCGAGCACGCTGTAGCTGAAATCGAAGCTCTCGGCCTGGCTGATCACCTTGCCCAGGGCATCGAAACCGGTGGGGCCCATGACGCTGTAGTTGAAGCCGTTCTCGGCCTCCCGCATGAAGGCGCGGCCGCGCGACAAGGGCGTGAGCACGGTGGGCGCGCCGGCCTGGTAGCGCGGGAAGATGATCCAGGCCGCGCGCGCCAGTTCGGCGCAGCGCGCCACGCTGGCGGACGGCGCCTTGACGTGGGCCACCGTGCCCTTGGTGGTGTCGGCCACCGGGGTGCTCATGACGATGCCCGGCTGGTAGGCGCGCATCACCTCGATCGAGCCGTTTTTCAGGCTGATCGGGCGCGGCAGCGGCACCAGCTGCCCGTCGGCCGGGCGGATCAGGGTCAGTTCGTCGGACAGCAGGCGCCAGCCGCGGCTGACCAGGGCCGCGCACAGGGTGCTCTTGCCGGAGCCGGGGGGCGCGGGCAGGATGGCGGCGCGGCCATGCTTTTCCACCACCGCGGCATGCAGGATCAAATAGGTGTGGGCGCGGCTCGACACGCACCAGTTCAAGCCCCATTCGAACATGGGGAAGGCCTGGTCGGCCGGCAGCGGCAGGAAAGGGTGGGTGCCGTCGTAGACGAAGCGGGCCTGGGGCCGCAGCCAGCGGCGCAGGCCGGCCGGCGGCGCCACGCCGACATGGAAATCGGCGAAGGGGGCGGCATCGAGCAATGGGTAGTCGGCGTACAGCAGGTGCATGGCATCGGCCACGCTGGCGAAGGGCGTGGTCACGTGGGTGATGAATTGCCCGGTCTGCAAATAGATGCCGGTGGTCCTGAGGCGTTTGCCAAGTTCGGGGCGGGACAGCGCGGCGACGGTCGTCATGCGGGCGATTTTACCAGCGCCAGCCGGGCCAGGCCATCGAGCAGTTCGGCGACCGCGGCCGTGTCGCCCGCCGCGCCCAGCGCCAGGCACAGGCTGTCGAGGCTGAGCGCTTCGCCGCGCAGCGCGTGCAGCACCGCCATGGTGTCGTCGTCGAGCAGGTGGGTGTCGCCGGTCAGGTCGTTGTAGACGACCGATTCATTTCCCCAGCGGTGATGGCGCAAGGACTGGCCTGGATAAACTTGCCACATGGGTAGGGGGAATAAAGCGGGGGGCGTGCGCCCCGCCGCTTACGGGTATTGGTGGAAGGTCTTGATCAGGTAGGCGACGATGTCCGGGCCATACCATTTGACCGTGGCCGAAGGAACGAAGTAGCCGACCGAACCGCCGCCCGAAGCCTGGTATTCGCGCCAGATGTTCTTCAGGACCGCTTCGCTGATGACATTGCTGCGGTTGGTCAGGATGTTCAGGTAGGCGGCCAGCACGTGCGAACCGGTGTTGTGCGGGTCGACCGTGTTGTCGTTGTTCCGGAAAACGTCCACCAGCTTCAGGTTGCCCAGGGTCGCGAACGGCGTATTGACCGGGAAGATATCCTTGAAGCGGACGTCCGAATTGCAGGATGGATTGGCGGGCCAGCCGCCCGGATTGTTCTTGTAGTAACCAGGCGACTTGCCGCCGCAGGTAGGCGCGACCACCGGACGATGGCTGGTGGCCATGCCGTGCGACAGCGAACCGGAGGGCGTGGTGCAGACATTGGTGGCCATGCCAGGCGTGCTGGCCAGCGTCATCAGGATACCGGCCCCGGCAAAGCGGCGGCGCGAGGCGCCGACCGGCGTGATCGCTGCTGCGGCCGGGTCTTGTTCGCCAGGCCCGCCTTCAGGCGCTTCGTTGTACTGATTGATAGTCACGTCAATGTCCTCGGGTAAGGCTGGTCGCGTCGGACCAGCCACAATCATGCTCTTGTCAGCGGAAACGCATGCGTCGCTGCCGTTTTATAATTTATTGAAAGCAATTTCAGTGCCATGGGGGCACCCCGGGCAAAATTCTCAATAAAGTCAACGGCTTGTCTGGACAGGCACGATCTTTTGCTCAAAAACAACTACTTCTTGCTGTCATACTGTAAAGAAACTCGACAAGCTGGACGGGGGGCGCCCGCGCCGTTTTTTTAGAAAAAGCTCTCGGGCACGACCAGCACGTCGCCCGGCTGCATATAGATATTAGCAGAAATGTCGCCGCCCTTGACCAGGTCCTTCAGGCGTACCGGCAGGATCACCTGCTTGCCGTCGACCATGCGGATGACGGTGGCTTTGTTGCCCGATGCGAACTCGGTGATGCCGCCGACCGCGATCAGCACGTCCATCAGCGACATGTCGCGCCGGTACGGCAGCGCCTGCGGACGGGCGGCCTGGCCGATCACGCGGATCTGCTCGCTGTAATTGCCGACAAAGCTGGTGACCACGACCGTGACCACCGGTTGCTGGATGAATTTCGCCAGCGCTTTTTCGATGTCGCGCGCCAGGGCGGTCGAAGTCTTGCCGCTCGCCTGCAAGTCTTCCACCAGCGGGGTGGTGATCTTGCCGTCCGGGCGCACCGGCACTGTGGTCGACACTTCCGGATTGCGCCACACCACGATATTGACATTGTCGCCAGGGCCGATCAGGTAGTCATGGCTGGGGGCCGGGGCCGACATCGGCATCACCGCCGGCTTGGTGCCGGCGCAGCCGCCCAGCGCCAGCATGGACAGGGAAAGGGCGCACATGCCCAGCCATTGCATTGCATTCGTTTGGATCGTCTTCACGGGAATTCCTTCGGCAACAATTATTTCCAATAAGCAATTTTGCTTACAACAGTTTCCATTTTAACATGGGTTTTTTGCGGTGCTGCGCCAATTTTATGCTCAGGGTGTTTTCTGAAGCAACAGCTGGCGCACGAAACTGACCGGAATGGCATAGGTGATCCCGCTCGGATGGGTAATCGCCGTCTCTTTCAAGCCTTGCACCAGCACCTTGTTGACCACCCCGTACACCAGCCCCGTCTCGGGGTCGTAGACCGGGCTGCCGCTGTTGCCGGGCAGGGCGGTGGCGTCGAGCTGGAACACGGAAATCGGATTGCGCGCGAGCTGGGCGATGGTGCGCGCGTCGAGCTTGCGCGAATTGGCGGCCGGCAGCACCAGCGGCGTGATGGCCGACAGCATGGCGCGGTGGGTGACCGGCTGCATGCCGAGCACCATGCCGAGCGGGAAACCGGTCAGCAGCAGGGACTGGCCCTCGGCCAGGGTGCTGTCGTCGCCCAGGGCCATGGCCGGCAGCGGGGTGCCGGAAAGGCGCAAATGGGCCAGGTCGCGTTCGCGGTCGATGGCGGCCAGGGTGGCGGGCCGGAATTCGACATTCGTGCCGCGCCCCACCACGATGCCCAGCACTTCCTTGTTTTCGCTGTCGAGGATGGCGGCCAGGTTGTGCGCATTGGTGATCACGGAGAGGCCGTCGCCGGTGACCCAGCCGGTGGCCACGAATACGATCGCCGGGCTGCGCGTGGGGAGCATGCTGCCCACGCCCACGATCGAGGGCTTGACCGCGGCGATGGTCTGGCGCAGGTCGGCGGCGCGGGCCGGCGCCGCGAGCAGGCCGGACAGGCCGGACAGGCAGAGGGCGGCGCCCAGCAGCAGGCTGGCGAAGGAGGAGGCGGGGTGTCTGGTCATCCGGGGAACATACCCCATCGTGCACGCTGCTACAAGAATTTCCTTGCCAGGGAAGCATCGGCAGGGCGCGGCACGCTGTTGTTATTTCCGACCGGGGAAAGGATTTCCATCGTTTTTCCCCCTATGATGTGAGAAACTATTTTCCTGAAGCAATAATAGACCTTCTGTTGCATAATTACACACGCTTGTCACAAAAAATATTAATCATTTGCTACCGAAAAAGCCAAGATACGTCGCAACAAGCAACAAAATTCCTGTATCATATGATATTAATTAATGCCTTGAAGCAATTGACGACGTGCTGCCCGGAAGGGCGGCCGTCTTTGTTTTTTCGGCATCCGACAACACCTGGGTGAACGCGGCGTACCACGCCGCACTGTACCCAGGCTGCATCAACCAGGCGAGATCGACGAGATGGCGGAACTGACAGCCCTACTGACTACCTTATTGAAGGCTATCTGGAAATACCGCTGGTATGCGGTCGTCATTTCCTGGATCGTCGCCATCATCGGCTGGACGGTGGTGTACCGCCTGCCCAATGAATACCAGGCTTCGGCCCGGGTCTATGTCGATACCCAGTCCATCCTGCAACCCCTGCTGGCGGGCATGACCACCGTGCCGAACGTCGACCAGCAGGTCGCCTTCATGCGCCGCACCCTGATCAGCCGTCCCAACGTGGAACGCGTGATGCGCATGGTCGACCTCGACATCAAGGTTTCCACGCCCAAGGAAAACGAAAAACTGGTCGACGAACTGATGTCGCAGATCAGCATCGCCGGCACCGAGCGCGACGACATCTACACCATTTCCTATACCAATTCCAATCCCAAACTGGGCAAGGATATCGTGCAATCGCTGCTGACCATCTTCGTCGAGGGCAGCTTCGGCGGCAAGAAGCAGGATTCGGAAAAGGCGGTCCAGTTCATCGATGACCAGATCAAGAATTACGAAGAGAAGCTGGTCCAGGCCGAGAATTCGCTCAAGGAATTCAAGATCAAGAACATGGGCGTGCTGCCCCGCGCCGGCGGCGACTTCACCGGCAATATGACCCAGATCGACGACTTGCTCAGCCAGGCGCGCCTGGAACTGGCCGAGGCCGAGCAAGCCCGCAATGCCATCAAGCGCCAGATCGCCGGCGACGAACCGGCCCCGCTGACGCCGACCGAGCCGGCCGCGATCGCCAATCCGGAAATCGATGGCCGCATCGCCCAGCTGAACAAGAGTCTCGATGCGCTGCGCATGCAGTACACCGACGAGCACCCGGACATCGTGGCCGCCAAGCGCCTGATTTCCCAGCTCGAAGCGCGCAAGGTGGAAGAATCGAGGAAAGCCAAGCGCAACGGCGACCCGGGCGCCAACTACAGCCCCATGCTGCAGCAGATGAATGTGGCGCTGTCGGTGGAAGAAGCGCGCGTGGCCTCGCTCAAGGCGCGCGTGGCCGAATACAGCAGCCGCGCGGCGCGCGTGCGCGCCCAGAGCACCACCGCACCGGAAGTCGAAGCCCAGTTCGCCCAGCTCAACCGCGACTACCTGATCAACAAGGACAACTACGAAAAGCTGGTGGGGCGGCGCGAGGCGGCCAAGCTGTCGGGCGACCTGTCCTCGGCCACCGACATGCTGACCTTCCGCGTGATCGACCCGCCGACCGTGCCGTCGACCCCGGCCGGCCCGCACCGTCCGCGCCTGTTCTCGATCGTGTTCGCCCTGGCCCTGGTGGCCGGCCTGGGCGTGGCCCTGCTGATGAGCCAGATCCGCCCGACCTTCATTACCCAAAGCTCGCTGCGCGATGTGACGGGCTTGCCTATCCTGGGCAGCATCAGCATGAATTGGACCGACGAGCAGAAGGTCAATCGCACCAAGCGCATGTACGCCTTCAGTGCAGCCCTGATTGCGCTGTTCGGCCTGTACGGCGGCGTGATCGCGATCCTATTCATTCGACCGCCGCTGTAACGCGGCGTTCACCGGAGACCAAGTGTGAGCATTATCGAGAAAGCAGCCAACCGCATGGACAAACGGGCGCCCGAGGCGCCCGTGCCGGCCGATGCCGCCGAGCCGCAAGCCAATCCCGCCGCGCCCGAACCACTGATCGTCAAGGCCGCCGCGGCCGCCGCGGCCCAGGCGCCGGCGCCCGACGCAGCGCCGGCAGCGGCACCGGCAGCAGCCCCGGCACCTGCACCGATACCTGCACCGGCACCTGCGCCAGCAGCGGCCGCAGCGCCGGCGCCGGCAGCGCCGGAGCCTGCCGCCGAGGCGGCGCCCGCGCGCCGCGTCAACACGGTCGAGCTGGACCTGGCGCGCATGCACGCCATGGGCCTGGTCACGGCCGCGGGCGGGCGCACCACCCTGGTCGAAGATTTCCGCATCATCAAGCGGCCGCTGCTCAAGCGCGCCTTCGCCGCGCGCGGCCCGGGCGACAAGCCGGGCAACCTGATCATGATCACCAGCTCGCTGCCGGGCGAAGGCAAGACCTTTTGCTCGATCAACCTGGCCATGAGCATCGCCATGGAACTGGACCACACGGTGCTGCTGGTCGACGCCGACGTGGCGCGCCCCTCGGTACTGCGCACGCTCGGCCTGCCGGCCCAGCGCGGCCTGATGGACTTGCTGCTCGACGACAAGCTCGACATGGCCGACGTCATGCTGCGCACCAACGTCAACACCCTGACCATCCTGCCCGCCGGCAGCAACAACCCGCGTGCGACGGAACTGCTGGCCAGCCAGGCCATGACCAATTTCGTCTACGAGATCGCCAACCGCTATCCGGACCGGATCGTCATTTTCGATTCGCCGCCACTGCTGCTGACCTCGGAAGCGCACGTGCTGGCCAATCACATGGGCCAGATCGCCCTGGTGGTGGAAGCCGAAGGCACGACCCAGCATGCGGTCAAGGAATCGCTGCGCCAGCTCGAAGGCTGCAACAACGTCAACCTCATCTACAACAAGACGCGCGAATTCCCCGGCCTTGACACGTATGACTATCACTACAACTGAGGTGGGCCTGCGACGACGCCCGATTGCGCTGGCCGCTGCCCTGTTGGCCTTGCTGGCCGCGCCCGCCGCGCGCGCCGAATGGAAATTCACGCCCACGGTGGAATTGCGTGAAACCTATACCGACAACGTGGCCCTGGCCAGCGATGCGCTGGCCGAAGGCCGTTTCGTCACCGAGATTTCGCCCGGTTTCGCCCTGGCCAACAATACCCGCCGCTTCAAGCTCCACGCCATCTACCAGCTGCATTACTACGCCTTCGACGACAAGGATGTGCCGGACGTCAAGCACGCGCAAAACCAGTTCAGCGCCAACCTGCGCTCGGTGCTGGTCGACGACCTGCTGTACTTCGACGCCTCCGGTTCGGTCGGCCAGCAAGCCGTGTCGGCCTTCGGCCCGGCCGTCAACGGCAATGGCTACGCCACGGCCAACCGCGCCAACGTCAAGGCCTGGCGCATGGGGCCCACCCTGCGCCACGCTTTCGGCGCCAGCGCCACCGGGGTGCTGCGCTATACCCACGACCAGGTCGACGCCGGCGCCTCCGGCCTGGGCGCCACCCGCAGCGACAGCCTGTCCGCCACCCTGGCGAGCGGCCCCATGTTCCGCAAGCTGGGCTGGGACATCGCCTTCAGCCGCCAGAACATGAACGACAACCGGGCGCCCGCATCGAGCGTCAAGAACGCCGGCCTCGGCCTGCGCTACCAGGTGCTGCAGACGCTGCAGTTCAATGTGCGCGGCGGCTACGACGAATACGATTACCAATCCATCGCAGGCCCGTCCAAGGGCAGTTTCTGGCAGCTGGGCATGGGATGGGAACCGTCCTCGCGCAGCAGCCTGCGCGCCTCCTTCGGCAAGCGCTATTACGGCGACAGCTACAGCCTGGAAGCGCTGCACCGCAGCCGCGGCACGGTCTGGACCATCAATTACAACGATGAAGTGACGACCACCCGCGCCCAGTTCCTGCTGCCGGCCACGATCGATACCGCGTCCATGCTGGACCGCCTGTTCCGCGCCGATTTCCCCGACGCCGAGCAGCGCCGCCTGGCCGTGGAAGCCTATATGCGCGCCACCAACCTGCCGGCCGCGCTGGCCGAGAACGTAAACTACTTCACCAACCGCTACCTGCTGCAAAAGCGCTGGCAAGCGTCCGTCGTGCTCAACAGCGCGCGCAGCACGGCCGTCCTCAGCCTGTTCGACACCCGCCGCGATGCGCTCTCGTCGAGCCAGACCGACGGCCCGATCACCGGCCCCGGCAACGTGAGCACGAACGACAATACGCGCCAGCGCGGCGTCAGCGCCCTGTTCAACTACCGCATCAGCTCGCGCAGCGGCGTCAATCTGTCCCTCGTGACCAGCAAGAACCTGTCGGAAACGACCGGCCTCGAGACCGAGAACAAGGCCGCGCGCCTGTCCATGACGCGCACCTTCAGCCCGCGCACGCGCGGCGAAGTGGAGTTGCGCCGCACCAGCGGCGCCGCCCTCGCGAACGCCACCTACCGGGAAAACGCCGTGTCGGCGTCCATTTCCATGCGCTTTTAACGGAGTCGATGTCAGCAATGTATGAAACTTACTACGGCCTGAGCGACAAGCCCTTCCGGCTGCGTCCCGATCCCAACTTCTTTTACGGCAGTAAGGGGCACAAGCGCGCCATGGCCTACCTCGACTACGGCCTGTCGCATGGCGAAGGCTTCATCGTCATCACCGGCGAAGTGGGGGCCGGCAAGACCACGCTGGTGCGCAACCTGTTCAAGCAGATGCCGTCCGAAAAAATCGTGGCGGCCCACATCGTCAACACCCACCTGGACGCGGACGACACCCTGCGCACGGTGGTGGCGGCCTTCGGCCTGCCCTATGAAAACGCCAGCAAGACGGCCATGCTGGACCGGCTCGAGCATTTCCTGCGCGCCTGCGACCAGGAAGGCAAGCGCGCCCTGCTGGTGGTCGACGAAGCCCAGAACCTGACCCCGCGCGCGGTCGAGGAATTGCGCATGCTGTCGAACTTCCAGACCGACGACAAGGCATTGCTGCAAACCTTCCTGCTGGGACAGCCGGAATTTCGCACCACCCTGCACAGCGCCGGCATGCAGCAGCTGCGCCAGCGCGTGACCGCCAGCTACCACCTGGGGCCGATGGATGCGGCCGAAACCCAGGCCTATGTCGAGCACCGCCTGCACACGGTGGGCTGGAACAACGATCCCTCGTTCAGCCCGGGCGCCCATGCCGCCATCTACGATTACAGCGGCGGCATTCCGCGCAAGACCAACAGCCTGTGCGACCGCCTGCTGCTGATGGGCTACCTGGAAGAATTGCACGCCTTCACGGAAACCCATGTGCGCGACGTCATCAAGGATATCGCCCAGGAATACGAACTGCCGCCGGAAGTGCTGCGCCAGCAGGCCGACGGCGCCAGCAAGGGCGGCGCCCCGCTCGGCACACTCGACAACCCGGGCTATATGGACGAGCGCATCCTGAAAATGGAAAAATCGATGGCCTCGGTGCTGTCCATCCTCAAGCGCGTGGTCGGCTCGCTGCCGGCCCCGCCACACCAGCCGGCGGATAATTCCGAATGAACGATCGTGTCCTAGAATCCGTCCTGGCGCCTGCCCGGGACGGCGCGGTGATCCGCAATGCCATGACGATCGACGTCGAGGATTATTTCCAGGTGTCGGCCTTCGCCGGCGTCATCGCGCGCGACAGCTGGGATGCGCGCGAATGCCGCGTGGAAGCCAATATCGACCGCATCCTGGGCATCCTGGCCGACGGCAAGGTGCACGCCACCTTCTTCACGCTGGGCTGGATCGCCGAGCGCTATCCGGACATGGTGCGCCGCATCGTCGCCGGCGGCCACGAACTGGCCAGCCACGGCTACGGCCACCAGCGCGCGTCCGACCAGGATCTGGCCGAATTCACGGACGACATCACGCGCAGCAAGAAGCTGCTGGAAGATATAGGCGGCTGCGCCGTGCGCGGCTACCGCGCCCCCAGTTTTTCCATCGGCACGGGCAACCTGTGGGCGCTCGACGCCCTGCACGAGGCCGGCTACCGCTACAGTTCCTCGATCTATCCCATCCTGCATGACCATTACGGCATGCCCGATGCGCCGCGCTTCGCCTTCTACCCGAACGGGACCGACGGCTTGCTGGAAGTACCGATCACCACCGTGCAGTTCGGCCAGCGCAAGCTGCCGGCCGGCGGCGGCGGCTACTTCCGCCTGCTGCCGTACGCGCTGTCGCGCTGGATGATGCGGCGCGTGAACCAGGTCGACCGCCAGAGCGCGATCTTCTATTTCCACCCATGGGAGCTCGATCCCGGCCAGCCGCGCCCGGCGGGCGCCTCGGCCAAGACGCGCTTTCGCCATTACGTCAACCTGGACCGCATGGAAGGGCGCATCAAGCTGCTCACCCGCGATTTCGCCTGGGACCGCATGGACCGCATTTTCCTGGGAACGCCATGAGCATCATTGAAGCGAGCCTGGACAAGCACAGCGCCGCCGTGGCCGCGCCGGCGCCCCTGACGCTGCACCTGCTGCAGCCGGCCCACTACGCGCGCTGGGACGCCTTCGTCATGGCCTGCCCGGAAGCGACCTTTTTCCACCGCGCCGGCTGGCAGACCGTGATCGAGCGCGTGTACGGCCACAAGACCTGGTTCTACTACGTGGAGCAGGCCGGCCATATCGTGGCCGTGCTGCCGCTGGCCGAAGTCAAGAGCCGCCTGTTCGGCCATTCGCTCGGTTCCCTGCCCTTCTGCGTGCTGGGCGGCGTGTCCGCCACCGTGGAAGCGGCCCGCCCCCTGCTCGACGCCGCCGCCGACAGGATCGCCGCCGAGCGCAAGGTCGGCCACCTGGAATACCGCAACCTGCTGCCGGCCCACCCGGGCGATCCGTCCTGGTACCAGAAGGTGCTGTACGTGACCTTCCGCAAGGAGATCAGCGCCGACGACGAAACGAATATGAACGCCATCCCGCGCAAGCAGCGCGCCATGGTGCGCAAGGGGATCAAGTGCGGCCTGGCCGCCGAGATCGACCAGGACGTGGAGCGTTTCTTCACCGCCTACGCCACCAGCGTGCACCGCCTGGGCACGCCGGTGTTCGCCAAGTCCTACTTCCGCGTGATCAAGGAAGTCTTCGGCGACGATTGCGAAATCCGCATCATCGTGCGCGGCAAGGAACTGGTGGCCGGCGTACTGAGCTTCTACTTCCGCGACGAAGTGCTGCCTTACTACGGCGGCGGCATGCCGGTCGCGCGCGAATGTGCGGGCAACGATTTCATGTACTGGAACCTGATGCAGGCGGCCGCCGCGCGCGGCATGCGCATCTTCGATTTCGGGCGCAGCAAGCTGGGCACCGGCGCCTTCGACTTCAAGAAGAACTGGGGCTTCGAGCCAACCCCGCTGGCCTACGAGTACAAGCTGTACCAGGCCACCGCGCTGCCGGACAACAATCCGCTCAATCCCAAGTACCAGCTCTTCATCAAGATGTGGAAGAAGCTGCCGTTCCCGGTCGCCAATGCGCTGGGACCCTTCGTTGTCAGAAGCCTGGGCTGAGCGTGGACGACCTGCTGCTGCTGGTGCACCGGATTCCCTACCCTCCCAACAAGGGCGACAAGATCCGCTCCTACCATTTGCTCAAGCACCTGGCGCAGCATTACCGGGTGCACCTGGCCACCTTCGTCGATGACGACGACGATTGGCAGCATGTGCCGCGCGTCCAAGCGCTGTGCGCGAGCAGCCACTTCGCGCGCCTGAACCCCAGGCTTGCGCGCGTGCGCAGCCTGGGCGCCCTGCTGGCCAACCGTTCGCTGTCGCTGGACTACTACCGCGACGCCGGCCTGGCGCGCTGGGTCGCCGCCACCGTGCGCGACAAGGCCATCAAGCGTGTGCTGGTGTTCTCCTCGCCCATGGCGCAGTACGCGGGCGTGCCAGGCGCGCGCTGCGTGGTCGATTTTTGCGACGTCGACTCCGACAAGTGGCGCCAGTACGCCGACAAGAAAGCCTGGCCCATGAGCGCCCTGTACGCGCACGAGGCGCGCCAGCTGCTGCGCTACGAGCGCAAGGTGGCGGCCGCCAGCGACGCCGCCCTGTTCGTCTCCAGACCCGAAGCGGAGCTGTTCAAGCAGCTCGCGCCCGAAGTCGCCGCCAAAACCGGATTCTTCAACAACGGCGTCGACACCGAGTATTTTTCGCCCGACCCGGCCACGCCCACGCCGTTCCGGGCCGGCGAGCAGGCCCTGGTGTTTTGCGGCGCCATGGATTACTGGCCCAATATCGACGCGGTGACCTGGTTCGCGCGCGAGATTTTCCCTGCCATCCGCGCGCGCCATCCGCAGGCGCTGTTCGCCATCGTCGGCGCGCGCCCCGCGCCCGAGGTGCTGCAGCTGGCCGCGCTGCCGGGCGTGCTGGTCACCGGCACCGTCCCCGACGTGCGCCCCTACGTGGCGCATGCCGCCGTGTGCGTGGCGCCGCTGCGCATCGCGCGCGGCATCCAGAACAAGGTGCTCGAAGCGATGTCGATGGGGCGCACCGTGGTGGTGACGCCGCAGGCGCTGGAAGGTATCGAAGCACTACCCGGGCGCGACCTGCTGCTGGCCGAGGATGGCGAGGCGGTCGGCGCGCGCGTGTGCGCGGCCCTGGCATCACCCGACGCGGCCATGGGGCGCGCCGCGCGCGACCTGGTCGAACGCCTGTATGGCTGGTCCAGCAACCTGGCGCCAGTCGTTTCCCTGCTCGAGCAGGGCACACCCGAAAGGAAGACATGGAATCAGGCATGACCATCAACCCGGCGCGCCCGGCGCCGGCGACCGTAGCGCAGCTGGTCCTGATCGGCGCGGTGCTGCTGTTTCCCTTCCTGGCCTACTGGGCCACGGCGGCATCGATCGTGGCGATCTGGGACAGTTCCGGCACCTTCGCCCACGGCTACGTGATCGTGCCGATCAGCCTGTGGCTGATCTGGGGCCGGCGCGAAGAACTCAAGCTGCTGCCGCGCACCCCGTACTGGCCGGCGCTGCTGCTGCTGGCCGCGGCCGGCCTGGCCTGGCTGCTGGCCGAAATGGGCGAGGTGCAGATCGTGCGCCACTACGCCTTCGTGTCCCTGCTGCCCCTGTGCGTGCTGGCCATCCTGGGCATCCATGTGGCGCGCGCGCTGGCCTTCCCGCTGCTGTTCCTGCTGTTCGCCGTACCCTTCGGCGACGTCTTCATCGCGCCCCTGATCGACATCACGGCCAATTTCACGGTCGACGCCCTGGTCCTGACCGGCATCCCCGTGTTCCGCGAAGGGAACAACTTTTCCATCCCCAGCGGAAACTGGTCGGTGGTGGAAGCCTGCAGCGGCGTGCGCTACCTGATTTCCTCGGTCACGGTCGGCTGCCTGTATGCCTACCTGACCTACCGCACCCTGTGGCGGCGCGCCCTGTTCGTGCTGGCCTCGATCCTGGTGCCCATCGTGGCCAATGGCGCGCGCGCCTACATGATCGTCATGATCGGCCATTTGTCGGACATGAAGCTGGCGGTCGGCGTCGACCACCTGATCTACGGCTGGGTATTTTTCGGCCTGGTGATGTTCTTGCTGTTCTGGATCGGTTCCTACTGGCGCGAAGACATCCTGCCGCCGAAGGCCCCCGCCGCCGCTCCGGCCCCGGCGCCGGCTGGCGCCCGTGGCAACTTCGGCCTGGCCGCGCTGGCCATCGTCGCCGTGGTCGGCATGTGGCCGGCCTACGCCTGGTACCTGAAGTTCAATGCCCTGGCGCCCATGCCGGTCGTGCTGGGCCAGGTCCAGGCCAGCACCCTGGCCAGCACCGCCTTCACCGACTGGAAGCCGGCATTCCCGGCCGCCAGCGGCGAGCTGCACCAGTATTTCCAGCGCGGCCCGGTGCCGGTCGGCCTGTCGCTGCTGTACTACCGGCGCCCGCCCGAAGGCACCAAGCTGATCACCACCACCAACCACCTGACCGCGGGCAAGGACCTGGGCTGGCACGAAGTGGCCACCGCCAGGCGCGTGGAAGCGGTGGGCGCGCGCGCCCTGGCCGTGCGCGAAACGACGATGAGCAATGGCTTCTCGCGCCTGCTGGTCTGGCACTGGTACTGGATCGATGGCGAGACCACCGCCAATGATTACCTGGGCAAGGTCATGCAGATCCGCCAGAAGCTGCTCCATGCCAGCGACGATGGCGCCGCCGTGATGCTGTACGCACCCTACGACGAAGACCGGGAGCCGGCGCGCGCGGCCATGCGCGGCTTCCTCGCGGCCGACCTGGCGGCGGTCGAAGCCAGGCTGGCGGCCAATGCGCGCGGCAAGACCCCGGCGCAATGATGCTGTTGACGGCGTGCAGATGATGACTTCACCAAAGATCGTGGTATTCACGGGTAACCTCAGCTATTCGGTGCGCAAGGGGATCGACGAGATAGACCGGGCCTTCCCCGGCCTCGAATGGCTGGTGCTGGTGCACCAGCCCGTCAAGTCGCCGGCCCGCCTGCTGCGCAACCAGTGGAACAACTTCAAGCGCAATGGCTGGCGCTGGATTCCCTACCAGCTCGGCGACATCGCCGCACGCCTGCGTGCGCGTTTCCAGGACGCCGGCCAGCACCGCTGGCGCGGGCGCAGCGTGGCCCGCGCGGCGCTCGAAGAACGCATCGCGATCCGGGTCTTGCCCGATATCCATGCGGACGAGGCCTTGCGCGCGGTGCAAGCGTTCGCGCCCACGCTGGGACTGTCGCTGGCCGCGCCCATTTTGCGCCGCGCGCTGTTCGGCATCCCGGCCCTGGGAACGATCAACCTGCACAAGGGCAGGGTGCCCGACTACCGCGGCATGCCGCCCGCGTTCTGGGAATTGTGGAACGACGAGCAGGCGGTCGGCTGCACCGTGCACCGGGTCGACGACAAGCTCGACACGGGCGCCGTGCTGCGTTCTGGCAGCGTGGCGCGCGCCCCGTATTCCACCGTGGGCGGCCTGCAGCTGGCGCTGGACGACATGGGCGTGGCGCTGATGCGCGAGGCCGTCGCCGACCTGCTGGCGGGCCAGGCGCGCGACACAGCGCAGCCGCCCGGCGGCAAGACCTACCGCAAGCCGACCCTGGCCCAGCATGCCATCCTCGAACGGCGCCTGCAGGACCTCCAGCGCGCCCCGGGCGGCGCCCTGAAACGGCTGGCCAAGCATGGCTTGTCGGTGGCGGCGCACTGGAGCTGGCACCTGCTGCTGTGGCGCCTGCTGGCGCCGCGCGTGACGGTGCTGCTGTACCACCGCGTCAGCGACAGCGCGCGCGACAACCTGACCGTGGGCGTGGAGCAGTTCGCGCGCCACATGGCGCTGGTGCGCCAGCACTGCCAGGTGCTGTCGATCGAAGAGGTGGTGGCCATGGAAACCGTGCCGCGTTCGCGCCGCCCGCTGGTGTGCATCACCTTCGACGACGGCTACCGCGACAATTACGAGCATGCAGCGCAAATCATGCTGCGCCATGAAATTCCGGGCGCCTTCTTCGTCTCCACCGGCCTGATCGGCACGGAGCGGCCGTTTCCGCATGATGTCAGGCGCGGCAACGCGGCCATCCCCATGATGGACTGGGACCAGCTGCGCGCCATGCGGGCGGGCGGGCTGACCATCGGTTCGCACACGGTCGAACACATCGATTGCGCGGCCGAACCGGAAGCGCGCGTGCGCGCCGAGCTGACCGAAGCGCGCGACCGCCTGCGCGCCGAACTGGGACTGGACAGCGTCATGTTCGCCTATCCCTACGGCGGCAAGCGCCACATGACGCCCGAACGCCTGGCGCTGGTGCGCGAGCTGGGACACAGCGCCTGCCTGTCGGCCTACGGCGGCGTGAACGTGGGCCGGGTCGATCCCTTCAATGTGCTGCGGCGCGGGATCCATTGGGAATTCTCGGACCGGGCCTTCCTGCTGGCCTGCCTGGGGCTGCAATGAGCAGCGCGCCGCCGCTGATCGTGCACGTGATCCACCACCTGGTCACGGGCGGGCTGGAAAACGGCCTGGTCAACCTGATCAACAAGCTGCCGCGCGGGCGCTTCCGCCATGCCGTGCTGTGCGTCGAGGATTATTCGGAATTTCGCCAGCGGATCGAGCATCCGGACGTGGAAGTGATCGCGCTGCACCGCTCCCGCATCGGGGTGTGGCAGATGCGCTGGCAGATCTTCCGCCTGTGCCGCCGCCTGCGTCCGGCCGTGCTCCATTCGCGCAACCAGTCCGGCCTGGACGCGCTGCTGCCGGCCCGCCTGGCCGGCGTGCCGCGCTGCATCCACGGCGAACATGGCTGGGACGTGGACAACCTGACCGGGGAAAAGTGGAAGCCGGCCATGCTGCGGCGCCTGCATGCGCCCCTGGTGAGCTGCTACATCACGGTCTCGGAAGACTTGCGGCGCTTCCTGATGGCCCGGGTCGGCATCGCCGGGCGCCGCATCCGGCAGGTCTACAACGGGGTCGACGTGGCCCGCTTCATGCCGCGCCCGGACGGTGCGCGCACGCGCCTGCCGGAGGGCGTGGGCGAGGCCGGGAACCTGGTGTTCGGCACGGTGGGGCGCCTGCAGCCGGTCAAGGACCAGGCCACCCTGCTGCGCGCCTTCGCGCTGCTGGCAGGGCGCCAGGACGCAGGCGCGCCGCTGCGGGCGCGCCTGGCCATCGTCGGCGACGGCCCGCTCGCGCAGCCGCTCAAGGCGCTGGCGCAGGAACTGGGCATCGCCCACCTGGTCTGGTTTTCCGGCCAGGCCAGCGACGTGCCGGCCATCCTGCGCGAATTCGATGTCTTTGTGCTGCCATCGCTGTCGGAAGGCATTTCGAACACCATCCTCGAAGCCATGGCCAGCGGCCTGCCGGTGCTGGCGACCGCGGTCGGCGGCAATGTGGAGCTGATCCGCGACCAGGTGACGGGTGGCTGGTTCGCGCCCGGCGACGTGGCGGGCCTGGCCGCGCTGATGCAAGCCTACCTGGACCAGCCGGCGCGCCGGCGGCAGCACGGCCAGGCGGCGCGCGACGACGTGCTGCAGCGTTTCAGCCTGGACGTGATGCTGGCCAATTACGCGGCCGTGTACGACGCCGTGATCGGCCGGCCGCCGGAAACTTGAGTCCGGCGCCGCCGGGGCTTCGGTATAATAATGTAAAGTTTTTTTGAAAGTGCGAGCACATGTGTGGAATAGTCGGTATTTTTGATACGCGCGGTGCGCGCGAGATCGACCCTGCGCTCGTCAAGCGCATGAACGAGACGCAGCACCATCGCGGCCCGGACGAGGGCGATGTGTACACCGAGCCGGGCGTCGGCTTCGGCCATCGCCGCCTGTCGGTGATCGACATCCTCAGCGGCCAGCAGCCGATGTTCAACGTCGAAGGCAATGTCGGCGTGGTGTTCAACGGCGAGATCTACAACTATCCCGAACTGACCGAGGAGCTCGAGCTGCTCGGCTACAAGTTCCGCACCAAGAGCGATACCGAAACCATCGTCCACGCCTGGGCGGCCTGGGGCGAGGAATGCGTGCACAAGTTCCGCGGCATGTTCGCCATCGCGGTCTGGGACCGGGTCAAGCAGACCATGTTCATGGCGCGCGACCGCCTCGGGGTCAAGCCCTTCTACTATGCCATCCTGCCGGACGGGATGTTCATCTTCGGTTCCGAGCTCAAGTCGCTGCGCGCCCATCCCGGCCTGCCGCGCGCGATCGACCCGCGCGCCGTCGAGGACTATTTCGCCTACGGCTATGTGCCTGAACCGAAAACCATCTACAGCAGCGCCCTGAAACTGGCGCCCGGCTACTGCCTGACGGTTAGAATCGGCCAGCCGATCCCGCAGCCGCGCCAGTTCTGGGACGTGCCGTTCAAGCTGCACGGCCCGATGACGCAGCGCGACGCCGAGGGCGAACTGATCGTGCGCCTGCGCGAAGCGGTGAAAATCCGCCTGAAGGCCGAAGTGCCGCTGGGCGCCTTCCTGTCGGGCGGGGTCGATTCCTCGGCCATCGTGGCCATGATGGCGGGGCTGATGAAAGAACCCGTCAACACCTGCTCGATCGCCTTCAAGGACAAGAACTACGACGAGTCGGCCTACGCCGAGCAGGTCGCGAAACAGTACCAGACCCACCACCACACCGAGACCGTCGACACCGACGACTACGCGCTGCTCGACACCCTGGCCGACCTGTACGACGAGCCGTATGCCGACAGTTCGGCCATTCCGACCTATCGCGTGTGCCAGCTGGCCAGGAAGCGCGTCACGGTGGCCCTGTCCGGCGACGGCGGCGACGAAAACCTGGCCGGCTACCGCCGCTACCGCTATGCGATGGCCGAAGACAGCGTGCGTTCGCGCGTGCCCAATGCGCTGCGCAAGCTGGTCTTCGGACCGCTCGGCAAGTACTATCCCAAGGCCGACTGGGCGCCGCGCATCTTCCGCGCCAAGACCACCTTCGAAGCCCTGGCGCGCGACCTGGTGGAAGGCTATTTCCACGGCGTCACCCACATGAGCGACGCCATGCGCGAGCGCCTGTTCTCGCCGCGCTTCAAGGCCAGCCTGCAGGGCTACCAGGCGATCGAGGTGATGCGCGGCCATGCCGCCGCCTCGCCCACCGACGACCCGCTGTCGATGATCCAGTACCTGGACATGAAGACCTACCTGCCGGGCGACATCCTGACCAAGGTCGACCGCGCCAGCATGGCGCATGCCCTGGAAGTGCGGGTGCCGCTGCTGGACCACAAGCTGGTCGAATGGATTTCCGGCCTGCCCTCGCAAATGAAGCTCCATGGCAGCGAAGGCAAGTACATCTTCAAGAAGAGCCTGGAATCCTACCTGACCGAGGACATCCTGTACCGCAAGAAGATGGGCTTCGCCGTCCCGCTGGCATCCTGGTTCCGCGGCCCCCTGCGCGAACGGGTGCAAAGCGCGCTGCTTGGCCCGGTCCTGGCCGACACCGGCATCTTCAACCGTGACTACCTCGCCGAACTGGTCGAACACCACCAGTCGGGCCGGCGCGACTACAGCGCCTCGATCTGGGCCCTGCTGATGTTCGAAGCCTTCCTGCGCAAGGAACTGCACGGGGAGAGCGCATGAACAACAAGCTGCGCATCCTGCATGTGCTCGACCACTCGATCCCGCTCCACAGCGGCTACACCTTCCGCACCCGCGCCATCCTGCAGCAGCAGCGCGCCCTGGGATGGGAAACCTTCCACCTGACGGGACCCAAGCAGGGCGTGACCAGGGCCGCCTTCGAGCAGGTCGACGGCCTCGACTTCTTCCGCACCGTCGCGTCCACCGGCCCGCTGGCGCGCTTCCCCGTGTTCAACCAGCTGGCCGTGATCGATGCGCTGGCCGAGCGCCTGCACGACGTGGCTGCCGAAGTGAAGCCCGACGTGATCCACGCCCATTCGCCGGCGCTGAACGCGGTCGCGGCCCTGCGCGTGGGCAAGCGCCTGAACATCCCCGTGGTGTATGAAATCCGCGCCTTCTGGGAAGACGCGGCGGTCGACCATGGCACCAGCAGCGAATGGGGCTTGCGCTACCGCCTGACGCGGGCCATGGAAACCTGGGCCCTGCGCCGCGTGCACGCGGCCACCACCATTTGCGAAGGCTTGCGCGCCGAAATCGTCAGCCGCGGCATCCCGGCCGCCAAGGTCACGGTCATTCCCAACGCGGTCAATGTGGGCGACTTTTCCGTCGGCGGCGTGCGCGACGAGGCGCTGGCCGCCCAGCTCGGCCTGCAGGACAAGACCGTGCTCGGCTTCATCGGCTCGTTCTACGCCTACGAAGGGCTGGACGTGCTGCTCAAGGCCCTGCCTTCCATGATCGTGGCCAATCCGGCGATCCGGGTGCTGCTGGTCGGCGGCGGGCCGCAGGACGCGGCGCTCAAGGAGCAGGCGCTGGCGCTGGGCGTGGCATCGCACGTGGTGTTTACCGGCCGCGTGCCGCACGAGCAGGTGCAGCGCTACTACGACCTGGTCGACGTGCTGGTCTATCCGCGCCTGAAAATGCGCCTGACCGACTTGGTCACCCCGCTCAAGCCGCTCGAAGCGATGGCCCAGGGCCGCTTGCTGGCCGCGTCCGACGTGGGTGGGCACAAGGAATTGATCGAGGATGGCCGGACCGGCATCCTGTTCGCGGCCGACGACCCGCGCGCGCTGGCCGACAAGGTGCTGGCGCTGCTGGCCGCGCCCGAACGCTGGCAAGCCCTGAAGGACAATGGCCGCGCCTTCGTCGAGCGCGAACGCAACTGGGGCGCCAGCGTGGCCCGCTACCAGGCGGTCTACGCCTCGCTGCCGCGCCGCGCATGAAGATACTGACATTCACCACCCTGTTTCCGAACGAGGTCAAGCCGAACCAGGCGATCTTTGTCGAAACGCGCCTGCGCCACCTGGTCGGCAGCGGGGCGGTGCAGTCGCGCGTGGTGGCGCCCGTGCCCTGGTTTCCGTTTGCCGGCAAGCGCTTCGGCCAGTACGGCGACTTCGCGCGCGTGCCGGCCCAGGAAAGCCGCTTCGGCATCGACGTGCTGCACCCGCGCTACCCGGTCATTCCCAAGGTGGGCATGAATGTCGCCCCCGCGCTGCTGGCGCGCGCGGCGCGCGCGACCGTCGGGCGCATGCTCGACGAAGGCTATGACTTCGACCTGATCGACGCCCATTATTTCTATCCCGACGGCGTGGCCGCGGTCCGGCTCGGCCAGTACTTCAACAAGCCGGTGGTGATCACCGCGCGCGGTTCGGACATCAGCCTGATTCCCCAATACCCGGCGCCGCGCCGCCAGATCCAGTGGGCCGCGGCCCATGCCAGCGCCATGATCACCGTGTGCGACGCGCTCAAGACCGAACTGGTGGCGCTGGGCGCCGACCCGGCCCGCATCACGCCGCTGCGCAACGGGGTCGACCTGCAGCGTTTCCGCCAGGGCGACCGCGCCGCGCTGCGCGCCACGCTGGGACTGACCGGTTTCACCCTGCTGTCGGTGGGCCACCTGGTCGCCCTCAAGGGCCACGACCTGGCCATCGGCGCGCTGGCGCACCTGCCCGGCGTGACCCTGATGATCGCCGGCAGCGGCGTCGAACACAAGCGCCTGGTGGCGTTGGCCGAAGCGCTCGGCGTGACGGACCGGGTGCGCTTCCTGGGCGCGCTGCCGCAAGCCGAACTGCCCTCGTATTACGGCGCCGCCGATGCGCTGGTGCTGGCCTCGAGCCGCGAAGGCTGGGCCAATGTGCTGCTCGAATCGATGGCCTGCGGAACGCCGGTGGTGGCCAGCCGGGTCTGGGGCACGCCGGAAGTGGTGGCCGCGCGCGAGGCCGGCGTGCTGATGCAGGAACGCAGCGCGCGCGGCGTGGCCGACGCCGTCAATGCGCTGCGCGCGGACTATCCCGACCACGCGGCCACGCGCCGCTACGCCGAAGGCTTCAGCTGGGAGGCGACCACCGCCGGCCAGCTGGCCCTGTTCCGGCGCATCCTGGGGCGCGCATGAAACAGCCGTCGATCAGCGTCGTCATCCCCTGCTACAACGCGGCGGCCTATATCGGCGCCACCATCGATTCGGTGCTGGCCCAGGACTGGCCGGAGCTGGAAATCATCGTCGTCGACGACGGATCGAAGGACGATTCGGTGGCGCTGCTGCGCCGGCGCTATCCTGCGGTGCGGGTGGAAGTCCAGGCCAATGGCGGCGTGGCTTCGGCGCGCAACCGCGGCCTGGCGCTGGCCGGCATGGACCTGGTGGCGCTGGTCGACGCCGACGACATCTGGCTGCCCGGCAAACTGGCGGCCCAGGTGGCGCGCATGCAGGCCGTTCCCGGCTGCCGCATGAGCTACACCGCCTGGCAGGTGTGGCCCTGCGTCGACCCGGTCCCCGATCCGGCCTGGCTGGCGGCGCTGGCCGCGCAGGCCCCCGACCCGCGCTGGCGCGGCGCGAGCGGCTGGATCTATCCCGAACTGCTGCTCGATTGCGTGGTGTGGACCTCGACCGTGCTGGCCGAACGCAGCCTGTTCCAGGAAATCGGCGGCTTCGACACCGGCTTGCGCATCGGCGAAGACTACGACCTGTGGCTGCGCGCCTCGCGCGTGACCCCGATCGAACGGGTGGCCGCGCCGCTGGCGCTGTACCGCATCCATCCGGCCAGCATCACCAAGTCGCTGCCGACCGATAATTACCGCGCCCGCGTCATCGCCCGCGCGCTGGACCAGTGGGGCTTCGCTTCGCCCGACGGGCGCAGCGGCGAGCGCCGTGCCGTGCAGCGCATGCTGGCCAAGAGCTGGAGCGATTATGCCGGCGCCCATGTGGCCGGGGGCAGCCTGGCGCAAGCCCGGCGCGGCGCCCTGGCAGCCTTGCGCGCCGACCCGGGCCACCTGCCGGGCTGGAAGGTGCTGCTCAAGGCTTGCGGCCGCTCGCTCGTCGGACGATAAAAAAACAATCAGGGAAATCCATGAAAATAGCTTTGCTTTGCACCGGCCTGGGCAATATCTACCGCGGCCACGAAATCTTCGCACGCGACCTGTTCACCCTGGTCGGGGGCAGCGTCGACATGACCCTGTTCAAGGGCGGCGGCGAGCCGGCGCACAAGGAAGTCGTGATCCCGAACATATCGCGCTCCTCGCCCTGGCTGCAGCACATCACGCCGAATGCCTCGCCCAAATGGGCCAGCATGGCCATCACCCAGGAACAGCTGCGGATCGAGGCCGAAACGTTTTCCTACGCGGTGCTGGGCCACTTGCTGGAAGGCGAATTCGATATCATCCACTGCCTCGAATACGAGGTCTGCGAACGCCTGTACGGCTTGCGCCACCTGTTCCGCAAGACGCCGAAGATCGTGTTCTCGAACGGCGGCGCCATCGTGGCGGCCGACCTGCCGCCCTGCGACTTCGTCCAGGAACACTCGCCCAACAACCTGCTGAGCAGCGCCAAGGGCAAGTCCTTCATGGTGCCGCACGGCGTGGACGTGCGCCTGTTCCATCCCCAGGTGCAGTCGGACTTCCGCGCCGAACACGGCATACCGGCCGACGCCTTCGTGGTGATCAGCGTGGGCACGATCTGCTACCACCACAAGCGCACGGACCACGTGATCCGCGAAGTGGCGGCCCTGCCGCACGCGCACCTGCTGCTGGTGGGCCAGGAAAGCGCGGACATGCCGGCCATCGTCGCGCTGGGCCAGCAGCTGATGCCGGGCCGGATCACCTTCACCAAGATGCCCCATGACGACTTGCCGCGCGCCTATGCGGCGGCGGACGTGTTCGTCCTCGGCTCCCTGTTCGAAACCTTCGGCATCGTGTACATCGAAGCGATGGCCATGGGTTTGCCGGTGATTAGCACCCATCACGCGAACCAGCGCGCCATCATCCAGGAAGGCATCTTCATCGACATGGCGGTGCCTGGCCTTTTGACCGCGGCCCTGCGCGACACCCCGCCGGAGCGCTTCGCGGAACTGGGCCGGAAAGGGCGCGAGATCGCCGTGCGCGACTACGACCTCGACACCCTCAAGCAAAGCTATGTGGACCACTACACGGCGATCGCCGCCGCGCCCACGCAGCTGCCGGAGTTCGGCGCCGGCGACCGGGTCATGGCGCATGCAAAAAACCTGTACAAGCGCGCGCGCCGCATGCTGTGAGCCCCATGAAAAAAGTCCTGTTCATCGCCTACCTGTACCCGCCGATCTTCAATTCGGGTACCCGGCGCAGCCTCGAGTTCGTCAACCACCTGCCGGACCACGGCTGGGAGCCGACCGTGCTGACCTTGCAGGATCCCGATCCGGGCAGCTGCGACGCGTCCTTGCTGGACGAAGTGCGTCCCGGCACCCGGGTCGAGCGGGCGCCGTATTCCGGGGTCAGCGTGGCGCGCCGCCTGGCGCCGCTGCTTGCGCGCCTGGTGCCGCCCCAGCGCCTGGTCGATGCCATCGCCTGGCGCACCAAGCGCTTCTGGAACGTGCCCGACGAATGCGCCAGCTGGGCCCCGGCCGCGGTGGCGCGCGGCATCGCCTTGCACCGCGCCACCCCGTTCGACGCGATCTATGCCACCGGCTGGCCCTGGACCGCCTTCCTGGTCGCCGAAAAAATCAGCCGCGCCACTGGCGTGCCCTTCATCGTCGACTACCGCGACCTGTGGAAGCCGGCCGAGGTGGCGTGGGACCAGGCCACCTGGCTGCAGCGGCGCATCAACCCGCTGCTCGAGGCGCGCGTGCTGCGGCGCGCGGCCGGGGTCATCGCCACCACCGGCGCCTTCCTGCGCCTGCTGCCGCAGGACCAGCTGCCGCGCCACCAGTTCGCCATCACCAACGGCTTCGATGAAAAGGACTTCGGCGGCGCCGCCGCCGCGCCCACCGCGGACGGGGTGCGCATCGTCTACACGGGCGTGTGGCGCCCCGGCTACGGCCCGGTCGACCTGTACGAAGCGGTCAAGCTGCTCAAGGCGCAGGGCAGTCCCTGCCTGGCGCGCCTGAAGATCGTGATGGCCGGCTTCGCGCCGGGCCGCGCGCGCGAATACGGCATCGAAGACCATGTCGAGGAACTGGGCAGGGTGCCGCACGCCGAAGCGATCGCGCTGATGCGCGGGGCCGATGCCCTGTACCTGCCGGTGTCGAAGGGCGTGTACGAGGTGGCCAGCATTCCGGGCAAGCTGTTCGAATACCTGGGCAGCCGGCGCCCGGTGCTGGTGTCGGCCCAGGCCGGCAGCGAAGTGGCGCAGGTGATCGCGCACACGGGCGGCGCCGTGCGCCTGGAACCGGACGACAGCGTGGCGCTGGCGCACGCCATCGAACAGCTGTGCCTGTCCGGCCCCGGCGCCATTTTCGCGCCACGCGACGAGGCGGCCCTGCAGGATTACACGCGCGGCAGGCTGACCGGCAAACTGGCCCTGGCCCTGGACACCGTGGCGGCGCGCCTGCCATGACGACAGTACGCCGCGCCATCGTTTTTTCCTTCTTCGAAAGCTACCTCGGGGTCGTCCTGAACCTGGTCTCCTTCGTGCTGCTGGCGCGCCTGCTCACGCCGGCGCAGGTGGGACTGTTCTCGGTGGCCATGGCCATCATCGGCATCACCCAGGTCATCCGCGATTTCGGCCTGGTCAATTTCCTGATCCAGAAGAAGGACCTGGGCGAGGTCCATGTCTCGACCGCCTGGGGCATGGCGCTGATCCTGGGCGGCACCCTGTTCGCCGCGGTGCAGCTGGTCGCGCCCCTGATCGGGCGCTTCTACGCGGACGACAGCCTGACCGGCATCGCGCGCGTGGTGGCCATCAATTTCCTGATCCTGCCCTTCAATTCGGTCTGCCTGGCGCTGCTGCGCCGGTCCATGAATTTCCAGCTCGTCATGCGGATCAACCTGTCGGCCGCGCTTCTCTCGACCATCGCCACCCTGACCCTGGCCTGGCTGGGCGTGGGCGCCTATGCGCTGGCCATCGGCGCCGTGCTCAACAACGGCATCGTGGCGGCCGGCCTGCTGGGCAGCGGCGCCGCCAGCCGCCTGCTGCGGCCGAAGCTGACGGCCTGGCGCGAAATCCTGGGCTTCGGCGGCCCGCTGACGGTGGCCAATGTGATCACCTCGGCCTCGGTCGACATCAACGACCTGGCGGTCGGCAAGATTCTCGGCTTCCAATCGGTCGCCATCATCAGCCGCGCCCAGGGCTTGATGAATCTGTTCCACCGCGATTTCATGGTTGCGATCCGCAATGTCGCCTATCCCGCCTTTTCGCAGGCCAACCGGGATGGCGAATCGATGGAAGCGAAGTTCATTCTCAGCCTGACCAATGTGATCGCCATCGCCTGGACCTTCTACGGTTTCGCCAGCATCTTTTCGCTGGAAGTGCTGCGCCTGATGTTCGGCCCCCAGTGGGACCAGTCGGCGCCGCTGGTGCCCTGGTTTTGCCTGGCCGGCGCGGCCAGCGCCCTGGTCAACCTGGTGCCGACCATCATGCTGGCGGCCGGCCATTCCCGGCTGGTGGCCACCACCGAGCTCATTTTCCAGCCCGCGCGCGCCCTCGTCATGGTGGCCGTGACGATGGTCTTCCGCGACCTGGAGATCTTCGCGATCGGCTATGCGCTGGTGTCGCTGGCCTCGGTCCCGTATTTCTACGCCTTCAAGCAGCGCTGCCTGCCGACCGCCGTGGGCGCGCTGGCGCGTGCGGTGGCCAGGAATGCCGCGCTGACCCTGTTCAGCCTGGCGCCGGCGCTGCTGGTCGTGGCCCTGTTCCGGCCCGCCGGGCAAGCCCTGGGCTATCCCCTGTTCTTCGCCTGCGCCGGCGCCACCTGCCTGGCCTGGCCGCTGGGGCTGCGCCTGCTGGGGCACCCGCTGTACGGGGAATTCATGGCCGTGCTGCGCGCGCGCCTGGCGCGCAAGGGCGGGCCGGCCGCATGACGGCGCCGAAAAACGTTCCCGCGCTCGATGGCTGGCGCGGGCTGGCGATTATTCTTTTGTTGGCGGGCCATTTCACGCCGCTGCCGGGGATCAACCTGGGGCGGGTCGGGGTCAGCCTGTTCTTCGTCCTGTCCGGCATGCTGATGGCGCGCCTGCTGTTCGTCGACCGGGTCGCGCTGCCCCATTTCTACCGGCGCCGGATCGCCCGGATCGTCCCGGCGCACCTGGTGTTCCTGGCCCTGACCTCGCTCGCCTGGCTGGCGCTGGGCTTGCCGCTGCGCCTGGCCGAGGTGTGGCCGCCTTTGTTCTTCATTAATAATTACGTCTTTACCAATACGGTGCAGTTCGGCCACATCTGGTCGCTGTCCGTGGAGGAGCACAGCTACATCGTGCTGTCGCTGGCGGCGGGGGCCGCGCGCCGCTTCCGGGCGGCGCCGCTGGTGCTGCTGGGCGGCCTGTGCGCGGCTTCGGCGCTGCTGGTGCTCGCCTACCACCAGCGCTACCAGGGGCCGGCGCTGTACCAGATGATGCTCCATTCGGAAGTGGCGGCCTTCGGCCTGCTGCTGTCATCCTTCCTGTGCGTCTGGTTCGCCCGGCGCGGCATTCCGGCCACGCCCTGGCCGGTGGTGCCGCTGCTGCTGGGGCTGGGCCTGGGCTTGCACTGGTGGTCGGTGCCGCCCGTGGTGGGCTTGCTGGGCGGCGTGGGCGCGCTGGCGCTGGGGGTCAACCTGCTGCCGCAGGCGGGCGCGCTGGCGCAGCGCGTGTTTTCCTTGCGCATCCTGCGCCTGTGCGGACTGGCTTCGTTTTCGCTGTACTTGTGGCAGCAACCGTTTTACGTGGCGCAGCTCGACGGCAGCCTGGCGCTGCCGCTGGCGCTGGCCGGCGCCGTGGGCATGGGCTTGCTGTCCTACCACCTGGTGGAAAATCCGGCGCGCCTGTTCCTCAATGCGCGCTGGGGCGCACCGCAGCGGAAGGGCGGTCCGGCCGGCACTTCCTTGCCATCCTGACCAGGCGGCCCATGCATTCGTACGCCAGGCCCGCCAGGCCGGCCAGGGAGCGCGGATTATAGGCCACGATGCCGCGCCGTTCGCGCCGCTCGCTCATCCAGGCTCTCTTGTAGGGATCGTCGCCGACCAGGTAATCGACTTCGCCCACCTGGTCGGTGTCGAGCACCTGTTCCATCAGCATGGCCGTGAGCAGGGTGCCGGGCGAATACGCCTTGAAGTCGTCGTGGTAAGCCAGCTTGTAGATGGCGGCGCGGCCATTGGCCACGATCCACAACTGCGCCGCGATCGGCCGTCCGTCCAGCCAGGCCAGGCCCAGGCGCAGGGCGCCGGCGGCGGCGTAGGTCTGCATCAGGCCGGGCATGAAGCGGGGGAAGGGTTCCGGCCGTTTCCAGCTGGCCTGGTACACCGCTTCATAGGCGGCGATCGCGGCGGGCATGGCGGCCGGGTCGCGCAGGATCTCGAGGCGGCCGCCGGCGGCGGCGAACTTCTTGTCCATGCGCTTGATGGTGCTGCGCAACTGGCCGTCGCGCGTGGCCAGGTAGTCGCGCCAGCGGGCCGTGACCGGCAGTGCCCAGTTGCCATGGGTGAAATAGTCGAAGCTGGCCAGGCCGGACTGGCGCAGGGCGGCCAGCAGCATGGACCAGGCGGGCGCGGCGGTATCCATGGGCGCGAGCATCAGGCTGGCGAAGCCGGGGAAATCGCGCCGCAGCGCGGCCACCAGGGGCAGCAGGTCGCGCGGGGTGACCGCGGGGTCCAGGACCGGTTCGTACAGGGTGGTATAGAAATTACTGAGCGAATGCAGGCGCCAGCCGGCGCCGCTGCGTTCGGCGCGCAAGGGCAGCACCGCCATCAGGGCGCGCCCGCGCCGCACTATATAGAAGCGGATGCCGGCGTGGTCGGGGTAGACGGTGTCGACCAGGTTGCGGTACCAGGGCACGCCGAACTCGGCATTGCGGCGCTCGGCGCGCTCGAAAAACTGCAGTACGTCGGAGGGAAAGGCGGACGGATGCCGGTACACCTCGACCGTGCGCACGGTGTCCGGGCTGTCGGCAGAGCGGGCGGCAGGGCAGGCGGGATCAAAGGGGGGCGCAAACATGGAATCTTTCTGCCGGACCTGGCCGGAGCGATAAAAATGCTATAGAAGCAACATTGTTGTTCTGTCTAACTATGTCTTGCTTATATTGCATACTATCATTTTTTGCACAGAAACAATGTTTATCGAATAAAAGAAAGTGATTTTTGTGCAATTTGGAAGCGCTTGCCCCATGCCTGTCGCATACAGCGCGGCGCACTGGCGGAAAACTTGGGATGAACATATTTATATTGCTTCTTGAACACAACACTAGGAAAAAAAACAGGTTTACGGCTTTGCATACAAACGGGGGGCTGAAATTTATTTCTTCGAAAATACTTGATTTCGCGCACCAAATTACGTCGTTTTCCGCCGCTTTATTACCGTACAGACATTTCCAATGGGAATTTTGCGGCGTAAAATCTATTTATCGGCTGCAACAAATTCGTCTTATTTGCTGCGATCTGCCGTCTTTATTCTTTTATCATGTGCGCCGCCATCGAGTAGCAGATGCCGGCATCCCCGGAACGGGGATTGCAGGATGTGACGAAATCCTGACCCAGGCTGCCAACCGTAGCTCGAATTTATTTGGTGACAAAAACCATGATCAATAAACAACGCCGCAACTTCCTTCGCTTCTCCGGCGCCACCGTCGCCACCGGGGCCCTGACCGCCTGCGGCGGCGGCGGCCCGGTCGATGCCTTGCCGGCCACCGCGGGCTCCATGCTGGGCGTGGGCGCCGATACGCCGACGCAGCCGCCGGCCACCGGCACGCCGCCGCCGGTCCAGTCGGCGCCGGCCCCGGCCCCGGTCATCGGCGCGGTCATCCCGAATGCCCGTTTCACGGTCACCGGTACCGCCGCCCAGCTGACCCTGCCTTTCTGCATGGGCTATGCCTTCCGCCGCGGCGATGTGCCGGCCGGCTGCTCGGTCCAGTCCGACAAGGGCATGCTGCAGGTGACGGTCAAGAACCGCTGGCCCGACGGCTCGCTCAAGTTCGCGATCCTGGCCGGCCATGTCGAAGCCTTGTCGGCCGGCGGCGTGGTGGTGAACCTGGTCCTGGCCGCGGCCACCAGCATCAAGGCCGGTTCCCTGCTGGCGACCAGCCGCCTGGCCGCCACCGGCGCGCTGGCCCAGGTCGGCTGCGGCAGCTTCGGCACCGCCAGCTGGGGCGGCAGCGACTGGAATACGCCGTTCATGGCCTGGGTCGAAGGCGACCAGATGTCGTCCTGGATCTACCGCAAGGCGGTCGGCACCGACGCCCACCTGGCGGCCTGGCTGGAAGTGCGCATGTGGGCCAACGGCGCCGTCGAAATGCTGCCCTGGATCGAAAATGGCTACCTGCAGGTGGCCGGCCCGAGCAACAAGCTGGCCACGTATACCTTTTCGCTGCATGGCGAGCAGCGCATGTCGGCGGCGATCGACCTGAAACACCACCAGCGTACCCCGCTCATCAGCGGCACGGCGCTGTCCTACTGGCTCGGCAACGATCCCGGCGTGATCGCGCGCCAGGACGCGGCCTATTTGCAGTCGACCGAACTGGTGCCGTCCTACCAGGCCAGCGTGGCCGCCAATGCCGCGGTGCTGCAAACCCTGGCGTCGAGCTACACGCCGCTGCAGGCCGGCAACCTCAATTACGACGGCGACGCCATGGCGGCGCCGGGCTACCAGGACCCGATCGGCCTGCTGCCCCAGCACGATGTGCTGTTCCTGGTGGCCGACGTGCCGATGGCCTACAAGGCGCTGGTGCGCAACGGCTTTTCGGCCGGGCGCTACGGCATCCATTACCGCGACGAGACCACCTTCCGTCCGCTGCGCTTTTCGACCTATCCGACCCTCAATATCCGCGGCAGCCAGGGCTTCAAGGATACCGGCGGCTCGACCAACGGCAAGTACACCCCGGTGGCCACGGGCGGCAATCCGCCCCAGTGGGACGTGGCGCACAGCCCCTCGGTCGGCTTCGTCGCCTACCTGGCCACGGGCCTGTTCTACTTCATGGAAGAAGTGCAGTTCGCCACCACCGCCAATTACCTTGGCAATGGCGACAATGCGGTGCTGCGCACCGGCAGCAAGGGCCTGGTCCAGAGTTGCCCCGGCGCCTGGCAGACCCGCTCCTGCGCCTGGGACTGGCGCGCCCGGGTCCAGGCCCTGTGCGTGACCCCGGACGACGATACCCTGCTGCGCGCCGAACTGATCGCCTCGGTGGAAGCGAATATCGACCACTTCCACGGCCGCTATGTCGCGCAGGCGAACAATCCCTTCGGCTGGATCAAGCCGGGCGAAGCCTATGACAGCGCGGGCCAGAAAGGCGCGCCGTGGCAGCAGGACTTCGTCACCGCCGCCTTCGGCTATTCGCTGGCGCTGGACTTGCCGGTGGCGAGCGCCTCGGCCGCCAAGCTGGCCGCCTTCTTTGCCTGGAAGGCGAAGAGCGCCGTGATGCGCCTGGGCACCCGCGACGGCTTCTGGTTCATCAATGCGGTGCCGTACACGATGACGATTTCACCGGGCACGTGGCCCAACTACGATACCGGCGCCGGTCCGTGGCACGCGACCGAGCTGGCGGCCTACCAGGCCAGCTACGCGGTCGCGCCGGCCTGGATGGGCAGCACCGAGGGCAAGCTGGCCGGCGAGATCATGCCGGGCGAGCGCGCCCTGTGGGGCAACCTGATGCCGGCCATCGCCTATGCGGTCCGGCACAATGTGCCGGGCGCGCTGGCCGCCTACCAGCGCCTGCAGGGCGCCAGCAACTGGAATACCCTGCGCGCTGCCTTCAACGAGCGTCCGGTGTGGGCCGTCAAGCCGGCTTCCGGCGTCACCTCGGTGCAGCAGCCGGAAGTCGTGGCGCCCGTGGTGCCGGTGACCCAGGCGGGCGATCCGTCCTGGATGACGGGCGCGGCGCTGGGACAATGGATCGAGATTCCGAACACGAGCGGCTCCGGCGGCGCGGCCATCGATGCCTACAGCGGTTTTTCCTTCAACGAAGAGACCAATGAAATCCTGATCGCAGCGGCCGGCGGCCACGGCGACTCGGCCGACAACCGGGTGGTGGCGATGGGCATCGGGGTCGACCGTCCGGTATGGCGCCAGCTCTGCGCGCCGAGCCAGGTCACGCGCAAGGATGTGGCTTACTACGACGACGGCAAGCCTTCCTCGCGCCATATCTACAGCATGGCCCACTACGTGCCGCAGCTGAACCGCATCATGCTGTTCGGCGCCCGCTCGGTATTCGGCAGCGCGTACAACTACCACAGCGTCGACGGCTTCAACCTGGCCACCAATACCTGGGACCCGGCCGGCACCTACCCGGATGCCTACACCGGTTCCTTCGGCGCCGTGGCCGTGCGCGGCACGGGCGACGTCTGGACCACCGGACTGGCGCGTTTTTCCGCGGCCACGAAAACCTGGTCCCAGCCGATCACCCGCCGCACCGATGCCCTGGTGCGCTGGCCGGTCGCGCACGATGCGCGCCGCAACCAGCTGTTCACCCTGAACTGGGCCGACGGCATGGGTTACAGCACGCTGGGCGTGTTCGCCACCCGCGTGCCGCTGGGCGGCAACGAGCAGATCGCCGTCACCCTGCAGGCGGGCACCGCGCTGGCCAGCTTTATCGCCGACAAGCCGACCTATGCGGGCATGGATTACGACGCCGTCAACGACCGCTTCATGTTCTATTGCGGCCAGGGCGCCGGCGCCGGCAAGATCTATGTGGTCAAGCCGAACGATACGAATGCCTGGGACCTGTCCATCTTCGACCTGGTCGGCGCGACCCGGCCGCCGGCGACGCCTTCCAACGGCGTGCACAACCGCTTCCGCTATGTGCCGAAACTGCGCGGCTTCCTGCTGATGCCGCGTGCCTCGTCGAACCTGTTCTTCATCCGCACGTCGGCCTGAGGCTCAGGAGGAGGACAGCGCGTCATGCATGGCATGGATGGCGCGCCCGCCCGCCTCGCGCAGCAGCCGGATCAGGCCGCGCAGGGTGCGCGGATTGTAGGCCACGATCCCGCGCCGTTCGCGGCGCTGGTTCAGCCAGCTTTTCTTGTACGGGTCGTCGCCGATCAGGTAGTCGATTTCCGCCACCTTGTCCTTGTCGATCACGTGCGCCATCAGCATGGCCGTGATCAGCGTGCCCGGCGAATATCCCTTGTACTGTTCGTCGTAGGCCAGCTTGTAGATGCTGGCGCGGCCGTGCGCCACGATCCATAGCTGGGCCGCGATCGGCTGGCCATCCTTCCACGCCAGCCCCAGGCGCAGCGTGCCCTTGCCGGCATAGCTGTGCAGCAGGCCGGGCACGAATGCGGGGAAGGGTTCCGGCTTTTTCCAGCTGGCGCCATACACCTGTTCCCAGGCGGCGATGCCGCGCGCGATATCCTTCGGTTCCGTCACCAGCTCGAGCGTGCCGCCGTCGGCCGCCAGCTTCTTGCCCATCCTGCGGATCGTGTTCTTGATCTGGTTTTCGCGCGCCGCCAGGTAGTCGGCGGCGCAAACCTGCATGGCCTGGAACCAGTTGCCGAAGGCGAAATAGTCGAAGGGCACCCAGCCCTTGGCGCGCAGGGCGCCCAGCAGCGTGCGCCAGGCATGCGACTCCGGATCCATGGGCGAAAGCTGGATCGAATCGAGCCCCGGGAAATCGGTGCCCAGTGCGCTCAGGAGGGGGACCAGTTCGGCCGACTTCAGGCTGGCGTCGAAGGCCGGTTCGTACAGGCTGGTGTAGAAATTGCTCAGCGAGTAGACCTGCCAGCGCTTGCCCGCCAGCTCGACCCGCAGCGGCAGCACGGCCGCCAGCTGGCCGGCCTGGCGCAGCACATAGAAGCGGATGCCCTCGTGCGCCGGGTAGACCGTGTCGACCAGGTTGCCGTACCACGCGCAGCCCAGTTCGAAGTTGCGCTTTTCCGCCTTGGCCAGGAAAGCCTGGACTTCGGCGGGCAGGGCGCCCGGATGGGTATAGACCTCGATATCGTGGTCGTCCCCGTTGCCGCCGGGCTTGAAGGCATTCAATCCCACCATGGCGATCGCGGCGACCGGCCAGCGGTACTGGGTCGCGTGCTGGATCCAGCGCTTGCCGGTGCACCATTCGAGCAGGTTGGCGTCGGCGTCGGTATAGAACTCGAGCAGCTCGCCGGGGTAGCTGGCGAAGGCGTTCTCGATCACCGCCAGCAGCAGCAGGCGGCCGGGCGAATAGGTGGACAGGTTTTCGTCGTAGCCGGTTTTCAGCATCACGTGCACCTGCCCCTGGCGCAGGATCAGGCGCGAGGCGGCGAGCCGCTCGCCGAACCACAGTTCGCAGACCATCGCATTGCCCTCCTGCGAGGCTTGCAGCATCAGGTCGCGGTAGAAGCGGTACTGCTCCGGCTTGGAGCCGATCGCCGTGCCCTTGCGGCCTTTCCAGCCGGCGCCTTCGAGCGCCACGTAGCGCTCGATCGCGCCTGACATGGCGGCCGTATCGGTGATGCTGGCAAAACGCTGCGCCATGCCATCGGCGGCCACCCGCTTGTCGTAGCGCTTCATGTTCGACTGCAGGTGGCGCGGGCGCTCGCCCCAGTAAGCCTCGAAGCTGCCGGCCAGCGACACGTTCATGGTCAGGGCGTGGTTCAGGCGGTGGCAGGCCGGGCGCGTGTCCTGCAGCACGCCGCCGACGGCCGGATCGTTGCACAGCAGGTCGAGCTGGAGCGCGAAGCCGGGCAGGATGGCCAGCAGGCCCGGCACCAGCGCCGCCTGCGCGATCATGGTGGGCGCGATCTGGGCCTGGGACGGCACGAAGCTGACCCACTGCATGGCGCGCCCGCGCTGCACGATGCACATCGCTTCCATGCGGCCGTCGCGGTAGCAGGTGCACAGGTATTCGCTGCCGTCGCCGAAATTGCGCAGCAAGCCGTCCACGAACAGGCTGGTGAGCAGGGGATGGTTGCCGAAGCTGCGCGCGTTCAGTGCATCCCATGCGGCGGCGTGCCGGCCCAGGGTGCGCGCCAGCGGCGTGATGCGCCAGCCGCTCATGCCAGCGCTTTCTTTACCTGCGCCACCATCCATGCCAGCTGGGCCGCGGACAAGTCCTGGTGGCAGGGCAGGTGCAGCAGGCTTGTCCGGTAGCGGCGCGCCACCGGGCAGTCGGAGATGGCCATTTCATCCCAGCGCCAGATCGGCACGGCGGCCTGCTTGAGCATGAAGAAGACCGGGTCGGGGCGCTCGACCAGCAGCGGCAGCATGTAGGGTGCGCAGCCGTCCGGCAGTTGCGCAAACAGCACGCGCGCGCCCGGCACGCCGGCCAGCGCCGCCGTCCATTGCTGGTAATGGTGGCGCCGCAGCGCCGTCACCGGCGCCACCCGCGTGCGCCGCATGACCCAGCGCGACAGGGACAGGCTGGCGCGCCCTTCCGCGGCGCGCTGGTACTGGCCCGACGGCTGATCGCACGGCTCGCGCAGTTCCGCGCCGCGTGCGCCGTTGTCCGGCGCGGCCGCGGGCGAAGGCAATGCCGGCGGGGCGCGCCGCTGCAGCAGGGTGCGCAGCGCGCGCAGCTCGTCGCCGGCGGGACGCGCTGCCGTGGCGTCGCTGCCGCCCCACAGCATGCCGCCGTCTTCGCAGGCGAAAAACTTGTAGGGACTGGCCACGAACACATGGCCGCTGGCGCGCCGCAGCGGGGCGCGCGTGGCCGCCACCTGCCAGGCATGCGAGCAATCCTCGACCAGGGTGATGCCGTGCCGCTGGCACAGGCGCGCCAGTTCGTCCATGACGGCCGGCGGCTGCTCGACGCCGAAATAATGGGGCAGCACCAGCGCGCGCGGGGCCACGGCGGCGCCGGCGATGAGCGCGACCATGCTGTCGATGCACGGCACCAGCTGGTCGTCGAGGCGGTACAGGCTGACCGGCGCGCCCAGGGCGAGCGCCGGATCGAGCATGGTGCGGCAATGGTAGGACGGCGCCAGCAGGGCCCCGCCGGCGCCGACGCCGGCGCCGCGGTAGGCGGCATGCAGGGCGTAGCGGCCGCGCGCGAAATGGCGTGCGCCGGGGCCGTCGAACAGGGCGGGCGGGCTCACGCCCTCGCCGCCGAACGACAGCGCGCTCCAGCGCAGGGCGGGCAGCAGCGGCACCGCCGGGCGCGGAAAGTGGCAGCCGGCGGGGTCGAAGCGGTTCACTTCAAGCATGGCGCATCAGGCCCGCTGTGCTTCGCGTTGCTTGAACCATTGTTCCATCATCATCAGCACCCACACCATGGTGCCATGGTAGCCCGCGTGTTCGTCGAGGTGCTGGCCGACCAGGGCGTCGATGAATTCGGGGCGCACGATGTTGCGCGCCTTGAGGCCGGTCAGGCTGTCGAGCGCGAGCTGCTGCAGCGGCTTGTGCTTTTGCAGCCACACGCCGAAAGGCAGGCCGAAGCCGTGCTTCTGCTTGGTGATGATCTCGTCCGGCAGGAAGCCGCGCAGGGCTTCCTTGAAGAACCAGCGCAGCTGGGTGCCGTTCAGTTTCTGCTTCGCGGTCAGCTGGGCCGAGAAAGCCACCATCTGGTCCGACAGGAAGGGGAACGCGACTTCCATTCCGGCCAGTTCGCAGGCCTTGATGACCTTCGGCAGGTCGTTGTCGGCCAATGTGAATTTCAGGTCGAGCGCCAGCATGCGGTTGATCAGGCTTTTCGCGTGGTTCTGGTCCCAGGTGTGGGCCATGCTGGCATGCGGCGCATTGACGTCGGCGCCGGCCAGGAAGTCGCTGGTAAATACCTGGCTCGGTCCGAAGCGGCCCAGCAGGTTGTAGGTTTCCAGGCGCGCCGGCATGGGCACGTTGGCCTGGTCGATATAGCTGCGCGCCTTGCGGATCAGCTTGACGTGGTCGCCGCCCGGGAAGTTGAAGATCGCCGGTTCGAGCAGCGCGCGGCGCAGCACGGCCGGCACTTTCTCGTAATGGGCGAACACGTACTGCTTCGAATAGCGCTCGTTCCCGCCGAACAGTTCGTCGCCGCCGTCGCCGCCCAGCATGCGGGTCACGCCGTCGGCGCGGGCCATGCGCGCGCAATAGAAGGCCGGCACCGCCGAGGCGTTGCCGAAGGGCTGGTCGAACACCGCGGCGATTTTCGGGATCGCGCTGACCACGTCGTCCGGGGTCACATAGTATTCGTGGTGGCTGGTGCCGAAATGGCGCGAGGCCAGGCGCGCATACGACATTTCGTCGTAGCCCTCGGCCTCGAAGCCGATCGAATAGGTGTCGGCGGGACGGCCGCCCGTTTCGGTCAGGATGCCCGCGATGGTCGAACTGTCGGTGCCGCCGGACAGGAAGGCGCCCACCTGCTGGCCTCCGCCCGCGTCCTTCACGCTGCTGCGCAGCAGCGCCAGGAATTGTTCCTTGCGCGTCTCGTAGGCCACTTCCGGCTGCTCGTCGAACACGATGCGCCAGTAGGTCTGCTTGCTGGCGGTGCCGTTGCGAAAGCGCAGGTACTCGCCCGGCAGCAGGCGTTCCTGGCCCAGGTAGGCGGTGCCCGGGGCCGGCACCATGTGGAAGTACACATAGTTGTACAGGCCCTGGTGGTCGATGGCGCCGGGCGTGAGCGGATGGAGCACGATCGCGTCCGAGGACGAGCCGAACACGATGGCGCCGCCCTTGAGCTGGTAGATCATCTGCTGGGTGCCGACCCGGTCGACCGCCAGCAGCGCTTCACCCTTGTTGTCGTCCAGGATGCACAGCGAGAAGGCGCCGCTCAGCTGGGCGCACACCGCATCGGGGTCGCGCCGCCAGGCGCCGGCCATGGCTTCGGCCAGGTTGGGGCCCGCTTCGGTGGACGGCTGGCCCCAGATCGCGACCAGCAGGCCGTCGTTCTGGTACAGGTGGCTGCTGGCGGCCAGCGCCGCCACCGCCACCGCGCCGCGCGCGCCCTGCAAGGTGGTGACGTTGCTCGCATCGAAGGCCGACAGCGGCGCCGCCATCGCTTCGATCAGGACGCGGTTCTCGCCCGCGTTGGCGCCATGGCCCATCCAGCCGCACAGCCCGCTCACTGCGGCATTCCCGAAAATATCATCATCACGTTCTTTGCTTTCATGCTTTTCAATTTATACCAGTACTTCGAGCGCGCCCGGATGGCTCAGGAAGGATACGGGACTGGCCGACAGGCCATAGGCGCCGGACTGGAACACGACCACCAGGTCGCCCACGTCGGCGCTGGCCAGGTCCATCTTGTCGGCCAGCAGGTCGAGCGGGGTGCACAGGGGGCCGACCACGGACGCCTGTTCGCGCGCGCTGCCGACGACCCGGTTGCCGATCACGACAGGGTAGTTCTTGCGCAGCACCTGGCCGAAATTGCCGGATGCCGCCAGGTGGTGGTGCAGGCCGCCGTCGGTGACCAGGTAGGTCTCGCCGCGCGACACTTTTTTCTCGATCACGCGGCTCACGTAGATGCCCGCTTCGGCCACCAGGTAGCGCCCCAGTTCGATGACGATCTCGGTGTGCGGCAGGTGCTCGCGCACGCCCGGCAGGATGCGGCGCAGGTTCTCGCCCACGGCCGCCAGGTCGAGCCGTTCTTCGCCCGGGAAGTAGGGGATGCCGAAGCCGCCGCCGATGTTCAGGGTGCGCAGGGGGCCGGGCCAGTGCGCGGCCAGGCGGATCGCCAGCGCGAAGGTTTTTTCGTGGGCGTCCTGGATCGAGGCCGCCTTCAGGTTTTGCGAACCGCTGTAGATGTGGAAGCCCTGGAAGTCCAGGCCCAGTGCATGCACCCGGCCCAGCATCTCCGGCACCCGTTCGGCGTCGACCCCGAACTGCTTCGGGCCGCCGCCCATTTTCATGCCCGACGATTTCAGTTCGAAGTCGGGATTGACGCGGATCGCCACCTTGGGATTGATGCCGAGGCGCTTGCCGATCACGGCGATGCGCTCCATTTCCGCTTCCGATTCCATGTTCAGCACGACGCCGGCGGCGATCGCGCAATTGAGGTCCATGTCGCTCTTGCCGGGGCCGGCGAAACTGACCAGGCCGGGCGCCATCGGGGTGTCGAGCGCCACGCGCTGCTCGCCGCCGGAGGCGATGTCGATGCCGTCGACCAGGGTGGCCATGTGCTGGACCACGGCCGGCATCGGATTGGCCTTCATGGCGTAATGCAGGTGGATTTCTTCGGGCAGGTGCTGGCGCAGCAGGGCCACGCGCTCGGTCAGGCGCGCGCGGTCGTAGGCGTAGAAGGGGGTGCGGCCGACGCGCTCGGCCAGGCGGGTGAGCGGCATGCCGCCGATCTGCAGGCAATCGTCGACGACGTCGAATTGCAGCAGGGGCGCGTGTTGCGGGCGCGGGGCGCTCATTGGCCTTGTTCCATAAACAGGTTTTCCATTTGGACGCTCAAGAGCTTGCGGTCGATCTTCCCGTTCGGGTTGCGCGGCAGGCTGGTGGGCGACATGATGATGCGGGCCGGCAGCATGTAAGCCGGCAGGTGGGGTTTGCAGGCGGCCATCAGGCTCTCGGCGCTCAGGTCCACGCCATCCCTGGCATGGGCCACGACCACGATGGCCTGGCCCAGGGTCGGGTGCTGCAGGCCGATCGCGGCCGCTTCGGCCACGCCGTCGCGGGCATAGACGACTTCTTCGACTTCGGACGGGCTGACGCGGTAGCCCGAGGTCTTGATCATTTCATCGTTGCGGCTGATGAAGTACAAAAAGCCTTGTTCATCCTTGCGCACGGTGTCGCCCGACCACACCGCCATTTCGGTCAGGACCAGGCCCTTGTGCACCGACTGGAAAGGCTTGAACCGTTCCGCCGTCTTGGCCACGTCGTTCCAATAGCCCAGCGAGACCAGCGCGCCGCGGTGCACCAGTTCGCCCGCTTCGCCGGGATCGCATTCGCTGCCGTCGGGGCGCAGCACCATGACTTCGGCGTTCGGGATGGCACGGCCCATGGAATCGGGGCGGCGCTCCAGTTCGGACGGCGGCAGGAAGGTCGAGCGGAACGCTTCGGTCAGGCCGTACATCAGAAATGGCTGCGCCTTGGGCAGGGCGCGGCGCAGGGCGTCGAGCGTGGGGCGCTGCATGGCGCCGCCCGAATTGGTCAGGTAGCGCAGGGTGCAGTCGGCCGGCCATGCCAGCGGGGCCACCTGGATCCACAGCGGCGGCACGGCCGCCAGGCCGGTGATTTTTTCGGCGACCACGGCCTTCAGGATGTCTTGCGCGAACAGGTGGTTGATCAGCACGGCGGTGGCGCCCACGCTGAAGGCGGTCGTCAGCTGGGACAGGCCGTAGTCGAAGCTGAGCGGCAGCACCGCCAGCAGGCGGTCGGCGGCCGTGTTCTCCAGGTAGCTGGCCACGCTGTTGGCGCCGGCCACCATGTTCCGGTGCGACAGCACCACGCCCTTGGGCTTGCCGGTGCTGCCCGAGGTGTACAGGATGGCGGCCATGTCGGCATCGATATTGCGCGGGGCCGCGAAGGCGGGGTCGCCCGCGGCCAGCGCCGCATCCCAGGCCAGCACCGTGAGCCGGCCCAGGTCGGGCAGGGCGGCGGCATTGCCGGTGACGATGACGGTGTGCAAGTCCGGGCACTGGGGCAGGGTGGCGGCCAGCAGTTTCAGGCGATCGGCCGAGGTCACCAGGATGCGGACATTGCAGTCGAGCAAGATGTAGCCGACTTGCTCGGGCTTGAGCAGCGGGTTGACGGGCACGAACACGCCGCCGGCCGCCGCCGCGCCGAACATGGCGGCCACGTTTTCCACGGTTTTTTCGAGGTAGACCGCCAGCCGTTCGCCGCGGCCCAGGCCCAGGGCGCCGGCGGCGGCGGCGAACTGGCCCACTGTTGCGGCAAGTGTGGCGTAATCCAGACGGCGTGCGCCGTAAACCAGCGCTTCGGCGGCAGGTGTGCGGCGCGCCGAACGGAAAATGAAGTCGTGGATCAAGTCACTCATTGAAACCTTGCTGCGTAGCATGTATGAAGGCCGCCGCAAGAGTAAGGAAGTGCTGCTGCGCTTACCCGGCTGGGCATGCCGGTAGGGTCCGAAAGTCTGTGAACTTACAACAGATATTTCCTTGAAGTTCAAGTACAATCTTAACACTTGTACACGACGACGATCAAATAGATGTTGCCGTGCGAGTCGTTTCCACATCAAAATATTTCAATTCGCTGGCTTCGGCTGCGCCTGCCCAGTTTCCCTGATAAGAGTGTCATGAGAGATGTCGTAATCACGCTGATCGTACTGGGTTCGATACCCTTTATTTTCAAGCGGCCGTCCCTGGGCATCGTCATGTGGGTCTGGATCAGTGTGATGAATCCCCACCGCCTGAGCTGGGGCTTCGCCTTCAATTTCCCCTTCGCCGCGCTGATCGCCGCCGTCACCATCGTCGCCATGATCCTGACCAAGCAGCCGCGCAAGCTGCCGATGACGCCCATCGTGATCACGCTGATCCTGTTTACGCTCTGGATGTGCCTGACGACGGCGGCCGCCATGTGGCCGGCGGAATCGGCCGTCATGCTCAACCGCGTATCGAAGACCATGCTCATGACGCTGGTGACGATCATGCTGATCAAGAATGCCGAAGACGTGAAGTGGCTGGTCTGGACCCTGGCCGCCTCGATCGGCTATTACGGCGTCAAGGGCGGCATCTTCACCGTGATGACGGGCGCCTCGAGCATCGTGTGGGGACCGGCGGGCACCTATATCGAAGGCAACAACGAAGTGGCGCTGGCCTTCATCACGATCATCCCCATCATGTATTACATGTACCTGCAGGCGACCAACAAGTGGATGCGGATGGCGATGCTCGCTTCCTGCCTGCTGTGCGCCGCGGCCGCGCTCGGCTCCTACTCGCGCGGCGCCCTGCTCGGCATTGCCGCCATGGCCTTCTTCCTGTGGCTGAAAAGCCCGAAGAAAGCGGTGGTCGGCATCGTCATGGTGTGCATGATTCCGATCGCGGTCGCCTTCATGCCCGACAAATGGGGCAACCGCATGGAAACCATCAATACCTACGAGCAGGATGCCTCGGCCATGGGCCGCATCAAGGCCTGGCACATGGCCTTCAACCTGGCCAAGGACCGCCCGCTGGGCGGCGGCTTTGAAATCTACAACAAGATCACCTTCGCCATGTATGCGCCGGTGCCCGAACTGTTCCTGGCCGCGCACAGCATTTATTTCCAGGCGCTGGGCGAACACGGTTTCATCGGCCTGTTCATCTACCTGCTGCTGGGAGGGCTGACCTGGCGAAAGGCGACCTGGATCGTGAAGATGACAGCCACCCGGCCCGACTACAAGTGGGCCGGCAACCTGGCCCTGATGATCCAGGTCAGCCTGGTCGGCTTCGCCACCGGCGGGGCATTCCTGAGCCTGCTTTACTACGATGTGCCCTATTACCTGATCGCCTGCGTGGTGTCGGTGGGCGGCATCATCGATAAAGTGCTGGCCGACGAAAAGGCCGCCGCCAGGAACGCGGCCAAGGCCGCGCCGCCGCAAGCGCTCCCCATTGCCAGCTGACGCCATGCAGACACTGAACACCACCTTGCGCCACAGCGCGCCGCCATCCGACCTGGCCCGGCTGGCCTGCCGCGCCCTCAAGCATGTCGCCTTCACGGGCAGCGCCGGGCAGCGCCTGTCGATCCTGATTTTCCACCGCGTGCTGGCGCAGCAGGATCCCCTGTTCCCGGACGAGGTGACGGCGGCGCGCTTCGACCGCCAGCTGGCCCTGATCGGCCAGTGCTTCACCATCATTCCCCTGTCCGAAGGGGTGCGCGCCCTGCGCGCCGGCAAGCTGCCGCCGCGCGCCGCCTGCATCACCTTCGACGATGGCTATGCCGACAATGCCGAGATCGCCCTGCCCATCCTGCAGCGGCACGGCCTGTCCGCCGCCTTCTTCATCGCGACCGGCTTCCTGGACGGCGGGCGCATGTGGAACGATACCGTGATCGAATTGATCCGCCGGGCCCCGGACGCGATCGACCTCGGCAAGGCCGGTTTCGGCCAGTTCGCGCTGGACACCGTGGAACAGCGGCGCGCCGCCCTGGGCAGCCTGATCGGCAGCCTCAAGTATCTGCCGCTGGACGAACGGGCCGCGAAGATCGCCGCCATCCGCGACCTGGTGCCGGTCGCGCTGCCGGACGACCTCATGATGAGCACGCAGCAGGTGCGCCAGTTGCACCAGGCCGGCATGGATATCGGCGGCCACACCGTCAACCACCCGATCATCGCGCGCATGGCGGGCCCCGCCGCGCGCCAGGAAATCGCCGACGGCAAGGAAGCGCTCGAAGCCATGCTGGGCGCGCCGGTGCGCCTGTTCGCCTACCCGAACGGCAAGCCGGGCCAGGATTACCAGGCCGAGCATGTGCAGATGGTCAAAGAGCTCGGCTTCGAGGCGGCCGTCTCGACTTCCTGGGGCGCGGCGCGCCCTGGCGGCGACCTGTTCCAGCTGCCCCGCTTCACGCCCTGGGACCGCGGCCAGCTGCGTTTCATGCTGCGCCTGCTGCATAATTTGCGCCGCAATGGCGACACCGTATAAACACTGACCACTAGGAATGCCATGTACTTGAACGATATCAAAACCATCCTGATCGACGTCCTCAGCCTGGGCGACGCCGGACTGTCCCTCGACGCCAATTCGGCCCTGCTGGGCAGCATTACCGAACTCGATTCGATGGCCGTGGTCAACCTGATGACCGCGCTCGAAGAACACTTCGGCATCACCATCGACGACGATGAAATCAGCGCCAGCACCTTTGAAACCCTGGGCAGCCTGGACGCCTTCGTCCAGCAAAAATTGGCGTAAATGAACGAGCGCGCGCCCGCGGCGGCGGCCCAGCCCTTCTTTTTGCCGGCCACGGCAGGGCAGCGCTTCTGCCTGTACTACGCGCCGGCCGGCGCCGGCTGCCGCGGCGCGGTGCTGTACGTCCATCCCTTTGCCGACGAGATGAACAAGTCGCGCCGCATGGCCGCGCTGCAAGCGCGCGCGCTGGCGGCGCTGGGCTATGCGGTGCTGCAGGTCGACCTGTACGGCTGCGGCGACAGCAGCGGCGAATTCGTCGATGCGCGCTGGGACATCTGGAAGGATGACCTGGCCAGGGCCAGCGCCTGGCTGGACAGCAAAGTCGACGCGCCCCTGATCCTGTGGGGCTTGCGCCTGGGCGCGCTGCTGGCGCTCGACTATGCCAGGGATGCCGCGCGCAAGCCGGCCCGGATGCTGCTGTGGCAACCGGTGCACGGCGGCGCGGCCTGCCTGACCCAGTTCCTGCGCCTGCTCAGCGCGAATGCGATGCTGGCCGAGGCCGGCAAGGCGGCGCCCGAAAAGACGGGCGGCACGGCGGCCCTGAAAGCATCCCTGCTGGACGGGCAGTCGCTGGAAGTGGCCGGTTACGAACTGGCCAGCGAACTGGCGGCGGCCATCGAGCAACTGGACGCGGCCGGCATGGCGCCGCAGGGTTGCCAGGTGCACTGGCTCGAAGCGGTGGCCGCGGCCGAGCGGCCTTTGAGCCCGGCCGTGGAACGCCAGGCGGCGCACTGGCGCGCGCAGGGCACGGCCCTGCAGCTCGAGCGCGTCGTGTGCCCGCCGTTCTGGACGACCCAGGAAATCACCGTGTCCGATGCGCTGCTGGGCGCCACCACCACCATTTTCGCCGCCTAGACCATGGACTATCAAGAACACGCGCTCAGTTTCACCTGCCAGGGCGACGCCCTGTTCGGCATCGCCAGCGTGCCGGCCCAGGCGCGCGCGCGCGGGGTGCTGATCGTGGTCGGCGGCCCGCAGTACCGGGCCGGCAGCCACCGCCAGTTCGTGCAGCTGGCGCGCGGCCTGGCCGCCCAGGGGATCCCGGCCATGCGCTTCGATTACCGCGGCATGGGCGACAGCGATGGCGCGATGCGCGACTTCCAGGACGTGGACGCGGACTTGCGCGCGGCCGTGGACCAGTTTTTCGCGGCCGTGCCCGGCCTGCGCGAGGTGGTCATCTGGGGCTTGTGCGATGCGGCCTCGGCGGCCCTGTTCTATGCCCCGGGCGACGCGCGCGTATGCGGCCTGGTGCTGCTCAATCCCTGGGCCCGCACCAGCGACGGGATCGCCCGCACCACGCTCAAGCATTACTACCGGGCGCGCCTGTTCGATCCGGAATTGTGGAAAAAGATCGCGCGCGGCAAGTTCAACATCGGCGCCGCCATCCGTTCCTTCGCGCGCCTGATCGGGGCGGCCAGGAGCGGCGGCGCACCGGCGCCGGATGCCGCCGCGGCCAGGGCGCGTCCGCTACCCGAGCGAATGCTTGCCGGCATGCAGGATTTTCAAGGTAAAGTGTTGCTGATAATAAGCGGCGCCGACCTGACGGCCCAGGAATTCCTGGACATGGCGGCCGCTTCGCCCGCCTGGCAGAAGCTGCTGGCGGCGCCGGGCGTGCGCCGGCATACGATCGCGGAAGCGGACCATACGTTTTCGCGCAAGGCCTGGAAAGACCAGGTCGTCACATGGACCGGCGACTGGCTCGGTTCGTGGTAGCAGGACAAGAGGAAGACAATGAAGAAATACCTGCTGTTCGGACTGGGCATGCTGCTCGCCAACGTCGCCCTGGCGGCCAATTATTGCGGCGAAATCCGCGGGCGCCATTTCGGCCCCTTCGATTACCGCCTGCGCGCCTCGTTCGACATCAACATCGTCGAGAGCGCCCTCTTCACGCCGGAGATCGAGGCTGGCCTCAGGGGCAATACCAGCTACCTGGGCGATGACCTGCATTACACCCTGCAAGCCATTCCCAACCATATCCGGGCGCTGGCGACCATGGCCAAGGTCGGCTTGCGCGACAAGACGGTGAAGGTCGCCCATGCGAAGTACCCGGTCGAATGCTATTTCGACCGCGCCATCCGCTTCACGCCCGATGACGGCGCGGTGCGCGCCGCGTACGGCAATTACCTGTCGGCCCTGGGCCGCACGGCCGACGCCCTGAACGCCTTCGCCATGGCGGTGCAGCTGCAGCCGGACGATCCGACCATCAATTACAACGCCGGCCTGATGTACCTGAAGGCCAAGGATTACGACAAGGCGCTCGCGCATGCCAAAAAAGCCTACGAGAAGGACTTCCCGCTGCCGGGCCTGAAAAACAAGCTGATCGCGCTGGGCAAGTGGGAAACCGCGCAAGCGCCGCAAGCGCCGGAAGCGCCGCCAAAATGATCCGCTCGCTGGCGACCAAGACACTGGCGCTGGCCATGCTGGCGGCGCTGTTCCTGGCGGCGCTGCAGTATCCCGTCAACCAGCTGGTCCTGGCGCTGGCGCTGGGCGGCTATGGCGCGCTGCTGTTCTGGCGGCCGCACTGGTGGCTGGTGGCGGTGCCGGCCCTGCTGCCGGTGCTGGACCTGGCACCCTGGACCGGCTGGTTCTTCCTCGACGAACTCGACCTGCTCTTGATGGCCACCTGCGCCGTCGGCTACTGGCGCCTGGGCGCCGCCAGGCCCGAGGCGCGCCTGCCGCGCTTCTACCTGGTGCTGCTGGCGCTGTTCGGCGCCAGTTTCGCGTGGGCCGCCGTGGCCGGCATGGCCCCGTTCCCCGTCATCGACGCCAATGCCTTCAGCAATTACAACAGCCCCTACAACAGCTTGCGCGTGGCCAAGGGCTTGCTGTGGGCCTTGCTGCTGCTGCCGCTGCTGCGGCGCAGCGCCGGCCCCGACCTGTCGGGCCTGTTGCGCTACCTGGTGCCCGGCATGATAGGCGGCCTGGCCCTGACCGCGCTGGCGGTGGTGTGGGAACGCGCCACCTTCCCGGGCTTGTTCAATTTTTCCAGCGATTACCGCCCGACCGCGCCGTTTTCGGCCATGCACACGGGCGGTGCCGCGCTCGACGCCTACCTGGCGATCAGCTTTCCCTTCCTGGCCCTGTGGCTGACCGGCGACGGCCCCGGCGCCCGGCGCCGCATGGGCCTGGCGCTGGGCGTGCTGCTGCTGGCGGTGTATGCCGGCCTGGCCACGTTTTCGCGCGATGTCTACATCGCCTACGGCAGCGCGCTGGCGATCCTGCTCGGCTTCGCCGTCGTGCACCGCCTGCAGCGCGGCACGCTGGACCGGCGCGCGCTGCTGCTCACGGCGCTGCTGGCCGGCGCCGCCGCCTGGCTGCTGGCGCGCATGTTCGGCGGCAGCGGCTACCGCGGCTTGCTGGCCGCGCTGGTGCTGCTGGCCGCGTCCCTGATGCTGGCCACCTCGGGCGCGCGCCCGCGCTCGCCGGCCCTGGCCGCCGTGGGCGCGCTGCTGATGCTGCTGCTGTGCGGGGCCGTGGCCGCCATGGCCGGCAAGGGCGCCTACCTGGCCTTCGGCCTGGCGGCGCTGGTGTTCGGCTCCGCCGCCGTGCTGCTGCTGCAACCGGCCCGCAAGGAATGGGGCATGACGCTCGGCGTGGCGGCCTGGCCGGCCATGGCCGCCAGCACCACCCTGATCGCCCTGCACTGGGGCGGCCGGGATGCCGCCTTCGGCACCTTGCCGGTGCTGGCGCTGGGCGCGGTGCTGGTCGCCATGAACCGCCTGCCCGCCAAACCGGTCTGGCAAGCGGACCGCGCCACCCTGGCCGGCGCGGTCTTTTGCGCCATCGTGTTCGCCGTCACCATCCCGATCGCCGGCAGCTACCATACCGGTACCCGCTTTGCCACGGTGGGCAACGATATCGGGGTGCGCCTGGGCCACTGGCGCGAAGCGCTCGAGATGCGCGACGACGACCTGGCCACCAGCGCCCTGGGCATGGGGCTGGGCCGCTATCCGGCCACCTACTACTGGAAGAATACCCACGGCGAAACGCCGGGCAGCTATGCCTTCCTGACCGAGGGCGGGCGCAACCAGTTGCTGCGCCTGGGCTCGGCCCAGTATGCGAACAATGCCGGCGATATCCTGCGCATGCTGCAGCATGTGGCGGTGGAGCCGGGCATGCGCTACAAGCTGAGCCTGGACTTGCGGCGCAGCGATCCGAATGCCGTGTTCAACCTGCTGGTGTGCGAACGCTGGCTGCTGTATCCGCAAAACTGCGCCCAGCCCACCTTCAAGCTGGCGCCGCCCGACGGCGTGTGGCACCGCTACGAAGCGGTCATCGAGGCGGGCGGGATGGGCAAGCCGGGCCTGTTCAGTCCGCCGACCCAGATCGAGATGGCGGCCATGGGCCGCAGCGGTTTCATCGAAGTCGACAATGTCAGCTTGACGGCCATGGCCAGCGGCGAAGAGCTGATCCGCAACGGCAGTTTTTCGGCCGCCAACGATTACTGGTTCTTCAGCAGCGACCGCAACCACTTCCCCTGGCACGTGAAGAATTTCTGGGTCAACCTGGTGTTCGAGCAGGGCTGGATCGGCCTGGCCACCCTGGTGCTGCTGCTGGCCTATACCGCCGGCAGCCTGGCCGTGCGCGGCCTGCACGGCGAACTGTACGCCACGGCCAGCCTGGCCGCCCTGGTCGCCTTCGTGCTGGTGGGCCTGTTCGACAGCCTGTTCGACGTGCCGCGCCTGACCCTGGTGTTCTTCCTGGTCGCCAGCGCGGCCTGCCTGCTGCCGCCACGACAGCGGCGCCGACGCCGCGGCACGCCGCATGCATAGGCTCGCCATCCTGTTCGTGGTCCTGATCGTCTACGGCAGCCTGTATCCCTTCAGCGGCTGGCAAGCCTTGCACGGCGCACCGCTGTTCGGCTTCCTGGGCGCGCTGCCCGACTACATCGAAAAAGCCGACGTGGTGCAGAACGTGCTGGCCTATATCCCCTTCGGCCTGTTCACGGTGGCGGCGCTGCGGCGCCGCGTCGCCGGCGGCACCGCGCTCGGCCTGGCCTTGCTGGCCGGCGGGCTGCTCAGCCTGACCATGGAATCGCTGCAGCAGTGGCTGCCCAGCCGCGACGCCTCGCTGGCCGACCTGGCCCTGAACCTGCTGGGGACCCAGGCCGGCGCCATGCTGGCGCTGGTCTTGAATGGCCACAGCTGGGCCGGGGAGCGCCTGCTGGACTTGCGCCGCCGCTGGCTGCGCGGCGGCACCCTGGCCAACCTGGGCCTGGGCGCGCTGGCCCTGTGGGCGCTGTCGCAAACCAGCCCCCTGGTGCCTTCCTTCGATGTCGGCCAGCTGAGGAGCGCCCTGGCGCCGCTGTACTGGGCGGTGCTGCAGCCGGGCCGCATCGAGCTGCTGCAATTGCTGGTCTACGCCTGCTACCTGGCCGCCCTGGGCCTGATGCTGCGCCTGCTGGTGCGCCCGGAACGCAGCGCGCTCTGGCTGTTTTCGCTGGTGGTGGCCCTGGTGTTCGGCCTCAAGGTCTTGATGCAGTCGCGCCAGCTGGGCCCCGAAGCGGTGCTGGGCGCGGGCACCGCCTGGCTGGCGCTGGCCCTGTGCGCGCGCATGGACAGGCCGGCCACCGTGGCCCGCGCCGGGTCGGCCTTGCTGGTGCTGGGCTTTGCCTTCAGCGAGCTGGCGCCGGGGGCCTTCGGCAGGTTCGCCGATTTCAACTGGCTGCCCCTGGTGGGCCAGATGGCATCGATCTCCGGGCTGCAGAACATCCTGGAAGTGTCCTGGCCGTTTTTCGCGATCGCCATCTTCGCGCGGCTGCTGGCCGAACCGGCGCAGTGGCGCCACGTGGCCCTGGCCGGCGGGGGCCTGGTGATCGCGGTGGTGTTTGCGCTGGAATGGTGGCAGCAGGCGCTGCCGGGGCGGCATGGCGACATCACCCAGGTCATGCTGGCCTGGGCCGGCTGGATGCTGCCCTGGACCTTCCAGGGCAGCGAAAACAGCGAACAGGAAGCGACTACGCCGTCTTGATCGCGTGGCGCGCCATCAGGTCGTACAGGGTGGGGCGGCTGATGCCCAGCACTTCGGCGGCGCGCACGATATTGCCGTCGACCCGGGCCAGGGCCTTGATGATGGCGCCATACTCGGCTTCGTCGCGCACCTGGCGCAGGTTGATCGGCAGCTCGGCGTCGGCCGTGGACGACAGGCCCAGGTCGTCGGCGGTGATCTGCGGTCCGTCGGCCATGATGATGGCGCGCTTGATGCAGTTTTCCATTTCCCGCACATTGCCGGGCCACGGATGGCTTTCGATGACGGCGATCGCCTCGGCCGAAAAATGCATCGAGGCGCGCGATTCCTGGGCGCAGAACTTGTTCTTGAAGTGGTGCGCCAGCAGGGCCGCGTCGCCCACCCGTTCGCGCAGCGGCGGAATGGTGACCACGATCTCGGACAGGCGGTAATACAAGTCTTCGCGGAAGCGGCCGGTGGTGGCCAGGGTCTTGAGGTTCTGGTGGGTCGCGCAGACGATGCGCACGTCGACCGCGATTTCCTCGTGCCCGCCCACCCGTTCGATCACGCGCTCCTGCAGGAAGCGCAGCAGCTTGGCCTGCAGCGACATCGGTAGGTCGCCCACTTCGTCGAGGAAGAAGGTGCCGCCGTGGGCCAGTTCGACCTTGCCCTTGGTTTGCTTGACGGCGCCCGTGAACGCGCCTTTTTCGTAGCCGAACAACTCGCTCTCGAGCAGGTTTTCCGGAATGGCCGCGCAATTGATCGCCATGAAGCGCTGGCTGGAACGGGGGCTGAGCTGGTGCAGGGCGCGCGCCAGCACTTCCTTGCCGGTGCCGCTCTCGCCCAGCACCATGACCGAGGCCGAGGTGGGAGCCACTTTCTCGATGTTGCGGCAGACGCGCTGCATGCCGGCGTCGCGGCTGATCACGCCGCCCAGCGGCGAATCGGCCTGCGATTGCAGGATGCGGCGGTTTTCCTGCTGCAGCGCGTGCAGGTAGAAGGCGCGCTGCACCACCAGGCCCAGGATCTCGGGATCGAAGGGTTTCTGGTGGAAGTCGTAGGCGCCCAGGCCGATGGCCTTGACCGCGTGCTCGTGGTTCTGGTTGCCGGTCAGGACGATCATCTTGGTGTCCGGGGCCAGCGCCAGCACCTGCTGCAGCGTGGCCAGGCCTTCGGTGGCGCCGTCCGGATCGGGCGGCAAGCCCAGGTCCATGGTGACCACGGCCGGCTCGTGGCGGCGCACTTGCGCCAGCGCCGTTTCGCGGTCGCCCGCGATCACCACATCATAGGCATCGAAACACCAGCGCAGCTGCTTTTGCAGCCCCGGGTCGTCTTCGATGATTAACATTTTCTGCTTAGTTTGCGTCACAGCGATCCTCTGGCTTGGCGGCAGCTTGCGCTTCCTGCTGGTACAAGGGCAGGGCGACTTTGAAGGTGGAGCCGGACGGTGGCGTACTCGTCACGTCCAGCGTGCCGCCAAGTTCCACAATATACTCGCGGCTTTCAAAGGCGCCAATGCCCATGCCTGCTGATTTGGTCGATTCGAAGGGCTTGAACAGGCGATCCCGGATGAAGTCGGCACTCATGCCTTCCCCGGTATCTGTTATCTCGATAATAACAGAAGATGCCTCCCGGCTCAGCCTGATCGTCACCTTGCCTTCCTTGGGCGTGGCTTCGATGGCATTCTGGATCAGGTGGCCCAGCACGCGCTCGAGCCGCTCGAAGTCGGCCAGCACCCGCAAGTCGGGGTCGGCGATGGTCAGGATGGGGCGCGGTTCGAAGGCGGCCTTTTCGCGCACCGCCTGCTGCAAGACCTTGGCGATGGCCAGCGGGGCGGGGCGCTCCTGGGATGCGCTGCGCGAGAGTTTTTGCAGCATCAGGCGCATCTTCTGGACCGACAGGGTGACGGTTTCGAGCATGTCCTGCTGGAATTCCGGATTGTTCTTGTGCTTTTCCGCATTCGGGATCAAGAGGCCCAGCTGCGAGACCAGGTTCTTCAGGTCGTGCACCACGAAGGTCGACATGCGGTTGAACGATTCGAACTGGCGCGCCAGCATCAGGGCGCTGGCCGCTTCCTGCTGTGCCAGGTAGCTGGCGGCCTGGCTGCCGGCGATCTTGAGCAGGTCGATCACTTCCCAGTTCAGCTTGATGGTGCTGCGCGGCTGCTGCAGCAGCACGAAGCCGAACAGGCGGCCCTGCAGGATCAGCGGCACCACCAGCCAGCCGCGCGGATAGTTGCGCAGCCATTCCGGCAATTCGATGAAGTCGTATTTTTCCGGTTCATCGTCGAATTCGGCCAGGTCGATCACCCATTGCTTGGTGTCGAGGAATTGGCAGAACGGCGAATCGTCCGGCTCGGACGGCACATTGAGCAGCTGGTGCCAGCCCGCGGTCGGCACGCACAGGCCGCCTTCGCGCCGGATCCACAGCAGGGCGCCGTCGCTCTCGACCAGGGCGCTGATCGCTTGCAGGGCACGTTCGCCCAGGTTGGGGCCGGCCTCGGCCAGGGTGCGCGTGAAGCGCAGCCATTCTTCGCGGTAATCGTAGTTGTAGCTGTAGAAGTGCTTGCTGATGAAGACCTTGAGCCAGGCGCGGAAGGAACCCGAGAACAGGATGCCGGCCAGCAGGATCAGGGCGCCGAACAGGAAGGCCACCTGCATCAGCGAACCCCATTCGCCGCCGAAATAGCGCAGGTAGTAGCCGGCCGCGCCCATGGCCAGCAGGTAGCTGGCCGAGCCGAACAGGGCGGCCGAATGGAACAGCACCCGGCGCGAGACGGCGATATGGGACGACCAGGACGCGCTGCGCAGCACGGAAATGGCGATCAGGGGCGCGGTCAGGGCATTGACGACGCCGCGCGCGGACCAGATTTCCGGGTTGACCTGGCGCAGCAGCAGGGCATTGCTGTACAGGTAGAAGTCGTAGACGAACATGCCGCCTATGCCCAGGCAGGCGAACTTGATGGCCCAGCGTTCGTGGGCCGGCTTGTTGCGGTACAACTGCTCGACCAGCAGCATGCCCAGCACGGCCATGCCGATGCGCGCCATGATGTTCAGGGTGCCGGTGTAGTCGGCCAGCAGGGCCGGCCAGACGATGCCGAGCGCCTTGTCGGCCAGCACCACCAGGTACAGGGCCAGCATGGCCACGAAGGTGGTGCTGCGCGTGAGCGGGCGGCCGCGGCCGGGCAGGTGGCCCAGCAGCGAGAGCAGGACCACGGTCCAGGCGCCGTTGCGCAGGATTTCATGGAATTCGGCCCAGGCGGCGCCGGCCATGCCCCCGGCCTGGGCGGCCAGGGTGGCGCTCCAGACCACGGTCAGGGTGCAGGCGCCCAGCAGGGCGGGGCCGTGGATGCGCCCGCGCCAGCGGGTCAGCAGCAGGGCGCACAGGAACAGATAGGCAAGCGCCGAAATGGAATAACTAAAGGTCGCGATATTGGTCAGCATTCCGGTCCTGTAATCCGTGGCGCATGGCGTGCGGCAGCGGAGATGGCGTTCAACGGCCGGCGCTGCCCATGACCACCTTCATGGTGTCGATCAGTATCAGCAAGTCGAGGAACAAGCTGTTGTTCTTCACATAATACAGGTCATATTGCAGTTTTTGGAGTGCATCGTCGACCGAAGCCCCGTAGCCGTAGCGGACCTGGGCCCAGCCGGTGATCCCGGGCTTGATGCTGTGGCGCACGTTGTAATACGGTACCTGCTCGGACAGCTGGCCCACGAAATACGGCCGTTCCGGGCGCGGGCCCACGAAGCTCATCTCGCCCTTGAACACGTTCAAAATCTGGGGCAATTCATCGATCCGGCATTTGCGGATGAAATTGCCCACGCGGGTCACGCGCGGATCGTTCTGGGCGGCCCATTGCGGCTTGCCGCCTTTTTCCGCATCGTTGAACATGCTGCGGAACTTGAGCACCTTGAAGGTCTGGCCATTCTTGCCCACCCGTTCCTGCGAATAGAAGATCGGGTTGCGGTCTTCGATGTAGATGGCCAGCGCGGTGAGCAGCATGACCGGCAGCGAGACCAGCAGGATCAGGGCGCTGCACACCAGGTCGAAGGTGCGCTTGACGAAGGTGCGGATGAAGCTCTGGTCGAAGCCGCCGCCGAACACCAGCCAGCTCGGCTGCAGCGAATCGACCCGGATCTGGCTCGTTTCGCGTTCGAAGAAGGTGGCCGCATCGATCACCTTGACGCCGTACAGCTTGCACTCGAGCAGTTCCTTGATCGGGAAGGCGCCGCCGCGGCGGTTTTCCACCGACACCACGATTTCCTCGACATCGTAGCGGCGCGCCAGCGACAGCAGGGAATCGTCGCGGCTCATCTGGATCACGTCGGTCTGGGGGACCTTGGTATCTTCCGAGGCCATGGCGATGAAGCCGGCGATGTCGTAGCGGTGGTACATATGGTTGCGGATGGCCAGTTCGCGGCATTCATTGGCCAGCGGGCCGCCGCCGACGAACAGGATGCGCGTTTCGAGGATGCGCGCCTCGCTGGTCTTGAAGAAGATGGTGCGCGCCAAAAAGATGCCGGAAGCGCCGATCAGGAACACGAACAGCATGATGCCGCGGCCGAAATACAGGTGGGGCGCGATGTAGAACAGCAGCGTCAGGATGCAGAAACCGAGGGCGAAGGCCGGCACCAGCTTCTGGAAGAAGGGATTGCGCAAGCCGTCGGCCAGGTTCAGCTGGTACATGCCCAGCGCGCTCATGGAAAACACGATGGCCACGGCGAAGGCCAGGGCCGAGATCAGGAAATTGTCGAGCTGGAGGATGGCGGGCTGGCCATCGTCGTACACGCGCAGGGCCGCGCCGGCATAGGCCGAGGCGATCAGGATCAGCAGCTCGAAGAACAGCAGCAGGAAGACGACCCGCGATACATAGTGATTAGAAATCCGCAGCATTTTGCACCTCTGGCTGGACAATTGGCGATCGTGGCAGGCGGACCCGCGCTCGGACGCTTTTAATTTTTGTGATCGATATTACGGACATACCATGCCATCGCCTGCTGCAAGCCTTCGCCGATGCGGTGGGTGGGCGCGAAGCCCAGCAATCTGACCGCCTTCGAAATGTCGGCTTGCGAGTGGCGCACATCGCCCGCGCGGAAGGGCGCGTATTCCGGCTTGTGCTCGCGCACATGGGGGAACTTGTCTTCGAGCAGGGTGCACATCATGGCGTGCAGCTGGTTCAGGCTGGTGCGCTCGTTGAGGGCCACGTTGAACACCTGGTTGCTGGCGGCCGGGTCGCTGGCCACGGCGGCCAGGATATTGGCTTGCACGACATTGTCGATGTAGCAGAAATCGCGGCTGGTTTCGCCGTCGCCGTTGATGTACAGGGTCTTGTTCTTGATCAGCGAGGAAATCCATTGCGGGATCACGGCGGCATAGGCCCCGTTCGGGTCCTGGCGCGGGCCGAACACATTGAAGTAGCGCAGGCCGATCGTTTCGGTGCCGTAGCAGCGGCCGAACACTTCGGCATACAGTTCGTTGACGTACTTGGTGATCGCGTACGGCGAGAGCGGATTGCCGATCACGTCTTCCACTTTCGGCAGGGCCGGGTGGTCGCCATAGGTGGAACTGGAGGCGGCGTACACGAAGCGCTTGACCTTGGCGTCGCGCGCGGCCACCAGCATGTTCAGGAAACCGGTGACATTGGTATCGTTGGTGGTGATGGGGTCGCTCATGGAACGCGACACCGAGCCGAGCGCCGCTTCATGCAGCACATAGTCGACCCCGGCCACGGCCTGGGCGCAATCGGCCGGGTTGCGGATATCGCCGCGGATGAAGTTGAAATTGTCCCACAGGGCATTGCCCACCAGGGCGTGCACCTGGTCCAGGTTGTGCTGGTGGCCGGTGGCGAAGTTGTCCAGGCCGGTGACGCGCTGGTTCAGCTTGAGCAAGGCTTCGACAAGGTTCGACCCAATGAAGCCGGCTGCGCCCGTGACCAGCCAGTGGCCTGGCTGGCTGCGCAGTTGCGCTTGTACGTCGGTGAAATTTGCCACGGCGTTACTCTCCAAAATTTATGCATAGTGCATGCCGGCTTGCGCACATGCGCGCCGCGATCATGCTTACAGGCGCCAGACCTTGAAACCGGCTTCCTGCAGGGCAGCCTGGTTGAACAGCGATTTGACGTCGATGAAACAGCCACCCTTGTTCATTTTTGCCGCCAGGTCGGCCAGCGGACGGGCCAGCAACTGCTTGTGCGAGACGGCGGCAATGATGGCGTCGGCCTGCGGCAAGTCGTCCCAGGCCACCAGCTTGACGCCGTATTCGTGCATCGCTTCGCCGGCATCGGCCACCGGGTCGTGCACGTGCACGTCCACGCCGTAGCTTTGCAGTTCGGTGATGATGTCGGCCACTTTCGAATTGCGCAGGTCGGGGCAGTTTTCCTTGAAGGTCAGGCCGATCACATTGACCTTGGCGCCCTTGACGTTGAAGCCGGCCGAAATCATGGTCTTGACGGTTTTCTCGGCCACGAACTTGGCCATGCCGTCATTGATGCGGCGCCCGGCCAGGATCACCTGCGGGTGGTAGCCGATCATTTCGGCCTTGTGGGTCAGGTAGTAGGGATCGACGCCGATGCAATGGCCGCCGACCAGGCCCGGACGGAAGGGCAGGAAGTTCCACTTGGTGCCGGCCGCCTTCAGTACTTCCAGGGTGTCGATGCCGATCTTGTCGAAAATGATGGCCAGTTCATTCATCAGGGCGATGTTCAGGTCGCGCTGGGTGTTTTCGATGACCTTGGCCGCTTCGGCCACCTTCACGCTCGAGGCGCGGTAGACGCCGGCGGTGATGATCGATTCGTACAGGGCCGCGACCTTGTCGAGGGTGTCGGCGTCGTCGCCGGAGACCACCTTCAGGATCGTGGTGAGGGTGTGTTCCTTGTCGCCCGGGTTGATGCGTTCCGGCGAAAAGCCGACGTGGAAGTCCTGCTTCCATGTCAGGCCCGAATGCTGTTCCAGGATGGGAATGCAGACTTCCTCGGTGGCGCCCGGGTACACGGTGGACTCGAAAATGACGATCGCGCCCTTTTTCATGTGCAGGCCGACGGTTTTGCTGGCGCCGGCGAGCGGCGTGAAGTCCGGGTTGTGGGCAATGTCGACCGGGGTCGGCACGGCCACGACGATGTAGTCGGCGCCGGCGATGCAGGCCGGATCGGCGCTGACGGTCAGTTGTGTCGCGGCGCGCATCTGCTCGGTCGTGAGCTCGCCTGTCGGATCGACATGGCGCTGGTAACTTTCGATTTTGCTGACGGACAAATCGAAACCGATTGTTGTGCGTTTCTTGCCGAACTCTACCGCCAGCGGCAGGCCGACATAGCCCAGGCCGACCACTGCAACGACATTTGCTGCTTCCATTATTGAAATCCCAAAATAAAACGTTTTGTTATTATAACAATCTATTCAGTGAAACAAGATTTCATGTTGACAAACATTTTGAAAATCTTGCATGGGGCCGATGGCTGGCTCACCGAAAGTGGTGCTGGCTGGCTCGTCCGGGGGCGAAATGACGGCGCGGCATGGCGGCAGGAGAGACCGCCCGTATTGTTATTAGTCAAATTGCAGCGAGAAGAACGACTACTTAACGCAAATATAGCTCTTTTCCTTGCGAAGTGGCAAGCTTAGTTACAATTAGATTAACTGTAAAAGGAATTTCTGTTGCTATTTTGTACGTTGCGCGCGGTTTATTTAGGTAAATACAGGGCAGCGCGGAGGCGCGCAAAACCGATGGCTGGATGATTATTGTAACTATGTCTGCACGACACATAATTTTATTTTGCTACGTGTTGCGCGCCTGTCGCCTGCCCTTGCAACTTCGGCCGGGACGGCATGTGCCGCCGAAATTCCTAACAAAATGTGCAACTTTTTCGCCCTCCCGCTGTCGCGCGCTACACCAGGGTCAGACCCCGAATTGTGGCTTGTTTCAAGGCGCTGGTTCACAGTTGACGATGCGTCGCTTCCGCCCGCGCGGGCCGGCTTTGCCATGCATGAGAACGCGGTCGATGGACGCTGGCGCAGCGGCGCCACCAACGAACCCTGGCGCCTAGCCGCAGCTGGCCTGTTGCAGCAGCCAGGCCGTCATGGCCTTGATTTTTTCATCCTGCAGGTTCTGGCGCGGACAGACGATCCAGAAGGCGTAGGGGTTGTCCAGGGTCAGGGCCAGTGGCCGCACCAGGCGCCCGCTGTCGATGTCGCGTTCGACCAGCGGCGCCGGCGCCAGCGCCACGCCATGTCCGGCCTGGGCCGCTTCGAGCGCCATGTAGGTGGTGTCGAACAGGGGCCCGCGCACGGCATCGATCTTGTCCACGCCCGCTTCCTGCAGCCATTCGGTCCAGCTGGGCGGGCGTCCGCGCTGCGACGTCAGTTCATTGTGGATCAGGGTATGGCGGCGCAGGTCGGCCGGCCTGGCCAGCGGGATGCGTTCAAGCAGGGCCGGGCTGCAGACGGGGAAAACCTCGGCCTTCATCCAGCGCCTGGCGTGCAGTCCGGGATATTTTCCTGGACCATAGCGCAGGGCGATGTCGACCTGGTCGGTCTTGAAGTCGACCAGCTTGTCCTCGACCTGCATGCGCACCTGCCAGTGCGGGTAGCGCGCTTCGAAATCGGGCATGCGCGGCGCCAGCCATTTGGCCGCCAGCGAAGGCATGGCGCTGAGCACGATGGTCGAGCGCGCGTGCTGCAGCTGCGGGTCGAGCGCGCTGTCCAGGCGCGTGAAAATATCGTGCAAGGTCAGGGCCAGGGCGGCGCCGGCATTGGTCAGTTCGACCGCGCGGTTCAGCCGCACGAACAGCGCCTGGCCCAGGTACTCCTCGAGCCGCTTGACCTGGTGGCTGATGGCCGTCGGCGTCACGTTCAGTTCGTCGGCCGCTTTCTGGAAGCTTTTATGGCGCGCGGCGGCTTCGAAACTGCGCGCGGCGATCAGGGGCGGATTGGGCCTGGCAAGCATGGCGGACCTTCATGCAAAGAGCGGGGCATCCAGTGTAGCTCAGATTAGTTTTATTCATCTGAAGCGGAAAACCTTTCGTTTGTCGCCGGGCCGCGAAATTCCTAAGATGGGTCATCTACTCACCGAAAGGAAAGCATCATGCGCATCGATTACCTCAGCTCCGACATCCTGCTGTTTCGCGGCGATAGCCAGGCCGCGCTGGCCACGGCCTTCATCGATGGCGACCGTGTGCTGCTGGTCGATGCCCTGGCTAGCGAATACGACGCGATCGACATGCGCGACTACCTTGAAAACTGCAAGGGCAAGCGGGTGGCGCAGATTGTCCTGACCCATGCCGACGGCGCCCACAGCGCCGGCATCAAGCTGTTCCCTGGCGCCGACGTCGTGGACTTGCCGGCCCAGCCGCACACCCTGCACTGGGGTCGCCATACGCTCGCGCTGTTCCCGGTCGGCGGCGCCCTGGCGGTGGACGTGCCGACGGCCGACTTGCTGCTCACGGCAGGCGCGGTGGCCGGCAACGTGGCAGTCATCGGCGCCGCATGGCCGCAGCAGGCGGCCGATGCGCTCGAGCGCCTGCAGCAGCGCGGCCGCACCCGCATCGTGCCGCGCAACGGCGGCGCCGAATGCGCGGTCGCCCTGGTCCATGCCCAGGCCTATTTGCTGGGGCTGCAAACGGAAGTCGAGACCGTGCGCAACACGCTGGCGCCAGAAGACGCCGCCAGTGCGATCGCCGCGATCGGGCTGGACGCGCTGTTGCCGGGCAAGGTCCAGGCCACGCCGCTGGAACGCTACTGGCATCGCGACAACCTGCGCCGCGTGAATGAACGCCAGCTGTTTCCGGCCACGCTGCAGCGTGCGCCGCAGCCTGCCGGGCTGGCCAGGAAATGCCGCGATACCGTCATGTCGGTGCTGACTGGCATGATGCGGGGGCTGGCCGAGCGCGGCGTGTAATCAGGGTGGCGTGCCGGGCTTGCGCAGCCGGCTCAGCAGCGCTTCGACGCTGTCGCTGACGGGCAAGCCGTGCTGGCGCAGCAGCTGCAAATGCAGTACCAGGTTTTCGAGGACCAGCTTGGCGGACACGGCCAGCAGCGTCATCAGGCGGTCCTCGGTACTGAAATTGTCCATGGCCGCGGCCATTTCGCACAGGTGCGAAGCCACCAGCTCGCGCAATTCCTGTTCGCCAAAGGGCAGGTCGGCAAAGTCGATCGGATCTTCGTGTTCCACTTCCAGCATCAGGGCTGCGAGCTCTTCGGGTTTGATCGGCATGCTGTCGCTCCACTTGTTGGCATGCCTCATTCTAGTCCGGGGGGCGACAGGGAAGTCGATCCACGCTAAAATCCTTGCGTTGTCATTGAATCATCGATCCCATGGCGCGTCTCCTCTTCACCCAGCAGCTCGCCCGTTTCACCAGTGTCCCGCAAGTGGACACGGAGGCCGACCGCCTGCGCGCCGCCCTGGACAGCGCATTCGACATCAACCCTTTGCTGCGTGGCTATGTGCTCGACGAACAGGGCCATTTGCGCGAGAACGTCGTGGTCTTCATCGACGGGCGCCGCAGCACCGACCGGGTGCGGCTGGACGACCCGCTGCGGCCCGATTCCACCGTCCATATTCTGCAGGCACTTTCCGGAGGCTGACATGCATGACCGCGCTTACCTTTCCACCCGCAAGGGCTTGTTCGAGCTGCAGCGCAAGGCGGCAGGCTGGGAACTGGGGCCGGTGCATTTCCTGGGCGAGCCGGTATCGATCACGCTGGCCGATGCGCGCGACGGCGCCGTGTACGCCGCCCTGAACCTGGGGCATTTCGGGGTCAAGCTGCACCGCAAGGATGCCGGTGCGGACAGCTGGACCGAAATCGCGGCGCCCGCCTATCCGCCCAAGCCGGAAGACAGTAGCGATACCGTGGAATGGAAGAACAAGCTGATCTGGGCGCTGGAGGCGGGCGGGGTCGACGAGCCCGGCGTGCTGTGGGCCGGCACCAACCCGGGCGGCTTGTTCAAGTCGCGCGACCGCGGCCAGTCGTGGGAACTGCAGCGTTCCCTGTGGGACGTGCCGCAGCGCAGCGAGTGGTTCGGCGGCGGCTACGATGCGCCCGGCATCCACAGCATTTGCGTCGATCCGCGCAACAGCGCCCATGTGCTGGTGGCGGTGTCCTGCGGCGGCGTGTGGCGCACGGAAAATGGCGGCGACAGCTGGGCCCTGAGCGCGACGGGGATGCGGGCCGACTACATGCCGCCCGAACTGAACGAAAACGAAGCGGTCCAGGATCCGCACCGCATCGCGCGTTCGCAGGGCAGCCCCGACAGCCTGTGGTGCCAGCACCATAACGGCATGTGGCGCTCGGGCGACAATGGGCATCGCTGGGAAGAAATGACCGGTGTGCCGGTGTCCAATTTCGGCTTTGCCGTGGCGGCCCACCCGCACGATGGCAATACCGCCTGGTTCGCACCGGCCGAAGCCGACCAGCGCCGCATTCCGGTCGGCGCCGCCATGGCGGTGACGCGGACCAGCGACGGCGGCAAGAGTTTCACGGTCTTGCGCGAGGGTTTGCCGCAGCAGCATTGCTACGACCTGGTGTACCGGCACGGGCTGGCGGTGTCCGGCGACGGGCGCAGCTTGCTGATGGCGTCGACCACGGGCGGGGTATGGGTATCGGACAATGCGGGCGACAGCTGGCGCACCGTGTCGACCACCTTGCCGCCGGTTTATGCGGTGTGTTTTGGCTGAGCGAAGTAGGCCAGGAACATACTGACGGCAGCGTCCACCAGGGGCGCCTTCATCTCGGGCGCCAGCGGCGGCGCGCCCATGGTCACCTGGGGCCAGAAGGCCAGCGCCTTGACCTTGCCCTGCAGCAGCGCGGCCGCAAACTGCGGATCGCAGGCTTTCAGCGCGCCGTCGGCCTGGGCCGCGCGTATCCACACGGTGACCCCTTCTTCCCGTTCGCCCAGGCGCGCCACGATGGGCCGCGCCCGCTCGGGCGAGACCACCGCTTCGGCAATCGCCACCCGCGCCAGGTCCAGGAAATCCTGGTCGGCCATCATGCTCACCTTGTTGTTCATCAGTTCGGTCAACTGCGCCCGTAGCGGCACATCCCCGCGGTAGGGCAGCTCCAGCTTCGAGGCGTTGCTGTGGAACAGTTGCACCAGCGTTTCGGCGAACAGCTCATCCTTGCTGGGGAAGTGGTTGTACACGGTGCGTTTCGACACGCCGGCCATGGCGGCGATCTTGTCCATGCTGCTGGCCTCGAAGCCCTGGGCACGGAATTGCTCCGCTGCGGCTTGCAGGATGGCGAGGCGTTTGCGGTCGGTCAGGCGTTGGGGAGCGGTCATGGTTTTATTTTACACCGGGTAGTTTACTTTTCAAAAGAATGAAACTACACTGTGTAGTGTACATTTAAGGATCACCACCATGACACGCGCAATGTTCGGCACCTTACTCATAGGATTCCTGCTCACCATGACTTACTGCACTCTTGCGGCCGAAGCCGCCCCCGCCTATGCATCGCCCCAGTACAGCGAAGGCAAATTCCGTAACCCGGTCAAGATGCGCGAGCACAGTTTTGCCGAAACCATGGGCATCATGTGGAAATTCATGTTCGACAAGAATGCGAACACCGTGCCGAGCGGGACGATTCCGGTGCAAGTACTCACTCGCGCGCAATTGATGGCTGCACCGGACAACACCATGTTCCGCCTGGGCCATTCGACGCTGCTGTTCAAGATACACAATGAGTTTTTCCTGACCGATCCGGTGTTTTCCGAGCGCGCCTCCCCGGTGCAATGGGCCGGACCGGCGCGCTTTCACCGTCCGCCGATCAGCATTGCCGAGCTGCCCCCGATCAAGGCCGTGATCCTGTCGCACGACCATTACGACCACCTGGACCATGCGGCCATCCTGGAACTGTCGGCCAAGACCGAGCATTTCATCACGCCGCTGGGCGTGGGCGACCGCCTGGTCAAATGGGGCGTGGGCGCGGCCAAGGTGCAGCAGCTGGACTGGTGGGAAACGACCGAAGTGCGCGGCGTGCGCCTGGTCGCCACTCCGGCCCAGCATTTTTCCGGCCGCGGCCTGAGCGACCGCAACGATACGCTGTGGGCATCATGGGTGATCCAGTACCAGGACCTGAACGTGTATTTCAGCGGCGATACCGGTTACTTCGACGGTTTCAAGAAAATCGGCGACAAGTACGGTCCCTTCGACGTGGCCTTCCTGGAAACCGGCGCCTACGACAAGCAATGGCCGGACGTCCATATGCAGCCGGAAGACACCATGCAGGCTTTCATCGACCTGAAGGCGAAGTGGCTGATGCCGGTGCATAACGGCACTTTCGACCTGGGCCTGCATGCTTGGCAAGAGCCCTTCGATCGCATCTTCAAGCTGGCGGCGGACAAGGGCGTGTCGATGACGACGCCGCAGATGGGGGAACAGTTGAACCTGAAGAGCCCGCACGTGGGCGCGGCATGGTGGAAGGCGGTCGAGTAATCAGGCGACCGTGTCGATCAGCTTGCCGATGGTCTGGCCCTGGGTATTCACGCGGGACTGGGCCACCCGGCTTTCCTGCACCACCTCATTGAGCTGACGCTGGTCGCGCGCAAGCTGCGCCTGGCTTTGGCTCAGGCGATTGCTATCTTCCTGCACCTGCGACTGGTCGCGCTGCACCTGCCTTTCGGCCAGCGCAATCGACACTTGCAGTGCCTTGATGTTGGAAACAGTTGCCACCGACTACTTAAGTTGTTGGTAAGTATCTCTAGCGTAGGCCATAACCCAGCAGTACGCCAGAAGAATTTTTCCGTCACTAATTTCGGCAATCGTCGCATGTTTGCAACGCGCCTCGCGATGGGGCGGCGCGCGCCGGATTGGTGAAATGGCGGCCGTCCAGGCCATTGTTGCACCGCACAAGTGAATCCATAACACGTATACGTTTTGTGCATGCCAAATGTTGGTGCATGGCAATAAGTTATTGATTCTGCGTATATCACCCATGGGAATATAAAATTAAGAGATATTGCTGCGCCGCAGTATATTTGAACTGTCTGCTGGCTACTCCACAGACGGTTCCGGGAGCGATGCTCTTCGAATCTTATCCAGATTCCCAGGAGGTTCTATGTTTTCCACGACGCGTTACGCCGCAGTATTACTGTCCTTGTCCCTCGCCGCACCAGTGATGGCGGCCGAACAAGCCGCCAAGGTCGACACCAGCTGCGCCAAACCCGAGTTTCCCGCACGCTGGATGAACGAGGGTGACGGCGGCAATGTCGTCGTCGCTTTTCTGGTCGGCACGGACGGCAAAGTCGTGCAATCGAAGGTGCTCGAATCGAGCGGCCACCGGCGCGTGGACCGTGCCTCGGTCAAGGCCGGCGAGCGTTGCAGCTTCAAGCCGGCAGCCCGCGATGGCAAGGCGGCCACCGGCTGGGCCAAGGTCCAGTACAGCTGGGTCGTTGACTAATGCACCCGGTTCGCCCCCCGCCTGCCCGACCTTGATCCTTGTCAACACGCAGTTGTTTTCATCTAGTAACTTGGTCGATGGAAATAGCTTCGAATCAGCAAGCCTGCGAAGTCGGAAAGGGTGGCCGGCATGGACGAAAACAGGGATCTTTACAAGCAGACGCTGACTTACAATGTTGCGACCGGACCATATCAATGTCTCACCACGCCTTGGTGGATCCGGGCCAGGCATAAAGTGTATGAACCGCGTCATCGCTGCGAGCTTGAGGCCTTGAACTGCGGTCAGGATGTGTTTGCAAGGATACAAGCAGACATCCTGGCCGCGGAAAGCAGCATCGACATCGTCACCTGGGGCTTTGATCCGGGCATGGTCCTGGTGCGCAATGGATTGACGGAGAACGGATTGCGCTACGGCGATTTGCTCAAGCAGGTCGCATCTTGCACCGACAAGCCCGTCACCGTGAGACTTCTTCTGTGGCACGACGACCTCATGTCGCACGGAAAGATGAAAAACAATCCCGGCTACTATGGCGGCCGCTTCCCAACGATTGGCGCTTCCGCAGGGTATCTGAGCGAAAGCCATGAAAAGTACAACGTCGCCTGGTTCGATGATGTACGTGCCAACAAATTTCCCAATATTATTCTGCGGGTGCGCGAAGTACCGCTGCAGTACAAGAATACGGCGCTGGCCGGTGAGATCTACGACATCAAGGTCACTGGATGGCTTGGGACGCTCTATCCAACCCATCATCAGAAAATGGTCCTGATTGACTACGAGCTGCCGTCCCGGGCGGTAGGCTATGTGATGGGTCACAACTCCACCACCGACTTCTGGGACACGGCCGCGCACAGCTTCAACGATCCGATGCGCGAAACGCTCTATCGCAAGAATCCCATCGAAACGGACTTGGTCAGTCAATTGCACGCGGTCGCGGACGATGCGAATGATTATTTCTGGGAGCAAACGATGCCGCCCGAAAGGCCTCGCTTGTCCAGAAAAGCGGAACGCACCAACCGGTTCCATCGGGAACACGCTTTTACAGCCAAACCATATCAAGACGTCTCGCTACGCATGCAAGGGCCCATCCTGCATGACCTCAATCACAATTTTTGCCAGGGCTGGGCCGATTCCTTCGTCCCCAATTCGACGTTCATGCAAGCCCTCTGGATGACGCCACCTGGTGTGATGGTTGCGCCGCTGGTCAAAGTGGCGGAAGCCGTCCTGAAACTGGACAGTGAAGTATGTCCCAAGTTGCCGACAACAGATGCAGCATTCATCGCGCGGCGTGAGAAAGTGGCGTGGAGCGCCTTCAAGCGTGCCAAAGGCCAGCACAGCGCCCAGCTCATGCGCACGCAACCAATGTACGGCGAAAAGGGAATCAAGGAATGCTATGCGAACCTGACCCGCCGGGTTCAGCACTACATGTTCATACAGAATCAGTACGTGCAATACGAGGCATGGGCGACACAGCTGAAAAAATGCGTGGCGGATCTACGCGCCTTCGGCGCAGGGTACACGAAGCCGATCTATGTGTTCATCCTGACGTCGACACCGGAAACTAGCGGGATGGACTTGCCGACCTATGCCGTCGCCAAGAAGTTGGGGCAGAGTCATACCATGCCGGTCGAACACAAGGAAGTCGAGGAAAAAGCCAAGAAGCGCAAGGCGGCGATGCCAATCTCCCCAAATGAACTTGCCAGGCAAGGTATCAATGTAGTGATGGGATCGCTTTGGACCTGCAAGGCCAGCCCCAAGTCTGCAGCAGATTACGAAGAAATCTATATCCATGCGAAGGTCGCCATTGTTGACGACGCAGCATTTACCATTGGATCGGCAAACCTGAGTGTCAGGAGCATGGCGCTAGTGTAGTGCGTCACAAATAACAAGACTTATAATATATTCGCGTGTATCCTTGTCATAAGGAGGGAAAATCATGCGGGTAGCGATGAAAGTTGAGTTGACCGAAGCGCAGCGCGGAGA
>Ga0187844_10000017_pt1 | contig 103924 bp, 89 predicted proteins | sample SpaLakP09_SKY_50_FD_134517 | JGI IMG/M metagenome (GOLD analysis project Ga0187844, IMG submission 134517) | Oligotrophic lake water microbial communities from Sparkling Lake, Wisconsin, USA - SP09_SKY_50 | ecosystem: Environmental > Aquatic > Freshwater > Lake | place: USA: Sparkling Lake...
AATTCCAGCAGCACTTCCGAATCGGCCGCCGCGGCGCTGCCGGCACGAGCAGGAGCACCAGATAGCGTCCCGCGTCCGCCGCCTGGCGCAGGCCCAGCCCGCAGGTGGCCAGCCAGCCGCGCCAGGCGCCGCCGTCCGCGCGGTCGACGGCGACCCGGCCGCGCGGCGCATCCAGCAGTGCGATGGTGGCGGGACGGCTGGCGAGCACGCCGCCGTCCCAGTCGCTGCGGATGGCCAGGCGGGTGGCGTGGCCGGGCAGTTCGCGCGCGATGGCGTCGTAGCTGAGGACGAAGCGGCGCGCGCTGATTCCGGCGGGCGGCACCAGCAGCGCGTGGGCGACGAGGACCCGCGGTTCGGCATCGACCGCGACGCGCATGTCCGCGAGCTCCACACACCATCGACGGCCGTCGTCCGCGACGGGGGCGATGTGCGCGCCGAGATAGCGCGCGAGGTCCGCATGCAGGCGGCCCCGCACGGGCAGCGGCGACGCGGGCAGCTGCCGCCCGAATGCCGTCGCGAGGTCGCTCAGCGGGAGGCGCAGTTCGGCCAGGACGGCGTCGTCGCGGAATTCCAGCAGCACTTCCGAATCGGCCGCCGCGGCGCTGCCGGACCAGGCCAGCGCGAGCCAGGCGAGCACGGGACGCAGCAGGAGGCTCATCGCATGCGCGCGGCGCGGGGCGCGGGGTGGAGCGGCGCCGGCCCGGCGGCGACGCGCACGAGCGGCGCGCGCACCGGGACGATGTCGCCGCCGCTGCGCGACGCGAGCAGCATGGGTACGGCCAGTACCAGACTGGCGGCAAGCTGTTTGTAGGGCAGGGCAGGCAGGTGCATGATCTCGTGTCGGTTCCTGCGCTGGAGTATGGACGCGCTGGCCGTCAAGGTGCTGACGGTTTGTGTAAATCTTTGCAAAGATGCGGCGGTCCGCGGCATCCCGGCTCATGTGTGAATGAACCAAGGATAGCAGCCAGAATGTGTCGCAAAATTCAAGGATTGTCACATAACCGTGTTTATTCCACGACGAGGACACGCGCCTGCGGATCGCGTCCGCGCACGAAATCCACGACGGCTTCCGTGGTGACAGTGTCGATCTGCCCGGCCATGCGCCGGTCGAACGGATGGTCGTCGAACGCGACGTTGGCGCGGAACATGCGGGCGCCCAGGCGCGTGACGGCCGGGATCTCCACCGTCGGCACGCGGTAGCCCTGTCCCTTCAGCCAGGCTTGCGCCTCGGCGCGCGTCTCGACGGCACCTGCCGGCGCACTGGCGGCAGCGAGCGTCTCCAGCACCCACTGGTTGGAATTCTGGTAGCGGGTCGAGTACACGTAGGACAGCATGTTGTAGTGCGGCTCGTGCAGGCGCCGCGCCGTGCGGCCCGCCACCAGGGCGGCGGCACGCGCCTGCACGTCCGGGCCGGGGATCACGATCTGGGCCCGGTAGCGGACCAGGTCCGTCAGGAAGAAGTTGCCGACGCCTTCCACGAACAGGTCCGAGTCCGCGGTCCCGCAGGTATTCAGTTCGTGCACGACGGTCCAGCGGCCGGCGGCATGGTCGCGCACCGCGATGCCCATGTGCGAGTACTCCAGGCCATATTTGCCGAGGTCCTGGCCGGCGCGGGCGATGAGCGCGACCCTGGCCCCGCTCGCGTCGAGGGCGGCGAACGTGCGCTGGGCGAGGTCCAGCGACCGGCGTACGTCGTCGACGCTCAATGGCTCGTCGCGGCATGCCTGGCCCGCGTGCGCCGGGAGCGCCGCCGCGAAGAGCAGTGCGCTCGCCAGCCACGCAAGTCCGGGGGCACGGCTGGGTACGGCCCGGCGTTCAGGATGCGCGCGCATGGTGCAGCAACGCCTGGCCGATTTCGTTCGGGATGAACGCGATCACCTTGCCCGACAGCACCAGCGCATGGCCGGCAGACAGCGCGACCACCTGGAGCACGGTGCCCGCGCCGATCGACAGGCCGCGGGCCGCTGCGCCCGACAGGCGGACGGTCGCACGGCTCGCCTGGCCCGCGCCTTCCAGCACGACCTCGATGCCGTCCCCCACCGTTTCCACGCTTGCCACGACGGCGCTGCCGGTGAGTCCCACGACGGCAATCGAGCCCAGGGCGACACTGCCCACGAGTTCACTGGCGGCCTGCGACGGGGTGGACGCATCGGCGGCGCGGGCACCGGCACAGGCCAGGCCAAAGAGAGCTGCAAGCAACAGGCGTTTCATGGTTCCTCCGTGATCGAATGTGGCGCCATCTTGCCCGTCGATCCCGGCCGGGCCAAGGCCGCGTCGCGGCGGGTGCGCAGCGTGCACCGTCCGGTATCGGAATCTGCTACCGGCCGGCCGCGAACCGCGTGGAAATGCCGATTCTGCGTATGGACGCGCGTATCGTGCAAGCGTATACGGCAAAACAGATTTAATATGCGCAATCTGACGATAACGCCGTGCACAGGAGGGAGCGTACCCATGATCGACTCGAGCGACATCAACCAGACGAGGCGCGACCTGCTGATCGGCGGCGCGCTCTCCGCCACGGCCGCGGCGCTGCCGCCCATGGCATCCGCCCAGGGGACGGACACCGGCCAGGCCCCCGCGACCGCCACGCCGGCGCCCGTCACGGCCAAGGTGGCCCTCCGGGTCAACGGCCAGCGCTACGAACTGGATCTCGACACGCGCACCACCTTGCTCGACATGCTGCGCGAGCACCTGCGCCTGACAGGCACCAAGAAGGGCTGCGACCAGGGCCAGTGCGGCGCCTGCACGGTCATCGTGGACGGCCGCCGCATCAATTCCTGCCTGAGCCTCGCCGTGATGCACGAAGGCGCGGAGGTCACGACCATCGAAGGCCTCGGCACGCCGGAGAAACTGCATCCGCTGCAGGCCGCGTTCGTGAAGCACGACGGCTACCAGTGCGGCTACTGCACGCCGGGCCAGATCTGCTCGGCCGTCGCGGCCCTGGACGAGATCGGACGCGGCATCCCGAGCCACGTCACTGCGGACCTGACCGCTAAACCGCTGCTGTCGGCGGCCGAGCTGCGCGAGCGCATGAGCGGCAACATCTGCCGCTGCGGCGCGTATTCGAACATCATCGATGCGATTACCGACTTCGCGGGGAGGCCGGCATGAAGGCGTTCACCTACCAGCGCGCCCGCACCCCGGCGGAAGCGGCAGCGGCCGCCGCGCAGCATCCCGGCGCGCGCTTCATCGCCGGCGGGACCAATCTGCTGGACCTGATGAAACTGGAGATCGAGACGCCGCCGCACCTCGTCGACGTCAACGGCCTTGGCCTCGACAAGATCGAACCGACGCAGGACGGCGGTCTGCGCGTCGGCGCCCTCGTGCGCAACACGGACCTCGCGGCGGATGCACGCGTGCGGCGCGACTATGCCGTGCTGTCGCGCGCCCTGCTCGCCGGCGCGTCGGCGCAGTTGCGCAACAAGGCGACGACGGCGGGGAACCTGCTGCAGCGCACCCGCTGCCCGTACTTCTACGACACGAACCTGGCCTGCAACAAGCGCAAGCCGGGCAGCGGCTGCGCCGCCATCGGCGGTTTTACGCGCCAGCTGGCGATCGTCGGCCACAGCGAAGCGTGCATCGCCACGCACCCAAGCGACATGGCGGTGGCGATGCAGCTGCTGGACGTGGGCGTCGAGACGGTGCGGCCGGACGGCTCGGCGCGCACGATTCCCATCGCGGATTTCTACCGCCTGCCGGGCGGCACGCCGCACATCGAGAACACGCTCGCGCCGGGCGAGTTGATCACGGCGGTCACCCTGCCGAAGCCGCTGGGCGGCAAGCACTACTATCACAAGGTGCGCGACCGGTCGTCGTATGCGTTCGCGCTCGTCTCCGTCGCGGCGGTCGTCCAGCCGGACGGCAGCGGGCGCGTGGCGCTGGGCGGCGTCGCGCACCGGCCCTGGCGCGTGCCGGCCGCGGAATCCGCCATGCCGCGCGGCGCGCAGGCCGTGACCGACCAGTTGCTGGCGGGTGTGCGCGTCACCAACGACAATGCGTTCAAGGTCCCGCTGGTCCAGCGCACGCTGGCGTCCGTGCTGGCGGATGCGCGCAAGGCATGAGGAGGCACCCATGAAATTCACGACACCCGCCACCACCAATCCCATCGACCGCCTGCAAGTGGTCGGCAAGCCGACCGACCGCATCGACGGTCCGTACAAGACGACGGGCACGGCGCCGTACGCGTACGAACAGCACAAGATGGCGCCGAACGCGGCCTACGGCTGGGTCGTCGGCGCCGGCATCGCCAAGGGCACCGTCAAGCGCATCGACACGCGCGCCGCGCGGGCCGCGCCCGGCGTGCTCGCGGTCGTCACGCACGAGAACGCGGGCAAGCTCGCGAAGGGCAAGTACAACACGGCGCACCTGCTGGGCGGCCCGAAGATCGAGCACTATCACCAGGCCGTGGCGCTGATCGTCGCGGAGACCTTCGAGCAGGCGCGCGCCGCGGCGGCGCTGCTGCATGTCGAGTATGCGCCGGTCGACGGCGTGTACGACCTCGAAGCGGCGATGAACGCGGCCGGCCCGGCCAGCAAGGACAAGGACAAGTCGACGACGAAGGTGGGCAGCTTCGAATCCGCCTTCGTCGCCGCGCCCGTGAAACTGGATGCGACCTACAAGACGCCGGACCAGACCCACGCGATGATGGAGCCGCACGCGTCGACGGCCGTGTGGCAGGGCGACACGCTCACGCTGTACACGTCGAACCAGATGATCAACTGGGGCAAGAAGGACATGGCGAAGACGCTCGGCATCCCCGAGGAAAACGTACGTCTGGTGTCGCCCTACATCGGCGGCGGCTTCGGCGGCAAGCTGTTCCTGCGGTCGGAAGCGCTGCTGGCCGCGCTGGGCGCGAAAGCCGCCGGCCGGCCCGTGAAGGTCACGCTGCAGCGCGCGCTCATGATGAACAACACGACGCACCGGCCGGCCACCATCCAGCACATCCGCATCGGCGCGACGCGCGAAGGGCGCATCGCGGCGATCGCGCACGAGAGCTGGTCGGGCGACCTGCCTGGCGGCAGCCCGGAGACGGCGGTGAACCAGACCCGCTTGCTGTATGCGGGGCCGAACCGCTTCACGCAGATGCGCCTCGCCGTCCTCGATCTCGCGGAAGGCAATGCGATGCGTGCGCCGGGCGAGGCGCCGGGCATGATGGCGCTGGAAATCGCGATGGACGAGCTGGCGGAAAAGCTGAAAATGGACCCGGTGACGCTGCGCATCGTGAACGACACGACGGTCGACCCGGAAAAGCCGGGCCGCAAGTTCTCGCAGCGGCGCTTCGTGGACACGCTGCGCATCGGCGCGGAACGCTTCGGCTGGAACAAACGCAATCCGAAACCGGGCCAGGTGCGCGACGGCCGCTGGCTTGTGGGCTACGGCATGGCGTCCGCGTTCCGCAACAACCTCGTGATGAAGTCGGCCGCGCGTGTGCGGCTGGAGCGCGACGGTTCGGTCACCGTCGAAACGGACATGACGGACATCGGTACCGGCACCTACACCATCATCGGACAGACGGCGGCCGAGATGCTGGGCGTGCCGCTCGCGCGCGTGACGGTGCGCCTGGGCGATTCGGCGTATCCCGTGTCGGCCGGGTCGGGCGGGCAGTGGGGCGGCAACAGCTCGACGGCTGGAGTCTATGCGGCGTGCGTCAAGCTGCGCGAGAACGTGGCGAAGAAGCTGGGGCTCGATCCGGCGCAGGCCGATTTCAGCGGCGGCATGGTGCGTGCCGGCGGCAAGGCGCTGCCGCTGGAGCAGGCGTCGCGCGACGCCGACGTCATCGGCGAGGATACGATGGAATACGGTGACCTGGACAAGAAATTCCAGCAATCGACGTTCGGCGCCCATTTCGTCGAGGTCGCGGTCGACGCGGCCACGGCGGAAGTGCGCGTGCGGAGGATGCTGGCCGTGTGCGCGGCCGGGCGCATCCTGAACCCGAAATCGGCGCGCAGCCAGGTGATCGGCGCGATGACGATGGGCGTGGGCGCCGCGCTGATGGAAGACCTGGTCGTCGACAAGCGCGTCGGTTTCTTCGTCAACCACGACCTGGCAGGCTACGAGGTTCCGGTGCACGCCGACATCCCGCACCAGGACGTCATTTTCCTCGACGAGACCGATCCGATTTCCTCGCCGCTGAAAGCGAAAGGCGTGGGCGAACTGGGCATCTGCGGCGTGGCCGCGGCGGTGGCCAACGCGATCTACAACGCGACCGGTGTGCGCGTGCGCGACTATCCGGTCACGCTCGACAAGCTGCTGCCCGGAATGCCCCGCTATGCCTGAGTCCCGGTAGAATGGCATTTTTGACCGGGACACCATGAACGATTCTGCCGGCGGCTCGCCCGCACCCGCCGTCGAGCGGATCCTGCGCGAGCGGGACTGGTCGGCATCCCCCCTCGGCGCGCCGGCCACGTGGCCGCCCGCGCTCGCGTATGCCGTCCGGTTCCTGCTCGACGCCCCCGTGCCCGGATTCCTCGGCTGGGGCGACGCGCCCGGCCTGCTGTACAACGACGGCGCCGTGCCGCTGATGGGCACCCATCATCCGGCCCTGCTGGGCGGCAGCCTCGCGGAATGGGACGAGGCCTGGGGCGAACTGCGGCCGCACGTGGCGCGCGCGCTGGCCGGCGAATCGTTCCACGTCGGGCGTCCGGCGTGCCCGCCGGCCGAGGGGGGCGACGCGCCCGCATGGCCGGAACTGGCCTTCGCGCCCCTCCGGGACCTGGACGGCACGGTGCGCGGCTTCACGTGCATCGTGTCCGGCACGGGCGCGCTGCGGCCTATCGACGCGGAATTCCGTGCGATTGCCGACGCGATGCCGCATATGGTGTGGTCCACGCTGCCGGACGGCTACCACGACTTCTACAACCAGCGCTGGTACGAGTTCACCGGCATGCGCGAGGGCGAGACGGACGGCGAGCGCTGGAACGCGATGTTCCACGAGGACGACAGGGAACGGGCCAGGTGCGCCTGGCGCACCTCGCTGGAGACGGGAACGCCGTACGAGATCGAATACCGCCTGCGCCACCGCAGCGGCGAGTACCGCTGGGTGCTGGGCCGCGCCCAGCCCGTGCGCGACGTGCAGGGCCGCATCGCGCGCTGGATGGGCACGTGCACGGACATCCACCAGCAAAAGCGCAACGAGGAAGCCCTGCAGGATGCACGCATGCGCCTGTCGGCCGCGCTGGTGGCGGCCGACATCGGCACCTGGACGTACGACCTTGGGCACGACCGCGTGTACGCCGACCGCAACCTGGCCGGCATCTGGGGCGTGGACGACGCGACGGCAGCGGGCGGTCCGCTGTCCGACTATCTGGCGGCCATCCACCCCGACGACGTCGCGCACACGCGGCGCTGCATCGACGACGCTGTCGCGACGGGCGACAGTTTCGAGTGTACCTACCGGGTGCGGCGCCCCGACGGTACCTGGCGCGACGTGCTTGCGCGCGGCAAGGTGACGCGCGATGCCGCCGGCCGGCCTGCGTGGCTGTCGGGCGTCGTGCTCGACATCAGCCGCCAGAAGCGCGCCGAGGAAGCGCTGCGCGCGAGCGAGACGCGGTTCGCGCGCCTGGCCGAGGCGAATGTGGTCGGCATCGTGCGCTACCGCATGGACGGTTCGCTGATCGACGCGAACCAGGCATTCCTCGACATGCTCGGTTATACACGGGAGGAGTTCGAACGCGGCGGACTCACGTCGCACATGCTGACGCCGCCCGAATGGGCCGAAGCGACGGCCCGTGCGATGGACGAGCTGCGTACGTCGGGGCGCATGGAAAACCTCGTCAAGGAGTATTTCCGCAAGGACGGCAGCCGGGTGAGCGTGCAGATGGGCTCCATCACGACGGACCATCCGCCCACCGAGGGCGTGGCCGTGATGGTCGACGTGACGCCGATCCAGGAAGCCCAGCGCGCCCTTCGGGACGCCGACCGCCGCAAGGACGAGTTCCTCGCGATGCTGGCGCACGAACTGCGCAATCCGCTCGCGCCGATCACGGCGGCCGCCGACTTCCTCAAGGTCGGCCGGCTGGACGAGGACCGCGTGCGCCAGGTAACGACGATCATCGGCCGTCAGGCGCGCCACATGACGGGACTGATCGACGACCTGCTGGACGTGTCGCGCGTCACGCGCGGCCTCATCACGCTGGAGCGCGCGCCCGTGCCATTGGCCGGCGTCATCGGCGAGGCCATCGAACAGGTGCGGCCGCAGGTCAAGGCGAAAGCGCACTACCTGGAGCTGCACCTGCCGTCCGACGACGTGCAGGTGGAAGGCGACCGCAAGCGCCTCGTACAGGTGTTCGCCAACATCCTCGGCAACGCGGCCAAGTACACGCAGGAGGGCGGACGCATCGACGTGCACGTACGGCGCGATGGCGGCAACGTGGCGGTCGACGTGTGCGACAACGGCATCGGCATGACGCCGGACCTGGCGGCGCGCGCGTTCGACCTGTTCTCGCAGGCCGAGCGCAGTGCGGACCGCTCGCAGGGCGGCCTCGGGATCGGACTCGCGCTTGTGAAGAGCCTCGTGGAGCTGCACGACGGGACCGTGTCCGCGCACAGCGACGGAGCGGGCCGGGGCAGCCGCTTCACCGTCGTGCTGCCGCGCCTCGCGGGCGAAGGCGACGACGCGAACGTGGAGCCCGTGGCAACGGGCGCCGCCGCGCCGCCCGAGGCGCTGGAAGTGCTGATCGTGGACGACAACGTCGATGCGGCGCAGATCCTCGCCATGTACATCGAGGCCGTGGGACACCGGGCCACCGTGTGGCACAGCCCCGGCAAGGCGCTGGCCTACGCGGCCGGACGGCGGCCGGACGTGTGCGTGCTCGACATCGGGCTGCCGGAATTCGACGGCCACGAGCTGGCGCGCCGCCTGCGTGCGTTGCCGGGCATGGCGGACGTGCCGCTCGTCGCGGTCAGCGGCTACGGCCAGGCGCACGACCGCGACCGGGCGCTGGCGGCCGGTTTCGACCGCCATTTCGTCAAGCCGGTGATGGCGGCGGACATCCTCGACGTATTGGGCGCGGTGGCGGTGCGGCGTGCCCACATTTGACCGTTAGCCGCAAGACCGTCGTTCCCGCGCAGGCGGGAATCCAATTTTCCCGACTTCGGCCGCAAAACTTGGATCCCTCGCCTGCGCGAGGAGTCATTTCCGGCAATGCCGGGAATGACGTTCCATATGCTTACTTCGCCGCAGGCCGCGCGAAAAACGCGTCGATCTCTTCCAGCGTCTTGCCGCGCGTCTCGGGCAGCAGAAAGGCCGACGCGAGGAAATACACGACCGTGCAGGCCGCCCCGAAGAAGAAGATCGTGGAATAGCCGTGGCGGCCGACGGTCGGCAGGAACACGGCCGCGATCGACGTCGACACGAACTGGTTGACCAGCAGCGCGATGCTCATGCCGTTCGAGCGGATCCGCGTCGGCATCAGCTCGGACAGCGCGAGCCACACGCACACCCCCGGCCCGACGGCGAAGCTGGCGACGAACAGGCAGATCGCCAGCGCGACGAGCCAGCCGTGGCTTGCCGTCGGCAGCGGGCCCAGGCGCGCCGTCTCGATGGCGAGGGGTGCCCTGGCCGCCGCGGCCGGGTCGGCGAAGGGATTCAGGTGCAGGCGGCGGAACGCGGCGCCGATCACGCTGTCTGGCTGCACGGTGTCGGCGCGCCGCGCGTCGAGGCGCGGCAGGGCGGGATCGTCGCTGCGGATGCTGGCCACGTTCGTGAACGGGCCGTACGCATAGGCGACCGTCAGGACCTGCGGCGGGCCGGCCGGGTCCGCGCCGAGGGCGCGCAAGGTCGGGGCGTCGAGGCGCAGCGACAGGCCATCGTCGCGCGCCTGCGCCGTCACCTGCGCGAGCACGTCGCGCTGCTGCGTTTCGTTGGCGCGGAACAGCACGCCGACGGCCAGCAGCGCGACGACGATGCCCGCCGTGCCGACCATCAGCAGGAAGCGGCGGCCCTTGCGGTCGACCAGCAGCACGGCGACGATGGTCATCAGCGCGTTCAGCACCTTCAGCAGCACGTCTGCCAGGTTGGCGCTCGAGCCGGACAGGCCGGCGCGGTTGAGAATGTTCACCACATAGGCCAGCACCGAATTGATGCCGGTCGCCTGGTTGCAGGCGAGGATCAGACAGGCCAGCAGGAACGGTAGCACGTAGCGGCGCGACAGCAGCGGGTCCGTGGCCCGTGCCGTATGTCCGGGCGTGTCTTCCCGTTTGCCGCGCTGTGCGAGCCAGCGGGGCGATTCCGCCAGCAGCAGGGAACCGAGCGTGAACACGACACCGGGCGTGAGACACATCCAGAAGATGCCGCGCCACGCACGGTCCTTGGCCGCCAGCACGGCGGCGGCGCGGGCCGCTTCCGGCAGCGCCGCGGCGGCATCCGTCGCGGCCTGCACGCCGCGCGCCTGCACGAGGCCGATCAGCGCCGCCGCGACGAGGCCCACGGTGAGTAGCAGCTGGAACAGCGCGGCCCCGCGCCCCCGCCGGTCGGCGGGCAGGCATTCGGCGAGGTACAGCGGCACGATCACGCCGATCAGGCCGCCGCTGACGCCCTGCAGCAGGCGGCCGCACAGCAGCGGGACATAGCCGTCCGCGAGGGCGATCAGCGGGATGCTGGCGACGAACAGCGCCCCGGAGACGACCATCGCGGGCCGCCGGCCGATGACGTCGGCGAGCAGCCCCGCGAACAGCGACGACAGGACGGACCCGAGCAGCACGGCCGCCACGACGAACGACAGCTGCTGCGCATTGAGCTTCCACGCCAGCGCGGCCGTCGATTCCAGGTACGGCAGCGCGCCGGCGATGATGCCGACGTCGATGCCGTACAACAGCCCGCCCATGCCGGCGATGAACAGCAGGTAGCGGGTGCTCCAGGCGGGGGATCTCGGGAAGGCTGCCGTCATGTCGTCTCCAGTCGGTTTTTCGGGTCAGTGTAACCCCCGGGCACCGGTCCGGTGTGTCAAATCTTGCGGTGTGGAGATTGGTGAGTTTTTGCGCGGGCGCGGTGCGCTACGATACCGGTTTCCCACCTTTCCGGAGTTTCCATGCCGCGTTCCGTCCTGCTTCCCCTCGTGCTGGCCAGCGTCTCGACCGGCGCGATCGCCGCCGCCATGAACGAGGCCGACCGCGAGTTCGCCCGTCCGCACCGGATGGTCGACATCGGCGGGCGCCGCCTGAACCTGTACTGCGCGGGCAGCGGGCCGGTGACCGTCGTGTTCGACGCCCCGTCGGGCGACGGCGGCTGGACGTGGCATGGCGTGCAGCCGAAGGTGGCGGCGCGCACCCGCGCCTGCGTGTACGACCGGGCGGCGCGCGGCTTCAGCGACCCGTCGCCGCTGCCGCCCACGTACGGCAATGCGGTCTCCGACCTGCACACGTTGCTCGCCAAGGCCGGCATCGCGCCGCCGTATGTCCTCGTGGGGAATTCGTTCGGTGGTGCGGCCGTCCAGCTGTACGCGTACCGTTATCCGCAGGAAGTGAAGGCGCTCGTGCTGGTCGAGGCGGGGCACGAGGACGAGGAAAAGCGGATCAACGCCGCGTCGCAGGGCAAGATGAAGCAGTTCAGCGATTTCCAGGAACAGGTCATCAACCAGTGCGCCGACGCGGCCCGCAAGGGATTCGAACTGGGGAGCGAGTTGTTCGCCAACTGCACGGGCGGGATGGGGACGGAGTATGGCCGCGAGCTGGCTGCGGCGCGCCTCGCGCAGGTGCGCCAGCCCGCGTACTGGGACGACGTCGTCGCGGGCATCAAGGCGGGCGAGACGAGCGAGGCCGAGCTGCGCGCCGCGCGCCGCAGCTTCGGCGACCTGCCCGTCGTCGTCCTCGCGCGCGGCGTCAGCCCGTATGCCGTGCCGGGCAAGCCGCAAAGTGCCCTGAACAAGGCGACGGAGGCGGAGAACCTCGCGATCCAGAAGGACCTCGCCGCGCTGTCCACGCGTTCGAGCCTGCATGTCGTGGCGGGCGCCTCGCACATCATCCAGGCCGACAAGCCGCAGGCCGTCGTCGACGCCGTCAACGAGGCGCTGGACCGCGCCGGCTACTGAGGTTCTACTGGCTCTCGCGGGCGACCTGCACGAGCGTATCGAGCCGGTTGCCATCCGCGCACAAGGCGGTTCCGGCGCCGAAATCGCCGTCCTGCGCGAGCCGCGTCAGCACGGACCCGCTGGGCATCTCCAGCGCCGTGCGGGCGCCCCGTTCCCAGGCGTGGCGCAACGTATCCGCCCACAGCACGGGCCGTGCCATGTTCGCGGCCAGGTCCGCCATGATCCGGTCGGCGTCGAACAGGGCGCGCGCCGCGCTGCTGCTGACGTACGTGATGCGGGGCCGGTTGCGCGGGACCTGGTCGCAGGCGCAGGCCAGCGCGCGCGCCTGCTCGTCCAGCAGCGGGCAATGCGACGGCACCGGCACCGCGAGCCGCTCCGCGCGGGTGGCGCCGTGTGCAATGGCCAGCGCGGCGACGGCGTCCAGGCCCTGCGCGCTGCCCGAGACGACGAGCTGGCGCGGGGCATTCAGGTTCGCGAGGTACACGGGCCCGTCCACCTGCGCGAGCAGCGGTTCCAGCTGCTGTCGTGTGAGCCCGCCGATGGCGGTCATGCCGTAGCCGCCCGGGTAGGCGTCTTCCATCAGCCGGGCACGCAGTTCGACGAGGCGCACGGCATCCTCAAATCCTAGCACCCCCGCGACGGCGGCTGCCGGCCACGCGCCGATCGACAATCCCGCCACCATCTGCGCTGCCGCGCCGTGGGCCGCCAGCACGCGTGCCATCGCGACGCCCGCCACCAGCAGCGCCAACTGGACGGCGACCGTGGAGCGCAGCGCCTCGGCGCTGTCCAGCATGAGGACGTCGCGGCCCAGCGCAGCGGTGGCTTCGGCCAGCGTGCGGTCCGATTCGGGGTGCGGTGGCAGCGCATGCAGCATGCCGGCCTTTTGCGCGCCCTGGCCGGGGAAGGTGAACAGGACGCTCATGGGGCCTCCCAGGGATCGTCGACAAGGCGGGGACCGGCGTCCGTCTTCAGCAGCATGCGGCCGCCGCGCGCGTATTCCGCGAGGGCGAAGCCGCCGGCGCCCGTGTCGACCTGGATGTCGAGGCGGCACGGCTGGCCGTCCTGCAGTGTGCGCAGGGCGTCGACCAGCGCGCGTGCCGGCCGGCGCGGCAGGCGCACGAGCAGATCGAGGTCGCTCGTCGCGCGCAGCACCGGCAGGCCGCACGCGAGCCAAAAGCCGGCGCCGCCGGCCGGGCCCCAGTCGATGTCGAGCGCGTCCAGCCGCGGGGCCAGCGCACGCAGCGCGGCGAGGCAAGGGAGGTCGCCGTCCGCCGTGCGGGCTCGCGCCGCCAGCATGCGCGGGGTGACGATGGCGGCCACGTCTTTCGAGGCGATGTAGCCCTTGCACCGCTCGTTGCGCAGCAGTCCGCGCGCGCCGACGGGGACGATGCCCCGCGCCGTCGTCTCGCGCCGCACGACCAGCGGCGCCGCCGGATCCAGCCACTCCGGCCGCTCCCCGTCGGACGCGAACGCGTCGGGGCGTCTGACGAACAGCAGGTCGTGTGGGGCCACGTCAGCCCACCAGCGCGCGGGTCGCGAAGAACAGCAGCGACGGGCCGAGGAGGCAGCCGAGCCCCGTGTGGAACGTCGCGACCAGGGCGCCGTACGGCACGAGCTTGCGGTCGGTGGCCGCGAGGCCCGCCGAGACGCCGCTGACCGTGCCGGCCAGCCCGCCGAACACCATCGCCGAGCGCGGCGTGGACAGGCGCAGGAAGCGTGCCGCCATCGGCGTGCCGACCATGACCATGATGGCTTTCACGAGACCGGTCGCGATCGACAGCGCCATGATCTCGGAGCTGGCCCCGATCGCGGCGCCCGTGACCGGGCCGACGATGTAGGTGACGGCGCCGGCGCCGATGGTCGTGATGCTGACGGCATCGCGGTAGCCGAAGCCCCACGCCACGCTGGCGCCCACGATGAACGGCAGTATCGTGCCGAGGATCAGCGCGACGGCGCCCACGAGGCCCGCCTTTCTCGCTTCCACGACCTGCACTTCGAACGCGGTGGCGACGATGGCGAAGTCGCGCAGCATGGCGCCGCCCATCAGGCCGACGCCGGCGAACAGGGTGACGTCGGCGAGGCCTTTCTGGCCGCCGGTCTGGATGCCGCCCCAGTAGGCGAGGCCGAGGCCGATGAGGATGGCGATGGCGGAACCGTGCACGCGGCCGAACGTGAGGCGGCGCGACAGCTGCATCGACACGATCATCACGAGGCCCACGAGGGCGAAGGCCAGCACGAGGCCGTTGTGCTTCGCGGTTTTTTCCAGGAGTTCGAGCATGGTGGCCTCCGTCAGGCGCGTTGGGTGGCGACGCGGGCTTCCGCGTCGGCTTCGGGGGCCGGGCGTTCGCCGCGGTTGATCAGCGAGACGCAGACCGCGCACACGAGGACCGAGGCGAAGGCGGCGAGCACGGCGACGGGGCCGCCGCGCAGGGCGGAGACGACGTTCTGCTGGGCGGCCATCGCGACGACGACCGGAATGTACATGGCGCCCCAGAAGCCGACGCCCATTTCGGTCTGCGCCGGCATCAACCCGCGCTTGTGCAGCCACAGGCGGGCGCAGATCAGCAGGATCATGGCGATGCCGACGCCGCCGACGTTGGTCTTGGCACCCAGCAGCGCCCCGAGCAGGTCGCCCAGGAAGATGCCGAGCAGGTGGCAGACGGCCAGCAATGCGGTTCCGTAGATAATCATGTGTGTCTCCTCTTTTTCCAGAAAAAGGTGGACCGGCCGTGGGTATTGTTGTTGGCGGCCGGGTACTGCGGGAATTACTGGTCGGCCTCCCATTCCGTTGCGAGCAGCTCGCGCACCGACCGCGACGCGCCCCGATGTGGGCCGCGCAGGCGGCAGGACAGGTCGCGGCGCGGATCCTCGAGGATGTCCGCGAGCGCCGCCTCCAGTGCGCCGTGCACGAGGGCGATGTCCTGCTCGTCCGGCAGCGCGAGATTCGTCAGCTGCAGCACCTCGTGCAGGATCCCCAGCGACGCGAAACTCCGGATGTCGTAGGCCATCGGCGGCACGCTCGCCGCCAGCTGTTCGAGCGCCTCGACGGACCGCAGCGTGACGCGCGCGGCGGAGGCCTTGCCCATCGCGTGCACCGCCACAAGCGGGTCGTCGAGGGCGATCAGCCGGTTGGCCTGGTAGCCGTGCGCGAGAAACGCGCCCGACATCGCGAGGCCCACGATCAGCCCGATGACGGGGTGGCCGGCCTGGCGCGCATCCGCGTACGCGGCCACGGCGCCGGCCAGCGCCTGGTGGATGCCGTACGCTTCCTCGCGCCGACCGTAGGCCTGGCTCGGCACGTCGATGACGGCGACGATGGGCCGCTTTTCCGCGGCGTCCTTGTCCAGGGCTATCACTTCGCGCACTGCCTGGGCCAGGCGCCAGCCTTCGACGAGGCCCACTTCGCCGTTGCGGGCGCGGGGAAACGCGTTGTCCGGGTCGGGCACGACGGCGAGGTAGCGCGCAGGGCGGCCGGCGAGGATGGCGTCGCAGGCGTGCACGGTGGTCCAGTCGTGGACGGGGTGGGCGCCGCCCGTCAGCAGCCGCAGCCACATGGCGCCGCGCGAGGCGTGATTCGTGTTCATCGTTCCAGTCCTTTCGCATAGAGTTCGCGGACGTCCTGCGCCGTGGCCTGGCGATCCGTGTCGACGCGTGCCAGGCACGCGAGGAAGTCGGCCGTGCGGTCGCTGCGGTGCACGGGCGGCACGCCGCGCGCGAAGCAGCCGATGACGCTCGACCGCACGGCCGCCGTGTCGTCCTCGACGCAGGCGTCGGCCAGGTGCGTCGCGGTGCGCTGCTCGCCGCCCGTCAGGCCCCAGATCAGTGCGCGCTGGCGCGCATCGAATTCGGCGACACCGGCTTCCTGTTCGATCACCTGCGGTCCGTTCAGGCCCAGTCTCGCCTCGCGCGTCATCACGAAGTACGAGCACAGTCCGGCGGCGATCGACATGCCGCCGTAGCAGCCCACCGTGCCCGCGCTGATGCCGACGACGGGACGGTGGCGGCGCAGGGCGACGATCGCGGACTGGAGCTCGGCGATGCCGGCGAGGCCCAGGTTCGCTTCCTGCAGGCGCACGCCGCCCGTCTCGAACACGATCGCGGCCTGCGTCGGCACGCCCCGTTCGTTGTCCCTCAGGGCCAGTTCCAGCGCGCCGGCGATCTTGGCGGCGCCGACTTCTCCCATGCTGCCGCCCTGGAACGCGCCTTCGATCGCCAGCACGACGGTCGGCTTGCCGGCCAGCTTGCCCTTGGCGACGACGACGCCGTCGTCGGCCTGCGTGACGAGGTGCTGCATGGCCAGCCACGGCGAGTACAGGCGCGCGAACGGGCCGGCCAGTTCGCGGAACGTGCCCGGGTCGAGCAGGGCCTGGGCGCGGCTGCGGGCGCCCCGCTCGATGAAGCTGTCGCGCTTCAACAGGTTCTCGATGGTCATGGTGTGCCTCCATTTGCCGCTCGCAGTTGCGTCTCCTCGTATGCCTGTTCGATGCGCATGCGCACGACGCCCGGCGTTGCGCCGTTGTCGTTGATCTCGATGCGCGCCGCGGGGAGCATGCCCGCGCCGAACACGCGCTCCAGCAGCGCCTTCCACGTGGGGCCATAGCCGTCCACGGACGTCTGCACGGCAACCAGCGTGCGGCCGGCGGCGGCCGGCTCCAGCAGCACTTCCAGGTCGCCGGAGCTGACGACACCGCTGACGGTGCGCCCTAGCGCCGGCTGGCCTGCGGCGAATTCGTATTCCAGTCTTTCCATTGCTTCAGTCTCCTCGTTCGATTCGGTCCAGCAGCAGCGCGGCCGCCAGCAGGTCGGCGGCGCCACCGGGCGAGACGTGCAGCCGGCGCAGCCGCGTTTCCAGCACGGCGAAGGCGCGCCGGCCGTTCGGCGTGGCGATGCCGCCGCACGCGAGCACCCGGCGCGCGCCGTCCTGCGCCGCGTTTAGCGCCTTGCGGCCGCCGCGCGCCAGCAGGCACGTGTCGTCCAGCGTGGCCATCACGGCCAGCAGGGCATTCACGCGGGCGTGGTGCTCGGCGTCGCCGCGGGCCCGGGACAGTGTCAGCATCGGCAGCGCGTGGTCGATCACGTGCGGGAAGCCGGCACGGGCCTGGCCGCGGGCGCCGCCCACGCCGTGTTCGATGCAGGCGCGCTCGCCCTTGTGGCCCGTGGCTGCGGGGGCGCCTGGATCGGCGATGCGGGCCAGCCGGCCGGCGCGCGCCGCGATGGCGGCGGCGCCGCGCTCCATCGATGCGGCGGCTGCGGTGACCAGCAGGCCGAGTGCCCAGATCGCGCCGCGGTGCGTGTTGACGCCGCCGGAAGCGAGCATCATCGCCTGTTCGCCGTCGCGGCCGATGGCGCCGACGCGCCGGCGCAGCAGCGCGTCGTCGTCCGCGATGAGGAGGCCCGCGAGCGCCATCTGGCCGAATGCGGGCCGCAATGCGCAGGCCGATGCGCACATCAGGGGCCACGAGAGGTCGCGGTGGGCGCCGGCACCGCGCAGGTCGACGAGGCCAGGCTTCGGGCTCAAGCACGCTTCGTCGACGAGCGCCGCGACGGCGTGGTCGGCCAGCGCCAATGCCAGGTCCGGGGCGGCATCGGCGGGAATCAGGATGGGATCGCGGGCCGTCATCACCAGCTCCTGAATTTCGCCGGCGGCTCGTACAGGCCGCCCGACCAGTCGACCAGCTCCGCGATGCTCTTTGCCGCGAGCAGCGAGCGCGTGGCGTCCGCGCGGCGCACGCCCATGTCTTCCGGCAGCGCGATCAGGCCTTCCGCACGCATGCGCGCCGTCTGCTTCGGATCGTGGGTGAGGCCGATGGGCGTCACGCCGGCCACCGCCGCCAGCATCGCCTTTCTCTCTTCCAGCGAGCGCGCCTTGTACAGGTAGGCGATGCCTTCCTCCGTCAGCACGTGCGTGACGTCGTCGCCATAGATCATCACGGGGGCCAGCGGCATGCCGGACGTCTTGCCGACTTCGACGGCATCCAGCGATTCCACGATCGTGGGCTGGCTGCCGTCCTGGAACGTCTCGACCATCTGCACGACGAGTTTTTTACCGCGCGCGAGCGGATCGTCCGTCTCGACGAGGTCGAGCCAGGCGGGCGTCGGATGCCGGCGGCCGTGCGGGTCGTGGCCCATGTTCGGCGCACCGCCGAAGCCCGTCAGGCGGCCGTGCGTCACGGTCGACGAATTGCCCAGGCCATCCATCTGGAGCGTCGAGCCGATGAACAGGTCGACGGCGTACTGGCCCGCCAGCTGGCAGAACGCACGGTTGGAACGCATGGAGCCGTCGCGGCCGATGAAGAAAACGTCCGGCCGCGCGGCCGTATACTTTTCCATGCCCAGTTCCGCGCCGAAGCAGTGCACGCTCTCGACCCAGCCGGATTCGATCGCGGGGATCAGCGTCGGGTGCGGGTTCAGCGTCCAGTTGCGGCAGATCTTGCCCTTCAAACCGAGCTGCGCGCCGTAGGTCGGCAACAGCAGTTCGATGGCGGCCGTGTTGAAGCCGATGCCGTGGTTCAGCGACTGCACGTTGTGGCGCTCGTAGACGCCGCGGATCGCCATCATCCCCATCAGGATGTGCACGGGCTTGATGAGGCGCGGGTCGCGCGTGAACAGCGGTTCGATGTAGAACGGCTTGTCCGACTTCACCACGTAGTCGACCCAGGCGCCGGGAATGTCGACGCGAGGCAGGTCCTTCGGGTCGTCGACGATCTCGTTCACCTGCGCGATCACGATGCCGTCGCGGAAGGCGGCCGCCTCGACGAGTGCGGGCGTGTCTTCGGTGCTCGGTCCCGTGTACAGGTTGCCCTGGCGGTCCGCCATGTAGCCCGCGACCATCACGACGTTCGGCGACAGGTCGACGTAGAGCCGGGCATACAGCTCGATATACGTGTGCAGGGCGCCTACCGTCAGCGTGCCCTCCTGCAGGAATTGCGAGATGCGCAGGCTCTGCGCGCCGGCGAACGCGAAATCGAGCTTGCTGGCGATGCCGCGCTCGAACAGGTCCAGGTGTTCCGGCAGGCTCACGCTGGGCATGATCATGTGCAGGCTGTTGATCCGGTCCGGGTCGACCTGGACGAGGGCGCGGGCGAGGAAGTCCGCCTGTTTCTGGTTGTTCCCCTCGAGGACGACGCGGTCGCCGCCGGCCAGCAGCAGTTCGAGGGCATCGACGATGCGCGCGCTGTCCAGCACGGGACCGTCGGCCAGGTGGCTCGCCGCCGCCATCCGCCGCGCCTTCTCGCGGCGCCGGGTGTCCCACTGGCGCGCAGCGGGCGTGTTGCTTTCCATGTTGTCTCCTTTGTATGGAAGGTAGGGCCAGCATAGAAAGGAGGCGGCCGGGCTTCAATCAACGCGGCGGCGCAATGTTTACTCTCAAGTTAATGATTGGGGTATGCTTTCCCGAGGAGCGGCGCGATGATCGGTGAAGAGATTACTTTAAAGAAACTGGAAGTCTTCCTGGCCTTCATGCGCCTGCACAGCCTGGCGCGCGTGTCGGAAGAGCTGGGCCAGAGCACGGTCAGCATCCACCGCGCGCTGCACTCGCTGGAAGAGGGATTGCGCTGTCCGCTGTTCCGGCGCGAGGGCCGGAGTCTCGCGCCGCTGCCGGCCGCCTACGCGTTCGCCAAGCACGCGCAGCGCGCGGTCAGCGAAACGGAAGAGGGCGTGCGCAAGGTGCGCGAGCTGGCCGGCTTCGCGGGCGGCCGGTTGAAGATCGGATCGCTGTATTCGCTGACCCTGCGCTGCATCCCGCAACTCCTCATGGGCCTCAAACTGCGCCGGCCCGAGCTGCAGATCGATCTCACCCTGGGCTCGAACCAGGAATTGCTGCGCGGGCTGGACGAGGGGCGGCTGGACGCCATCGTGGTTGGCCTGCAGCCGCCGCTGGACGATGCGCAGCTGCCTCAGTTGCTTTCTGTTCCCCTGTTCGAGGACGAGGTGCACCTCGCGGCGCCGCTGGGCTCACCGTACGCGGGCCGCGATCACGTGGACCTGCGCGACCTGGAAGGCGAAAAATTCATCACGCTGGGCGGCGGCTTCGTCACGTCGGACAGCTTCGACCACGCGTTCCGCCAGGCCGGCTACACCCCGGAGACGATCATGCGGGTGTCCGACATCTTCTCGCTCATCAACCTGGTCAGCGGCGGGATGGGTTACAGCCTGTTGCCGGGCCGCGTGGCCGAATTCAGCACGCGCATCCAGCTGATCCCGCTCGATGCGCCGTACGCGTCGCACCAGACCATCAGCCTGCTCATCTCGAAGAGCCGCGAACGGGACCCGAACCTGCTGGCGCTGGCGGCCGAGTGCCGGATGTACGGGAAGGGCCAGCGGCTGGGGAGTTAGCCGGCAGGCAGCCCAGCCCTGCCAGCGTGCGCGCGACGGCCACGTCCAGCGGCGTGTGCGGCTCCGCGCCCAGTACGTCAACCAGGCGGGCATTGTCCAGGCGGACGGGCTGGCGCCACAGGTAGCGCATGTCCCACATCTCGCGCAGCGTCTCGTTGAACGGCGTGGCCAGCCGCACGAGCCACCACGGGAAGCCGCCCACGGTGGCCCGGCCGCCGTGCCGGGTGACGACGCCGGCGATGGCGGCGCACATCGCCGCGCCGTCCGGGTCCCAGTGGCCGTTCATGTGGAACCGCGCAAACGGGTCGAGCTCACTGCGGCGTTCGATCAGCGCGACCATCGTCGCGGCCACGTCCGGCAAATAAGCCCATTGGTGGCGGATGCCGGGTGCGGCCGGATTGGCGATGCGGCCGACGGGCTTGCCCGGTTTGACGAGACCCTGGGCAAACCAGTTATTGCCGGCGTGGGGGCCGAAGAAATCGCCTGCGCGGACGATGAGCGCGCGGCCGCCGCGCGCCGCGTACGCCTGCAGTGCGGCTTCCATGCGCACCCGCAGCTCGCCCTTGCGCGTGGCCGGATGCTGGGGGGCGTCCTCGGCGATGACGGGGAACGCGTCCGCGCCGTAGTTGTACACCGTGCCGGGCAGGACGACGAGCGCACCGTTGGCCCCGGCCGCCGCGATCGTATTGTCCAGCATGGGCTGCACGAGCCGGTCCCAGTCGCGGTAGCCCGGCGGGTTCACGGCATGGACGATCACGGCGCAACCCTGCGCGGCACCGGCCACGTCCGCGCGGTCCATCGCATCGCCGGCGACCCACGCGATGCCGTCGGCGTCCGTGGTCGCGGCGGCCAGCCCGCGTTTCATGCCCCGCACCTGCCAGCCGGCCCGTGCCAGCTGCCGTGCGGTTTCGCCGCCGATGCCGCCGCTCGCGCCCAGCACCAGTACCGTTTTGATGTCGTTCATGTCGTTCATGTCGTCCTCCGTGCGTTGAAAGTGTTGACAGCTTAGCGCCCGCTCTGGTGCAATGGAATTGCATAGCCTGTACCAGCCGGTCAACATTTTTGTATAACGCCATGGCCTCGAACATCGAATGGGAACTGTACCGCGCCTTCCTCGGCGTATTGCGCGAAGGCTCGCTGTCCGGCGCGGCGCGTGCGCTCGGCGTGGCGCAGCCGACGGTCGGTCGGCATGTGGCCGCGCTGGAAAAGGCGCTGGGCCTCGTCCTGTTCACGCGGTCGCAGACGGGGCTGTTGCCTACGGAGGCGGCGTTCGCGCTGCGCACGCACGCCGAGGCGATGGAAAGCACGGCCGCGGCGCTGGAGCGGACGGCGTCCGGCCTGCGCGACGGCGCCGCGGGCGTGGCCGGGACGGTGCGGATCAGCGTCAGCGACGTGGTGGGCGTGGAAGTGATGCCGGTCATCGTCGCCGGTCTCGTCGCGCGCCATCCCGCGCTGAAGGTGGAACTGGTGCTGTCGAACCGCGTGCACGACCTGTTGCAGCGCGAAGCGGACATCGCCGTGCGCATGACGGCGCCGCGCCAGGAGCAGCTCGTGGCGCGCCGCATCGGCGCCATCGAACTGGGGCTCCATGCGACACCCGATTACCTGCACCGGCGCGGCACGCCCGCCACGCTCGACGACCTCGGCGCGCACGCGCTGATCGGCTACGACCGCCCGACGCCGTTCGTGCGCCAGGCCGCGAAGGCACTGCCGGGTTTTGCGCGCGACCGGTTCGCGCTCCGCACGGACAGCGACGTGGCCCAGCTGGCGCTGATCCGCGCCGGCGCCGGCATCGGCGTCTGCCAGGTGCCGCTGGCCGCTCGTGCACCCGCGCTCGTGCGCGTGCTGCCAGATTTCACGTTCCGGCTCGACACGTGGGTCACCATGCACGAGGACTTGCGCGCCAGCCAACGCTGCCGGGTGGCGTTCGATGCGCTCGTCGCCGGGATGGAAGACTACATCGGCGGGATTCAGTCAGCGCCGTAGGCGTGTACCCCCGGCACGGCCAGCGTGACCGTCGTGCCCTGGCGCGGGCTGCTGGCGATGCCCAGGCGGGCGCCGATGCGCTCCGCCCGTTCGCGCATGCCGACGAGGCCCCAGTGCCCGCTGCGACTCCCGTCGCGCTGCACCGGCTCCGGGATGCCGCAACCGTCGTCGGCCACGCACAACGTGAGCGTGCGCTGCGCGTAGACGAGCGTGACGCGGATGCGCGCGGCGTGCGCGTGGGCGAACGCGTTGCGCAGCGCCTCGCGGGCGATCTCGGCGATCTCGTCGGCGACGGGGGCGAGCAGGGGACGGCGCTCGCCTTCCACATGCACGTCGACGGCGAGCGCGCCATAGGTCTGCCGGAAGCGCGCGATGGCGTCGGCCAGCACGTCTTCCAGCACGTGCGCGTCGCCCGCGCGCAGCTCCTGCAGCTGGTCGCGGCCTTCGCCGATGGCATGGCTCGCGTCATCCAGCACGTTCTCCAGCTGGCGGCGCGCCCCGGCGTCGGGTGGGAGGGTGGCGGCGACGGCATCCACGCGCAGCACGAGGCCCTGCACGGTCTGCAGGAAGGTGTCGTGCAGGGTACGGGCGATGCGCTCGCGTTCGGCGGTCCTGACCTGCAGCCGTTCCGTCAACCGGCGGGTCACGTAGCGCATGCGGTTGCGGTACAGCAGCACGCCGAGCAGTGCCAGCGCGCCGGCGCAGGCGAGCCGGAACCACAGCGTCTGCACGGGCGTGGGCGCCACGTGCAGCGGCAAGGTCGCGACGGCGTCGCCCGGCACGCCATCCTCGTTCACGGCGCGCACGCGGAACACGTAGTCGCCGGGGCCGATGTTCGTGTACGACGTCGCGCGCCGGGTGCCGGCATCGAGCCACGTCCGGTCGACGCCGTCGAGCCGGTATTCGAAACGCACCCGTTCCGGCAGGCGCAGCGCCGGCGCCGTGTACTGGATGCGGAAGTGGTCGGTGCCGGCGGGCAGGTTCGCCGTGCCTTGCGCCGGCCAGCTGCGGCCATCCGCGGTCACGCCCAGGATCACGGCTTGCGGGGCCACGCGATTGCGGCGCAGCTGGGCGAGGTCGAGGCGCACGACACCGCCCGTGGCCGACAGCCATACATTGCGGCCGTCGGCGCTGACGATGCCGCGCCACCGGTTTTCCATCGCCGCGCGGCCGGGATAGCCGTCCAGTGCGTCGAAGAGTTCGTAGCGGAGCGGCAGGTCGGGGTCGCGCATGGCCTGCCGCCAGTCGGCCGCGCGCACGTGCACGAGGCCGGCGACGCCGTTCATCCAGCGGTCGCCGTCCGGCGTGACCACGATGCCCGACAGGTTGCGCAGCACGCCCGGATCCTGGGTGGGCAGCAGGCGCAGTGTGCGGTCGCGCAGGACAGCCGTGCCGCCGGAGCCGCTGACGACCAGGTCCTCGCCCGGGAACAGCGCGCTCGCCTGGCCCACGGGGCCGAGGTCGTAGTACGCCAGCCTGCCCGCGAGGGAGTGCACCAGCTTGCCTTCCCCGGTCGCGAACCAGTTGCCGGCCGGGCCGGCGGTCGCCGACTGGAAGATCTTGGGCGGCAGGTTGAAGGCCGCGCGGGGCAGCCAGCGTCCGTCGCGCCAGCCGATCAGGCCCGTCTCAAGCGATGCCGTCCACAACACCTTGCCATCGTCCAGGAGGCCGATCAGGCGGTGGTCGCGCGGCTTGCCGTCCGGCCCGGGCGGCAGCGGGATGTCTTCCACGGTGGTGCCGCGCACGCGCTGGACGCTGCGCTTGCCGCCGACGAGCAGCGCGCCGTCGTGGCCGTTGTTGACGACGCCGACCCACGGCCCGCGCACGGCGACCGGGGCGGCGTCGGGCGCGAGGTGCCACAGGGTGCCCGTTTCGAAGTCGGCGGCCAGTACGCGGCCGGCCCCGTCCACGCCGAAGCTGTAGCGGACCCCGCTGCCGGGCAGGCCGCTGTGCAGGAACCGGTTGCGCCGGAAGCGATCGAGACCGCTTTCGGTTGCCACCCAGATGTCGCCTTCGCGGTCTTCCAGGATCGCCGTGGCGCCCCGGCCCGACAGCAGCGCGGGGTCCGCCACCCGTTCCGCGGCCGCGGACGCGATGGTCCAGCGGGCCTCCTTGCGCTCGGCCGCGTTCGGGACGCGGCACACCGGCTGCGGGCAGTCGGGCAGCCACAGGGTGCCGTCGGCGTCGAATTGTCCGGCCGCGAGCGATTGCGACGGCGCGTTGGTAGCGGGGCGCTGGCGTCCGGTGGCGCCGAGCAGGTGCAGCGACCCGTTCGCCCGCAACCACAGGCGGCCGTCCGGCGCCAGCAGCGGCTGCCCCGCCTTGTCCGACACGCGCACGAAGCGCCCGGCGGCGCGGTCCAGGCGCCACGCCCCGGGCTCGTTGAACGCCCACAGGTTGCCGGCGCCGTCGCCGAGAAGGGCTTCCTGGTGCGCCGTTTCCCATTCCGGTCCGGCGGCCACGACGTGCCAGCGGCCGCCGGCGAAGTGCGCGACGCGCCCGCTGACGGTCCACAGGCTGCCGTCCGTGTCGACGGCCAGCGCACCGATGGCCTCGTACGGCGACGGTTGCTCTGGCAGGTCTTCCACGCGGCCGTCCGGATGCAGCACCGACATGCCTTCGGCGGCGTAGGCGATGACGAGGTCGCCGTTCGGCGCCGCCCGCAGCACCTGGATGCGTTCGTGGCTGCGCCCCGGCTGCGCGGGCAATACGTAGCGCTCGAAGCGCAATCCGTCGAAGCGGTACAGGCCGTCGGCCGTGCCCAGCCACAGCCAGCCGTCGCGGGTCTGGGCCATCGTGCGGATGGCCGGGGGCGCGCCCTGGGCGGCCGTCCATTGCGTGTGGTGGTAGTCGGCGAAGCCCTCCGGCGCCGCGCCCGCGGGTCCGCCGGCGATCAGCAGGGCGACCGCTAGCGCCCGGACGAGACGATGGCGCGGGCGCATCGCGATCCGGGTCAGAGGTCGATGAAGCCGCGCTGCACGGCCAGCGTGACGGCGTGCGCGCGGTCGTTCGCGCCCAGCTTCACGAGGATCGTGCTCATGTGCGTCTTGACCGTCGTCTCGCCGATGTGCAGCTGCTCGCCGATGCCGCGGTTCGAATGGCCGACGGCCGCCAGGCGCAGCACGTCCAGCTCGCGCGGCGACAGCGCGTCGCCGGCATAGTGGATCGCCACTTCGCGCCGCAGCGCCTGGGGCAGGATGTGCGAGCCGTTGTGCACTTCGCGCACGGTGGCCGCCAGTTCGCGGCCCGGGACGTTTTTCAGCAGGTAGGCGGAGGCGCCGGCCTTGAGCGCGGCCGCAATGCGGGCGTCGCCGTCGTAGGTCGTGAGCACGACGAGGCGGGCGTCCGGGTGCAGGCTGCGGATGGCGCGGATCGCTTCGAGGCCGTCCTTGCCGGGCATCTGCAGGTCGACGAGGGCGACGTCGGGGCGCCAGTTGGTGAAGAAGCGGATCGCTTCGTCGCCGTCGCAGGCCTGGGCGACGACCTCGATGTTGCCGTGCGCGGTGAGCGAAGCGGCTATGCCTTCGCGCATCATCGGGTGGTCGTCAGCGATCAGGACGCGGATCGGCGTGGCGCTGGAAGGGTTCATTCGGTACTTGGTCCGGGGGCGATACAGGGCAAGATTGTACAAGATTCCACCTCGTCGGGTCAGCGCCCCCTCCAAATGGGTGGGGCGCAGAGCATGAACGGACGCTACGCTTGCAGCACCGGGGTCAGAGCGCGAATTTGGTTTTTTGCGCTCTGACCCCGAATTCAGCGAACGTTGCCGGAGTCCATCGAATTTTGCCGGCGAAGCCACTACAGTAGCCGGAGCCAACATCGTGCCTATCACCGAACCCATCGACGTCGTCCGCATGCGCCAGGCATGGCCCGCACGGCGAATGCAAGGGCGGCGGCGAAGCGACGCAGGGACATGGCGGCTCTCAATACGCGTGAAGCAGGCCCCGCCGCGCCGCCACGCAAGCCGCTTCGGTGCGGCACGAGACGTTCAGCTTCGACAGGATATTGTTGACGTGGTACTTCACCGTGCCGACGCCGATGTTCTCGGTGCGCGCGATCATCTTGTTGCTCATGCCGGCCGACAGGTGCGCGAGGATCTCCAGTTCGCGCCGCGACAGGCGGTTCGCGTCCACGCGGCCGGCCAGCTTTTCCGCGAGGCCCGGCGCGAGGTAGCGGCGGTTGGCGGCCACCTGGCGCACGCATTGCACGACCTCGTCGAGGCCGGACTGCTTGAGCAGGTACGCGCTGGCGCCGGCCATCAGGCCGCGATGCACGTCCTCGTCGCCGTCGTAGGTCGTGAGGATGACGATGCGGGCGTCGGGCACGAGCGCGCGGATCTTGCGGATCGCCTCGACCCCGCCGCCGCCCGGCATGTTCAGGTCGACGAGCATGACGTCCGGGCGCAGGCGCAGGTACTGTTCGACGGCGGCGACGGCATCGCTCGCCTGTCCGACGAGCTGCAGCGCAGGTTCGGCGGCGATCAGTGCGGCGAGGCCGGCGAGGATCAGCGGGTGATCGTCGGCGATCAGCACGGTGATGGGGCGTACGTCATCCATGGACGGCCTCCGCGGCTGCGGCCGGCGGCTGCGTGCGGGCGGCGCGCGGCAGCGCGAAGCCGGCCGTAACGCCGTGGTCCGGATTGGCGTCCAGCCACAGGCGGCCGCCGTGCGCATCGGCGATGGCGCGGCAGATCGCGAGGCCCAGGCCCAGGCCGTGCGGCTTCGTCGTCATGAGCGGATCGAAAGCGTCGGCGGCGGTGGCTGCATCCATCCCGGTGCCGTTGTCGCGCACGGTGACGACGATCTCGCCGCCGGCACCGACGCGGGCGCGGATGGCGAGGTGGCGCGACCGCCCGCGCACGGGAGATACCGCGTCGACCGCATTGCCGACGAGGTTGCGCAGCAGCTGGCGCAGCTGCACCGGGCTGGCGTCCACCGTGCGCGCGCCCGGCGCCAGCGTGACCTTGCAGGCGATGGCGTGGCGGCGCAGGTCGGCCGCGTATTCGGCCAAGACATCGTCGACGGCGGCGTCGAGGCCGCATGCGGCGCGCTCCGGCCGGACCTGGCCGGCGAGGGCGCGCACGCTCCGCACGATGGCGCTGGCGCGTTGCGACGCTTCCAGCACGGCGCACAGCGCGGCATGCGCCTGGGCCGGCGCCTGGGCGCGTTCGATGCAGCGCAGCGCCGCGTGGGCGTGCAGGGCGATGGCGGCCAGGGGCTGGTCGACTTCGTGGGCGATCGACGCGGCCAGCTGGCCGATCGTGGCCAGGCGCGCCTGCCGTTCGGGTTCCAGGCTCGCGGCCAGTGGGGGCGGGTGGGTGGTCATGGGCTGCTCCTCGTCCGGTGATCAGGGTGGTGCGGACGGAATGCCGCGCCACACTGGTCATTGTCGGGACGAAGGCCGCCCGGGTCCAGCTATACGAAGGGATATGCCATCACACTAAAGTATGAGATCGGCCCCGCTCAGTTACGCTCGGCCTGGCGCGTCAGGTGCTCGCCGATGAACCAGCTCTGCAGCTCGTTGGCGCGCACGACCTGGCTGACGATCAGGTCGTTGCTGCCGTCGTCGCCGGCGTCCGACGCGGCGCGGGCCAGCGGACGGGCGTCCAGCAGGATCGTCTCGTGGGCGCCGGCCAGGCGCTCCAGCTGGGCATGGGCCGACTCGCGGCCGCGCGGAGCGCGTGCGATCGACGATTCGCCGGCGATGTCGCCGGCCAGTGCGAACGTCACGCCGCCGAGGGTCTGGATACGCTCCGCGATGGCATCCATGATCGCGACCTGTTCTTCGTAGTGCTTGTCGAACAGCAGGTGCAGCTCGTAGAAGTTGGCGCCGGACGTCTGCCAGTGCGCCTTCTTGTAGGCGTCGCGCAGCGCCATCGTGTGCGCCAGCAGGCGGTTCAGCGCGCGCACGCTCTGCGAACGGGTCTGCTCGGAGAGGCCGATGCGCACGGGCGCCAGCGCGCCGAATTCCTGTACGACGCCGGCATTGTCCAGGTTGTGTTGGTTGTCCATGGGAGACCTCGTGGTGGGAAATGGATGACAGGCGGAGTCTATCCATCGCGCACCGCATCGGCACTGATCCAAAGGCCAGGCATTCCGGTAGTATGAGGGTTTTCATCCATGAGAACGTCATGACCGCCCATTCCGAGACCGGCGACGACGCCGGCGTCTACCGCACCCTGCTCGAGTCCACGCAGGCCATCCCGTGGCGCATCGACTGGGCCAGCGCGCGCTTCACGTACATCGGCCCACAGATCGAGCGGGTGCTGGGCTGGGCGCAGGACAGCTGGCAAACGGTCGAGGACTGGGCCATGCGCATCCACCCGGAAGACCGGCAGAAGACGGTCGATTTCTGCGTGAGCCAGTCGCAGCAGGGCGTCGACCACGAGGCCGATTACCGCGCGCTGACGGCGGACGGGGAATACGTGTGGATCCGCGACGTCGTGCACGTGATCCGGCATGCCGACGGGACCGTGGACTGCCTCGTGGGCTTCATGTTCGACATCGGCGAACGCAAACGGGCCGAGGACAAGATCCTGCAGCTGCAGAAGGAACTGGAGGCGCTGTCGTACCGCGACCCGCTGACCGGCATCGCCAACCGTCGCATGTTCGACCGGATCCTGGACGTCGAATGGGGCAAGGCCCGTGCGCTGGCCGAACCGCTGTCGCTCGTGATCGTCGACATCGATTACTTCAAGCAGTACAACGACCGCTACGGCCACCCGCAGGGCGACGCGTGCCTGAAGGCCGTGGCGCGTGTGCTGGACCGCGCGGCTTCGCGCACGCGCGACCTGTGCGCGCGCCTGGGCGGAGAGGAATTCGCGCTCGTGCTGCCCGCGACGGACGAGGCGGCGGCGCTGGCAGTGGCGGCGCGGTGCGCGCGCAAGCTGGCGCAGGCGGCATTACCTCACGCGGCGTCCGGCGTGGCGGACGTCGTCACATGCAGCATGGGGGTGGCGACGATCGTGCCGGGCAGCCAGGACAGGCCGGCCGGACTGGTGGACGTGGCGGATACGCGTCTGTACCGCGCCAAGGCGGCGGGACGCAACAGGATAGCCGGCAGCGCCGGCTGAATCGAATCAGGCGGCGGCTGCGCCCGGCGGCAGCGCGGACGGGCCGCGGCGGCGGCGCGCGACGCCGAGTGCGCCGAGGCCGAGGAACAGCAGGGCGGCGGTGCCCGGCAGCGGGATGTGGATACCCATCGCGAGGCCTTCCAGCACGTCGTTCTGGCAGGTCTCGCCCCAGTGCATCGCGAACGAGCTGTAGTCCATCAGTTCCGAACCGGAGAGGTTTATGGTGAACGTGAGGGCGCCGGTCGAGACGGCCCATTTGCCGGACAGGCCGGTGTCCTTGACGGTGGTCGATTTGGTGTTCACCGCCGTTTCCTCGTTCTCGCGGTAGTTACAGTTCGTGCAGTTGATGTAGCTGTTCGAGTTGAGGATGTTGTCCGAGTTCTTCGCGCCGTTCAGGGCGTACATCTTGAAGGTGCCGCCCGTGTTGCTCCAGCGGTTGTCGAGCGCGAAACCATAGTCCCAGACGGTGCCCTTGGTGGCGTCGTCGGTCGCATAGTGGTTGTTGCTCGTGCCGGCGGCGTTCCACGTGTCGGACAGGAACACGTCGCCGTAGCCGATGCCCTTGCCGGTCTTGCCGGTCAGGGCATCCTTGCCCCAGGTCGGGTTCACGCCCGCCTTGCCGGCGAAGCTCGTGTTGATCGTGAGGGTCAGCACGCTTCCGGCGCGCGTGATGGTAGCCTTGGAAATATCGTAGGTGCTGCCGCCGATGACGTCGGCGGCGCCCTGGTTGTCGTAGCCGTAATAGGCGGTGGCGCCCGAGTCGGTGATGGTCGCGGCCCACCCCTGGCCCGCGCCGAGGATGATTGCAGCCGAGACGGCCAGCTTGATCGCTTTTTTCACAGACTCTCCCAAATATTTACACGTTGACCAGCATCAATCGGTATCATGCCACAGATAAATTTAACTTGTAAATAAATTATTTAATATCAATACGCGACGTGATATTTTTGCAACAGAAAAATGGGACGTGGTATCCCGGCCCTGTCACGCCGGTTTTGCTTGCCATAAATGTGCTTACAACACGAAAATGCACGATTAATCTATAACAAGATCAGCGATGCCCTCCCGTTTTTCCGCAACCCCGCGCGCCAGCCGCCTGGCCACCGTCCTCCTGGCCGCTGCATTGGCCGCTGCGCTTCCCGGCTGTAACCAGAAAACGGCGGCCGAACAGCGCACGGAGGCCGCGCAATTGCGCGCCAAGGGGGATTTCCGCGGCGCGCTCATCGTGCTGAAGAATGCGCTGGACGCGGAGCCGCGCAGCACCGATACCCGCTACCAGCTGGCGCAACTCTACCTCGACCTGGGCGACAGCACGACGGCCGAGAAGGAAGCCCGGCAGGCGCTGGAGCGAGGCTATGCGCGCGGGCCGGCCTTGGGCGCGCTGGCCGCGGCGCTCGTGATGGAGGGGCAACACCAGAAGGCGCTGGACGAGACGGCCGGCGGGCCGGACGACCCCGACCTGTCCACCGCGCGCGGCGACGCGTATCTCGCCCTCCACCGCAACGACGAGGCGCGGGCTGCGTACGAGCAGGCGCTCGCAAGGCGTGCGGACGACCCGGCGGCGCTGGTCGGCCTGGGCCGGCTCGCGATCGTCGAGGGCCACGCCGACAGCGCGCACGGCTACGCCGACCGGGTGCTGGCCCGCGCTCCGCGCAACGTCGACGCGCTGATGTTCAAGGCCGACCTCGCGCGCGCGGGCGCGCATCCGGAAGACGCGCTCGCGCTGTACGACCGCGTGCTGGCCGTCAGTGCGCAACACCGCACCGCGCACGTGGAAAAGGCTTATCTCGCCATCGGCCTGCGCAAGCCGCAGCTGGCGCAGGCGGAGCTGGAGCTGGCCGCCAAGGGCGCGCCGGGCAGCCTGCTCGTCGCATACACGCAGGCGCTGCTCGAGTATACGACCGACAAGCCGGACGCCGCGCGCGACGTGCTGTACAAGGTGCTCAAGGCCGTGCCGGACCACATGCCGAGCGTGTTGCTGGCCGGCGCCGTCGACCTGCGCCTCGGGTCGTATTACCAGGCGGAGCAGCATTTCCGCCGCTACCTGGAACGCAATCCCGCCAACGTGTACGCGCGCAAGATGCTGGCGCAGGCGCTGATCGGCTCCGGCCACGGGGACGAGGCGCGCACTGTGCTGGAGCCCGTGCTGGACGGGCGCCAGGCCGATGCCGAAGTGCTGGCGCTGGCCGCCGACGCCAACCTGAAGGCCCGTCGCTACGACCAGGCCGCCGACCTGTTCGCGCGGGCCAGCGCGCTCGACGGCGCATCGGCCACGCTGCGCACGGGTCTCGGCCTGGCGCGGCTGGGCGCGGGCGCGACGGACGATGCGGTGCGCGAGCTGCAGGCCGCGGCGGCGCTCGACAAGGGATCGCCGGAGGCCGTGGAAGCCCTCGTGCAGGCGAACCTGCGCCTTGGCCGGCGCGACGCCGCCCTCGACGCGGCGCTCGCGCTGGAACGCGCCCGGCCCGACCAGCCGCTGGCGCACGCCCTCAAGGGGCAGGTGCTGGCGGCCCAGGGCAAACCCGAGGCGGCGCGGGCCAGTTTTACCTACGCGCTGCAGCTCGATCCGGGCTACTACCGCGCCGCGGCGAGCCTGTCGCAGCTGGCACTGGACGCGCAGCAGCCGGCGCAGGCACGGCAGGTACTGGTGGACTTCCTGGGGAAGAACAAGAAGAGCGTGGCCGCGATGGATGGACTGGCGACGCTGGCCGAGCGCACCCACGACACCGTCGAGGTGACGCGCTGGCTGGAACAGGCCGCCGCCGTGGATCCGCATGCGATCGGGCCAGGCGTCGACCTGTGCGCGCACTACCTGCGCACGGAGCAGACGGACAAGGCGCTGGAACTCGCGCGCCGCCTGCAGGTGAACCATCCGGAAAACCCGGACCTGCTCGACCTGCGCGGCAAGGCCGAGCTGGCGAAGGGCGACCTGCCGGCCGCGCTGGAATCGTACAAGCAGCTGGCGCAGGCCCTGCCGCGCTCCGCGCCGGCGCTGATGCAGGTGGCCGCGCTGCGCCTGGTGATGAACAACCCGACGCAGGCCGAGGAAGACCTCAAGAGCGTGCTGGCGATCCAGCCCGATTTCCCGTCGGCCCAGCTGGAACTGGCCGCGCTGTACGTGCGCAAGGGATCGCACGACCTCGCGCTGATGGTCGCGGAACGCATGCAGCGCCAGCACCCGCAGGGCGCGGCCGGCTACCAGCTGCAGGGCGACATCCTCATGGCCAAGCACCAGCCGGTCCCCGCACTGGCCGCGTTCGAGCGCGCGTTCGCCCTGAACGCGACGAACGAACTCGCGATCAAGACCGACAACGCGCTGCGCCAGGCCGGCCGCGCGGCGGACGCGGACAGGCGTCTCGCGAAGTGGCTGGCGGCGCATCCCGACGACGTGCGTGCGCTCGCGTACCGCGCGCAGACGTGGATGGGCGCGAACGACTTCAAGCGGGCCGCGGCCCAGCTGGAAGACGTGCTGCGGCGCCAGCCCGGCAATCCCGTCGCGCTGAACAATCTCGCACTGTGTTACCAGGCGCTGGACGACGCGCGCGCGCAGGCGACGGCCGAGGCGGCGCTGAAGGCGGCGCCGAAGCGCGCGGATGTGATGGATACGCTGGCGTGGATCCTCGTCGGCAAGGGCGATACCGCGCGCGCCGTCACATTGCTGCGCGAGGCGCAGGCGCTGGCACCGAAGGCGCGCGACATCCGCTACCACTTGGCGGCGGCGCTGGCCGCCAGCGGCGACAAGGCCGGTGCCCGCAAGGAGCTGGACAGTCTGCTGGCGGGGGACATGCGCTTTGCGCAGGCGGACGAGGCGCGCAAGCTGATGGAGAAATTGAAGGCAGGCGGCTGACGAATCCCGTACGGAAAACAACGTCATCCCCGCGGAGGCGGGGATCCAAGTTTTGCTGCTCCGGCCCGGGAAATTGGGCCCCCGCCAAGGGGGGCGCCTAGTCCGGGGCGACGGATCTGGGGCTAACTCATCGGCGTCCACCCCAGCCGTTCCTCGATCACCCCGCGATACAAGGTCCGGATATCCCGCGGAATCCTGCGCACATAGGCCTCGGCCTTGGCCCGCTCGTCCCCCCGCAGCGCGGCCAGCAGTGCAATCGCCTCGTGCGGACTGGGCGCCCGTTCGCTTACGTCGGAAAACTTCGCGGGCAGTGCCGTCCACACGGCCGCATCCACGTCGCGCGTCTTCATCCAGTCGGCGATGCATGCCACGATGGCAGGCGGCGTCGGCGCGGGCAAGCCGGGCGGCACCGGGTCGGGCAGGCTGCCGACCCATTGCGGGTACTCGGGCCGGATCTTTTCGCGCTCGCGCAGCATCGCGCGGGCCTCGTCGAGGTCATCGGTATCCAGCCGCGCCCAGCGTGTGGGCGCGGGCGGCGCAGGTGCGTGCAGGAAGAGGGCCAGTTCCGCGCTGTCGTCGCTGTCGCGCACGAATTCCAGCGGCAGCGCCGGGCCGCCCGGCTGCCAGCCCGACGCCAGCTTCAACGGTCCGGGTTCCCAGAGCAGGGAGCCCCAGGCGATGCAGACGATCTTCACGATGCGGTCCTTTCTTCTAACGAGCCCGTCCGGACCATTGTAGCGGGACGCGCGTAACATACTGTATCGTTACCGTGCGCCCTGGTCGGCGAAGGTTTCCCATAATTCATTCCTGCGAGGAGGTGACATGGACGAGACCGAAGTATTGATCGCGGGCGCCGGACCGACCGGCCTCGTGCTGGCCCTGTGGCTCGTGCGTCAGGGTATTCAAGTTCGGATCGTGGACCGCAGCGCTGGCCCCGGCACGAGCTCGCGTGCGATGGCCGTGCAGGCACGCACCCTTGAACTGTACCGCCAGCTCGACCTGGTCGACGAGATCGTGGAGGGCGGCCTGCGCAACCCGGCCATCAACATGTGGGTGAAGGGGGAGCGGCGCGCGCGCCTGTCGTTCCGCGACGCCGGCCGCGAATTGACGCCGTATCCGTTCGTGCTGATCTATCCGCAGGATCGCCACGAGCGGGTGCTCGTGCGCCGCCTGGAAGAGGCGGGCGTGACGGTCGAGCGCAACACCGAGCTGCTCGCCTTCGAGCAGGATGCCGCTGGCGTGATGGCGCGCTTGCGCGGCCCGGCCGGCGAGTCGGTGTGCCGCGCCGCGTGGCTCGCGGGTTGCGACGGCGCCCATTCCCTCGTGCGCCACCAGCTGGGCACGGGGTTCGAGGGCGGCACGTACCAGCACACCTTCTATGTCGCCGACGTGGAAGTGTCCGGGCCGGCGGCGAACGGGGAGATTCATCTGTCGCTCGAGGACGGGGATTTCGCCGCGCTGTTCGCGTACGACCTGCGGGGCAACGCCCGGCTGATCGGCGCCGTGCGCGACGCCGAGGTCCGCGAAGGGCACGCGCTGGCGTTCGACGACGTGCGCCAGCGGGCCATCGCGAGCCTCGGCTTGAAGATCGGTGAAGTGAACTGGTTCTCGACCTACCGCGTGCACCACCGCGTGACGGGACAATACCGCGTGGGGCGCGCGCTGCTGCTGGGCGACGCGGCCCACGTCCACAGCCCGGCCGGCGGCCAGGGCATGAACACGGGGATCGGCGACGCGGTCAACCTCGCGTGGAAGCTGGCCCACGTGCTGCGGGGCCAGGCGCCCGAGACACTCATCGATACCTACGAGACCGAGCGCAAGGCGTTCGCCCGCAAGCTGGTGGAAACGACGGACCGCGCGTTCTCGTTCGTCGTCGCCGAGGGCGGATTCGCCGACTTCCTGCGCACGCACATCGCGCCGTTGTTCGCGTCCGCCGCCTACGGTATCGAACCTGTCCGGGCCTTCATGTTCCGGGTGCTGTCGCAGATGGGCATCCATTATCCGGACAGTGCCCTGTCCACCGGCGGCGCGGGCCACGTGCACGGCGGCGACAGGCTGCCATGGACGGGCTACGGCGGCGGCCCGGACAACCACGCGCCGCTGTCGGCGATCGCGTGGCAGGTGCACGTGTACGGCGAGGTGGCGCCGGCGCTGCAGACCTGGTGCGCCGGGCGCGGCATCGCCCTGTACCGCTACGACTGGTGCGGCGCCTGCCAGGCGGCCGGGCTCGTGCGCGACGCCGCCTACCTCGTGCGGCCGGATACCTATGTCGCGCTGGTGGACCGGGCGGGGGAGCGCGACACGCTGGAGGCGTATTTCACGGAGCGGGGCATTCACCCGGCCTGATCGTCGTTCCCGCCTCCGTGGGAACGACGTTTACGTGGTCAGGCCGCCTGCGCCTGTCCGCCACCCGCTTCATCCCTCAACAGCCGTGCCGCCGCCACCATGTTGCGCAGCGCCGCTTCCGTCTCCGGCCAGGCGCGCGTCTTGAGCCCGCAGTCCGGGTTCACCCACAGCCGGTCGGCCGGCACGACGGCGCTTGCCTTGCGCAGCAGGCGGACCATGTCGGACGTGGCCGGCACGCGCGGCGAGTGGATGTCGTACACGCCCGGACCGATCTCGTTCGGGTACGCGAACGCGCCGAAGCCGGCCAGCAGTTCCATGTCGGACCGGCTCGTCTCGATCGTGATCACGTCGGCGTCCAGCGCGGCGATGGCCGGCAGGATGTCGTTGAACTCGGCGTAGCACATGTGCGTGTGGATTTGCGTCGTGTCCGCGACGCCGCTGGCGGCGATGCGGAACGCGCGGCCGGCCCAGTCGAGATAGGCGGCGCGGCTCGCGCGGCGCAGCGGCAGGCCTTCGCGCAGGGCCGGTTCGTCGATCTGCACGATACCGATGCCGGCCCGTTCGAGGTCAGTGACTTCGGCACGGATCGCCAGCGCGATCTGGGCGCAGGTGAGGGCGCGCGGCTGGTCGTCGCGCACGAACGACCATTGCAGGATCGTGACGGGGCCCGTCAGCATCCCCTTCATCGGCCGCGCCGTGAGGCTTTGCGCGTACGCGGTCCACGCCACCGTCATCGGCGCCGGGCGGGCGACGTCGCCGTACAGCACGGGCGGTTTCACGCAGCGCGACCCGTACGACTGCACCCAGCCGTTGGCGCTGAACGCGAAGCCGTCCAGCTGCTCGCCGAAGTATTCGACCATGTCGTTGCGCTCGGCCTCGCCGTGCACGAGGACGTCCAGCCCGAGGTCTTCCTGCACGCGGACGGCGTGGGCGATCTCGGCGCGCATCGCGGTGTCGTAGGCGGCATCCGCCAGGTCGCCGCGTCGCCAGGCGGCGCGCGCCGCGCGGATGGCTTGCGTCTGCGGGAACGACCCGATCGTCGTCGTCGGGAACGCGGGCAGGTCGAAGCGGGCGCGCTGCACGGCCTGGCGCTGCGCGAACGGAGACGCACGGCGGTCGGCGTCCGGCGGCAGCGCGGCCAACGCGGCGGCCACGTCGGGGCGCGCCACGCGCGGGCTGGCGCGGCGGGCGGCCAGCGCGGCGCGGGCGGCGGCGAGCTCCATCGCGACGATCCGCTCGCCGCCTGTCAATGCCTGCTTCAGGATGCGCAGCTCGTTCAGCTTTTCGCGGGCGCCGGCCAGCCACGTGCGCAATTCGGCGTCGAGGGCGGCGTCGCGCGCGAGCGTGAAGGGCACGTGCAGCAGCGAGCAGGAAGGCGCGAGCCACACGGCGCCGGCGCGACGCTCCAAAACGGGACGCAGGCGCTCCAGGCAGGCGTCCAGGTCGGCGCGCCAGATGTTGCGGCCGTCGACGATACCCACCGACAGCAGCTTGTGGTCCGGCAGCCAGTCCGCGACGGGGCGCAATTCTTCCGGCGCGCGCACGCCGTCCACGTGCAGGCCCGCGACGGGCAGCTTGCACGCGAGGCTCAGGTTTTCCTGCAGCGGCGAGAAATACGTGGCCAGCAGCAGCGGCACGCCGGCGCCGTGCAACAGGTGATAGGCGCGCTCGAACGCGAGCGACCAGTCGCCCGGCAGGTCCAGGCCGAGGATCGGCTCGTCCAGCTGCACCCATTCGGCACCCGCCGCCTTCAGGCGCGCCAGCAGGTCGCAGTAGACCGGCAGCAGCGCTTCCAGCAGCGCGAGGCGGGCGGCGCCGTCCTTCGCCTTGCCAAGCCACAGGAACGACAACGGACCGACCAGGGTCACCTTGACGGCGTGGCCCAGCGCGCGGGCCTGCGCCACCTGGTCCAGCAGGCGGTCGGGCGCCAGCGTGAACCGGGTGGCCGCGTCGAATTCCGGCACGAGATAGTGGTAGTTGGTGTCGAACCACTTGGTCATCTCCAGCGCAGGCTTGCCGTCGGAAGTGTGGCCGCAGCCGCAGCCGTCGTGCGCCTCGGACGCCACGCCCCGCGCCAGTGTGAACAGCTGCTGCAGCGGGGTTTCCGCGCCCGTGAACCCGAAGCGGGCGGGCGCGCAACCGAACAGCAGCACGTGGTCCGCCACCTGGTCGTAGAACGCGAAATCGCCCACGCTGACGAAGTCCAGCCCGGCCGCCCGCTGGTCGGCCCAGTGGCGTGCGCGCAGGTCGGCGGCGACGCCTTCCAGCGCAAGCTCGTCGATCTCACCGCGCCAGTGGCACTCCAGCGCAAACTTCAGTTCGCGCTGGGCGCCGATGCGGGGATAGCCGAGAATATGAGTTTTGATCATGTTATTGCCTCATCTGGATGAATAAGTCTTGTCATCATCGATGAGCAAGGTTCATAATTCAAACGAATTATTTTTCTGACCAGATGAATTCCGCTCATGCCGACCACGATCCTCGACCTGCGCCACCTGCGCACCCTGCTGGCGCTGCTTGAAGCGGGAAGCGTGTCGCGCGCGGCCGCGTTGCAGAACGTGACGCAGTCCGCGTTGTCGCACCAGCTGAAGGCGCTCGAAGAGTTCTACGGACTGACGCTGTTCGAGCGCAAATCGGCGCCCGTCGCATTCACGCCAGCCGGCCGGCGCCTGCTGGAGTTGGCGCAGGACGTGATCCCGGCGGTGGACAGGGCCGAGCGCGACATCGCCCGCCTGACGGGGCACGGCGCGGGCAAGCTGCGCATCGCCGTCGAATGCCACACGTGCTTCGACTGGCTGATGCCGTCGATGGATGCGCTGCGCCTGCGCTGGCCGGAGGTCGAGCAGGACATCGTCTCCGGCTTCCAGTCCGACCCGGTCGGGCTGCTGCACCAGGACCGGGCCGACGTGGCCATCGTGTCCGAGGTCGATGCGGACGAGCGCGACGTGGGCGTGTTCCCGCTGTTCGAGTTCGACATCGTGGCGATCCTGCCGCTGGGCCATCCGCTGCTGGCGCGCGACCACATGGTGGCCGCCGACTTCGCCGGCGAGACGCTGATTACGTATCCTGTGCCGGACGAGATGCTGGACCTCGTGCGCCAGGTACTGCGGCCCGCGGGCGTGGAGCCGCCGCGCCGCACGACGGAGCTGACGGTCGCGATGCTGCAACTGGTGGCGAGCGGCCGGGGTTTCGCGGCGCTGCCGCTGTGGGCCGTGCAGACGTATCTGCAGCGCGGCTACGTGGCGCAGCAGCGCATCGGGGAGGGCGGATTGACGGGACGCCTGTACGCGGTCACGCGCCAGGGGAAGAAAGAGACGGGCCGCGACGACGCCTACCTGGACGATTTCGTCCAGGTGATGCGCGAAACGTCGTTGCGGACCCTGCCGGGCATCCGGCTACTGTAAGCGATTACTGTGAACCTGCCTCAAACCGCGTAGGCCGGGATGGCGCCGTAGCGGTTCGGACGGCTTTCCTGGGCCAGGAACACGATCAGGACGATGAAGCCGACGACCGGCACGAAGTAGAGCAGCTGCCACCAGCCGCTGCGGTCGGTGTCGTGCAGGCGGCGCGTGGCGGCCGCGATCGACGGCAGCAGGGTCGCGAGCGAGAACACGATCGACAGGGTCGTGCTGATCTGGCCGAGGATCATGCTGGCGATGACGAGGAACAGCGCGAACCACCAGTATTCGGAACGGCGCGCCGTGCCCTCGAAGTTGGCGTATTTCTGGAAGCAGGTCTGGATCGATTCGATGAACGTCATGGTGTCCTCGTGTTGTCAGTCCGACTGCATCGTACGCGAAAACCGGCACGACAAACTCGCCAATTCTCACGCGCCGCACGGTTCATCCGTACGTCACCTGGATGGCTTATAGTAACGACGACAATATTGACGGGAGCAAGCATGCGGTACACCCTCGCTTCGTCGGCCGGCAAGGGCCGGATCAACGAAGACGTCGTCGTCGTGTACGAGCGCGACGGTTTTACGGACCTCGTATTGATGGATGGCGCGACGCCGCTCACGCCGGAGCGCAGCGTGGCGGCCGGCGCCAGCGATCCGGCCTGGTTCGTGCGCCGCTTCGCGCAGGACCTCGGGTGCGTGCTGCGCGCCGACGCCCGCCAGGCGGCGCTCGTGCTGGATGCGCTGGAACACACGCGGACCGCGTACCGTGCCGCCGGCGGTCATGCCGACGTGCCGCCATACGCGTGGCCCATCGCGACGCTCGCGTGGGTGCGCGTGTCCGACCCCGACGCCGACGGCAGCCATACGCTCGACCTGTTCTGCCTGGGCGACAGCAAGATCCTCCTGCAGCTGCCGGACGGCGCCGTGCGCGACCTCGACCCGTTCGACAACCCGCAGGAACAGGCGACGCAGGCCGCCGTCGCGGCGCTCGTCGCCGAGGGCATTCTCGACCCGGCCGAACGCTGGACGCGTCTGCTGCCGATGCTGCGCGCGCGCCGTCACGAGCAGAACACGGCGGCCAGCCCGGCGGTACTGTGCCTGGAGCCGCGCGGCCCGTTCGCGGCGCGCACGGCCCGGGTGACGGCACCGCGGGGCGCGCTGCTGCTGGTGCTCAGCGACGGCCTGTACCGCCTCGTCGACACTTACGGCCTGCATTCGGTCGGCAGCCTGCTGGACGCTTGCCGTGCGCGCGGCCTGGATGCGCTGCTGGACGAGTTGCGCGCCTTCGAGGCCGGCAAGGAGGCCGCCGGCCTGGCCGCGAAGACGGCGGACGACGCGTCCGCCATTGCCTGGCGGTTTACCTGATACGAGAAAGGAGAGACCGATGTCCCATGCCTGCATCGCACCGGCGGCCCTCGCCCTGATCGAACGCTACGTGGCTGCCTACAACGCCTTCGACGTCGACGGCATGCTCGACACCTTGACGGCCGACGTCCGTTTCGAGAACTGGTCCGGTGGCCAGCTGACCGCCGCCAGCGACGGGCGCGACGCGTTCCGCGTGCTGGCGGAACAGGCAAAAACGATGTTCGCCGAGCGCGAGCAGCGCGTCACGGCGCTCGCGCCGCGCGGCGACGCGCTCGTCGCCGCAATTGCCTGGCGCGGCCAGCTCGCCGTCGACGTCCCCGGCGGCCCGCCGGCCGGCACCCGGCTGGCGCTGCGGGGCGAATCGGAATTCGTAGTGCGCGATGGACAACTGGCGCTCGTCGTGGATCGCAGCTGAGCCGCGCCATTGCCGATTTGACGTGGATAAAATCAGACGATTTTGCGGAATTTGACCTTGGTTAGATTTGTCTCATGGATTTGTATAGCCAGGAGGTGTAATCTGATCTTTTACCCCAGCGCAATGTAACTTATCGGGGTGGCATCGGATTATCGGGAAATCCATTCGTGTCGCAGGTTTCCTCGGCTCCATATTATGATTGGCTTATTCATAACACATGAAGGGACTTCCATGAACCACGATGCAGGATTCCGCGTTTCCCGTCTCGAGGAACAAAAGCAGCGCGCCCGCCGCGTGCGTATCGGTGTGATGGTCTTGCTGTGCGCCTTGCCCGTGGCGATGGCGCTGGCCAAGACCGGCGTTACTGCCCTGGTACGTGTATCCGCGCTTTGACGTGCTTGAGGTTCCCGACGATCGTGAACGTCATGATGACCAGTAGCGACCACGAACGCCACTTGCTGACGTGGGCGGCCGACCAGGCCCCCAGCTGGTTCGGATAACGCCGCAACCCCCAGAACGTGCTCAGGTTCCCTGCCAGCCAGCTTACGAACCCGAACAGCGACACGCCCAGCACTTTCGTGCAGGCGAAATCGGGATAGCTCCGCGACTTGACCCCGTTCGACGTCTTGAATGCCTCCAGCTCGAAGTCAAGGACGCGGAACAGCTAGACCGCCTTCGGTCCAGCGCGAGTTTCCAGTTCGCTCCTCAGCATCCACGCGTGGATCGCGAGCGCCGCTACCAGCAGTAGGTCGTAGCGGGGCACGCCGAGCAGGCCCGCTCTTCCGCGATGCCGAATATGAGGAATTCCGGCGTGCCGCGGCGGAGGTTTGGCTTCAGTAGCAGTCGGTGCCGTTGGAGGCGACGCAGATCGACGCGGTGCGCTTGCGCTCGACGTAGTCCGGGTTCGCGAGGTCCGTGTCGCTGCCGGGGCACGTGGCGGTGTTGCAGGCCGTCGCCTTGAGCTCGAAGACGTTCTTTTTCACCGTGACGCCATCCGGCGTGAGTCCTTCGTCAAACGTCTGCATCGTGCATTCGACATTCACCGTAAAGCCCGTGTCCGTCTTGAAATCCGGCACGGGATTCACGGCATTGCAGGTAGCGTCCTTGGGTTTCAACTTGTAGAACGCCCATTCGAGCCCCGCGCGCGCGGCCTGGCTGACGCGGCTGCCGAGGACGGCCTGGTTGACGGTGGTCTGCTCCGTGTCCGACAGGCGCAGCACGGCCAGCGCGAAGCCGGCCAGCACGACCAGGAACACGATCGCCGCAATGTACGCGAACCCGCCTGTGCGCCGGGCCGTCATGGGGTGTTCTCCACGTGCGCGCCCATCGTCAGCCGCACCGTCTCGCCGCCTTCGGACAAGCCCAGGCGCAACTGCAGGTAGCCGCTCTGCTGGGTGACGCCCTGGCTTTCGTGGTACAGGATATTGCAGTCGCTGACCTTGGCGACGAGGACCGCGCCGGCCGTCGGGCAGGTCTTCGCCGCCGTGATGCTGGGCGTCGTGGTCGTTACGCGATAGATGAAGGCCGTACCGTTGCCGCTCGTCGCGTCCGTGCCCGGCTTCGTGCACGTATAGGTGACCGATCGCTCGTTGGCCGGGATGACGACGAAGCGGCCGCCTTCGTAACCGGGCGGGAGCGTCGCCGCCGTGGCGAGGGTGATGAGCTTCTTGCCGTCGTCCGTCGCCGCGGCCGGGCCCACCGTCTGGATTCGCCAGCTGTTGTTGACGTCGTAGACATCGTTGCCGTTGAAGTTGCCGATGAAGAGGTAGTCGCCCTCGATGCTCTTGTCGTGGTTCGTCAACGTGTTGAACGTCGTCGTGGGCGTATCGCGCTCCAGCGCCTTGCCGCCGGGATTCGCCGGATCGATGTGGTAGTCCAGCGCCGTACGGAACCGGCCCCCGTCCCGGGTCGGCACGAACTCGATGCACTGATTCAGTGCGCCGTCGACCGTATAGCGCAGCGAGTTGGGGACGGCCGTCCGTACGTCCCACAGGATGCGCCGCAGCGCGGCGTCGGCCTGGCTCGTGAGGTTCGCGCGCTGGCGGATCGCGAGGTAGCTCTGCATGGCCGGCCGGATCTGCAGCACGAGGATGCCCGCGATGACGCCGACGAGCACCATCACGATGATCAGTTCGACGAGGGTGAAGCCGCGCTGCCGGGTCATGATGGGTTGGTCCTCCAGCCGGTCAGCACGATCTTTGTGTTTGGATCGGCAATCAGCGTGACGGTGACGTCGATTCTCAATGTGTCGGCGGCAGGTACGTTGGCCAAGGGGACCTTGTTATCCAGGACGTCGACACGGACCTTGTAGCGTTCCAGTCCCGGAATGACATTGCCCTCGACGTCCGGAATCCCCTGGGTCTGGCTGTCGTAGCCGTCGTAGTCCCGCACGTCGTCGAAGTTGCTCCGCGTGCCTGTCCCCGGCCCTTTCGCGTAGGGCTTCATGAGGATCTCTTCCATCATGTTGTCCGCAATCGCCTGCATCTGCTGGGCGATGACAGGGTCCACGCTGGAGCGCGTCGTGGCCGTGTAGACGGCAACCATGCCGGCCAGTGCGACGCCCATGATGACGAGGGCGACGATCAGTTCGACCAGTGTGACGCCGGCGTTGCGCCTGAGGTTATTCAACATAGCCGGTCGTGCCCTGGATGTTGATGGTGCGGAAGGTCTTGTTCTGGCCGTCGACGTTGCCCGTGATCGCGATGCCGGCCGTCCAGGGCGTCTTGCCCGCGAGATCCTGCGTGACGCGGCCGTCCGGCTGGAAGTACAGCGTGCCGGTCGTGACCGTGAGGACGCTGTCGCTCGTCGCGTAGTCGCCGTCGCCCAATCCGTTCAGCGCGATGCCCGCGCTGCCGCAATCGTTCACACGCAGCACGACGGACTTCGCATCGAGGGTCGCGCACACGACGCGGCGGTGTCCCATCGCGATCTTCTGTGCGCGGCGCAGGCCGCTGACGACCTGGTCGCCGAAGATGGCCGCTTCCGACGACTTGTCGCCCACCAGGCGCGGGATGCCGATGGCGGCCAGCGCGCCGATGATGACCATCACGGCGATCAGCTCGACCATCGTGAAACCTGCGGTGCGGGTGCGGCGCGTCATCGGAACACCTCGCGCGTGTGGATGACGCGTTTCGTTTCCGGCGCATAGACGCCGAACGTGGCCAGCGCGGACGGGTCGACGGCGCCGGCCGCCGTGCACGATGCATCGACGCTGCGCAGGAACGCGAGGTTGGCGGGCGTGGTCGTGGCCGTCATCTTGACGCCCCTGGCGGCGTAGCAGGATGTGTTGGCACCCGGGGTGCCCAGGTTGAGCGCGAACGGCGCGCTGACGTGCGCGGCAACGGAAGGCGTCAGGGCCAGTTCGGCCTTGCCGTTCGCGAACGGCGACGTGAGGGTGGACGCGATCGTGTAGCCGGATACCGCCCCCGTCGACACGATGCCGGGAGACACAGTGGGCAGGATCGTGGTGGAATCCTCGGCGTTGAGTACCCACGTCTGGCCCGTGTAGTACTCGATCGACACGGGAATCTTGAGCGTGGCGCCCGCGGGGCCGAACCGGCTGGGCAGGCGGATGCGGCCGCTGCGGACCAGCAGCGTCGGTTCGGCGCCGAACAGCTTGTAGGTCGTAAGCGCCGCCGAGCTGGCCGGAGACTGCGCGGCGGGCAGGTCCTCGGTGGCGCGCACGCGCAGGAGCGTCGGTCCCGTGAGCGCCTTCGTGAACGTATAACTGCCGGTCCACGTCGCAACGCCGTTGGTGAATTCCGTGCCGCGCAGTTGCGCCTTGCCCGTCAGGTCGGAGGCCGGATAGGTCGCCGAGCGGCTGAAGGCGCCGGCGGCCAACGCCGTTTCGTCCGGGTTGAGGGCGGTGAACAACACATCGCGCGCATCGTTGCCGCTGTAGTTTTGCGTGGCGTTACCCCCCGTGTTACGCGCCGTAACCTTCAACTTGATCGCGGGCTCCCCCGAATAGTATTGCAACTGGCTGCCGCCGGACACGGCGGCCGTGCGCTTCCAGTCGGTGTCCGGCTCGAGCGTGAAGAAGGCGGGGCTGAACGTGCCGACGGCGCCCGTGCAGCCGGGCGCGGCGGCGACGTTGGTCGTCGCGGCCTTCGTCTGCAGGCCGGTATTGAGATAGCCGCCGGTGCTGGGGGTGGTGCCGGTGGCGACGGGCTTGGCAATCGACGCGGTGAGGTCCATGCGGCCCGTCTCGCTCCACGTCACCGTCAGCGTCTGCACGCCCCTGGCGACGGCCGACGCGGTCGACGTCGGCAGGCCGTAGCCGGTGGCCGGCTGGCATGACACCCCCGTCAGCCTCGCGATTTCCGCCACCTGTTCGCCGCCGAAATTCGGCGTCACGGCCGGCGGGGAAGCGGCATTCAGGGCTGTGACCGTCGCCGTGAACGGCTTGCCCGCCACGTAAGGTGCGTTGGTGTTCGGCAGCGCGAGCGTCAATGCCGTGGGCACGAACGTCGTCGTGATCCTGGCTTGCGGAGGACCGCCGGGGCCGCTATCGGTCGCCTGCACGGTCACCGCGCCGACGTCCGCGTACTGTAGCGGCACGGCCGCCTTGCCGTCCTGGTCGAACCTGAGCTTGAGCTTCGCGCCCGTGCCGTCACAGGCCGCCGCCGCGTTCTGGCTGCCGTTCAGGGGAATGTTATTCAGCCGGACGGGCAGGGTGCCGCCGGTCGGATTGCTGTAGAGGCACGTGAAGTTGATGTCCCGGTCCACGTTATTAAACAGGGGTATGCACTTGTTCGATGTGTTCGATTTGGCGTCGTAGCCCAGGGCCTCGAGGGTGAGCTGCGGCGGCACCGGCGCTTCGGCATAGGATGCCGCGCTGCTCATCGTCATGTTGAATGTGGAGTTGGCCACCGTGACCTTGCAGTCCGCGCCCGGGCCCGCGGCTCCGTTGAGCATGCACGTCGTCGCGTTGGCCGTCGTCGCCCCGGACAAGCCGAGCGTGAAGGTGCCGGTTTGCGACCAGCTCACGCTCGCGTCGGCGCTGCCGGTCGTCGGGATCGTCACCGACTGGATCGGCTGGCCCGCGGCTGTCAGCGTCACCGTTGCGCCACCGCCGTACAGGGCCGTGCAGGCCTGGTTGGCGCAGGCCGTAACCTTCACCGTCGACGGTGCGCACACGCTGCCCGTCTGATCGTAATTGATGACGAAGTGGTCGAGCGGCACGACCTTGCCCTGGCAGTGCGGGCCGTTGGCCGTGTTGACCTCGTAGCCGCTGTTGTTCGACACGCAGTCGCACTTGCCGGTGGTGGTACCGCCCGTACAGTAGATGGTCTGCGTGACGCGGCCATGCCAGTTGAATACGCCGCTGTCGATGGTCGCGTTGCCGTTGACGATCGCCTCGGACGAATCCAGCGTCAGCGTGCCGGCCGTGACGTTGCCCGTGACCGTATCGGAGGAACCCAGTTGCAGCGACGTCTTGGCCGTGATGTTGCCCTGGACGGAGGTGTTGGACGGCAGCAGCCTGACGACGGGCGCCGTCACGTTGCCCTTGACCGTGCTGCCGGAGGCCAGCGTGAACGAACTCGTCGCGACGATGTCGCCGACGAGGGTGACCGGCGAATTGGTGGTGACCGTCGCACCGCTGATAGGGCCGTTGATGGTCGCGTGCGAACCGACGTTGACGGTGCCCGTGGCCTTGATGCTGCCCGTGATGCCGAGGTCGGAACCGGTGCCCAGGTTGGCCGTGACGGCCTGGATGTTCGCCGTCAGGGTCTGGTTCTGGGCGCCCACGCTGAACACGTCGCCCGCGACCAGCGTGCCGCCCGTGATCTTGAGGTTGTTCGTCGCGATGCCGCCGATGTTCAGGTCGCCCGTACTCATCAGGACGGCGCTGCCGCTCATCGTGAGGCTGTGGTTGTAGCCGAACGTGGTGTCGGCCGTGATCTTCACCGTGTAGCCACTCGCGATCACCATGTCGTCGTCCCACGCGGTCAGCGGCAGGCTGGGACAGGTGTAGACGGCGCCCGACAGCGTACAGTTGCTGACGGCGGCAGCGCCGCCGAACGTGTACACGGTGCCGGCGGACGCGGGGCCGCCTGCCGCGGCCAGCAGCAGGGCAAGCAACAATGAATAGAGGCGGCGCAGGATCATGGCTGACTGATTATATCTTGACGGAACGCGTATTTCGTCAAATCAATAGTGCATGCCGTGGCCGGATTAAAAGTAAAACATGCTTTGCAGCCATCGCAGCTCTGCGCGTAGAATGGCGCGATGCGAACGGCGAGGTCACGATGAAGGAGCAGGGCGCAACGGCGGTGGCAGGCGAGCGCGAGGCGCGCGGGCGCAGCATGCCCGACGTGATCGTCGCGACCTTCCTCGACCTGATGCGTACCCGTAACCCGAACAGCATCACGTTCCGCGACATTGCGGCCGCCGCCGGCATCTCCCACATGGCGCCCTACCGCCATTTCCGGTCGAAGAAGGAACTGCTGAACCGCATCGGCGACATCGGTTTCGCCACGCTGGCGCAGGCGCTGGAAGACGCGGCGGCAAGGCACCCGCGCGACCCGTGCCGGCAGGTCGTTGCCGCGTGCACGTGCTACTACCGCTTCGCCGTCGACAATCCGTCGTATGCCCAGGTGATGTTCGGCACCGACCGCGAACTGTGGGACAAGGCCGAACCGCCGCCCGCGCTCGAGCGCACGCGCGCCGTCCTGCAGCGCATCATCTACCACTGCCAGCTGTCGGGCGACTTGCCGGGAGGGCTCGACGAAAAGGAGGTCCTGGGCCTGTTATGGGCCCACGTTCATGGCTTCACCCTGCTGGCCGCCAACCGCATGCTGACGGAATCCGAGACAGGTGCGCCGGAAGTGTTTCTGGAAAGAGGCGTGCAGGTCATTCTCGCCGGACTTCATGCTGCGTCGCGGAAGTGACAAACGCCGCCATTCGGGTTAGCATAATTTGTTAGTCTCTCGAACAATTTAGCCCGGACGCTGCCGCCAGCCAGCGTATTGACGCAATCCTCTGCCCGCCCACGATGTCTCCCACACCTCTTTGCCTCGCCATTGCCGCCGCGCTGTCCTGCCCGGGTGCGGTGTTCGCACAATCCACGCCGGCCGATAAAAAGAAGGCTGAGGACAAGCCGATCCAGAAAGTGGAAGTGAAAGGGGCTGCCAGCACGTACGACCCGCGCCGCGACGACACGGCCAGCAAGACCGTCCTGTCGGCCGAAGAGATCCGCAAGTACGGCGACGACAACATCTTCGACGTGCTGAAGCGCGCGCCCGGCGTCACCGTGACGGACAAATCGATCAAGATGCGCGGCCTCGGCGCGGGTTACACGCAGATCCTCGTCAACGGCGACCGCCCGCCGCCGGGTTTTTCGCTGGACGCGCTGACGCCGGACCAGATCGAGCGCATCGAGGTGATCCGCGCCGCCAGTGCCGAGTACTCGATGCAGGCGATCGCCGGCACCATCAACATCGTCCTCCGGAAGGTCGTGAGCAAACCGCAGCGCGACCTGCGCCTGAACGCGACACGGTCGACGCTGCAGAAAAGCGGCACGATGAGCGGCACGTGGGGCGAGAAGGTGGGCGGCCTGTCGTACTTCGTCAATGGTTCGCTGTTCGGCGGCCACAACAACTTCCATTCGCACGGTTCGGACCAGTTGACCCTGCCGGACGGCACGCCGGCGCAATCGCGCCTGACGCGGTACGACGGCGGCGGCGCCTACCGCGGCGGCGTCGTGTTCCCGCGCCTGAACTGGAAGATCGACGAGGACAACGAGCTGAACCTGTCGGCCGGCCTGCAGGCGAGCAGCCATGCGTGGTCGGGCGCTTCGCACAACGACAACCTGATCGGGTCGTTCGGCAATCCGGACTGGATCGACATGCCGGGCCGGACGTCCGGCGACCAGTGGATGATGCGCGGCGAGATCGGCTGGATCGCGAAGGTGGCCGGCGGCAAGCTGGACGTGAGCCTGTCGGGCGAACGCAGCCGCGACGAGAACGACAACGACACGGATTACTACGACGCCGGCCGCGCGCACCACCTGCTGCGCGACTGGGACACCGTGTACCGTCCGCGCCGCATGGCCTTCCGCGGCAAGTACGCGCGCTCGCTGTTCGACGGCCACTCGCTCGTGACGGGCATCGACGCGAGCCGCCAGCGCAACGAAGACTCGCGCGACCGGATCGACCGGCAGGACGATGCGCCCGCCACGCATGTCGTGGAGGCGTACGAGCCGCAGGTCACGCGCCTCGCCGGCTACGTGCAGGACGAGTGGAGCATCACGAAGCAGTGGTCGATGTACCTGGGTGGGCGCTGGGAAGGCGTGGCGACGCGGAGTGCTGGAACGAATGTGCCCGAAACGACGTCGCGCAGCCACGTGCTGAGCCCCGTCGCGCAAACCCTGTACAAATTCCCGGACCGGAGCGGCCGCCAGCTGCGCCTCGCGTTCACGCGCACGTACAAGGCGCCGACCGTCGACCAGCTGACGGCGCGGCGGTACCTGTCCGCGCTGAACACGCGCTTCGCGGCGGATTCCAGCGGCAATCCCGCCCTGAAGCCGGAGCTCGCCAACGGCATCGACGTCGCGTTCGAGCAGTACTTTGGGGAAGGCGCGATGGTGTCCGTGAGCGGCACGCAGCGCCTCATCAGCGACTACATCCGCACCCGGCTGGACCTCGATCCGGACGGCCGCTGGATCGTTCGCCCCCTGAACGACGGCGACGCGCGCGTGCATTCGCTGGAGGCCGAAGTGAAACTGCCGCTGCGCATGCTGAGCGCAGCCGCGGCGGGCTTCGACATGCGCGCGAGCGTGACGCGCAACTGGTCGGACGTGTCGACGGTGCCCGGTCCCGACAACCGTCTCGACGGACAGACCCCGGTGTCGGCCAACCTGGGGCTCGACTACCGCCGGGATCGCCTGAGCTTCGGTGCCAGCATGGCGTACCAGCAGGGCGGCTGGGTGCGCGTGTCGGACGCGCAGAGCCGGCACCAGCACACGCGGCGCGACGTCGACGCGTACGCGGCGTGGAAGCTCGACCCGACCCTGCAATTGCGCTTCACGCTCAACAATGTCCTCGGCATGGACAGCGCCTCGGAGAGCGTGGTCGAGGACGCAGGTGGACTGTCGCGCCAGGCCGGCTGGCAGCAGGGCGCGACGCGCGTCTGGGTGAATCTCGAGCTGAAGATGTGACGCGGAAACGAATGTTCCATCCGTTACGGTTTGGTACAAATTCCAAACGTACAGATGAGTTACGGCGGTTAGGATTGCCGCATGAACTTTACTTTTTCGTCATTGGAGCACGGAACCTGTGTCGTCAAGCTGTGGGCGACGGGCCGTTACGGGTTTTCCCTGCCGAAGAAAGTCGACATTGCCACGCCCGGCGGGATGTCGTTCACGTTCCTCTACATAAACAAGAAGCTGAGCCTGAAGCCTGAACCGGGCAACCGGATGATCGTACGGATCGCCATCGGCGCCTTCCTGGCCGGGGCGCCGCCGGACGCCAGCACGGTCGAGATCGACCCCGACATGCCGCCGTATGCCGGCAAACTCACCCCGGTGCGGCTGGACGTGCCGCGCGCACCGATGCGGGTGCGGCCGGGAAAGTCGCATGCCCGCACGCGGTCGGATGCCGAGTGCGGGACGACAACCTGATCGTCCGGGGAGTATTTCCGCAGCGCTGAGCGCGGGTACAATCGGCGGTCACAAAACGCGTGCCTCATCCGTCTGAGGGATATGGATACCCAGACCGCTTCTCCCTCGCTGGACGAATTCGTCCGCCTGCGTCCCCGCCTGTTCGGCATCGCCTACCGCATGCTGGGCGTGCGCGCGGACGCGGAAGACATCGTCCAGGAAGCCTGGCTGCGCTGGCAGAACGGCGGCAGCGTCGATGCGCGCACGCCGGAAGCGTGGCTCGTCACCGTCGTCACGCGGCTCTCCATCGACCGCCTGCGCGGCGCGATGACGGAGCGCGCGCATTACGTCGGCCCCTGGTTGCCGGAACCGCTGGTCGACAACACCGTGGACTCGCCGGAAAGTGCGCTGGAAGCGGCAGGCGATCTGTCGACCGCGTTCCTGCTGATGCTCGAACGGCTGGCGCCGGAGGAACGCGCCGTGTTCCTGCTGCACCAGGTGTTCGATTTCGATTACGGCGAGGTCGCGGCGATGGTCGGCAAGACGGAAGCGGCCTGCCGCAAGGTGCTGCAGCGGGCGCGCGAGCGCGTGCGCGCGGAACGTCCGCGGTTTGCCGTCAATCGCGAGCTGCACCTGGAATTGCTGGGGCGCTTCGTGCAGGCGGCACGCTCGGCCGATCCGGCCCAGGTGCAGGCCCTGCTGACGGCGGACGCCACGTTCACGGGCGACAGCGGCGGCAAGGTCAAGACTGCAGTGAAGCAGGTGTTTGGCGCCGACCGCGTGGGCCGCCTCGTCGCGGGCATCGAGCGCAAATGGTCGAACGCCGCCACCCGCCACGACATCGTTACCGTCAATGGCATGCCGGGCGTGCTCACCTGGCGCAACGGCGTGCCGGATGCGATCACGTCGATCCACGTCGAGGACGGCCGCATTGCCGCCATCTACGTGGTGCGCAACCCGGACAAGTTGGGAAGCCTCGCCCGCATGCGCGCCTGATCGGTATCTTTTTGTCAGCGCGCAACATATTTTCCTGATAACACGCAGAGGAAGGCGAGATAGTCAAAAAAAACCGGGTCTGTTGCTTATGCATGGCGCAAACGGAGGTATGCTGGGAGCGGCGCAACGCTACCATGGTCAACTTTCCGAAGGCGCGTAACAGATGGCAGGGCATACCTCGTTGTACAAGAATCATGTGTTGTTCTTGTCGCACAGCTTCTTCATCAAGGACAACCGCGCCGAGTTGCAGCTGCACGCGCACAAGTACGACTTCGACATCCGCTTCTTCCATGAGCTCAGCGAGTTCGTTACCGCCGTCGAGCACGACGCGGGCGACGCCCTGTACGTGATCGATCTCGACGCGCTGCACAACATGCAATCCGACCTGCGCGACGCGCGCAAGACGCTGATGCTGGGCGAGCTGCTGCAACGCCTGCCGGCGGACCACCGCTACATCTATCTCCAGAGCGTGCGCCAGGGCAGCCGGTTCCTGCTGCAGCAGCGTCTCGTCGACAGCAACTGCCTGGCGTACGCCGAAAAACCCATCGCCAACGACGTCCTCGTCGACAAGCTGTTCAACCTGTTCGTGCAACAGAAGCGCGGCGACATCGTGCGCGTCGCCGTGCTGGGCGCGCCGCCGGGCTGGGACGAGGCCGCGTTGCGCGAACAGCGGCTGGAGATCCTCTATCACACCGACCCGCAGACGCTGCACCTGCGCGTAAAAGACCTGCAGCCGGACATGGTGCTGATCACCGACGTGGAATACGAACGGACGGAAGCCGTCGTGCGGGTCCTCAAGCGGAATATCGAAGCGGACCCCGTGCGCGAGATCACCTTGCTGCACCGCGGTGCCGATCCGGTCCGGGCGCGGCGCGCCCTGGAGAGCGGCTTCGACGCGCTGCTCGCGATGGACGACCCGGACCTGCTCGCGCGCCAGCTGCTCAACCGGGCCGCCAAGATCCGCATCAGCCGCGACCTCATCGGCAAAGACCGCGCGACGGGCCTGCTGAACAAGATCGGCCTGCAGCAGAAGGCGCAGTCGCTGATCTGCCGCGCGGCGCTGGAAAACAGGCCGCTGTGCTTCGGCGTCATCGACATCGACAAGTTCAAGACCATCAACGATACCTGGGGCCATTACTTTGGCGACATCGTCATCAAGCGTTTGTCGCTGACCCTGGCGGCGCGCATGGAAGACGGCGATCTGCTGAGCCGCTTCGGCGGCGAGGAATTCGTCGTCGTCTTCTGGGATTGCAACCTCGAGCAAGGCTGGCGCCGGCTCGACGCATTGCGCCAGGCGTTCGGCGCGATCGCGTTCGAGGTCAAGCCGGGCGACGTGCGTCACTTCTCGTTCAGCGGCGGCCTGGCGGCTTACCCGGAAGGACGCAGCGAGAACGAATTGTTCCTGCGTGCCGACGCCATGTTGTACGAAGCGAAGCAGGGCGGACGTAACCAGATCCGTCCGCTGGCCGCGCCGCTCGCGCAAACCGGCTGAATCCTTACCAATTGTGAAATGATTTGCCGGGCTACGCGTCCGGCGCGCAACACTATTTCGCCGATTGCTGCTGAATTTCTCTATGGGAAGTATCATACGCACTCCCGAAATCCAACGAAGCAGGAGTCAAGACCTTATGGCAGGCCAAGAAGTCACATTCGACGACGTCGCGCGCGCAGCCCAGAGTTTGCAGGAGGATGGCGAGGCGGTCACCATCGAAGCGGTGCAGGACTTCCTCGGCGAGGGTTCGCCGAACGCCATCTTCAAGCACCTGGCCGCGTGGCGTGCGGCGAACGTCAAGCCGCAGAAGGCCCCGAAAGCGGAGCTGCCCAGGGAATTGCTGGCCGGCCTGGCGGACTGGGCCCTGAAGTTCGCGGAAGAGAGCGGCGCCGGCGACCGCGAAGCGCTGGCGCGCAACGAGGCGGACATCGAAGCCCTGCGTTCGGCCGGCGAAGCGCTGGAAGGCGAACGCGACGCGCTGCGCGAGGAAATGGCAAACGCCACGGCGGCGTCCGAGGAAGCCATCGCCGAGCGCGACGAGACGATCGAGCGCCTGAACGCGGAACTCAAGAATGCGCGCCAGGTGGCGATGGATGCCCTCGTCAGCAAGGCGAAGGACCAGCTCGCCATCGACGGCAAGGAACAGCAACTGACGCAGTTGCGCCAGGAACTGGAGCGTAAGGTGGCCGACATGGCGGCGGAATCGGACGCGCGCCTGCGCGCCGAGATGGAACTCGTGGGCGCCACCACGGCGCGCGACAGCCTGGCGGCCGAGCTGGAAGACATGCGCGGGAAGCTCGACAAGTCGACGGCGGAGCGCAGCAAGCTGCGGGCCGAGCTCACCGAGCTGAAGTCGAAAAAATAATGCGTGATGGGCACGGCGTGCCCATCCTACGGCTGTAGGGTGGGCTCCCCGTGCCCACGCGTATCACGGTGACACTGAAGGGGTACGTTTCAGGCACCGCAACGTAAACGTCGACCGCGTCCGCGTCACCCCCGGCAGCTTGTACAGCTTCTGCCGCAGGAATTTCTCGTACCCTTCCGTCCCCGCCACGGCCACCTTGATCAGGTAGTCGTATTCCCCCGACAGCAGATACGCCTCCATCACCTCCGGCAGCTCGGCCAGCGCGTCCTGGAACGCCTTGAAGATCTCGTCGTCGTGGCGGTCCACCGTCACCTCGATGATCACCGTGTCCGGCATGCCCAGCGCCCGCTGGTCCAGCATCGCGATATACCCGGTGATGAAACCCGCTTCCTCGAGCGCCTTGACGCGGTGCCAGCAGGGCGTCGGCGACAGGTGTACCGTCTCCGCCAGTTTCTGGTTGCTGATGCGCCCGTCGCGGCTGAGCGTGCGCAGGATCTGGCGGTCGGTTTCGTCCAGCTGGCCGTCTTTCATCGCAGTGCTTCCTTCGTAGTTTCCGAACAAGGCCGGATATTTTATCTCCAATTCCGCATTTCTGCAGAAGAGCCTTGCGAAATGACCCGTGTTATCGCTATCGAATAGAAGCACATTCTCCGCGTGCTCCCTTACCATGGCGCTATCCAGTTTATTGCGGCGCAGCATGCCTTACCCGGGAATGTCCGCGTCGCCGCTTTTCGTTCAGGAGCCCTCGTGTCGAATGCAGTGTCACGGGCGGGCGCCGGCTACCGGAGTGATCCCTTCGCAGCCGAACTGCCGCTCATGCTGATCACCCCCGCGCTGTTCGCAGCGAACCTCGTCGTCGCCCGCTGGGCGCAGGGCGCGGGGATCCCGCCCGTCTTCCTCGCCTTCGGGCGCTGGATGCTGGCGTTCATGATCCTGCTGCCGTCGTGCGGTCCGCGCCTGTGGGCCCTTCGGGGGACGCTGCGCGCCAACTGGCAGCGCATCCTGCTGCTGGCCGGTCTGGGCATGGGCCTGTCCGTTGCGCCGCAATATGTGGGCGCGCGTCACACGAGCGCGGCGAACGTGGGCATCATCTTCGCCGCGTGCCCGGCGCTCGTGTCGCTGATCGAAACGCTCGTGTGGAAGGCGCCGCTGTCGCGCCGCCAGGCGGGCGGCATGTTCCTCGCCATCCTCGGCGTGCTCGTGGTGCTGTCGAAGGGCGACGTGACGGCGCTCGGCCAGCTGGAATTCGGCCGCGGCGACCTGTGGGTCGTGGTGGCCGCGTGCGGCTGGTCGTGCTATACCGTCTTCAACAAGCGCCTGCCGCTGCCGCCGCTGCCGTCCACGGTGAAACTGGCCGCGCTGATCGGCGGCGGTGCGCTCGTGCTGGCGCCGTTCGCCGCGTTCGAGGCCGCGAGCGGCACCGTCGCCGACTTCGCCGATGGTCGCCTGTACATGGCGCTCGCATTCCTCGCCGTCGTGCCGAGCCTGGGCGCGTACTTCTTCTTCGACCGGCTCGTGGCCGCGGCCGGCCCGGCGCGCGCCAGCCTGACCGTGTACCTGATTCCGCTGTTCGCGACGCTGGCGGCGTGGCCCCTGCTGAAGGAACCGCCGCACCTGTACCACGCGGCCGGTTTCGCCGTCATCCTGGCCGGCGTCGTCGTCGCGAGCACGCGTCGCCGTTAATACTGACATTTGGTGGGCTCCCAGTGCCCACCGATCGCTCGTGTTGATATCAATAGGCCGTTTGCGTGTAGGGCCGCAAACCCGGCGCCTTGCCCCAGTCCTTGTCCGGTGTGCTCTGCATCCGGAACACGAGCTCCCCGCCCGCCACGATCTCCTCGTGGCGCAGCACGCTGCGCGCGAGCGGGGTGCCATTCAACGTCACGCTGCCCACGTACGGGTTCGCATCCGCTAACCCTTCGGTGCGGATCGTAAAACGCTTCCCGTTCGGCAGGTTCAAGGTGGCCCGTTCGACGAACGGCCGGCCGATCACGTACTCGTTGCTGCCCGGCGCGACGGGATAAAAACCCAGTGCCGTGAACGCGAGCCAGGCCGACATCTGGCCCAGGTCGTCATTGCCGGCGAGGCCGTCCGGCGTGTCCTTGTACTGGCTCTTCACGATTTGTGCGAGACGCGCCTGCGTCTTCCATGGCGCGCCCGCGTAGTTGTACAGGTACGCCACGTGGTGCGACGGCTCGTTGCCGTGCGCGTAGTGGCCGATCAGCCCGGAGATGTCTTCCATGTGCGCGTAGACGGCCGGATCGATCTTCGCATCGAACACCTGGTCGATCTTCGAGATCAATCCCGCATCGCCGCCCAGCATCCTGACGAGCCCCGCGTTATCGTGTGGCATGTACCAGGAATACTGCCATGCGCTGCCTTCCGTGTAATCGCTGCCGAAGTTCGAGCGCACCGGATCGAACGGCGTGCGGAATTCGCCGTTCGATTTCTTCGCGCGCACGAAACCCGTCTTCGGATCGAACACGTTGCGCCAGTTCTGCGCGCGTTTGAAGTAACGGTCGGCCACGTCGCGCCGGCCCATCTTTTCGGCCATGCGGGCGATGGTCCAGTCGTCGAACGCATATTCCACCGTTTTCGATGCCGCCTCCGGTTCCAGGTCGATCGGTACGTAACCCAGCTTCATGTAATGCTGCAGGCCGCCGTACGGGCCATATTCGGCACTGGCCGTCATCGCACGCAGCGCCTCGTCGGCATCGAACCCCCTGAGTCCCTTCATGTACGCGTCGGCGATGACGGGCACGGCGTGGTAGCCGATCATGCACCACGTCTCCAGGCCGGCGAACTGCCAGACGGGCAGGATGCCGTACGGGCTGGCCTTCTGCGACTCGATCAGCGAGCGCACGAAGTCGACGTTGCGCCGTTCCGGCTGGATGAGGGTCAGGAGCGGATGCAGGGCGCGGTACGTGTCCCACAGCGAGAAGGTGGAGTGAAAGCGGAAGCCCTGCGCCTCGTGGACCTGGTTGTCCGGGCCGCGGTACTTTCCGTCCGCGTCCGTGAACAGGCTCGGGGCCAGCATCGCGTGGTACAGGCTCGTGTAGGCCATGCGTTTCATCGGCTGCGGCGCGTCGATGTCGACGGCGGCCAGCGCTTGTTCCCAGGCGTCGTGCGCGCGGGTGCGCTCGGCGTCGAAGTCCCAGCCCGGCATCTCGGCCAGGTTGGCCAGCGCGCCGTCTTCGCTGACGCCCGACACGGCCACCTTCACGAGCACCGTGCCGTCGGCGGGCGTGCCGAAGGCGAACGTGCCTTCGAGCGCCTTGCCTTCGACGAGGACCTTCCCGGCCGGCGTCTTGCCCGGCGCCGCGAAGCCCTTGTAGTCGACGCCTTCCTCGCGGTTCAGGAGCTGGTGCGTGACGATCGGACGCGAGAAACGGATCGCGAAATACAGCTGGCGGCCGGGCGCCCAGCCGCGCGTCTCGCGCATGCCCGTCACGGTGTCGTGGCCGCGCAGGCGCAGCCTGGACCACAGGTTCTTGCCAGACCAGTCGTAGATGCTGGAGCGCAGGTCGAGGATCACGTTGACTTGCGCGCCCGGCTTGAAGCGGTAGCGGTGCAGGCCGACCCTGTCGCTCGCCGTCAGTTCCACGTCGACGTCGTTGTCCACCAGTTTGACCGCGTAATAGCCCGGCTCCGCGCGCTCGTCCTTGTGCGAGAAGCGCGAGCGGTAGCCGCTGAACGGCCGTTCGGGATAGCCCGGTTCCAGTTTGACCTCGCCGGCGGTCGGCATCAAGAGCACATCGCCCAGGTCCGAGTGGCCCGCGCCGGAAAAATGCGTGTGCGAGAAGCCGAGGATGGAATCGTCCTCGTAGCGGTAGCCGGCCGCCCACGGATAGCTCTGGCGGAAGTGGCGCACCTGGGTGTCGGGACTGAGCTGCACCATGCCGAACGGGCGCGTCGCGCCGGGGAACGTGTGGCCGTCGCCGCCGGTGCCGATGAAGACGTCGACGTTGTCCGTGCGGTCGGCCGCGTGGAGGGAACTACCCGCGCAGAGCAGGGCGATGGCGAGGGAAGGGGCGGCGCGGCGCATGGGGTCTCCGGTGCTGTCGAAACGCGACCATAACGCAGAATTTTCGAATCCGGCAACAGGGATCGGTCGTGTTTAGTTGCGGCATAATGGCGGCCGCCGTCCATCATGAGGAGACCGTATGATCGATTCGACCCGCCGCACCATCCTGTTGACCGCCCTGGCCCTGCCTGCGCTGGGCCTCGGCGGCACCGTCCACGCCGCCGATGGGGCGTTCGCCGACCTGGAGCGCCGCGCCGGCGGCCGCCTGGGTGTGGCCGCATGGCGCCGCGGCGGCGCGCAGGTACTCGCGTGGCGGGGCGACGAGCGCTTCCCGCTCTGCAGCACGGCCAAGTTGATGGTCGCCGGGACCGTGCTGACGCAGGCGACGCGCACGCCGGGCCTGCTCGACGAGCGCGTGCGCTACAAGAAGACGGACCTGGTGTCGTGGTCGCCGGTGACGGAGCGGCACGTCGACGACGGCATGACGATCGCGGCACTGTGCGCGGCCGCGCTGCAGGTCAGCGACAACAGCGCGTGCAATCTGCTGCTCGACCGGATCGGCGGCCCCGCGGCGGTGACCGCATTCGCACGCCGCATCGGCGACACGTCGTTCCGCCTCGACCGCCGCGAGACCGAACTCAATTCGGCGATCCCCGGCGACCCGCGCGACACGACGACGCCGCGCGCGATGGCCAGGAGCCTGGAAGCGCTGCTGTTCGAGGAAGCGCTGCCACCGGACGCGCGGCGCCGCCTGCTCGACTGGATGCTCGCCAACACGACAGGCAAGGAGCGCATCCAGGCGGGCTTTCCGGGCGGGTGGCGCGTGGCCGACAAGACGGGCACGGGCGCCTGGGGCACCACCAACGACGTGGGCATCGCGTTCCCGCCGCAGGGCCAGCCCGTGATCGTGGCGATCTACTACACGGGCGCCGCGCCCGATGCGAAGAGCGACAGCAAGGCCGTCGCCGACGCCGCGGCGATCGTCGCGCGGGCAGTGGGGGCCGCCTGATGCGGATGGTGCCGATGGCGGAGGGGGACCTCGACGCCGTGCTGGCCGTGCAGGCCGCGTGCTATCCGCCGCCGATGCAGGAAGCGGCGGACGTCGTGCGGGCGCGCCTGCGCGCGAGCCCGGACACGGTGCTCGTCGCGCGCGACGCGGACGGCGTGTGCGCCTACCTGTTCGCATATCCGTCGGGGCTCGGCAAGGTGACACCCCTCGGCGGCCATTTCTCGGTGCCGGCCGCGCCGGACACGTTGTACCTGCACGACCTCGCCGTGGCACCGCGGGCGGCCGGGCAGGGGGTCGCGCGGCGCCTCCTGGACGCCATGCTGGCGCGGGCCGGCGGCCTGCGCCATGCCGCGCTCGTATCCGTGCAGGACTCGCGCCGCTTCTGGGAAAGCCTCGGCTACCTGCCCGCGACCGGGGATGCGGCGGCACTGGCCACGTATCCGGCGGACGCGCTGTACATGACGAAGCGCCTGTCAGCGCCCGGTTGAGCGGCGCGTCGCCACGTGCAAGGTGGCGCGCGCGGCGCGGCCGCGAGCCCGCACCTCGGCCGGCTGGGCCGCCACGGCGAGGGCGAGGTCGCCGGACAGGCGATGCAGGTCGAGCACGTCGGCCAACGCGGACAGCACCTGGCGGCCCAGCATGTGATCGCCCCGCTCGACATCCGGCAGCACGTGGTGCAGGGCGGACAGCACGACCGCGTTTTCCTCGCGGTGCTCGTGCAGGTGCACATAGCCCAGCGTTTCCATGATCAGTTCTTCGTGGCGGAAAGCCGCCTCCACGGCCGGGACGAGCGCGGCGAAGCCGTCCCCGACCCTGTCGTCGGGCCCGGACACGATCTCCCCGATGCGCCGGCACAGCGTCTTGCGGCCATGCCGGAGTACCGCGCAGATCGCGCGCGGACGGCTGGGACTGGCGCGACTCGTTGGCATCCTGACCTCCCTTACTGGTTGTCTCCCGAAAGTCGGAATGTTCTTAGACTTCGGATAGCACGAAAAAATCCCTGTGGTTTGATATCTCGCAACGTAGGAACGTTGTGTTCAGTTAGCCTGATTGAGGGAATACATACCGAAAGCAAAATATGAGCGCTGTACAAGTCGTACGAATGCAGGGCGGTTGCTGATGGGGGCACGCATCCTATTGATCCAGGGCCATCCCGACTGCCATCGCCCGCACCTGTGCCATGCACTGGCCCAGGCGTACGTGGACGGCGCACGCGCGGCGGGGCATGAGGTCGAGGTGGTGGAACCGGCGCGAATGAGCTTTCCGCTGCTGACCAGTCCGTCCGAGTGGTGGCATGGTTCGGCGCCGCCGCAGCTCGCGGCCGTGCAGGAAGCGATCCAGCACGCGGACCATCTGGTGTTCGTGTACCCGCTGTGGATGGGCGACATGCCCGCGTTGATGCGCGGCTTCCTGGAACACGTCACGCGGCCCGGCGTCTTCATGGACGACCCGCACCGGCCCTTCAGCGCCGGCCTGCTGGGCGGGCGCAGCGCGCGGCTCGTCGTCAGCATGGGCATGCCGGCGGCGGTCTACCGGTGGGGCTACGGCGGCTACGGCGTCAAGATGATGCGGCGCCAGATCCTCGGCCGGGCCGGCATACGACCCGTACGCACGACGCTGGTCGGGCGGGCGAACTCGCTGTCGGCCGAGCGCATCGACACGTGGCGCGACCACCTGCGGCGGCTGGGCGGCTCGGCGGCCTGATCCGAACGGCAACCGATTTGCGTGTTTTGTGCGACATCCGGGCGGCGTCAGGCGTGCTCTCCTTGACGCTCCCCTCTGGAGACGGCAAAGTTGCGGTAGGGCAGCATTTAACGATGGTGCTCACTTTTGCCACTTTTTCCTGTCCAGATGCCCGTCGCCGTCCAGCTGCCTCCATCGCCTCCACCCATTTCCGCCCCGGCCCAGCCGGCCGCAACGGCGTCTTTCGATGACGCCTACGCGCGCGCGCGCGCCCTCGCCAACGACGGCCAGCCCGACCTGGCGCTGGCCGCCTACGACGCGCTGCTCGCGCGCTCGCCGGGCAACGTCGACGTGCTGCTCGGCCGCGGCATCGTCTACGCGCGGCTGGGGCGGTGGCAGGAGGCCGAGCGCGACCTGCGCGCCGCGGCCACTGCCTCGCCGACGTATGCGGACGTGTGGTCCGCGCTCGGCAACACCTATGCGTGGAGCGACCGGCCGGAACAGGCGGTCGATGCGTATTCCCGCCTGATCGCGCTGCAGCCCGATGACGCCGGCGCCTACGTCGCGCGAGGCCGCGCGTTGCGCGCGCTGGGCCGGAATGCCGACGCGCGCGCTGACCTCGACAAGGCGACGGCGCTGGGAGCGGGCGGCGAGGCATACGACGCGCTGGCCGCCGCGCTGCAACCCCGCGCCGGCAACCCGGATGCGACGATCGCGGCCGGCTACACGTGGGCCGCGAGCCTGTCGTCCAGCTGGACGGACGTCGGCACGGGGCCGCGCTGGAATGACCAGACCGCGAGCATCCGCCACTACACGACAGGCGGTTCGCTCGGCTTCGAGACCTTGCGGGCGCACCGCTTCGGGCGGCACGACTACGCGTGGGCGCTGGACGGCTATGCGAACCTGTGGGACGGCGCCTACGCCAACCTGCGTTACCAGCGCGGCGCGGCGGCCCGCCTGTTCCCCGCCAACTCGGGGCGCGCGGAGCTGTATCAATCGCTCGGCAACGGCTGGGAGGCGTCGGTGAGCGACGACGTCCTCGGCTTCGCGTCGCGCGTGAACATCTACGGCGTGAGCATCGCGAAGTACACGGGCGACTGGTACCTGCAGCTGCGCCACCAGAACATCGTGTCGGCCGGGTCGCACGGCACCGGCGAACGCCTGCTCGCGCGCTGGTATTACGCGGGCGATGCCGACACCTATGCCGAAATCACGGTCAACAGCGGCCGCAGCGACGATCCCGCGAGCCTCGTCGGCGGCCAGAGCCGCTCGGGCGGCGGCAGCGCGACCTGGGTGCGCTACTGGACGCCGCAGTGGGGTACCCGCGTGGGCGCGAGCTTTTCGCGCGCCGGCGGTGCCGACAACCAGCGCGGCCTGACGTTTTCCCTGTACCGCCGATGGTAAGCGCTGCGCAACCCGCACGCCGGCACGACGACCCGCCGCCGGGCGTCGCCGGCAAGCTCCTTGCCCGTGTCAAGGGCGCGCTGGCGACGGCATTCGAAACCCTGCCCGCGCTGCTTGCCGGATGGCTCGTCCTCCGGATCGCGGAAACGATCCACGCGGGCGCCGGCGGGATCAAGGTGTCCGTGCTCGTCGGCCCCGCGCTGGCGAACGATGTATTGGCGCTCGCGCGCTATGCCTTCGTCTTCCTGCTGGGCGCCGTGCCGCTCGCGCTGCTGCCGCGCCGGCGCTGGCGCGTCATCGCCCTCGGCATCCTGTGGGGCGTGCTGCTCGCCGCGCAGGCGGGCCTGCTGCAATACCACTGGACGGCCGGCGTGCCGCTCGGCGCCGACCTGTTCGGCTATTCGCGTGCGGAAATCGCGACGACGCTGGGTAGCCGCGCGCAGCCGGGCGGGGGCCTCGTGGCCGCGTACGTGCTCGCGCTGGTGGCGCTCGTCGGCGTCCTCGTCGCGAGCTTCCAGCCGTGGTGGCCCCGCGCGCGGGCGCGTGCGGCGCTCGTCGCGGCATTGCTGAGCATCGGCGCCTACAAGCTGCTGCCGGACCACTTCGCACCGCCCGGCGCCGACACCGAAGCCGGCGTCGATTACCTGCGCAACAAGATGGCGTACTTCGCCGACCGCAGCATCGCCCACGTCACCGGCGAACGCGACGCCGGCACGCACGGGCAGGCGAAGGGCCTGCCGTGGACGGGCAAGGATCCGCGCTATCCGTTCGCCCACGCGGAGCAGACGCCGGACACGCTCGGCCCGCTGTTCGAGACGAAGCCGCGTACGAAGCCAAATACGCCGCCGAACATCGTCTTCATCATCGTCGAAGGCCTGGGCCGCAGCTTTTCCGGACCCGGTGCCCGCTTCGGCAGTTTTACGCCATTCCTCGACGAGCTGGCCGGCCGCAGCCTGTACTTCGAAAACTTCCTCGCGGGCCAGGGCCGCACGTTCGGCGTGCTGCCGACCGTGTTCGGTTCGCTGCCGTTCGGCGCCAACGGCATCGCCGCGCTGGGCGACCGCATGCCGCGCCACACGTCGCTGCTGGCTAACCTGAAGGACCAGGGCTACCACCTGAATTACTACAGCGGCTCGAACCTCGAGTTCGACAACCAGGGCCTGTTCCTGCGCGGCGAAGGCGTGGAGTCGTTCGTCAGCGAGGCCGACTTCAAACCGCCTTACCAGCGCAGCAATTACTGGGGCTACGACGACCGCGCGCTGATGGAGGTTGCGATCGCACGCCAGCGCGAAGATACACGACAACTCGCGAAGCAACCGTCGGTGCACATCATCCAGACGACGAGCACGCACGATCCGTTCACTTTCCCGGACAAGCCCAGGTACCTGCGGAAGGTGGGCGAGCGCCTGGCCGCGCTCGGGATCGCGGAGGACGCGAATCCGGCGTACATGGCCCAGCGCGAGGTCTTCGCCAGCATCCTGTTCGCGGACGACGCGCTGCGCCTGTACTTCGATCAGGCCGCGAGGCTGCCCGGCTACGACAACACGATCTTCATCGTGACGGGCGACCACCGCCTGCCCGAGCTGCCGATGGACACGCGCATCGAGCGCTATCACGTGCCCTTGATCGTGTTTTCGCCCCTGCTGAAAGCGCCGCGCTCGATCAAGGCCGTGTCGTCGCAGTTCGACATCGCGCCGTCGCTGCTCGCGTTTCTCGGCCACGGCTACGGCCTGCGCGCGCCGGACCAGGTGACGTGGCTGGGCACCGGGCTCGATACCGAACCCGCGTTCCGCAATGTGCACGCGATTCCACTGAAGCAGACGAAGACGGAGCTGTCGGACTTCGTGTCCGGCTCCGTGTACCTGGCCCAGGGCCGGCTGTTCGCGCTGGCCGACGGCATGCGCCTGGACCGCGCGACGGACGAAGGCGCGCTGGCGCGGGCCCGCGCCCAGTTCGACGCGTTCCTGAATGCGAACCGCCAGGTCGGCGGCGCCGCGGCGCTGGCCCCCGGGACGTCCGCACTGGCGGCCTGGCGCGACGACGGCCGCAAGCTGCGCAGCGTGGACCTCGCGTCGGAAGCGGGCCAGGTCGCCGTGAACGGCCTGCGCCGCGGGGCCGATGGAAGCGTCGAGGCGACCATCGTCAACCAGGGCACGACGGCGTCGAGCGCGTTCGTCCCGCTCCTCGTCATCAGCGACTCGGGCGGCCTCGAACTGGGCGAGACGGCGGGCGAGATCCAGACGCTGGCCCCCGGCGCGTCGGTGAAGGTGGCGCTGAAGGCGAAGCTGGGCCATCTCCCGCACGGCAGGTATTTCGTCTCGTTGATCCCGTCGCACCCGGAAACGGGACGCTCGATCGGCATCGGCCAGTACCACGTGGAGATGGCGCTGTGACGGCGCGCCGCTGGCTGGCCGCGCTGCTGCTGGCAGCGTCCTCGCTCGTGCAGGCGGGCGATGCAAGACCGGGCCCGCGCGCGATCTGGATCTGGGAAGGCGAGTCGTACGCCATGCTGGAAGACGACGCGGCCGCGCGCACCGCCATCGCCTTCCTGAAGGACAAGGCGATCGGCACGGCCTACGTGTACGCGGACGCGTACGACGGCCGCAACCTGATCGCGACGCGGCCCGCGCGCTACCGGGCGCTCGTCCGGCGCATGCACGAGGCGGGGCTGAAGGTGCAGGCGCTGCTGGGTTCCGGCTACCTGCACACGGAGCGTTACCTGCTGCCGGAATACCGCCGCGCGGCGCAGGCGATGTTGCAGCGGGTGCTGGACTACAACGCGGCCGCGGCGCCGGAAGAACGCTTCGACGGCATCAGCCTCGACATCGAGCCGCACATCCTCGCTGCGTGGAGCAGCCGGAAGATGGAATTGCTCGGCGATTTCCTCGACATGTCGGACGCGCTGGTGCGCCAGAAGAATGCCGTGGCGCCGACACTCCCGATGGGGCCCGCCATCCCGTTCTGGTACGACGGCATCCCGATCGAGTGGAAAGGCAGGCGCAAGCCGATGAACGAGCACGTACAGGACCTGTACGACTACGTGGCGCTGATGGATTACCGCGACCACGCCGACGGCGGGGACGGTATCGTCAGCCATGCGCGCGACGAACTGGATTACGCCGCGAAGATCGGCAAGCCCGCCGTCATCGGCGTGGAGACGATGCCGAATGCGACCCGCAAGGTGTCGTTCCACCACCTGCGCGAAGGAGACATGGAGCGCGAACTGGCGGCCACGACGCGCGCCGTCGGCGAGTCGCCCGGCTTCGGCGGCTTCGCCATCCACCATTACGCCGCCTACCGGCGCTGGCTCGGCGTCGATTAGCGGACCACCAGCACGGGAATGTCGCAGTGGACCAGCACCCGCTGCGTCTCGCTGCCCAGCAGCCGCGCGGCCACGCCGCGGCGGCCGTGCGATGCGATCACGATCACGTCGCAGCCGCGTTCGCGCGCGACCGCAATGATGCCTTCCCACGGCGGGCACGGCGGCGCCAGCACCGTCTCGCACGGCACGCCGGCCTCGGTGGCGCGCCGGACGACGTAATCGAGCGCCTCGCGGCCCACGCGGTCGGCCTCGGCGCGCCAGGCATCGTAGAACGGACCGCCGATGTCGCCGGTGGCGAGCAGCGGCGATTCGCCGGCCACGTGCACGCCGACGATCGCGCCGCCGCCCAGTTTCGCCAGGCCCAGCGCGGCCCCGAGGGCGGCCGCGGCCCGCTCGGTCCCGTCGACGGGGACGAGGATGCGCCGGTACACGATCATTTCCTCGCGGCGGGTGGCCGCATGACCATCACGGGCACGTGCGCGTCGGCCAGCACTTTCTGCGTCACGCTGCCGGCCAGCAGCCGCGACAGCCCGCGCCGGCCGTGCGAGGCCATGAAGATCAGGTCGCAGCCCTGGCTGTCGGCCGTCGCGAGGATAGCGTCGGCCGGCGAGTAGTCGAGCACGGCCAGCGACGTGCAGCGCACGCCGGCCGCCTCGGCGGCACTGGCCACGTTGCGCGCATGTTCCTTGGCGGTGGCCAGCAGGACGGCGTCGTCGATGCCGGGATCGATGGCCATCGCGGCTTCCGCCGAAGCGATGGGAGGTTGGGGCTGGCCGACGGCGAGCACGACCACTTCGCTGCCGTGGGCGCGCGCGAACGCGATTGCGGCCTGCTCGGCGGCGGCGGAGACGTCGGAACCGTCGGTGGGGACGAGGATACGGTCATACATGGTTGCCTCCTGAGAGTCCGGTGGGGACGGTCTCAGGATGGCAAATGTATCAAGCGATTTCTTTGATCTATATCAAATGGTCCGGAAGCTGCCTTCCGCCACGATGCGACCGCCGCCCCCGACGGCGAAGCTGCCGGCGGCGAGGTCGGCACCGAGCACCAGTTCGCTGCCGAGCGCAGCCGGTGCGCGGAAGCGGCCTTCCAGTGCGAGGATGCGCCGGCCGCATGCCTGCTCCAGTTCGGCGCAGGCGCGCGCCAGCGTGTGCATGCCGTGGATGATCGGGCGCTTCATGCCCATCAGGCGCGCCGACCAGGTCCACAGGTGGATCGGGTTCCAGTCGCCGGAGATCCGGGCGTAGGCGCGGCCGGTATTGCGCGGCAGGCGCCAGCCCGCCAGCACGGGCAGGTCGCGCGCATCCTGGCGGCGCTTCCTGCCGGCCTGGCCGCGCACGACGAGGTAGGTGCTGCGGCAGGTGAAGATGTCGGTGCCGTGCTGGCGCGCGACGGTGTCCAGGTCCGCATATACGGCGCCGTTCTCGGCCGGCGGCCGGATGGTCACGGTGGTGGACAGCACGAGCGGCACGTCCCGCAGGGGCTCGGCCAGCGCCCGGAGGGCGTTTTCCGTGTGCACGGTGCCGGGCAGGCGGAACGGGAAGGCGTCGTCGAGCATCGTGGCGACGTGCGCGCGCTGGGCCAGCAGGTAGTAATAGGTGACGGGAATGCCTTCGTCGCGGAAGCCGAGGGCCTGGCGGTAGCGCCGCAGCTGGTTGGAGTCGATATTGTCGAGCACGTACACGGTGCGCGGGGTGCGGACGCCGTTCAGGCGGCGCGGACGTTTGAAGACGGCGCGCAACAGGGTGGCGGCGCCCAGTGAGGGTAGCGGTGACGGGGAGTCGGCTGTCATCGTGGACTTCGGGAAACCAAAATCCCATTGTGCCTCAATGCCAGCCGGTTAAGGGGAAAATCGTCATCCCCGCGCAGGCGGGGATCCAAGCTGTGCGTCCCTGGTCGCGGAAATTGGGTTCCCGCCTGCGCGGGAACGACGAGTGGGTGGCCTATGTGCATTTTTACGTTCTCCTGCAAGACTTGTGAAATCCGCTCATCCGCGTTACCCTAGCCGTTTTGGTATAAAGAATCGATGTTTTAGATGAGGATGGAATGAAGAAGCAAGCGTTGTTGATGTTGGCACTGTCCGCGGCGGGTCTCGCCACGGCCCAGGAAGTCGTGAAAATCGGCCATGTGGCCTCGATGACGGGACCGGTGGCCCATTTCGGCAAGGACAGCGAAAACGGCGTGCGCATGGCGATCGACGCGCTGAACGCGCGCGGTGCCACGATCGGCGGCAAGAAAGTGAAATGGGTGCTCGTGCCGGAGGATGATGCGGGCGATCCGAAGGCGGCGACCGCCGCCGCGCAGAAGCTGGCGGATGCGAAAGTGAATGCCGTGATCGGCCACGAGACGTCGGGCACGACGATCCCGGCCGCGAAGATCTACAACGACAACGGCATCCCGCAGATCTCACCGTCGGCCACGAATCCGAAATACACGCAGCTGGGCTACAACACGGCGTTCCGCGTCGTCGCGAACGACATCCAGCTGGGCCGGGCGCTGGGCCGCTACGCCGTCAAGACGATGGGCGCGAAGCGCGTTGCCGTCATCGACGACCGCACGGCCTACGGCCAGGGCCTCGTCACGGAATTCGCGAACAGCCTGCGCCAGCAGGGCGTGAACCCGGTCGCGCGCGAATTCACGAACGACAAGGCGACGGACTTCGCCGCGATCCTGACGCGCATCCGCGCCAGCAATCCGGACCTCGTGTTCTTCGGCGGCATGAATGCCGTCGCGGGCCCGATGCTGCGCCAGATGAAGCAACTGGGCATCAACGCGAAGATGATGGGCGGCGACGGCATCTGCTCGGACGAGATGCAACCGCTGTCGGGCAATACGATGACGGATGGCCAGGTCGTGTGCGCGGAAGCGGGCGGCGTGGAAGAGAAGGGCAAGGCCGGCATGGACAAGTTCCGCGCCGACTACAGGAAGCGTTTCGGCATCGACGTGCAGATCATCGCGCCGTATTCGTACGACGCCGTGCTCGCCATCGCGTCCGCGATGGACAAGGCCGGTTCCAGCGCGCCGGCAAAATACCTGCCCGAGCTGGCGAAGGTCCGCTATCCCGGCGTCACCGGCACCATCGCCTTCGACGCGCACGGCGACATCCGCGACGGCGTGCTGACCCTGTACACGTTCAAGGGCGGCCACCGTACGCCGATCGGCGTCACGAAGTAACGTCGGCCTTCGCGGGGGCGCGCATCAACTCGTCCACGAGGTGGCGCGTCGCCTGCAGCACCTGTTCGGACACGGCCGGGTTGCCCTTGGCCGTGCCGCGCGCCACGGCGAGGCTCCCGATCATCGTGGACACGACGACCATCGCGCGGGCGAGGGCGTTGCTGTCCGGGGCGTTCTGCGCGATCTGGCGCTCGAACGCGCGCACCATCACCATGTAGCCCTCGGCGAAGCGCGCGCTGATCGCCTTGTCCTGGCGCCCGATCTCGCTGGCCGACGCCGCCATCGCGCAGCGGTTGCCGACGTCGTCGCGCGATTCCAGCGACAGATAGCGGTCGACGAAGCGGGCGAGGTCCGGCATGCCGTCCACCGTGCTCGAATACATGCGCGAATTGGCCTGGTCGAGCCCGTACGACAGGGCTTCCAGCGCCAGCTCTTCCTTCGAACGGAAATGGGCATACAAGGCGCCGTGCGTGAGACCGGCCTCCTTGCTGATCTCGGCGACGCCGACCCCGTCGATGCCGCGCTCGCGGAACAGTTTGCTCGCCGCGCGGATCAATGCGGCGCGGTTGTCGGCCGCCTTTTCTTTGCTGATTCTCATGCTGTGTAAAGCCCCAAGCGCACCGCATTGGCGGGGCGGCGCATTTCCATATGATGAAATTATGATTGTGAGTGCGAGTATAGCGCTTCGCGGATGGGGGGCGCGTAGCGAAATTGTTGACAATGGTACAGGCCAGGGAGAATGCGCCATCCTGGTGAAGGGGCGGCGATGTTACATTATGTCCGCCACGTTCTGCCGCGCGGGCCGGTCGCGCGAATGCTGCTATCCTGCGGCTGTCCAATCCACCCCCGATCTGGAGATCCATGGCGATGCCGGCCGCTTCTCGAACCGATGCCCCGTTCTATGTCGTCCTGAATGCCGGCTCCGGCCGGGCCGAGACCGAACTGCGCTGCTCCACCATCCGTGACGTGCTGGGCGCGGCCGGGCGCACCTGCGAGCTGGAGGTCGTGCGCGATGCGGCGAAGCTGGAGGATGCGGCCCGCACGATGGCCGGGCGGGCGGCGCGCGACGGCGCCGTCCTCGTCGCGGCCGGCGGCGACGGCACGCTCAACACTGTTGCGCATGCGGCCGTCGCGCACGGTTGCGTGTTCGGCGTACTGCCGCAGGGAACCTTCAACTATTTCGGACGCACGCACGGCATCCCTGAAGACCTGGCCGACGCCGTGCGCGCGCTGCTGCACGCGCGCGTGCGGCCCGTGCAGATCGGCCTCCTGAACAACCGCATCTTCCTCGTGAACGCGAGCGTCGGCATGTATCCGCAGCTGCTCGAAGAGCGCGAACACGACAAGCGCCAGTACGGCCGCTGGCGTGTCGTCGCGCTGCTGTCGGCCGTCAAGACGGCGCTGCGCGGCTACCGCAGCCTGCGCATCACGCTCGAACTCGACGGCAGGACGCGTCATTTGCGCACGCCCACGCTCTTCGTCGGCAACAACCGCCTGCAGATGGCGCAGGTGGGGATGGCCCCGCTCGACCACGCGCTCGACGAGGGCCGGCTGGTGGCGATCGCGCCGCGTGCCGTCGGGCGGTTGCGGATGCTCGGCCTGCTCGTGCGCGGCGCGCTCGGGCGGCTGGGCGCCGCGGAAGACGTCGAGGCGTTCGCGTTCCGCCGCATGACGGTGCGCGCGCCGCTGTTGTCGGCGCGGCGCCGCCTGAAAACGGCGACGGATGGGGAAGTGAGCAGGACGGCGTTGCCGCTGCGGTTCGAGGCGCTGGAGGGGAGGTTGCTGCTGCTGGTGCCGCCCGAACGGGACGATGAGGAGTCCTGGGCAGGCGCTGCTTCAGCCACTTCGTAGCACGTCGTTCCCGGCATTGCCGGAAACGACTTCCCGCGCAGGCGGGAACCCAAGTTCGTCGCGTTGTGGCGGCTCATCTGAAATTGGGCCCCGGCCTGCGCCGGGGCGACGGATCAGGTGCTGGAGGTTAGTTTTCGGTCGCGGCAAGCAGCCACGCTTCGAGCGCATCCAGCGGCATCGGCCGGGCCATCAGGTAACCCTGCATCTCGTCGCAATCGGCGGCGCGCAGGAAGTCAAGCACCTCGGCCGTCTCGACGCCCTCGGCCACGACGGACAGTTTCAGCGCGTGCGCCATGTCGACGAACGCCTTGACGAAGTCGAAAGCGCTGATGCCGCCGTCTTCCTGCAGCACGAACGACCGGTCCAGCTTGAGCACGTCGATGTGGAAGCGGCGCAGGTACGCGAGGCCGGAATAGCCGGTGCCGAAATCGTCCACAGCGAGCTTCACGCCAAGCGCGCGCAGCTCGTCCAGCATGGCGGCCGTGCGCGGGATGTCTTCGATCAGCGCGCTTTCCGTCAGTTTCACTTCGAGGCAGTCGGCGGGCAGGCCGGTGTCCGCCAGCACGGCACGTACGTCCTCGACGAACCCCGGCTGCGCGAGCTGGCGCGCGGACACGTTCACCGACACGCGGATGGTGCGGCCATGGCGGTCGATCAGGCGCCGCGTCTGGCGGCAGGCCTCGTTCAGCACCCAGCGGCCGATCGGCAGGATCAGGCCCGTCTCTTCCGCAATGGCGATGAATTCGCCCGGCGACACGCGGCCCAGGTCGGCGCTGTTCCAGCGGATCAGCGCTTCGATGCCGACCACGTTCATGGTGCGCAGGTCGATGCGCGGCTGGTAGTGCAGCTCGAACTCCGCACGCGCCAGCGCGGGCCGCAGCGCCATCTCGAGCGCCATGCGCGCCTGGGCCGCGAGGGTCATTTCCGGTTCGAAGAAGCGGTAGCGGTTGCGGCCCGCGCGCTTGGCGCCGTACATCGCCGTGTCGGCCGTCTGGAACAGCAGTTCCCGCGTGCCGGCGTCGTGCAGGAACATGCTGATGCCGATCGATCCGCCCGCGGTGACTTCCTGGCCGCCCACGCGTACCGGCGTCGCCAGCGCGTCGAGCAGCTTGGCCGCGATCACACCGGCATCGGCCGTACCGACGCACTCGGCCGCGACGACGAATTCGTCGCCACCGAGGCGGGCGATGACGTCGCCGGGCCGCATCACCTTGCGCAGCCGCGCCGCCACTTCGCACAGCAGCAGGTCGCCCAGTTCGTGGCCGAACGAATCGTTGACTTCCTTGAAGCGGTCGAGGTCGAGGAACATGACGGCCACCGCGCGCCCCTGCGCGCAGGCGTCGAGCATGCGCTGCACGCGCTCGTGCAGCAGGGCGCGGTTGGGCAGGCCGGTGAGCGTGTCGTGCGTGGCCAGTTCCTGCAGGCGGCTTTCGGCCTGCTTGCGGCCCGTGATGTCGCTCATCAGGCCCGTCACGCTTTCCACGTTGCCGTTGCCGTCGCGGCGCACGCTCCCGTTGAACAGCACGTGCACGTACCACCCCTGGGCGTGGCGCAGGATCGCTTCCACGCCTTGTACGGGCGTACGGTCGTCGTGCGCACCGAGGCCCTGCCACGGAAACGCGACGAACAGGTCGTCGAGCGCCTGGCCGACGAGCATCTCGCGCGCATGGCCGGTCAACGCGCAGAGGGCCGGGTTGACGTCGAGGACGCGGCCGTCCGCGCTGGCGAGCACGTAGCCGGCCGGCGTCATCTCGATGACTTCGCGGAAGCGCTGTTCGCTGTCGCGCAGCTGGCGTTCCGCCTCCTCGCGTTCGGTCAGATCGCGGATGATGGCCTGGAAGTACTCCTGGCCGGCGTCTTCGAAGCGCGAGACATGCACCTCCGCCGGGAAACTGGTCCCGTCCTTGCGTCGCTTGGTGATGCGCAGCAGATGCGTGTGGCCGGCGCGCAGGCTGTCGAGCATGCCGGACGTGTAGGCATGATGGCTGTCGATGTCGCTGACGGACAGGCCGGTGAATTCGGCTTCTGTATAGCCGAAGCGGGCGCACGCGCGGCCGTTGGCGGCGACGACGCGCAGGTCGCCGTCGGCGATCACGATGCTGTCGCCGGCCTGCTGGAACAGGTTGCGGAAGCGCTGCTCGCTCTTGCGCACGGCGTCCGCGGCGCGGCGCTTGGACGTGATGTCGTGGAAATAGACGGACAGGCCGTCGGGCGTCGGATAGACGCGTGCTTCGAGCCAGGCCGCGGACGGCGCCCAGTACACTTCAAAGAAGCACGGTTCGCCCGTGCTCATCGCGCGCTGGTAGTAGTCGACGTTTTCCGTGCCTTCGAGGGCGGGCGCGATGTCGAGCAGGTGCCGCCCGATGTTGGGCTCGACCTCGACGCCGATGAAGGCGCCGGCCTTGCGGTTGGCGTAGATGAGGCGCCAGTCGCGGTCGATCGCGAAGAAGGCGTCGCCGATACTCTCCAGCATGGCATTCATGCGCTCGCGCGAGCGCTTCAGCTCTTCGCCCGCCGCGCGGTGCGCCGTGACGTCGCGCGCGCTCGCGTACGCGAGCCGGGCGCGCTTCGACCAGCGTGCGGACAGCGACAGGTAGATGGTCGCGCCGTCCTTGCGGCGCCAGCGCAGCTCGCGCTCGCGGCACGGGCGGCCGGCGAGCAGGTCGCCCGTAAACGCGTCCAGCGCCGCCCGCTCGTCCGGATGCAGCAGTTCGCGTACGGGGCGTCCGGCCAGTTCGGCCGGCGCGTAGCCGAGGATGTCGCCCGCGGCCGCATTGGCGCGGACGATGTGTCCGGCGGCGTCGAGTACGACCATCAGTTCGAAGGCAAGATCGATATGCGCGATGTAGTCGGCGGCGGAGGCGGGCAGGGCCGGCGCGTTCATGATGGGGTTCCTGTCAGACCGGGGAGGATACGGAAGTTGCCGGCAACGGCGCGCGGACGGCGGATTGTATCATTCCGTGTAGCAACTTCTCCCCGGAGTGACGCGTAAACACAACATCATGGGAATGGCCCGCCGCGGCATGACGGGCCGGTGGAGGGAACAACCTGCGTTACAGTGTTTCGTCGGAATCGAGATCGTCCTGATCCAGCTGGTTTCGGCCCGAGCGACTACCCTGGCCGCCGCTTTGCATACTGCCGCGGTTGCTGTCGCTCTGCTGGTTCTGGTTCAGGTCGCTGCTCTGCCGGTTGCGGCTCTGGTTGCGCTGTTTGGAATTATCGCCTGGACCGCTCCCCAGATCGGACTGGGACTGGTTGCCCTGGTCGAGGTTGCCGCTCTGCTGGCTACCCCAGTCGCCCCGTTGGGCGTTGTCGCCCGGTCCGCTGGCAAGGTCGGAGTTCTGCTGATTGCCCTTGTCTTTACCTTTGTAATCCTGCTTGTTTGCCATGATCGTCTCCTGGGTCGGTACGTGAGATCCCATGGTATGCCCCCTGTCGGGGCCGACAATCGGCGCAGGCGTCAGGCGTTTGTAGGACCCGTCGGACATGTCTCGACGGTATATTTGATGCGCCGCGGATGGGGAACGATTGCATGTCAAACATTGACAAAATGTTCAATCCGTGGCGGAATCCATGGTCGGCCCGCGGAGTGGTCAGCATTTACGAAAAAAACAATGAGCAGAAGCAGTGCAGGTAAGGTAAGAGGGACGGGGCGGACTACGCTGGAAGAGGTGGCGGCACACGCGGGGGTATCGACGATGACGGCGTCGCGCGCCCTCAGCCAGCCCCAACTGGTGTCCGAAGCGACGCGGACCAAGGTGGAGCAGGCGGTGGCGGAACTGGGCTATGTGCCCAACCGCGCCGCACGGGCCCTTGCGTCGTCGCAATCGCGGGTGATCGTGGCGCTCGTGCCGTCGCTGTCGAACGTCGTGTTCACGGCCGTCCTGGACGGCATCCACGACGCCATCGAACACGGGCAATACCAGCTCCTGATCGGCAACACGCGCTATTCGGATGCCGAGGAAGAGAAACTGCTGCGCACGTATCTGCAATCGAACCCGGACGGCATCCTGCTGTCCGGCCTCACGCACAGCCCGCAGGTGGAACGCATGCTGGCCGGATCGCGCATGCCGGTCGTGTCGATGATGGATCTTGCGGAGGGGCCGGGCGAACTGTCGGTGGGCTTCTCGCAGCACGACGCGGGTAACGCCATCACGCGTCACCTGCTCGACCGCGGTTACAAGCGTATCGCTTTCGTGGGCGCGCAGCTCGATGAGCGGACCCTGCGCCGCGCGGACGGTTATCGCCAGGCCATGCAGGCGGCCGGCCTGGCCGATCCGAAGCTGGAGATCATGGTGCCGGACCCGTCCACCATTGCCCTCGGCGCCGAGCTGATGCGCCGTGCGCTGGACACGGTGCCGGATTGCGACGCCGTGTTCTTCTGCAACGACGACCTGGCGCACGGCGCCATCTATTATTGCCAGCGCCACAATATCCGCGTGCCGCAGGACGTGGCCATTGCGGGCTTCAACGACCTGCCGGCATCCGCGTGGATGGTACCGTCGCTGACGACCATCGATACGCCGCGTTACCGCATCGGCTACGAGGCTGCGTCGCTGCTGCTGGACGTGATCGGGGGGAAAGAGCCGCGCGATCGGCGCATCGACCTTGGATTCACGTTGCGGGAGCGGGAAAGCACCTGATCCGGCCACGGGCCGCGAAAAAAATCATCCGGTTGAGCTTTACATTTTTCGTGGAAACGTTACTATGTAGGTATTGCTTGTTAGCGCTATCAGCCGGTGGCGCGGACGAGCGGTGCGGGTGCGCGGGGGGCTGCGCACTCTTCAAATATCTCCTCTTGAGGACTGGACGCTCGACGCTTCCGGTCCTATTTTTTTGGCTGTGTTCGCGTTAATTCGGTAACTCAGCCACTTAATCGAGCTGAACCGCGGCGCGCAAAAGATGGGCGGGCGTCGTCAGCCTGCGCGCATCCAGCAACCGCTGCCATCCCGAATAATTGATCAGGTAGCGAACAACTCGTCAAACGTCGGGCTGCGCATCGCCACTCCTCATGAGTTAACTTGACGATGCGCGGAACCGCTGCCACGAATTCCAGTTCGCATAATTAGCGCGAACACAGCCATTATTTTGGGCTTGTCGCTGATCCATTTGTCGACAATTGTAAAGACGCTGGATACAGATCGTTACATTTAGACGTGTTTTGTTACGCGTCCGCGCTGGCTTCCCGCATGCCCAGTGGTTAATCTCTTTGAGTCGTATCAAAAGATTTCCACAAATGCATTCGAACCTGTCCTTCCTCGCCATGCCCGCCGCACCGACGCCGAAAGTGCTGAAAGCCTTTCGCAAGGACGCGGGGTGGAACGAGACCGGCGACGCGGCCCTGAACGGTGCGTTCGCACCCGGGAGCCGTGTGCAGTGGGCCGCCGTCCTGTCCGGCAAGAAGACGATCGGCATCGTGCGCCTGGAACTGGCGCCGCCGCAGTTCTGCTACCTGTCCGAGCTGGTGATCCTGGCCGAGCACCGCGGCCGCGGGGTAGGTGAGTGGTTCATGGAGCAGATCGAACAATTCTGCCTCGCGCAGGGCATCTCCCGCATCGTCCTGCAGGCGACGGGCGATTCCAGCGGCTTCTACGACAAGCTGCGCTACCAGGCAGACCCGCTGGCGGCCGGCTTCCTCAAGAAAGACATCAATCCGCTGCTGCGCAAGCCGGCGTTCCCGTTCGCGCGCAGCGCTCCGGGCGTGCGCCCGGGCTGAGCCCGCGTCTCAAGGCACCGTCACCTCGACGCGATACGTGCGGCCGGCTTCGATGCCGGCGATACGCGCTTCCGCGAGCGTCGTCCCGTCGCAGACGACGGTCGTCCGCTCGACCGCGCCGCGCGTCACGCTGACGTCGAACGTGGCCCCGCGGAACATGCGGCGCACGCGCATGGACGGCCAGTGCGACGGCAGTTGCGGGTTCACGACGAGCCCCGCCGCGTCGCCCTTCAGGCCGCACAAGCCCTCCACGATGGAACGGTAGACCCAAGACACGGTGCCCGTATTGAACAGCTGGCTCGAACGCCCGGCCGTGCGCGGGTATTCCTTCCACGCGCCGCGGTAGTAATTCGGGATGAAGACGGGAAGCTGGCCGCGCCGCAGGTAGTCGTCCTCGCCCGGCCCCGGGATCATCTTGCGCAGCGCGTCCCAGGCGCGGTCCGGTTGCGCGATCGTGTACAGGCTGTAGATGTAGAACACGGACGCATGGTTGTACACGGCGCCGTTCTCCGCCGATCCCGGGTGCTTCTGCGTGACGCGGCCCACGTCCTCGCGCATCGCGCTGTAGGGCGGGGCGAACATCTGCACGCCGTACGGGGTGTCCAGCTGGCCGTCGATCTCGGCCAGCATCGCCGCGCGCTGCTGGTCGTCCGGCGCGCCGCTGAGGAAGGCCCAGCTCTGCGGGTTCAGGTAGATGCGGCCTTCCTTGTCGGCGCTGACGCCGAAGATCACGTCGTCGTCCGTGATGCCGCGCGCGTACCATGCGCCGTCCCACAGGTGCAGGTTGGCGGCCGTGTTCATGTCGAGCGCGCCGGCGCGGAAGTGGTCCGTGCGCCAGTCGTCGCCACGCGCCGCGCACACGTTTGTCCACAGGTTCAGGGCGTATGCCGCGGCCACCGTCAGCCAGCCGGACACGCCGCGGCCCTTGTACCCGACCATGTTCATCGGATCGCACCAGTCGCCCTGTTCGATGTAGGAGAGGCCGCGGTGGTCGCGCTTGTGCAGCAGCCAGTCCATCGCCATCGAGATGCGTTCGTACGCGGTGAGCGCCATGCCGTCGTGGCCGGTGACGGCTTCGTCGAGGATCGGGTAGTCGCCCGTCTCGTCGAGGTAGGCCTGCAGGCACACCGGCAGCCACACGCAGTGGTCGGTGTGCGGCACCTGGTTGATGTACTTGAGCTCCGCGCCTTCGAACAGCAGGATCCCATCCGGCATCGCCCCGTTCGCACCCTGCTGGGACAGCGCGTGCAGGAACGCGGCGCGCGCGACGGCCGGCTTGATGAACGCCATCCCCATGTTGTCCTGCAGGTAGTTACGGGTCTGCGGGTCCGTGCTGAGGCGATTCACGTCGCCGTGGTAGAACACCTGGCGCGCGAGCCAGCGGTTGACGAAGTTGTCGAATTCCCCGTCCGGCGTCTCGACCTGGACGCAGCCCGCGCCCTGGTCCGCGTAGGCGGCGTAGTCCCGGGCTGCTGCCGCGAACTGCGCGGCGCCCAGGTAGCGCTCTTTCATCGACGCGATCTCGGCGTCGTCGCGCGCGGGGCCGAACAGGAAGCGCCGCGTGACGGCGGCGCCGGCATCCTGCGCGAGGCGATACTGCACGACCGCGACCGGCGTTTCGTAACGGGCGTCGCCGCCGGCCAGGCGTTCACGGCGCAGCGCGTCCGGCGCATGCAGGCCGCCTTCGCCTTCGAACTGGCCCTGGTGCGCTTCCCACGCGTCCGGCATGGTCTCGCACAGGAAGACCGTCTTGTCCTTGAAATCCTTGTTCTTGAAATAGTCCTGCAGTTTCTGGTACGGCGTGACACTGGACGCGACGATGCCGCCCAGGTCCGCGCGGTACTCGGCCGACTGGTTCATCCACGACATGTAGCCGATCGTGAAGTACGGGTAGACGCTGACCTTGCGCGGACGGCCGCTGACGTTGGTCACCGTGAGCGTCCACAGTTCGGCAACGTCGTCGACCGGCAGTCCGAGGCGCAGGTCGATGCGGATGCCCAGTTTCTCGACGGTCCACGCGATGTCGTCGCGGCCGACGGAAAAGGCGAAACGGTCCGGCGCCGCCCGCACGGGTTCGTGCGGCGCCGAGAAGATCTCGCCCGTCTCCTCGTCCTTCACATAGAAAAACCGGCCAGGATGGTGCGCGTAATACGCCTGCTCCGGCTGCATGAAGGTTTTCGCCTCGAGGTTCGGCGCGTACGAGTACTTGGCCGGTTCCGGCTGCATGAACTGGGCGGTGGTGTAGCCGCGGCACGTCACCTGGATCATCATCCGGCGGTTCCACAGGAAGCCGCCGGCGTTCGGCATGGCGGTCGGGCTCGCGAGGTCGTAGCGCGCGCCGTTCTCGGTCGGTTGCAACATGGTCTTTCCTTGTCGTTGTTATTCGTATTCGGTATCGGGTTTGCGCGCGGCCAGGTCGGACTGGATTTGCGCCAACTGCCTGGCATCGAGGTTATAGAAGCACATCACGGCGACGGCGGCGACGGCGAACGCCGCCGGGATGAAGGACATGAGCCAGACGATTCCTTCGCGCGACCCGCTGGCCTGCACGGCGTTGGGCACGTAGCCGAGCGCCGTGAACACGGACCCGATCACGGCGACGGCGACCGCCGTGCCCAGTTTTTGCGAGAAGGTGGCGGCGGCGAAGGTCATCGCGGTGGCGCGCCGGCCCGTGCGCCATTCGTTGTAGTCGGCCGTGTCGGCATACATCGAGAACGCGAGCGGCGACTTCGGCGCCAGCACGAGCCCGAGCCCGCCCTGCAGCACGAACATCAGCCACACCTCGTCCGGCGGGACGACGTAGAACGCGGCGGACAGCACGGCGGTCGCGCTCATCAGCACGATCATGAGGGTCCGCTTGTCGACGAAGCGCGTGAGCAGCGGCGTGAGCGCGGCGCCGATGGCGGCCGTCACCATGTACGTCGGCACGAACGTGCGCATCAGGTCCGGGCGGCCGATGACGTATTTAAAGTAATAGGCGGCGCTGGCGGTGCGCAGCGTGATCGTCACCATGATGATCAGGGCAAGGAAGAACAGCACCATCCACGGCCGGTTGCCCGCCAGGTCGCGCACGTCGCGCCACACGGCGTTCTTCTGGCCCGGCGGCGGCGCGATGCGCTCGCGCGTATTGAAGAAAGTGAACACGAACAGCAGCGAGGCGGCGACGCCCCACAGCAGCATCGTCAGCTGCCAGCCGCGCTGGTCGTTGCCGGCGCCGAGCCAGCGCACGAGATCCGGTGTCGCGGCCGTCACGAGCGTGCTGCCGGCAAAGGCGAAGATGAAGCGCAGGCCGTTGATGGTCGAGCGCTGTTGCGGATCGGCGGACATCACGCCTGACAGCGCGTTGTACGGAATGTTCACGCACGTGTAGCACACCATCATCAGAAGGTAGGTGCCGTAGGCCCACGCGAGCTTCGCGTCGCCCGCCAGGCCGGGCGTGGTGTAGGTGAGCACGGCGGCGCCGGCCAGCGGCACGCACATCCACACGAGCCACGGGCGGAACTTGCCGAAACGCGTGGTCGTGCGGTCGGCGGCGGCGCCGATCATCGGGTCGGTGAACGCGTTGATGATCTTAATCGTCGACATCATCGTCGCGGCCGCGGCGGCCGAGATGCCGAAGGTGTCCGTGTAGAAGATCAGCAGGAAGGTGGCGACGTTGGTCCAATAAAAATTGAAGCCCATGTCGGCGATGCCGTAGGCCAGCTTCTCGCGCCACGGCAAGGGGGCCGCGGGCGCGGGGGTGACGACTGTTGCGGCTTGGGGCAGGGCGGCCATCTGTGTCTCCGATATTTTATTGATAGCGCTAACACCGGCGAGTATGCCGCCGCCCCGGAATCATGTCAACCGCCCGTTGCCGCGTCCGTCCATACGATCAGTCGCCGGGATACTTGACGCCGGTCTGGGCGCGGATCTCGTCCAGCACGCCCATCAGGTGCAGGGTCTGCTCGTGCGTCATGGCCGGGCTTTCGATCAGTCCCGCGCTCCAGCAGCGCTGCGCCTCCATTGCCTCGTGCACGTAGCCGTTTCCCAGATAAGGCGTCGGGATGACGCGTGCCGGTTCGTCGGCGAGCATCAGGGTGACAGTGGGCGGGCGGTGGAACGGCGCGTCAAGGCGCAGCTGGCCGCGGCGGCCGGACAAGGTCAGGAGACCCGGCGTGCGCGCCTTCAGCGAGCACGCGCACGTGGACAGCGCGCCCCCCGCGTGGCGCAGCGTGAACACCGTTTGCAGGTCGACGCCGGTCGGCCCCAGCTCCGCCTGGGCGCGCACGGTTTCCACCGCGCCGAGCAGGTAAGACGTGATCGACAGCGGATAGATGCCGACGTCGAGCAGCGCGCCGCCGCCGAGGGCCGGGTTGAACAGGCGCGCGTCCGGACCACCCGTCGCGGCGAAGCCGAAGTCGGCGCTGGCCTGGGACACCTCGCCCAGCACGCCGGAAGCAAGGATGCGTTTCACCTCGTCCAGCGCGGGCATGAAGCGCGTCCACATGGCCTCCATCAGGAACACCTTGCGGTTGCGGGCGAGGGCGACGACCTGCTCGGCCTGGGCGCGGTTCAGCGCGAACGGTTTTTCGCACAGGACGCCCTTGCCGCCGGCGAGCATCGATAACGCGTTTTCGGCATGCATGGCGTGGGGCGTGCCGATGTAGACGAGGTCGACGTCCTCGCACGCGGCGAGGCTGTCGTAGCCGGCGCAGCGCAGCGGGATGCGGAACTCGTCGGCGAATTCGGACGCCGTCGCGCGTTCGCGCGAGGCGACGGCGGCGATCTCGGCGCCGGGTGTGTCGCGCAGGGCCGTCGCGAAATCGCGGGCGATCCTGCCGGTGCCGAGGATCCCCCAGCGTACGGTGTCGGTCATGTGTGCTCCTTCGAAAAAGGGGTGGTCAAAGCGGGGCCGGGAATTCTGGAGGATGGCCGAAATGAGGGCTACCTGTCTATATTGACAGGTCTTCGATAACATTTTGCTATCGATGTTTGCGCTATACTGGATCGTGGTCCCTCATCGACTCGAAAGGAAAGCCATGGCAGCACAGTCCCAGCGCACGGATGCGAGCGCATGGTGCCGGCCCCTGTTCGAAGGGACGCAATTGTCGATGCTGGTGTGCGATCCGGTGTCGCAGGAGATCCTCGACGTCAACGATGCGACGCTGGCCCTGCTCGGCTATACGCGGGCGGCGCTGCTGGGCATGGGCCTGCCCGAGTTGTATGCCCGCGACGCGGACGACGGCAGCGGCCTCCATCCGGACACATGCCACCTGCATTCGCACGTGCGCCACATCGTTGGCGCGCAAGGCGGGATCCACCACGCCATCCTGCAGCGCTGCGCCATCGAGTACGGCGGACGCGACGCCGTGCTCGTCGTCCTGCAGGACGTGACGCGTCACGTCGAGGCCGAGATCCAGCTGCGCGACACCCAGAACGAATTGCTGCGCGCGCAGGCGCTCGCGCTGATCGGCAACTGGATCTGGGATGCGGCCAGCGATTCGCATGTGACGTCCTCGCCGGAGGGGTACCGGATCATGGGCTTCCGGCCCGACGAGACGCCCGTGTCGACGGCGGAGATCTATGCCCGCATCCACCTGGACGACCGCCCCATGGCCGAGCGGGCGCGCGAACGTGCCCTTACCGATCCCGATTACAAGTACGACATCGAGTTCCGCCTGATCCGGCCGGACGGCGAAGTGCGCTGGCTCCATTCCGTGGCCGAGGTCCGGCGCGATGCGCAGGGCCGCGCCGTCAAGATGCTTGGCCTCGTGCAGGACGTCACGGAGCGCCGCCGCGCCGAGCAGAACGTGCGGCGCCTCGCGTATTACGACACGGTGACGGGCCTGCCGAACATGAACCTGTTCGAAACCGAAGTCGACGACCGGCTGATGCAGGTGCGCCGCGGCGCGGGCCGGGGGCGCGGGCCGGCGCGGCTGGCGTGCCTGATCGTCGATCTCGTGCGTTTTCGCGACGTGAACTACGCGCTCACGCACCTGTATGGCGACGTGCTGCTCGCGCTCGTCGCGGACCGTCTCGCGGCCGTCGTCGGCCAGGCCGGCGTCGTGGCGCGCTGCGACGCGCGCTTTCCGATCGTGCTCGACGGCGCCGACGAGGAAGAGGCAAGGCGCTGGGCCCAGCAGATCCACCGCGCGCTCGAGGCGCCGTTCGCCGTGGCCGGCATTTCGTACGAGATCGGCGCACGCGTCGGCATCGCGCTCGCGCCGCTGCAGGGGCTCGATTACCACACGCTGTTGCGCAAGGCGGACATCGCGCTGTACCAGGCCGCGCACCTGGGGCGCAACGTCGCCGTCTATGCGGCGGAGGACGATCCGCACACGCCCGACCGCCTGTCGCTGATCGGCGACTTCCGCGCGGCCATCGAAGCGGGCCAGATCCAGCTCTTTTGCCAGCCGAAGGTGACGATGGACAGCCGCGAGATCGTCGGCGCGGAAGCCCTGGTGCGCTGGGTCCATCCGGACAAGGGCTGCATCGGGCCGGAGACCTTCATGCCGCTGATCGAATCCACGGACCTGATCCACGTGCTCACGCAGCACATGCTGGCCAGCGCCGTCGCCCAGAGCGAGGCGTGGCGCGCGCAGGGCGTGCACATGCCCATCGCCGTGAACCTGTCCGCGCGCGACATCGCCGCGCTGTCGCTGTCCGAACACCTGCGCGAACTGCTGGAGCGCCACGGCGCATGCGCGGGCCTGATCGGTCTGGAGATGACGGAAAGCAGCCTGATGCAGAACCCGGCCGAGAGCATCGCCGAGCTCGAACGCCTGTCCGCGATGGGCTTCCGGCTGTACATCGACGACTTCGGCACGGGCTACTCGTCGCTGAGCTACCTGAGCCGCCTGCCGGTGGACGTCATCAAGATCGACCACGGCTTCACCATGCAGATGATCGAGGACGGGCGCGCCGCCTCCATCGTGAAATCCACCGTGCACCTGGCGCACGATCTCGGGATGGGCGTCGTCGCGGAAGGCGTCAGCAATGCACGCATCTGGGACGCGCTGCAAGCGCTCGGCTGCGACGAGGCCCAGGGGTATTTCGTGGCCGCGCCGATGCCGGCCGCGATGCTGCTCGACTGGGCCCGCGCGTCGCCGTACCGCCTGCAGGACGAACCCGTGTGCGCGTAAATCCGGTTCAGCCCGCGCTGGCCGTGGCGTCCGGCTCCGGATCGGCCGCGCGTGCGGGGCCGGCCACCAAGGGCAAACGCAAGGTGAACGTGCTGCCCTGACCCTGGCCGCCGCTCGCGGCGGTCACGCTGCCGCCATGGAGCGCCGCGAGTTCGCGCACGAGGGACAGGCCGAGACCGAGGCCGCCCTGGGCACGGTCGATGCCGACAGGGCCCTGCACGAGCGCCTCGAAGATCAGCGGCAGGGTGGCGGGCGCGATGCCGATGCCGTTGTCGCTTACCTCGAACACGGCGTCGCGACCCTCGGCACGCCCCTGCACGGCGATCGTGCCGCCGGCCGGCGTGTACTTGATCGCGTTGTGCAGCAGATTGTCGAACACCTGCTCGAGCCGGGTGGCGTCGCCGTCGACCCATAGCGGCGGCACAGCCACCGCCCATGCATGCACGCCTGCGTCGACCACCTGCCGCGTCGCGCAGCAGTGCAGCAGCAGCGCGCCCGCGTCGAGCGGGGTCTTCCTGAGTTCCACCTTGCCGGACAGGATGCGGCGCACGTCGAGCAGGTCGTCCACGATGCGGGTCAGGTGACGCGTCTGGCGCCGGCCGATCTCGCGCGCATGGGCCGTCATCCGGGCGTTCGCCGCAGGCATGTCGAGCACTTTCAGCGCCCCATCGATGGCCGCCAGCGGGTTGCGCAGTTCGTGGCCCAGCATGGCGAGGAAGTTGTCCTTGGCGGCGCTCTGCGTTTCGGCCAGGCGGCGCGCTTCGCGTTCGCTCTGGAGCAGGGCCTCCCGTTCGGATTCGAGCGCCGCGCGCGCGGCACGCTCGCGCGCGAGGTTTTCGCTCGCGTGGTACAGCGCGTCCTGCAGCACGTCGACTTCGTGCACCCGCGTCGGCGCGGGCCGCGCCAGCGGTCCGAGCGGCAGGGCCTCGGCGGTGCGGCGGGCGCGGTCGAGCGCGACGGACAGGCGCTGCGCGATGAACGACGCGATGCCGAACGCGAGGCCGATGACTCCGAGCAGCGCGAGTCCGGCATACAGCGTGGCGGCACGTGCTGCCGCCTCGAGCTCGGCGACGGGTACCCCGATCGCGATGGTCCAGCCGGTAGCGTCGCTGCGCGTGAAGATGTCGTAGACCTCGATGCCTTCGCGCGTCACGTGGCGCACGATGCCGCTTTTCGCGGCGCGAGCGGCCGCGAACAGTTCGGGCCGCACCTTGCCGCCGACGAGCGAGTGATTACGGTTGCGCGCGATCGAGATGCCATCGCCGTCGAAGATGCCCATGACCCAGTCCGGCCCGAGCCCCTTGTCCGCGAACACCGTGGCAAAATGGCCGGCGTCGAAGACCTGGCTCAGGACCCAGCGTCCGCCGGCGGTGCGCGGGACCGGGACGTCGACGGAGACCGTCGGCTTGCGCGACAGCGCGCCGACGAAGTAGCCCGACACGTGCGGCTGCTGGCTGTCCCACGCTTGCGCGACCCAGGGCCCCGCGTGACCCGGCAGGCGGGTGCCGTACGGGACGAGGGTGTTCAGGAGCGGCGAGCCGTCGTAGTCGATCAGGAGCGTCCACGTCCGTGGCGTGGCCGCATTCATCGCGGTCGCCGCGCGGTGGATTTCGGCGAAGTCGCCCCGGCGCATGGCATCGGAGTGGCCTAATGCGCGCAGCGCCGCCCGGGCCGCCGCGACCTCGCGGTCGACGAGGAGCGCGGTGGCGCGCGCGTTCGATTCGACGCTGCGGATGCGCGATTCGCGTTCCCAGTCGAGAAGCATGGACAAGCCCGCGCCGGCGATGACGGTAACCGGCACCAGGATGGCGACGGCCATGAGGATCAGATAGTGACGGGCTTTCATTGGAGTGCCATTGTACTTGCATTAAGGCAGACGCCGGAAGCCCATGCGTTGGGGTAGCATGTGCGGATCGTTGCCGATCGGGCAAACGAGGGCAGGGCGCCGCCGGTGGCGCCGGAGTGAATGGAAAGGAACGGCTATGGCGAAGGTACTGGTGTTGTATTACTCGACGTATGGGCACATCGAACAGATGGCAAACGCGCTGGCGGAAGGCGCGCGCGCGGCAGGAGCGACCGTGGACGTCAAACGCGTGCCCGAGACGGTCCCGGAAGACATCGCCCGCAACGGTCATTTCAAGCTGGACCAGCCGGCCCCGATCGCAACCGTGAACGAACTGCCCGACTACGACGCCATCGTGATCGGGGCGCCCACGCGCTACGGCCGCATGCCCTCGCAGATGGCCGCGTTCCTGGACCAGACGGGCGGCCTGTGGGCCAAGGGGGCGTTGAACGGCAAGGTCGGCGCCGCGTTCACGTCGACCGCCACCCAGCACGGCGGCCAGGAGACGACGCTGTTCTCGATCATCACGAACCTGCTGCACTTCGGGATGGTCGTCGTTGGCCTGCCGTACAGCTTCGCGGGACAGATGACGCTGGACGAGATCACCGGCTGCAGCCCGTACGGCGCCAGCACGATCGCGGGCGGCCAGGGCCAGCGCCAGCCCAGCGCCAACGAATTCGACGGCGCGCGCCACCAGGGCGGGTTGGTCGCGAAGACGGCGATCAAGCTGTTCGGCTGACGCGCCCCGCCGTCGCTTCCGTCCCCGCACTGACCTTCGTTCGTTCCTCCGCTTGCTCCGCCGGAGCAGGCCTTGTGCTCTCCCCACGGGCGGCAGCTGTTTCGCCGCCGTCACGTTTCCCTCCCATCTGCGGGATTTTCTCGCCCCTTTGATGATTGTCGCAATTGCCGCGTCCATACGTGCTGCCTGAGCATTATGGCTGATTGGCAACGGCAAGCGATATCACGATTTCTCGCCGGCGCACGAACGTGTTGCACGCGTCGTCCGCCCGCCAATTCATCGTCATCACGGTTATCCGACGAGCGGCCCCGCACGGTATCCGCTCGACCGGCGGCCGTATCGGTACGTAACGACATAACGGAGAAGAGGACAACTCATGTGGAGACAAACGACGGAATTCAAGCCTGGGGCCGTTGCCCTGGCCTGCGCGGCGCTGCTCGCGGCCTGCGGCGGCGGTGGCGGCAGCGGCAGCGGGGGCGCTGACGGTGGCATGCTGCAGGCCGTGGAATTCAGTTACCCGGGTGGCGGCGCCGTGGCCGTGCCCGGGAGCACGCCGACCAGGCTGGTGGCGACAGCGACTGGAGGCGGCCCCGTCACCTTCTCGTCGAACACGCCCGACACGTGCACCGTCAGCGGCGATCAGCTGACGCTGCTGAAAGTGGGCGACTGCTCGGTGACGGCTTCCCAGGCCGGCGGCAACGGCTACGCGCCCGCCTCGCAAAAACAGCTCTTCGTGGTCGTGAAGAACACGCCGAAGCTCACCAAGTCACCGAACCCGGGCTGGCAGCCGCTCGATACGAAACCGGTGCCCTTGTCCGCCACGTTCGACGCCGGCCTCCCGGTGACGTACGCGACCACGACACCGGAGGTGTGCACGGTCAGCGGCGCGACGATGACCAAGGTCGCCAACGGCATGTGCATCGTCACCGCCTCGCAGGAGGGCAACGATGCCTACGCACCGACAAAGGTGTCCGTGCGCATCCCGATCGGCACCGAAAAGCCCACCGCGATGAATTTCCTGACCGGCTACAGGGACAACGACAGCACGAAGGAAGGGCTTATCGGCCACGTGGGCAACCAATGGTGGTGCAACGACTGCGACCGTTCCGTGTCCGGCGACGGCAGCAGCCACACCTTTACCGCGTCGTTCGACGCGCCGCCGGATGCGACGAAGACCAGCCACGCGTCGTTCCAGCTGTTCGGGCCGGGCCTCGTCAGCGACGATCTCTATAACCTCGGCAACGACGTGTACCGGGCCGGCGTCAAGGCGCCCGCGAAGACCGGCAAAGGCGTGTCTATCGATATCCAGATGGCGCTGCATGTCAACCTCGCGCAAAACCCCGAATGGTTCGGCGCCGCGGATAACAGGTTCACCGTCGAACTGTTCACCAACCACTTCAACCCGAACAAGCTGGACGCGAACGGCCACGCCTGCTACGTGTCCGTGAAGGCCACGGTGAAGCCGACCGCTGCGGCCGCCACGGACTACAGCATCGGTCTCAAGGACCAGTTCTCGATCGGCGAGACATGCGGCCTGAGCGGGCTGGACGCCTGGAGCGAGCTGACGCTCTACCCGGTCATCGAGGTGAAGTTCGCCGCGGTACGGCCGAACGGGCAGACGGCGAATGCGGCGAAGAAATACCAGACCCAGTTCAAGCTGACCGGCCCGATCTACTTCCAGTGACGACGGATCGTTCTACACAGCCACAAAGGACATAGAATGACAAGAATTGAGACGAAGATCGTGCGCAAGCAGATCAGGATGACCGCGCTGGCTTTTGCCGCGGCCCAGTTCGCGATGATGTGCGGCGCCGCCGCGCAGACGCAGCCGGACGATCAACCCGCCGCCGATCCCTCGGTGACGACGGTCGTCGTGAGCGGCCAGCGCAAGGCGCTGATCACCGCCCAGAAAATCAAGCAGGAAGCCGAACAGGTCGTCGACTCCGTCGTCGCGGACGAAGCCGGCAAGCTCCCGGACAAGTCGATCACCGAGGTGCTGCAACGGGTGGTGGGCGTCACGATGGACCGCAACCGCTCGCGCTCGAACAAAGGCCCGCTGGGCGGCGACGACCTGACGTTCAGCGCCGAAGGGTCGGGCGTGCAGGTGCGCGGCCTGTCGTGGGGTTCGTCAACGCTGAACGGTCGCGAGAGCTTCTCGGCCGGTTGGCCGGGCCGCGAGCTGAGCTGGGCCGACGTGCCGCCGGAACTGATGGCGGCCGTGGACGTGTACAAGAACCCGTCGTCCGAACTGGTGGAGGGCGGCATCAGCAGCCAGATCAACCTGCGTACGCGCCTGCCGTTCGACCAGAAGGGCCAGATGGGCGCGCTGTCCCTGTCGAACAACTACGCGGCGTTCGGCAAGAAGAATTCGCCGGCCGGCTCGGGGCTGTATTCGAATCGTTGGAAGACGGGCTACGGTGAATTCGGCGCCCTTGTCGATCTCTCGTACAACAAGTTCAACTCCCGCAACGATTCGATCGGCCTGTCGGCCTACTATCCACGCACGAACGACGTCGTTCCCGGCAAGACGGTATGGGCACCTCGCAGCACCTCGTGGGGTACGGGGACCAGCACATCGGAACGCAAGGGCTTCTACGGCGCGCTGCAATGGAAGAAGGACAATGTCGAGACGGCGCTGACCTACTTCGATTCCGATTTCACGTCGGAGGACGAATCGCACAGCATCTTCACGGCGGGGCGCTTCGCATACGACACCAAGTATAACGACGCCAAGTTCGACGATCGAGGCGTCTTCCAGTCAGGGACGCTGACCTATCCGGCCGATTTCGGCCTGAACCAGTTCGCGGCGGGCGGCCTGAACATGGGCACGACCGCGAACGCCAGCCACGTGAACGCACGGACCCGCGAACTGGCGTGGAACGTCAAGTGGCGGGCCAACGAGCGCTGGGCGTTCCAGAACGACCTCCAGTGGGTCCACGCCACGAACAACTCCCGCGGCGCCCTGATCAACCTTGACACGTTCGTGCCCAGCATGACGATGGACGTCACCGGCTCGATGCCGAAGATCACGTTCGATCCGGCGGCCACGAAGTTCCTGTCCGATCCCGGCAACTATTACTGGAACGAGATCCAGCCGGCCCTCGAACGGGCCAAGGCCGACCTGTACGCATGGAAGGCGGATGCCAAGTTCACGTTCGACCATCCCGTGCTGCGCGACCTGCGCTTCGGCGTGCGCGTGACGGAACGCTCGTCGACCCACCAGAAATCCGCGGGCTCCGGATGGACGTCGCTCTCGGAATACTGGGCCGTGGCCACGACCAAGGTGCCGGGTCAGCTCCCGCCGCCGAGCGACGTGGGCAACTGGCAACGGCCCAACTTCTCCTACCTGAGCGACCCGAGATACCAGATCCCGGGTGGTGTCACGCCATTTACGTTCCCCAACTTTTTCGACGGCAAGCTGGGGTCGCCGCCGACGATCATCACGCCCAGCATGCCGCTCGTCCAGAGCTACTGGCAGACGCAGTACAAGCAGCTGCTGGACATGCGCATCAAGCAGTGCCAGGACGCGGCCGCGTACACGAACGACGCGAAGCGGGCCGCCGACTGCCCCACGTACAACAAGGATTGGAAACCCGAGGGCTTCACCGACGATCCGGAGAAACTCAGCAAGCACAGCGAGGGTACGCAGGCCATCTACGGCACGTTGCGCTTCGGCTTCGACGACTGGCGCTTCCCGGTCGAGGGCAATACCGGGGTGCGGGTCGTGCGGACGAAAACGACCGCACACGGCTACACGATCTTCCAGCCGAAGTACACGGAGCAGACGGATCCGAGCCTGCCGCGGTTCGGCGAGATCAACCAGAAGCTCGATGCCGTCACGAGCCACGTCGACGTGATTCCCAGCCTGAACGTCAAGGTGAACTGGTCCGACAAGCTGCAGTCGCGCCTGGCCCTGTCGCAGAACATCTACCGTCCCGGCTTCGACCAGCTGCAGGAATACATCACGCTGAACCAGCAGGTGATCATGGATCCGACGAACTCGAAGATCGAGATCGTCAAATACACGGGCGACAACAAGGGCAACGCGCACCTGAAGCCGCTCAAGTCGACAGGTCTCGACCTGACGCTGGAATGGTATCCGCGCGATGGCCAGTCGCTCACCGGCGCGTTCTTCGCAAAAAAGGTCAAGGACATCATCATGTCCGAAAGCTATGTCCGGATTCTCAAGGACCTGGCGGGCAACGACCAGGACTTCCTCGTGACCGGCCCGGCCAACGCGGCCAGGCTGTGGGAGGTGGGCGTCGAACTTGCCGGCATGACCTACCTGGACAAGTTGCCGATGCTGGACCAGGCACTGCCCGACTGGATGAAAGGATTCGGCGTCTCGTCGAACTTCACCTACCTGAAGGGCAAGCAGTCCCTGTACCACCCGTTCGACTTCAAGTATTGCCAGGGCGGGAACTCGGGCATCGCCGGCAACTTGTACGGCTGCGACACGAACGGCATGCCGTTCAAGGACCTGCCGGTGCCGTACCTGTCGCCCCGTGCGTTCAACTTCGCGCTGCTGTACGACCGCGGCCCGGTGTCGCTGCGCCTGGCCTACAGCTGGCGTGACCGCTTCCTGCAAGCCACGAGCGCCTACGGCGCAAACGGCTGGGACGCCACGAGTGCCGACCCGGCACGGGCTGCCGCGAACGGCGGCGTCGCGCCGAAGGACGTGGGTTGGGGCCTGCCGGTGTGGCAGGAAGCCACCGGCCAGTGGGATGCCGGCCTGAACTACAAGTTCAACGACAACCTGTATGCCAGCGCCAGCGTCAGCAACCTGAGCGACGCCGTCGTTAAGCAGACGCAACAGCAAACGATCGGCTACACGCTGCGTTCGCTGTACGCGCCGGGTCGCAGCTTCCGCCTCTCGCTGGGGTACGCGTTCTATTGATGTGAGTGTCGTGTAGAGGCGGCGGATTTTTATGCCGCTTTTACGCACGATCGCTTACCATCCACGCATGCAGAGCTCCGGATCGACGACATCATCCTTCCCGGCCCGCGTGCGCGGCGTGCTGGCCGTATTGCGCGCCGACGGCGGCGACGAGTATACCGTCGCGGCGGCCGCACGGCTTGCCGCGCTGGACGATGCGCCGTGGCACGCGATCCTCGTCGAGAACGCCGCCACGCGCAGGCAGGGCGAAGCGGCCCGCCTGCGCACGCTCGAGCTGCTGCGCCGGGCGCAGGCCCAGGGCGCCGTCACCGCCGTGCTGGACGGGCCCGACGCGGCATCCGTCGCCGCCGGCTATGCGCGCCGGCACGGCTGCGCGACGGCCGTGACGGCGCGCGAGCGCGCGACTCCGTGGTGGCGCGCACCTTTCCTGCGCCGGCTCGCACAGGCGGCGCCGGAGCTCGATCTCGTCGAGGTTGCAGCGCCCGCGGCCGCTCCGCCGCGCGCGGCGGCGGCGCATGGTGCCGGCGCCGCAGGCACGCCGGCGCCGCGCCGCTATCTTGCCGCGATCGGGGCCAGCCTCGGCACGGCGCTCGTCGCGTTGCCGCTCCTGCCGCTGCTGGACGTGGCCAACGTCGCCATGCTGTTCCTGCTGACGGTGGTGCTGGTCGCGATCCGGCTCGGACGCGGGCCGGCCATCGTGGCGACGCTCGTCGGCTTTTGCGCGCTCGTCGTCGCCGCGCCGCGCCGCCAGTACGACGTCAGCGAATTCAAGTACGCGGTCGCGCTCGGTGTGATGCTGGCCGTCGGCTGGATCACGGCGCGGCTGACGTCGGACCTGCGCGAGCAGGCGGAGAGCGCGATCGGCCGCGAGGCCCGCACCCGCGCGCTGTACGAGTTCGCGCGGGCGCTGTCCGTCGCGCTGCTGACGGAACAGGTATTCGAGATTACCTGCCGCTTCCTCGCGCGCACGTTCGACGCGCGCGCCGCGATCCTGCTGCCGGACGATGCGGGCCGGTTGCGCGGGCCGGTCGCGGACCCGGGCAGCGGGGCGCGTCCCCCGGTGCTGAGCGTGCTGGACATGGCGGCCGCGCAGTGGGCGTTCGACCATGCGACACCCGCCGGGGCGGAGACGCCCACGCTGCCCAGCAATTCCTGGCTGTACCTGCCGCTGCTCGCGCCGATGCGCTCGCGCGGCGTGCTCGCGGTGCGCGTGCCGGACGTGGCGGCGCTGCTCGTGCCGGAGCGGCGCGAACTGCTGGACGCCTTCGCGGCGCTGGCCGCCATCGCGCTGGAGCGCGTGCATTACGTCGATGTCGCCCAGGACGCCGTCGTGCGCATGGAGGGCGAGCGCCTGCGCAATTCGCTGCTGGCTGCGCTGTCGCACGACCTGCGCACGCCGCTCACCAGCCTCGTCGGCCTGTCCGAGTCGCTGACGTTGTCGCGCCCGCCGCTGGCCGCCGCGCAGATGGAACTGGCGAACGCGCTGCGCGACGAGGCCCGGCGCATGAGCACCCTCGTCGCCAACCTGCTCGACATGGCCCGCATCCAGAGCGGCGGTGTGAAACTCAACCTGCAATGGCAGATGGTCGAGGAGACGATCGGGAGCGCACTGCGCGCCTGCCGCTGGCAGCTGGGCGCGCGCACCGTCGACACGCGCATCCCGCGCGGCCTGCCGCTCGTACGCTTCGACGCGACCCTGCTCGAGCGCGTACTGTGCAACCTGCTCGAAAACGCGGGCAAGTACACGCCGCCGGACGCGCACGTGACGATCGCGGCGCGCGTGGACGACGGCATGCTGGTCGTCGGCGTGTGCGACGACGGCCCGGGCCTGCCGACGGGCCGCGAGGACGCGCTGTTCGAGAAATTCGAGCGCGGCCAGCAGGAGTCGTCCATTGCGGGCGTCGGCCTGGGCCTGGCCATCTGCCGTGCCATCGTCGAGGCCCACGGCGGGCGCATGCGCGCCTTCAACCTGCCGGACGCGGGCGCCTGCTTCGAACTGCGCCTGCCCCTGGGCGCGCCGCCGCCATTGCCCGACATGGACTCCGACCATCACGACCAACCCATCGACCAGCATGAGCATTGAACCCGCCGTACCCGTCGCCCTCATCGTCGAGGACGAGCCGCAGATCCGAAGGTTTGTACGCATGGCCCTGGAAGGCGAGGGCTGGCAGGTGCACCAGTCCGAGACCCTGAAACGCGGCCTGATCGATTCCGGCACCCGCACGCCCGACCTCATCATCCTCGACCTTGGCCTGCCCGACGGCGACGGCCTCCGTCTGATCCGCGACGTGCGGACGTGGAGTCCCGTGCCGATCATCGTGCTGTCGGCGCGCATCGACGAGGCGGACAAGATCACGGCACTGGACGCCGGCGCGGACGACTACCTGACGAAGCCCTTCGGCATCGGCGAACTGCTCGCGCGCGTGCGCGCCGCGCTGCGCCGCCAGCACAAGGCGGGCGGCGACGCCTCCGCGCGCATCGCGTTCGGAGGGGTCGAGGTCGACCTGAACAAGCGGACGGTCCAGCGCGACGGCGAGCCGGTGCACCTGACGCCGACCGAGTACAAGCTGCTCTCCGTGCTGATCGCGAACCTGGGCCGCGTCGTCACGGCGCCGCAGCTCCTGCGCGAGGTGTGGGGCCCGTCGAACGCGGACAACGGGCATTACGTGCGTATCTACATGGGCCATCTGCGCCAGAAGCTGGAAGACGATCCGGCCCAGCCCCGGCACCTGCTGACGGAGACCGCCGTGGGCTACAGGTTGCAACCCTGACACGAAAAATGTGTACAAGAAAACATGTGCATGTGAAATATGTTCAATATTATGGTTATAATGGCAAACTGCATCACCCGTTAATAACCAGATATGAAAGTTAAACCAGGAAACATGAAAAAAACGTTTGCAGCCTTGGCGGCCGCCGCCGCATTCCTGCCGTTCGCATCCGCCCAGGCGGCCACGCTGAGCTACGCCGACAATGTCGCCCTTGCCACGACCAACTGGGCCAACACGTTGTCGTTTTCCAAATTCGATACCAACCTGGGCACCCTGACGTCGATCCGCTTCGACCTGTCCGGCGTCGTCCAGGGCAGCGGCAATGCGGAAAGCCTGGATGCGACGGCATCCAAGGTGACCCTGTCGCTGGGCTCGCTGCTCGGCCTGACCCGTCCGGACAACAGCACGCTGGTGGTGACGAATCCGGTGTTCAGCCAGACCTTCAATTTCAGCGCTTTCGATGGCGGCATCAACTTCGGCGGCACGTCGGGCGGCACGACCGGCACCGTGTCGGCCACGGGCTCGAACTTCTTCGTCAGCAGCAGCGCGAGCGACTTCGCCCTGTTCTCGGCACTGGGCGGCGGCACGATCAACCTGGGCCTGAACGCCGTCGGCGCGTCGAGCGGCAACGGTTCGGGTAACCTGCTCACGCAGTTCAATACGTCGGCATCGGGCGTGGCCAAGGTCACCTATACGTACACCGCGAAGACGCCCTCGACGGACGTTCCGGAACCGGCCAGCCTGGCGCTGATCTGCGGCGGCCTGGGCCTGCTGGGCGCCGCGCGCCGCCGCAAGCACAAGGCCTGATGCCCGGGTCAGGGCGATGGACGCCGCAGCGAAGGATCGTCCTGCAGCGCGAGCGGCATCGCCCTGGCCCAGCGGTTGACGGACAGCGCGAACGTCAACGCCCGCACCTGGTGATACCAGCCGGCGGGCACGTACAGCATGTCGCCGGGTTCGACGATGCATTCGACGGGCGCCGCATGGCGCGCGAGCGGGTACGCATCGAAGTCGGGCCGCTCCGGATCGAACGGGGACCCGAACAGCACCGGATTCGCTTCGCGCACGTACAGGAATTCGTCGTGGTGGGGCGGAACGAGGAAAATCCGCTTCGTGCCCCAGATCTGCGCGAAGATATTATCGTCGTAGTCGCAATGCAGCGGCGTGACCGTGCCGGCGGGGCCGAGCCAGAAGCGGGGCGGGCCCATCTTGCCGAAATAGCCCGGCCAGTGGCACATCGCATTCAGTTCGTTGATTTCCAGGTTGCCGACGTACGGCGGCAAGCCGTCCGTCCACGACGCGGCGAGATCCAGGTACGCGCCCATCGCCATGTCCTGCATGGCGCGGTCCGGCGCGAAGGCCGTACCGATGTAGTCGCCCACGCGCGCACGCACGGGCACGTCGCCGAAGCGCTCGCGCAAGGCCTCCGGCGTGAAGTCGCACAGCGGCCAGCGGCCGACCAGGCCCGTGATCAGGAACGGCATGCCGCGTTCCGCCTGCGCGCGGAAGGCGGCGCGGTCGAGCGTCCTGAAACGGGGGATGGTCGTCAGCGGTGGGAGTTTGCGTGACGCGTCACGGATGGCGTCGCGCATGGCGGCGATCGACGTGACGCCGCGCACGCGGGCATTCTTGTCTAAGTCGGGAATCAACGGCTCGTTCTCTTCAGTTGGCGTACCATGGCAGTATACCGTTCGCGCGAAGGCCGGGGAGAAGACATGGAAACGAAGATGGACGATGGCGGGAAGCTGGTGCTGCGTGCCCTGTTGGCCGTGCTGATCCTGTTTCACGGCGTATCGAAGCTGATCGGGGGCGTCGGCTTCATCAGCGGCATGCTCGCGAAGGCGGGACTGCCGGCTGCGCTGGCCTATCTGGTGTACATCGGCGAAGTGATCGCGCCGCTTCTGATCCTGTTCGGCGTGTTCACGCGCGCCGCGGCGCTGGTCGTCGCCGTGAACATGATCGTGGCGCTGCTGCTGGTCCACACGAGCCAGTTCTTCACGCTGAACGACCAGGGCGGCTGGGCGCTCGAACTGCAGGGGATGTATCTCGGCGCCGCCGTCGCCGTGGCCCTGCTGGGTGCGGGGCGCTACAGCGTCGGCGGCGCGGCCGGCCGCCTCAATTGACGGCCACGCGCTCCTTCACGATGCCGCGGTAGACGAGGAACGTCGCGAACAGGCTGATCGCGGCGGCGCCGGCCATCCACCAGCCGGGTGCGGCCTTGTCGCCCGTGACTTCGATCAGCCACGTCGAGATCAGCGGGGTCATGCCGCCGAACAGCGCGGTCGCGAGGCTGTACGCCAGCGAGAAGCCGGTCGTGCGCACCTGCATCGGGATGATTTCCGTGAGCGCGACGATGGTGGCGCCGTTGTAGCTGCCGTACAGGAACGACAGCCACAGCTCGATCATGACCATGTTGCCGAAGCTGGGATGGGCGATCAGCCACGACAGGGCCGGGTATGCCGTCACGGCGGCCAGCGCTGAGAAGACGGCCATCACGGGCCACCGGCCGATGCGGTCGGACAGGGCACCCATCACGGGCAGCCAGATGAAGTTCGACACCCCCACGCACAGCGTCACCAGCAGGCTCTCCTCGGTGGAGAGTTTGAGGACGCTCTTGCCGAACGTGGGCGTGTACACGGTGATCAGGTAGAACGCGACGGTCGTCATCACGACCAGCATCGCGCCCGTGGTCACGATGGGCCAGTTCAGGGTCAGCGTGCGCATCATCTGCCTGAATGTCGGATGCGACTTCTGCGCCAGGTAGGCCTGCGTCTCCTGCAGCGAGCGGCGGATGTAGAACACCACGGGGATGATCGAGCAGCCGATGAAGAACGGGATGCGCCAGCCCCAGTCCGCGATTACGTCCTTCGGCATCGCGTGATTCAGGCCGTAGCCCAGCGCGGCGGAGAACACGACGGCCACCTGCTGGCTGGCCGACTGCCAGCTCACGTAATAGCCCTTGTTGCCCGGCGTCGCCATCTCGGACAGGTAGACGGACACGCCGCCCAGCTCCACGCCCGCGGAAAAGCCCTGCAGGAGGCGGCCGACCAGCACGAGCAGCGGCGCCATCAGGCCGATGGTCGCATAGCCGGGCACGAACGCGATCAATGCGGTGCCCGATGCCATGATGCCGAGCGTGAGCACGAGGCCCTTGCGGCGGCCGATCCGGTCGACGTAGCTGCCCAGGAAGATGGCGCCCAGCGGCCGCATGAAGAAGCCGGCGCCGAACGTGGCGAAGGTCATCATCAGTGCGGCGTATTCGCTGGTCGACGGGAAGAACGCGGCCGCGATCTGGTTCGCGTAGAAGCCGAACAGGAAGAAATCATACATCTCGATGAAATTCCCGCTCGTCACGCGGATGACGGCGCCGAGCTTCGACGGGCCGCGTGCGGATGTGACGGTGGCGGCGGGCGCCGCGACGGTGGTTTGGCTGGTCATGATGACATCTCCAGGTAAATCAGTGGTTGGCCGCGACCGGCTCGAGTCCGGTGGCCTCGATGGCGGGCGCGTTCGCGGGCGCCGCGAGGAAGCGGAGCAGGGCGCGGCCCGCGTCCGCGTGCGGTGCGCCGCGCACGATGGCGCCGGCGAACTGCGTCTTGAGCTGGACTTCGGCCGGCAGCAGGCCGACGATGTCGATGCCCTGCACGGGTTTCAGCTCGCTGCGTTGCTGGCAGCCGAAATCGGCTTCGCCGTGCGCGATGATCTCGCCCACCGGCGTGGCCGGGATCTGCGCGGCCTTGCCCTGCATCTGTTCCTGGATATTCAGTTTGGCCAGCAGTTCGCGCTTGATGTATTCGCCGCTCGCGCTGTCCGAATACGCCACCTTCGACGCGTGCAGGAAGGCCCGGCGCAGGCCGTCGACGGTGCCGATGTCGGGCTTCGGGACGCCATGGCGGACGGCGCACGCGATCGGCGAGTCGGCGAGGACCACCTTGCTGCCCGGTTCGAGCTTGCCTTCGGCCATCAGCTTGTCCAGCGCATCGCCCACCATGATGACGACGTCGATATGTTCGCCGCGGGCGAGGCGGGCGGGAATCGCGTTCTTCGTCGTGCCCATCGACGGGCCCCACTCCGACGCGAGCTTGTCGCCGCTCGTGCGTTCGAACGGGCCGGACAAGTCCTTGTACGCCTGGGCGAAACCGCCCGAGCTGACGACGTGGATGTCGGTGGCGTGGGCCGCGCCGGCGACAGCGAGGGCGAGGGCGAGGGCGGCCAGGGTGGTCTTGAGGTGCATGAGGTCTCCTTGGTGTTCGATCAGAATTTCTGCATGAGGCCGAGCGTGACGCCCGAGCCGTGGCGGTCGTTGGGACGGGTTCCCGTCTTGCCTGCCGCGTCGCCGCGCCAGACCGTGTAGTCGGCTTCCACATAGGCCGTGGTGCGCGGCGCGAGCGTCTTCTCGAGGAACAGGAAGGCGCGGTCGTAGCCGTCGTCCACGAACCCCGTGGCCTCGCGTCGCACGCCGTACCACGCGGTCGTCACGAGCACGTCGCGGGCGATCGCACGGCTGACACCCGCGGACAGCACGCGCTGGACGACGCGCTTCGAGGGTCCAATGTCGGCATCGTTGCGCGCCGCGTTGGCCTTGAACTGCCAGGCGCCGACGCGCACGGCGCCGCCGACGCTCCACGCGTCCAGCGGCAGGCCTTCGCGGCTACGGAATTGCATCGTCGCGCCGGAGACGACCCAGTCCGGGCGCTGGTACGCGAGCGCGACGCCGCGGCTGCTGGACGCGCCCGCATCGCCCGCGACCTCGCCGGCGGAATACGCGGCGCGCGCCTGCCACGGGCCCACGGTCGCCGTGTACTTGACCGTGTTGTCCAGGCGATAAAAATTGTCGGCGTAGCCGCTCGGACCGTACTGGCGCCCGAACGCGTGCGTGCCGTACGCCGTATTCGAGAGTCCGGCCACGTTGATGTTCGGGTTGAACGACGCGTCGCGCTTGCCGATCGGGTCGACGGGGGCCAGGGCGTCGGAAATGAGGTTGGCCTGGCGTCCCAGCACGAGCTGGCCGTACGGCGTATCCAGGCCGGCCCATGCCTGGCGGTCGAACAGGCGGTCGCTCTTGGCTTGCGTGCCGGTATCGGCGTTCATGCCGCCTTCGAGGCGGAACACCGCTTTGAGTCCGCCGCCCAGGTCTTCCTGTCCGCGGAAGCCCCAGCGGCTGGTCTGGTTGACGCCGCTCGTGACGGACGTCGTGCTGCCGGGGAGGCCGTTCGTGGCGCGCACGCCGACGTCGACGATGCCATAGAGGTTCACGCCGGTCTGGGCGTAGCAGGTGCCGGTGGCGGCAAGCAATACGGTGAGGGCGCAGGAATGGCGCACGGTGTCTCCTTGTGATGCCTTCTTGGCGAGGCCGGTGTGGGAATGCCTGCATCATCCGTCAAAAGGAATGATTTGATAATTGCAAATTTCCAGCGTATTCTTGCGCCATGCGCATCAATTACGACCTTCACGACTTGCAGGCATTCGTCGCCGTCGCCGAGCGGGCCAGCTTCCGGCAGGCCGCGGCCGACCTGTTCCTGTCCCAATCGGCGCTGAGCCGGCGCATCGACAAGCTCGAGGAAAGCCTTGGCGTGAAGCTGTTCGAGCGCACCACGCGCCGCGTGCAGCTGACCAACGTCGGCCAGACCTTCCTCGTGAACGTGCGCACGGCGCTGGACGGCCTGGAAGATGCGGTGCTCGGCGTCGCCGACCTCGCGGCGCACCGGACGGGTTCGGTCACGCTCGCGTGCGTGCCCTCCGCTGTATGGCACTTCCTCCCGGACGTGCTGACGCGCTTTTCCGAGCGCTTTCCCCGCATCCGCGTGCGCGTGCACGACGAGAGCGCGCAGGACGTGCTGAACCTCGTGCTGGCGGGAGAAGCGGATTTCGGCATCAACTTCACCGGCGCGGAAAATCCCGAGATCGTGTTCGCGCCGATCTTTGTGGAGAGCTATGTGCTGGCGATGCGCAGCGACCATCCGCTCGCCAAACGCAAGGAACTCAGCTGGAAGGAGACCGTCGACGAGCGCTACATCTCGGTCGCGAAGTCGAGCGGCAACCGCACCGTCATCGATGCGGCGCTGGCGGGCGTGGAAAAGCACCCCGTGATCCAGTGCGAGGTAAACCACGTGTCCGGCGTGCTGGCCCTCGTCGAGGCGGGGATGGGCGTGGCCGCGGTGCCGGGCCTCTCGGTGCTGCCGGGGCGGCCCGACACGATCGTCGGCGTGCCGCTCGTGAACCCGGCGATCCACCGTACCCTGGGCCTGATCGCCAAGCGCAACCACGCGATGACGCCGGCGGCGCGCACGCTGTTCGACATGCTGACGGAAACCCTGGTCAAGCCTTAAGCGCGGCGCTGGCTCCACAGCAGCCCGGCCAGCACGAGCGCACCGCCGGCCGCATGGTAACCGTGCAGCCGTTCGCCCAGCCATCCCCACGCGCCGACGGCGACCAGCAGCGGCAACAGGTTCATGAAGACGGCGGCGCGCGCGGGGCCGATCCGCTTGATCCCGTTCATCCAGCAGTACGGCGCGCCGATCGATGCAGCGGTGCCCGCATACAGGATGAGCGGCAGGTTGTGGGCCGTGATGGGAGCCGAAGGCGCGAGCCACCAGAACGGTGCCAGGCACAGCACACCGAAACCGATCTGCACGTACAGCTGCTCCCACGTCGACAGCGGCAGCGCCCAGCGCTTGAGCAGGACCCCATACACGGCGTTCGACGCGACCGCGACCACCATCAGCGCGTCGCCCGGATGCAGTCCGCCGTGGAGCAGACGTTCCGGCGCGCCCTGCGCCGCGAGGACGACCACGCCGGCCAGCGACAGCACGGCGCCGCCGAGGGGCGCCCGCGTCGGGCGCGCGCCGGCGACGGCGGCAGCCAGCAGCGCGGACATCAGCGGCATCGTCGCGACGATGACGCCCATGTTGATCGCCGTCGTCGTGCGTGCCGCCTCGTAGGCGAGTCCCTGGTAGGTCGCCATGCCGAGGGCGCCCAGCAATGCCAGTTTCGGCCAGTGCCGTGCGACGACGGCGCGCTTGCGCCACACGGCGCGGGCGACGAACGGCGTCAGGATCGTCCCGGCAAGCACCCACCGGTAAAACGCGATGGCGGCCGGCGCGATGGCGGTGGCGGCGGACTTGGTGACGAGTGTGTTGCCGGTCCAGATGCACACGGCCAGAAAAGGGAAGAGTGTATTCATGCCGCCATCATCCGCGGGCCCCCAGTCGTGCGTAAAGTGATATCCTTGCAGGCGACCCGTGCACGCCGTGCAGCAATTATCATGACTCTCGATCTCAATCTCCTCGTCGACCTCGACGCCTTGCTGCAGACCGGCAGCGTGGCCGCCGCGGCGCAACGTCTGCACCTGAGCGCCCCGGCGATGAGCCGCCGGCTGGCGCGGCTGCGCGACGCGTTCGACGACCCGTTGTTCGTGCCGGCCGGGCGCGGTCTCGTGCCCACGGCGCGGGCGCTGGCGCTGCGCGAGACCGTATCTGCCGCCATCGATCAGGTGCGCGGCGTGCTGCAGCCGCCGCGTGTCGATTTCGCGACGTTGGAACGGACGTTCACCGTGCGCGCCAACGACGGCTTCGCCGGTGCATGGGCGGCGCGCCTGGCGGCCGCGATGCGGGCCGAGGCGCCCGGTGTCGCGCTGCAGTTCCTGCCGCGCGCGAGCCGCGATCCGGACGCCTTGCGCAGCGGCGAGGTCGACCTGGACATCCTCGTCGTGAAGGGACCGGAACCGGGCATTCTGGCCGAGCGGCTGTTCACGGCGTCGTTCGTGGGCGTCGTCCGCCGCGGCCACCCCTTGTGCGCCCGGCGCCGCCGGGCGACAATCTCCGCCGAGGAATTCGTCGCATGGCAGCACATCGTCACGTCGCCGGGCCGGCGCTCGTGCGCGGCTGTCGACGCGGCGCTGGCCGAACGGGGCCTCGCCCGCACCATCGCCCTGGTCGCGCCCGGATTCCAGGCCGCGCTGTCGATGGCGCTGGCGTCGGACTTCGTCGCCGTGATGCCGGCGCCGTTCGTGCAGTGGGCGAAGGCGACGATGCCGCTGCAGACGTTCGCACTGCCGTTCGCGTTGCCGGTGGTGGATGTGGAACAGTGCTGGCACCAGCGCCAGCATGCCGACCCCCTCCACGCGTGGCTGCGGCGCCACGTCAAGGCCGTGTGCGTGCAGGCGGAGCGTTAGGGTGTTGTTTTGTTTGACACTGATTTTTTTGGGATGGTATAGTCGGATCATGCTCGTGGGAACGTTTCCATGGCATGCCGCGAGAGCGGAAAAAAAGGCGCCGGCCCCGCCAGGACGCCATAACGGAGACAGCATGTACGGAATCCGCACGGCGTTGCTGTGCACCTGGCTTTGCGCCTGGTCGTGCGCGACCGCGACGGTGGCGCACGCCGGCCCACGGGCCGAGGTGATCCACTGGTGGACGTCCGGAGGCGAATCGGCCGCCGTGAAGCAGGTCGAACAGGCGTACCGCGCGGCCGGCGGCACATGGGTCGACACCGCGATCGCGGGCGGCGACCAGTCCCGCGCCGTCACCATTAACCGCATCATCGGCGGCAATCCGCCGACCGCCGCCCAGTTCAACACGTCGAAGCAGTTCCTCGACATCATCGAGGAAGATTTGCTGAACCCTGTCGACGACCTGGCGCTGCGCGACGGCTGGGACCAGGTGCTGCCGGCGCCCATCGTCGACGTGATCAAGGTGCGCGGCCACTGGTATGCCGTGCCGATGAACATCCACATGCAGACGTGGATCTGGTATTCCAAATCCGCGTTCGCGAAGGCCGGCATCACGCGCGAGCCGGCGACGATGGGCGAGCTGTTCGCGGATCTCGACAAGCTCAAGGCCGCAGGCATCGTCCCGCTCGCGCACGGCGGCCAGGCGTGGCAGGACATCCTGCTGTTCTCGATGGTCCTGTCGAACATGGGCGGCCGCGACCTGTACCTGAAAGTGATCCGCGACCGCGACCAGGCCGCGATCCGTTCCGCCGCCTTCCGCAAGGTGCTCGTCGCCTACAAGCGCCTGCAGGGCTACGTCGATCCCGCGTCGCCGGGCCGCAACTGGAACGACGCGACGGCCCTCGTCATCAGCGGCAAGGCCGGCATGCAGATCATGGGCGACTGGGCGAAAGGCGAGTTCGTCGCGGCGGGCCAGGCGCCGGGTCGCCAGTTCGGGTGCCTGCCGGGCCTCGGCGCGGACAGCCCGTACCTGATCCAGGGCGACGTGTTCGTATTCCCGAAGACGAAGGACGCCAGCGCGCTGCGCGCGCAGAAGCTGCTCGCGTCCATCGTCGACAAGCCGAGCGTGCAGCTCGCGTTCAACCGGCTGAAAGGCTCGGTCCCCGTGCGGCTGGACGCGGACGACAGCCAGTTCGATGCGTGCGCGCGCAAGGGCATGGCGATCCTGCGCGATCCGAAGCGGCCCGTCGGCGTCGCCGAGGTGTACCTGACGCCGGACCAGAACGGCGCGCTGCAGGACGTGCTGACCGCGTACTGGAATACCGACATGCCCGTCGAGCGGGCCCAGAACAGCATCGCCGCGGCGCTGCGCTACTGACATGGCGACCCCGCGGCTCAGTTTACGACTCACCCGTGTCACGCCGTACACCGCGCTGCTGCCGATGGCCATCGTGGCCGCACTCGGTTACCTCGGGGCCGGCCTGTGGACGTTCTATATTTCCCTGACCGGCTCGCGCACGTTCCCGTCCGGGCGCTTCATCGGCCTCGCGCAATACCACCGGCTGTTCGACAACGAACGCTGGATGCTGTCGTTGCACAACCTGGCCGCGTACGGCGTGCTGTTCGTGCTGGCGTGCCTCGTGATCGGCTTCCTGCTCGCCGTGTTCATCGACCAGAACGTGAAAGGCGAGGGCGTGTTCCGCACGATCTTCCTGTACCCGTACGCGATGTCGTTCGTGGCCACGGGCCTCGTGTGGCAGTGGCTGCTGACGCCGGGCGACGGCATCGACGGCACCCTGCGGGCACTCGGCTTGCACGACGTCCGTTTCGACTGGATCGTGTCGCAGGACTGCGCCATCTACACCGTCGTCGTCGCCACCGTGTGGCAGATGTCCGGCCTCGTGATGGCGCTGATGCTGGCCGGGCTGCGCGGCGTCGACCCGGAGATCTGGAAGGCGGCCCGGCTGGACGGCATTCCCGCGTGGCGCGTGTACGCCCAGATCGTCCTGCCGATGCTGTGGCCGACCATTGCCACCGTGCTGCTGTTGCTGGCGACGGCCGTCGCGAAGCTGTACGATGCCGTCGTCGCGATGACGCAGGGCGGTCCCGGCATCGCCAGCGAGGTGCCGGCCAAGTTCATCATGGACCACCTTTTCCTGCGCTCGAACGTGGGCCTCGCCTCGGCCGGCGCGATCGTGCTGCTCGTGCCGGTGCTGGCGCTGCTCGCGCCCTATGCGTATGCCCGCAGCCGCAAGGAGGCCGCATGAAAATGGAATCGATCGTCCCGCCGCTGCCGGCCGCGGCGCCCGTTGCCGCACCCGCGCGGCCGGCCCGGCGCGCGCGCCGCCGCTGGACGCCGGCCCGCATCGGCCTGTACGTGTTCCTGCTGGGCGCCGCGCTGTTCTTCCTGCTGCCGCTGTACGTGATGATCGTGACGTCGATGAAGTCGATGGAC
>Ga0187844_10000019_pt1 | contig 101729 bp, 80 predicted proteins | sample SpaLakP09_SKY_50_FD_134517 | JGI IMG/M metagenome (GOLD analysis project Ga0187844, IMG submission 134517) | Oligotrophic lake water microbial communities from Sparkling Lake, Wisconsin, USA - SP09_SKY_50 | ecosystem: Environmental > Aquatic > Freshwater > Lake | place: USA: Sparkling Lake...
GGGCCTGCAGAGCTACAAGCGCGCATAAGACGCGACCAGCCCCAGCCCCTTCAATCAGAGCACACAAAGGAGACCTCTGATGTTCGACACCTATCTGCTGATCGCCGGGCAGGCCTGCCCGGCATCCAACGGCGCCGCGTACGAACGGCGCGATCCGGCCACCGGCGAAGTCGCCACGCGCGCCGCCGCTGCCACCCTCGACGACGTCGATGCGGCCGTCGCCGCCGCGAGCGCCGCCTTCCCGGCGTGGTCCGCCATGGCGCCGGGCGCCCGCCGCGCCTTGTTGCTCGGCGCGGCCGATGCGCTGGAAGCGCTGCGGCCCCGCATTGTCGACGCCGCCGTCCGCGAGGCGGGCGGCGCGCCCGTCTGGTACCAGTTCAACGTGACGCTCGCCGCCAACATGCTGCGCGAAGCGGCGGCCATGACGACCCAGGTCGCCGGCGAAGTCATTCCGTCCGACGTTCCCGGCTTGCTGGCGATGGGCGTGCGCCAGCCGTGCGGCGTTGTCGTCGGTATCGCGCCGTGGAATGCGCCCGTCATCCTCGGCACGCGCGCCGTCGCCATGCCGCTCGCCTGCGGCAATACGGTGATCCTCAAGGCGTCCGAGCTGTGCCCGGCCGTGCACCGGCTGATCGCCCAGGCGTTCGTGGATGCCGGCTTCCCGCCCGGTGTCGTCAACTTCATTTCGAATGCGCCGGACGATGCGCCGCAGATCGTGGAGCGCCTCGTCGCCCATCCGGCTGTCCGGCGCATCAACTTCACGGGCTCCACGCGCGTGGGCCGCATCATCGCGAAGCTGGCCGCCGAGCACCTGAAACCCGTGCTGCTGGAACTGGGCGGGAAAAACCCCGTCGTCGTGCTGGACGACGCCGACCTCGATGCCGCCGTCGATGCCGCCGCGTTCAGCGCGTTCTTCAACCAGGGCCAGATCTGCATGTCGGCCGATCGCATCATTGTCGACCGCAAGATCGCCCCGGCCTTCATCGGGAAGCTGGCCGCGAAGACGGCGACACTGCGCGCCGCGCATGCCGACGCGCCGCTGGCCGGCATGATCGACCCGGCCGCCGCGAATCGCGTGGACGCGATGCTGGCGGATGCGCGCGAGCGGGGCGCCACCGTCATCCAGGCGGGCGGCCTGGAAGGCAACGTGCTGCAGCCCGCGATCGTGGACGGCGTCACGCCCGCCATGCGCGTCTACCAGGAAGAATCGTTCGGCCCGATCGTCTCCGTGCTGCGCTTCGACACGGACGAGGAGGCGGTCAAGCTCGCCAACGACAGCGAATACGGCCTGTCCGCGGCCGTGTTCTCGCGCGACATCGGCCGCGCCATGGCCGTCGCCCAGCGCATCGAATCGGGCATCTGCCACATCAACGGCCCGACCGTGCACGACGAGGCGCAGATGCCGTTCGGCGGCGTGAAGGGCAGCGGCTACGGGCGCTTCGGCGGCAAGGCGGCCATCGCGGAATTCACGGACCTGCGCTGGATCACCGTGCAGACCGGCCCGCGCCACTACCCGATCTGAGGAGACCGGCATGCATCACATGCAACCGGCAGGACGGCAACGGCCCGTCCTCCTCGGGAATCCCGAGGTCCGCGCGTGGCGTGACGGCGACGCCTGGCACGTCGACGCCGTCACGCCGCTCGACCCCGTGCCGCGCCGCTGGACGGACCGCCTGGCGAGCGGCGCTGCCGCGCACCCCGACCGCACGCTCGTCGCCCGGCGCGGTCCGGACGGCCAGTGGATCCGCATCGGCTACGCCGACATGCTGCGCCGTGCGCGCCACATCGGCCAGGCGCTGCTGGACCGGGGCCTGTCGGCCGAGCGGCCGCTCGCGATCCTGTCCGGCAACGACCTGGAACACTACCAGCTGGCGCTGGGTGCCGCGTACGCGGGCATCCCGTTCGCGCCGATCTCGCCTGCGTACTCGCTCGTCGCGACCGATTACGGCAAGCTGCGCGACCTGATCGACCAGTTGACGCCCGGTGCCGTCTACGTTGCGGATGCCGGCGCATTCGCACCCGCGCTGGATGCGGTGCTGCCGCCCGACGCGGAGCTGATCGTGGGCGGCGGCGACTACGCCGGGCGTGGCGCGACCCCGTTCGCCGGCCTGCTCGACACGCCCGTGCGCGACGTCGATGCGGTCAACGATGCCGTCGGTCCGGACACGATCCTGAAGTTCCTGTTCACCTCCGGCTCGACAAAGAAGCCGAAGGCGGTCGTCAGCACGCACGGCATGCTGGTCGCCAACCAGCAGATGCTGCTGCAGACCTTTCCGTTTTTCGGGGAAGCGCCGCCCGTGCTAGTCGACTGGCTGCCGTGGAATCACTGCTTCGGCGGCAGCCACAACGTCGGCATCGCGCTGTACAATGGCGGCACCCTGTACCTCGACGACGGCAAGCCGACGCCGAAGGAATTCGGGCAGACGCTGGATAACCTGCGCGAGATCGCGCCCACCGTCTACTTCAACGTCCCGAAGGGCTTCGAGATGCTGACGGAGGCGCTGGAACGGGACGCGGACCTGCGCGCGACTTTCTTCGCGCGCGTGAAGCTGTTTTTTTGCGCAGGCGCGGGCCTGTCGCAGGCTGCCTGGAACCGGCTCGACGCCGTCGCGCTCGCGCACTGCGGCGAATCGATCCGCATCATGACGGGCCTCGGCATGACGGAGACGTCGCCGTCGTGCACGTTCGGCACCGGCGGCGTGGTCCAGGCGGGCTACGTCGGCGTGCCGGCGCCCGGCTGCCGGGTCAAGCTGGTGCCGGTGGGCGACAAGTTCGAAGCCCGCTTCGCCGGCCCGCACGTGATGCCAGGCTACTGGCGCGCGCCGGACCTGACGGCGGAAGCCTTCGACGCGGAGGGCTACTATCGCACGGGCGATGCGCTGCGCTTCTACGACGCGGCGCGGCCCGAACTCGGGTTCGTGTTCGACGGCCGCATCGCGGAAGACTTCAAGCTGTCGACCGGTACGTTCGTCAGCGTCGGGCCGCTGCGGGCGCGTGTCATCAGCCAGGGGGCACCGTACGTGATGGATGCCGTGGTCACGGGCCTGAACCGTGCGACCGTCGGCCTGCTCGTGTTCCCGCGCATGGAGCACTGCCGCGCGCTGGCGGACCTGCCGCCGGACGCGGACGCCGCGCAGGTGCTGGCCAGTCCCCTGGTCCGTGCCATGTTCGCGCGGCTGCTGCGCGACCTGAACACGGGCGCGAGCGGATCGTCGATGCGCATCGAACGCCTGCTGCCGCTGGCCGAGCCGCCGTCGATCGACCATCGCGAGGTGACCGACAAGGGCTCGATCAACCAGGCGGCCGTGCTGGCCCGGCGCGCCGCGCTGGTCGACGACCTGTATGCGGACCGCGCGGCGCTGGCCGTCCGCGCAGACGGGGGAGGGACGCGCACGACGACCTGACGACCCGGAGATCCATCAGCGAACATCACAACGAAAAAATCGCTTCAGAGGAGACATACCATGACACACCGAGGCAATCTGCCGCGCGGTGCGGCGACGATCGCGCTTTGTTTTATCACCGCATTACTGGAAGGGCTGGACCTGCAGTCGACCGGCATCGCCGCGCCGGGCATCGGCGCGGAATTCAAACTGGCGCCCGCGATGATGGGCTGGGTGTTCAGCGCCGGCCTCGTCGGCCTGCTGCCGGGCGCGTTCGTGGGCGGCTGGCTCGCGGACCGGGTCGGGCGCAAGCGCGTGCTCGTCGGCGCCGTGCTGCTGTTCGGCGTATTCTCGTTCGCCACCGCGCATGCGTGGGATTTCCATAGCCTGCTGGCGGCGCGCATGTTCACGGGGCTGGGCCTCGGTGCCGCGCTGCCGCTGCTGATCGCGCTGACGTCCGAGGCGGCCGATCCCGCCATGCGCAGCACGGCCGTCAGCCTGACGTATTGCGGCGTGCCGCTGGGCGGCGCCATCGCGTCGGTCATCGGCATGATCAAGTTCGAGGCCGGCTGGCGCACGATCTTCTACGTCGGGGGCCTCGTGCCGGTCGCCGTTGCGCTGCTCCTCGTGCTGCTGTTGACGGAATCCGCCAGCTTCCGCCACCAGGCCGCGCATCACGCGCCGGCCGACCGCCGCCTGGGCGCGCTGTTCGCGGGCAGCGCCCTCGGCTCGACCCTGCTGCTGTGGGTCGCGTGCTTCTTCACGCTCACCGTCCTGTACATGCTGCTCAACTGGCTGCCGTCGCTCCTGATCGGGCAGGGCTACACGCGGCCGCAGGCCGGCATCGTGCAAATCCTCTTCAACCTCGGCGGTGCCGCGGGCTCCGTGCTGAGCGGGCGCCTCGTCGACCGCGATCGTCCGGGCCTGGCCGTCGCGATCACGTATGCGGGCATGCTGCTGGCGCTGGCCGGCCTGGGCCTCTCGGCCAGCTTCGGCCTGACGCTGGCTGCCGGATTCGCGGCCGGCTACTGCGCCGTCGGCGCCCAGGCCGTGCTGTACGCCCGCGCTCCCGCGCTCTACGGGACCGCGATCCGCGCCACCGGCGTGGGTACGTCGATCTCCATCGGCCGTCTCGGGGCCATCGCCGGACCCTTCGTGGCCGGGCAGGTGCTGGCGATCGGCGCCGGTGCGGCGGGCGTGATGCTGTCCGCGGCCCCCGGCCTCGTCATCGCGTCGCTGTGCGCATGGAAGCTGTCGCGCCGGGCCGACCCGGAGGCGGCGCGCGGGACGCAGGCACTCGGCACGCACTGATCCACCCCTGATTCGTCCGTAGCGCAGTCCGCGCAGCCCAGGCATGGGCTGTGCCGGACGCGCTCGTCCTTACGTTTCGACTCTCACCAGGAGCACACGATGAACCGACACCACACGGCGGCCGCGCTGGCCGTCCTTGGCCTGGCCGGCTGCGGCACCGGCCACGACAACACCCAACCGGCGGCACAGCTGCTGCCCCAGCTCACGCAGGCCACCGGCGCCACGCTGACCGCCTGCGCGGAACTCGCGACCCGCATCACGTACCCCGACACGACGATCACGGCGGCCAATGCCATCGCGGCCGGCGTGCTCACCGTGGGCGGCAAGCCCGTCCCCGCGCACTGCCAGGTGAAGGGCGAGATGCTGCGCCGCACGGGCGCGGACGGCAAGACGTACGCTATCGGCTTCGAGATTCGGCTTCCCGTCGCCTGGAACGGCCGCTTCTTTTACCTGGCCAACGGCGGCGTCGACGGCAGCGTCGTTACGGCCACCGGTCCGGTCGGCGGCGGCGGCCCGCTCGACAATGCGCTGAACCAGGGCTTCGCCGTCCTCAGTTCGGACGCGGGCCACGCCAGCCCGACGCCGGACTTCGGCATCGATCCGCAGGCGCGCCTCGACTACGGCTACCAGGCCGTCGGCAAGCTCACGCCGATGGGAAAGGCCGTGATCCAGACGGCGTACGGCAAGGCGCCGGACCGCTCGTACATCGGCGGCTGCTCGAACGGCGGCCGGCACACGATGGTCGCGGCCGCGCGCTATGCCGACCAGTACGACGGCTTCCTCGTCGGCGACCCGGGCTTCCGGCTGCCGCTGGCGGCCATTGCCAACATCGCCGGCGCCAAGACCTATGCCACGCTCGCGAGCACGCCGGGCGATCTCGGATCCGGCTTCACGCTCGCCGAACGCAAGCTCGTGTCGAATGCCGTGCTGGCGAAATGCGACGCGCTGGACGGCGCCGTGGACGGCCTCGTGCAGGATACGGGCGCCTGCCAGGCCGCATTCGACATCGCGCGCGACGTCCCGACGTGCAGCGGCGCCCGCGACGGCACCTGCCTGAGCGCCGCCCAGAAGAGCGGCATCGCGGGCCTGTTCGCCGGCGCGAGGACGGAGACGGGCACGAAGATATACACGAGCTTCCCGTGGGATGCCGGCCTGGCCACGGATGGCTGGGGGAGCTGGAAATTCGGTTCGCCGCTGACGCGCGATGCCGGGGCGGTTGGCCTGATCTGGTCCGTGCCGCCCGAGAATCCGGCGACGTTCAACGGCACCGCGTTCGCGCTGAACGGCAACCTGGACACGATGCTCGCCCGCGTGGGCGCGACCAGCAGCACGTTTCCCGAGTCCGCCCTGTCGTTCATGCTGCCGCCCGACGCGACCAACCTGGCGAAGCTGAAGAACCGCGGCGCCAAGCTGCTCGTCTACCACGGTACGAGCGATCCGATCTTTTCCAGCGACGACACGACGGCCTGGTACGACGCGCTGCGCACGGCGAACGGCGGCGACGCGGCGAACTTCGCGCGCTTCTTCCGCATCCCCGGCATGAACCACTGCGCGGGCGGCCCGGCGACCGACCAGTTCGATGCGCTGACGCCGCTCGTGGCCTGGGTCGAGAAGGGCCAGGCACCGGATGCCGTGCAGGCCAGTGCGCGCGGCGCGGGCAATGCGGGCGGCGTCAACGGGGACGTGCCGGCGTCATGGTCGCCGGCCCGCACGCGGCCCCTGTGCGCCTACCCGAAGGTCGCGAAGTACAAGGGGTCCGGCGACGTGGAACAGGCCGCGAACTTCACCTGCCAATAACGATAATCCAACGAGGAGACAACCATGAAATACCTTCCCATCGCCGCGGCGGCCTGCGCACTCGCCGCGCCGGCCGCCTTCGCCCAGACGACCGTGCAGATCTACGGCGTCGTCGACACGAGCCTGTCGTACCTGACGAACGTGGACGCCGACGGACACTCCATAACGAAGATGAATTCCCTGACCGGCGAACTGCCGTCGCGCATCGGCTTTCGCGGCACCGAGGACCTCGGCAACGGCTTGCAGGCCTTCTTCGTGCTGGAGAACGGCCTGTCGCTCGACACCGGGCTGACGGGGCAGGGCAACCGGCTGTTCGGCCGCCAGGCGCAGGTCGGTCTCAAGGGCGCGTGGGGCACGTTGACCCTGGGGCGCCAGCTGAACATGACCTACATCGCGCCGCAGAAGGCGGACGTACTCGGCCCGAGCCTGTTCGCGCTCGGCAGCATCGACCCGTACCTGCCGAATGCGCGCAGCGACAATGCGATCGGGTACATGGGGCAGTTCGGACCCGTCGTCATCGGCGCGACGTACAGCCTCGGACGCGACGCGTCCAACGCGGGTGGTCCGGCCGCAACGAATTGCGCGGGCGAGGTGGCGGGCAATGCGCAGGCGTGCCGCCAGTACACGGGCCTGGTCGGCTACGAAACGAAGGCGTGGGGCGTGAACACGTCGTACGACCGCATGCACGGCAACACGGGCGCGGCGGGCGGCCTGACGAGCAGCGCGAACACGGACACGCGCACGACGCTGAACGGCTACGCGATGCTGGGCACGGTCAAGGTAGGTGCCGGCGTCATCGACCGCGATACGAAGGCGGCGACGGGCCGCACGGAATCAGACCTGTACTACCTGGGCGCCAGCTGCCCGTTCGGGGCGTTCACCGTCGACGGCCAGTGGGCGAAGCGCGTCACCAAACATACGGATGCCGACGTGACGATGCTCGCGGCCCGGCTGACGTATGCGCTGTCGAAGCGCACGTACGTGTACACGGGCGTAGGCCGGATGGCGAACGACGGGACGGCGGCCGTGCCGCTCGACGCCGGCGGCAGCGTCGGCGCGGGCAAGACGCAGAACGGCTTCATGGCCGGCCTGCGCCATCACTTCTGACGCCGCTCCCGGTATTCTTTCGGTGTGACGCCCGCGTGGCGCTTGAATGCGCGGCTGAAGTACGCGGGGTCCTGGAAGCCCAGTTCGTACGCGATGCTGGCCACGCTCGACGGGGCGTAGGTCAGCTTGCGGCACGCTTCCAGCATCAGCCGGTCCTGCACGATGTCGAATGCGGACTTCCCCGCCAGTTTCACGCACAGGCGGTTCAGCCGCACCGGCGTCACGCGCAGCAGGCCGGCATAGTGCGCAACCGGCGCGCCGTCCTTGTAATGCTGCTCGACAGCCGCGCGGAAGGCCGCGAACAGGCGGAATTCGCCATGGCCGGACCCGCTCGCGGCGCGTTGTTCCGCATGTGCGCGCGCCAGCAGCAACAGCACGCTCCGCGCCAGCCATTCCAGCATCAGCGCATTGCCCTGCTGCGGCCAGGCCGCTTCCTCGACCATGTTCTTCAGCAGTGCCTCGATGCGGGTGCGCGGCTGGCGTGCCAGCGCGAGCGACAGCGGCTCGACGAACAGCGGCGCGAACAGCTCGCCGTGGTGGTACGGCGTGGCGAACAGCACGTTCTGGTCCACCGTCAGCACATAGCCTTGCGCGCCTTCCGCGAAGTCGAACCCGTGCACGACGGACGGGTGCACGGTGATGGCGACGGGGCCCTTGCGCTCCCACACGGCTTCGTCGATCGCCGCGCGCACGCTGCCCTTCAGTAGAAAAAGTACCTGGAACAGGCCCGGGTGTGTATGACGCTCGATGTGCCAGTCGTGCAGGCGGCTGCGCGTCTCGATCAGCTCGACGTGTACGGCCTCGGCAGGCGTCTGTTCGCCATACAGGGCGAAGCGGGGGAAAGTATCCATGTCAAAAAAGTACAAGGAATCGATAACTTCATCCATTCTAAACGGGGCTGCGCGCCACTAGCATGGAGGTCGACAAGAATTTTTTACAAGGAGACGAATATGCGTACCCAGGTCGCCATCATCGGCGCCGGCCCGGCCGGGCTGTTGCTTTCCCATCTGCTGCACCTGCAGGGCATCGAGTCGGTCGTGCTCGAAACGCGGTCGCGCGACGAGATCGAATCGACGATCCGCGCCGGCGTGCTGGAGCAGGGCACGATGGACATCCTCAACGAGACGGGCGTCGGCGCCCGCATGCGCGCGGAGGGCGCGCTGCACCACGGCTTCGAGCTCGCGTTCGACGGCCGCCGCCACCGCATCGACCTCACGGAACTGACGGGCAAGGCGATCACCGTCTACGCCCAGCACGAAGTCATCAAGGATCTCGTCGCGGCCCGCACCGAGGCCGGCGCGCAGATGCTGTTCGGCGTGCGCGACGTGGCGGTGCACGGCGTCGACACGGACAAGCCGTACGTCACGTTCACGCTGGACGGCGACGAACGGCGCATCGACGCCGACTTCGTCGCCGGCTGCGACGGCTTCCACGGCGTGACGCGCCCCGCGCTGCCGCAGCAGGACCGCAAGGATTACCAGCGCGTGTACCCGTTCGGCTGGTTCGGCATCCTCGTCAAGGCGCCGCCGTCCGCGCCGGAACTGATCTATGCGCGCCACGACCGGGGTTTCGCGCTCGTCAGCACGCGCTCGGCGACCGTCCAGCGCATGTACTTCCAGTGCGACCCGAAGGACAGCGTCGACAACTGGTCGGACGACCGCATCTGGGCGGAACTCCACGCGCGCCTGGAAAACCGCGACGGCTGGCAGGTCACGGAAGGGAAGATCTTCCAGAAGAACATCGTCGCGATGCGCAGCTTCGTGTCGACGCCGATGCAGTCGGGCCGCCTGTTCCTGGCCGGCGACGCCGCCCACATCGTGCCGCCGACAGGCGCCAAGGGCATGAATCTCGCCGTGTCCGATGTGCGCCTGCTGGCGGCGGGATTGGACGCGTTCTACCGCCGGGGCAGCACCGCGCTGCTGGACCGCTACACCGACGACGCGCTGAAGCGCATCTGGCGCGCCGAGTACTTCTCGTGGTGGATGACGAGCATGCTGCACACGTTCGCCGACGCGTCGCCGTTCCAGCGCGAGGTGCAGCGCGCGGAGCTCGAGAACGTCGTGAACTCGCGCGCGCTGTCCACCGCGCTGGCCGAAAACTACGTCGGCGCGTTCTGACGGCGGCGCACGCTCACCGGCGTTCGATCGCGAGGTTCGACAGCACGGCCTCGCCGGCCGCCGGCACGAAGTCGAGCCGCAGGCTGCCGTCCGTCACCTCGACGTCGAACGCGCGCTCGATCGCCGTCGCGGGGGCGCCCGCCGCCGCCACGATGTCCAGGTCGGCGATCCGCGTCGTGCCGCCGGCGTCCACGCGGAACCGGCGCGCGCCCGGCTGCGCCTTGCGGTCCGGCTCCAGGAAGCCCAGCCGGACGCGGTAGCGGCCATCCGGCAGCGGAATGCGGTAGCCGAACGTGCCATGCCGTACCGCCGCCCACAGCGCGGCATCGCGCGCATCGGCGACATGCGCGTCGGCGACATGCGCGTCGGCGACATGCGCGTCCGCGACGTTCGTCACGCGTACGCCGAAGCGGGGGCCGTAGGGCGAATCCAGTTCCAGCGGCGTTCCCTGGCCGCCCGTGAAAAAATTATCCGATCCGTAACGGTGGCCAGCGGCCGACACGAGCCCGGTCGCGATCTGTCCCGCCGCCAGGTAGACGTTGCGCGCATTATCCGGCGCCAGCATCCATTGCACCGTGTCGGCGACGGTGGCGCCGCCGTGCATGCCGCGGGCTTCCAGCCGGTTGGCGCCTTCGTCCAGCGTGACGCCGGCGAACACGCAGGTGCGCTGCGGGCAGTCGGCCGCGGCGCGGGTGCCGATGGCGCGGCCGTTCAGCAGCAGGCGGACGGTATCGGCATTCGAATAGACGCGCACGTCGGTGGTGCGGTACGCGCGTTCCGTGTAGCGGCGCCCCGTGATGTACGTGACGGGCGCCGTGCTCCAGTTGGCCTTGTAGAACCAGAACGGGTCCTTGCGCGTCGCGCGGTCGAAGGTGACGAGGCCTTTCGTATTGGTGCCGCCGACGTCGCCTTCGTGGCGGGTGCCGGAGCCGAAATCGAACATCGCCCAGACGAACGTCCCCCACAGGTAGTCGCGCTTGGCCAGTGCCGCGTAGATCTGCTCGTGCACATGGTTCGCGTAGCCTTCCGGCTGCCAGACGACGCGGGTGCGGCCGTGCATGTCCATGCTGCCGACCAGGCCGCCGAGCGGATTGTCGGTCTGGTGCGACAGCGCCGCGCCGGCGCCGTATTCGGACACGCCGAGCGGCTGCGCCGGATACCTCGCGTGGAAGCGGTCGAGCGTCGCGCCGAACGCGTCGCCGCCGCCCGGGTAGTACCACAGGTGATAGCGGTTCACGGCCCAGATGTCGGTGATGCCGCCGGTCGGCAGCACGGGGAACATCGGGCCGATGATCGGATAATCCTCGTTGAAGTCGGCGAGCGTCGTCGGGCGGCCCGGGTCCTCCTGCTTCGCCAGCGCATGCAGGCGGCGCAGGATTGGCGTCACGGTGTCGGCGCCCGCGCACGTGCCGCCCATCGCGACTTCGTTGGCGATCGACCACATGGCGATGCCGGGGTGGTTGTACTGCTGGCGCACCATCTCGCGCAGCTGCTCGGCGAGGTTGTCGAGGAAGGCCGGCGGGACCGGCGCGCCGGCCTTGCAGTCCGCCGGCGTCAGGCTGCGCTCGACGAACGGCAGCTCCGACCACACGACGAGACCGAGCCGGTCGGCCTCGTCGTAGGCGTGGGCGGCATGCGGGTAGTGGGCCAGGCGGACGGCATTCGCGCCCATCTCGCGCACGAGGGCGAGGGAGGCGTCGATCTCGCGCGGACCGATCGCCCAGGCCTTGTCCTGCCAGTCCTGGTGCAGGTTCACGCCGTGCAGGCGCAGCGGGCGGCCGTTCAGGAACAGGCCGGCCTGCGCGTCGAAGCGGTATTGCCGGATGCCGAACGGCTGTTCGACCCGGTCGAGCACGCGGCCGGCGCCATCGACCAGGTCGACGCGCAGGCGGTACAGGTAGGGATCGTCCACGCCCTGCCACAGATGGGGGCGGGCGACGTCCAGGGCCAGTTCGGCGCGGGCGCGTGGAGCGGCGGCCACCTGCCGGCGTGCCGTCGCCACGGTACGGCCGGCCGTGTCGACCAGTGCCGCGCGCAGGGTCAGCCCGGTGCGCCGCGCCCGGTCGTCCTCGACGTCGGCCTGCACGCGCAGCCGCGCGCGTGCGGGGCCGAGCGAGATCGTGTCCGCGTACACGCCGCTGGCGCCGTGGTCGCCCAGCGCGAGGTGCGCGCGCGCCGGCGTCTCGATCAGGGAGACGCCACGGTACAGGCCCCCCGCCATGTTGAAGTCGCCGCCGAGCGGCGCGACGGCGGTCGGATCGTCGCCGTGCACGGGTGCGCTGTTGTCGACCTTGACCAGCAGGACGTTGCGGCCGGCCGCGAGCTTGCCGGTGACGTCGAAGCGGAACGCCGTGAACGCGCCGCGGTGGCGGCCGAGGTAGCGGCCGTTCAGCCAGACGTCGGCGACGATGCTCGCGCCGTCGAACTGCAGCCAGGCGTTCGCGGGCGCGGCGCCCCGCTCGAATTCGAGACGATACCAGCCGCGCCCGCGCTGGTAGGGCTTGCTGTCCGGGCCGGTCTGCGCCGTGCTCGCGGCGTCGACCCGGTTCCACGTATGCGGCAGGGCGACCGATTGCCAGCGGGTGCCGTCCGCGGCGACGGCGACCGCGTCCGTCAGCGCATCGTCCTGCACGAATTGCCAGCGCTCGGTCAACGGCGTCGTACGGCGCGGGACGTTGCCCGCGGCCGCGCTGGCCGCGCCGGCCAGCAGGGCGGCCAGCGCGATGCCGCGAACCGCAACAGGAAGGCACCGCATCGCGCTCTTCATTGCGGCACCAGCGTCGACGCCTGCATCCACTGGACGAAATGCTCGATCCAGTGGTCCGACGTCGTGCCCATGCGGCGCATGCCGAAGCCATGGTCGCCGGCCGCGTACACGTGCAGCTCGGCGGATTTGCCGGCCGCGCGCCAGTCCTCGAAGATCGGGATGCTGGCCTGGCCGCGCAGGGCGTCGTCCGCCGCGACCGCGAGGAATGCGGGCGGCGCGTCGCCGGGTACCGCCCGCTTCGAAGCACTGCCGTAGATCACGCCGATGAAATTGGGGCGGCTGGCCGCATCGTAGGCGGTGGCGACGTCCATCGTCACGCGGCCGCCGGCCGAAAAGCCGACCATGCCGATGCGCTTCGTATCGATCCCGTAGCCGGCCGCATGCGCGCGCACCCAACGCAGCGCGGCGAGGCCGTCGTCCTGCGCCTGCGCCACGGCCGGCGTATCGATGGTGCTGTCCTTGCCATGCTGCGCGATGGCGCCGAAGCGTTTCGCGACCACCTGCATGAACGTGGCCGGATCCCGCGGCGTCGGGTCGAGCCGGTAGGCCAGCACGAAGCAGGTGACGCCGCGTTCCGCCAGCCGGCGCGCCACCTGCAGGCCTTCGTTGTCGAACGACAGGCTGAGGAAGGCCCCGCCGGGCGCGATCACCAGCGCCGTACCGTTGGCCTGGCCGGCCGGCGGCAGCACCGGATACAGTGCCGGCTGCGTCACGTTGCGCAGGGTCGTCTGGCCGAACATGGTTTCCCACATGTCGGTCGCGCGCGAACCGGCGGCGGACAGGGGAATCGGCTGGATCGACGGGGCGGGAGCCGGACGTGGCGGATTGGCCCGCGCCATGCGCACGAAGTCGTTCAGGCCGGACTTGCGGGGCGTGTCCTGCGCGTGCGCGCCGGCGGTAAGCAGCATGAGGGCGGCCGCACAGGCGCGGCGGATCGTGGTGGAACGGTGCATATCGTCTCCTTGTCGTTGTCGTCAGGCGCGCCTGGCGTGCGCGCGCAGCAGGGCGGTGAAATCGGCGAAGTTGAGTTGCGGGTCGAGCGAATGCGCCAGGCGGATCTCGCGGCCCCCGACCGTGTGCGCGGTGAAGGGCGTCGCGGCCGGATCGAACGCCGTCGCGGTGACGAGGGGACTGTCGCCGAACGTCAGCGTGCCGCCGAGGCGTACGAACGGCGGCAGGCGGCGGTACTGGTCGACGAGCCAGCGCGCGAGCGGCGATATCGGCGCGACCTCGTTCTGGAGTGTCGCGACCGATACCTGGAAGCGCCGGTATTCCTCGGCGGGGATCTGCAGGACCGGAATCCGCGTTTCCTCGAGCACGAAGCGGGCCGCGGCGGCGTCGGTCGCCAGGTTGTATTCGGCGCTGTCGTCCCCGGCGGCCGTCCCGCCGATCCACACGAGACGCATGCGTTCCGCGATCGCAGGTTGCAGCCGCAGCGCCGCGGCCACGTTCGTCAGCGGACCGCCGCACGCGAGGACGAGCGGCAGCGGATCGTCGCGCAGGGCCGCGTCGACGATCGCCTGCGCAGCGCCGTCCGCGACGACCGGCGGACGCGGGCCCGGCCCGGCCAGCCGCAGCAGCGCGCGCGCGCGCCGCGCCCCGTCCTGCGCCGTGCGCGCCGGATCGAGGCCGGCCATGCGCGCCAGCTTCGGGTCCAGCGCGGATACGGTCACGAGCACGGTGCGCGTCGCCGGTGCCAGCAACTGGTGCGCCAGCGCGACGAGGCCGTCCGGATCGCCGGCGAAGTCGTTGTCGACGATGACGCGGACCAGCGGGCGCTGGGCGATGCCCGGCCGGCCCAGCGCCGGCGCGAGCGGGAGCGCGGCAAGGCAGCCCAGCAGGTGGCGCCGCTTCATCGTTGCACCTTCAGCGTGACGGGGCCGATCAGGCCGGACGGCCGCAGCGGCGCATCGGCCTTGTACGTCGGCGCGGCGGTGAATGTGACCTTCGCGGCGCCCGGCTGCGCGTCGCCGATCAGGCGGTTCACCCACAGGTTCGCGACCCGCACCTCCACCGTGTTGGTCCCGGCGGCGACGAGGTGGCCCACGTCGACCGCGTACGGCGGCTTCCACGCGATACCCGCGGACTTGCCGTTGACGAGGACTTCGGCCACGTCGCCGACCCGGCCCAGGTCGAGCTTGAGCGGCGCGCCCGGCGTCACGCCCGGCGGCAGCGTGAAGGTGCGCGTGTAGACCGACGTCCCGGAGAAATACCTGATCTGCGGATCGGCGCTGGCGGCGAGCGACCCGGTCGTGCCGTGCGCGACGGCAGCCGGCGCGGCGAGCCCGTCGAAGCGGATCGCCCAGTCGCCGGCCAGCGTGGCGGCGTCCGACCATGACGGCGCCTTGACGGTGACGGCCGGCGCCGCGGCCGGCCGGCGGAACACGACGAATACGGACTCGTTCGCGTCCAGCGCCAGCGGCACGACGGTCGCGCCCTGGTCCGTGCGGTAGCTCGCGGGTTCCGTGCGGCCCGTGTCCGCATGCCAGAATTCGGCGGCCTTGCCGCGCACGTTGAAGCGGGCTTCCGTGTTCACGGTCTTGCCCGAGCGGTTGGTGACGAAGTACACGTCGCCGTCGGCCAGCTTGCGGTGGACGAACAGCAGCGGCGTATCGGCGCCCAGGACGCTGAAGTCCGGCTTCTGGCCGGCCTGCGCCAGCGCGGCTTCCACATCGCGGCCGGCAACGACGCGTCCCTTGCCCACGCGGGTGACGGGCGCGCCGCTCCACATCTGCCTGACGAGTGCCGCGAACGTAGCCGGGTCGTCGGCCAGGCCCGGGGTGGCGACGGGCGCCGTGCCGACGAGCGTCGCGCCCTGCGCCGCCAGCGCATGCAGCCGGCGCAAGGTGGCGACGGTGATGCGCGCGCTCGACCCGCCCAGGTACAGCACGCGGTAGCGCGCGCCACTGGCCGACACTAGGTCGCCGTCCTTCACCGACAGCCGGTGCAGCAGGGCGTCCGCGTTGACGAAGTCGTAGGCGTAGCGGCGCGGCGCGTCCGCCGGCTGGCCGTGCCTGTACAGCGCGACGAGCGGCGCTTCCTCGCCGTAGAAATAGGCGACGTCCGCGTAAAAGCGGCCCTGCTGCAGGATCCAGCTGCTGCGCGCCATGTAGTCGACCCATGGCCGCGCCATGCCGGCCCACGTCTCGTTGCGGTTGAAATACTGGCCGAAGATCGCCAGCGACAGACCGGGTTTCCTGTCGTCGCCCAGCGGCTGGTGCACCGACGTGTGGATGACCGGGAGGTTCACGCCGCTGGCGAATTCCATGTCGATCATCGGGCGCAGGTCGCTCGGCGCGAACGCCCACGGCGCCATCGCGCTCGTCATCGATTCGGCGGCGACGAGGTTCTGGCCGTAGATGTGCGACACGGACGCCGCGCCGCGCATGTCGGCGATCGCGGTCGGGTTCGGGCCGAACTCGGGGCGGTATGTCCACATCGCGGCCATCGGGACGTTCGCGTGGCTGCGCATCGCCATGTCGTCGCCCAGCGTGACGCGCGCGCTTTCCAGCGCTTCGCCGTACACCTTCAGGCCGTGTTCGTGCGCGACGGCGGCCACGGTGCCATAGTGTTCGCCGGCCATCAGGTCGGCGAGGGTGCGGCGCCAGTCGTACAGGAAGGCGTCCGTGCGGGCGCGGGTGCCGATGACGACGCCCGTCAGCGCCGGAAGCCACGGGCGCGCGTCGTAGCCGCGCAGGCGCCCGAACTGCTCCAGCAGGCGCGGCGTCCAGTTCGACGAGCCGACTTCGATCGAGTCCGTCACGATGGCGCGCACGCCATGCGCGCCGACGAGGTCCTTGCCGGCCGCCTGCTCGTATTTCGCCAGATAGGTGTCCAGATAGCGGCGCACTGCGGCGCCGTCGTACTTGTCGACCTCGAGGCCCGTCGCTTCCTTCGTGGCCGGGTGGTTTTCCGTGCCCGTGAGCGACCACGCGAGGCGCACGATCTTCCAGGTGCCGGGCGGCGGCGTCCAGTCCAGCGTGCCGTCGGCGCGCACCTTGCCGGTGAGGTCGACGATGGCGGCAGGGTCGACGCCGGCCTCGCCCGGGTCGAGACCCGCGTCCAGGGCGAAATAGTCGTCGACGGTCGCGAAGCCGGCCTTGGCCTCGAACTGGTTGACCTTCGGCTCGCCCGACAGGACCAGTTGCGCGAGGCGCAGCCCCCTGGCTTGGCCGATCGCGCCGAACGGCCCCGTGTCGGCGCCCGCCTCGGGCATGAACTGGGGATTCTGCACGGGCGGCTTCGCGCTGACCACGACGCGGAAGCGGGCCGCCGTCACCGGTGCGAAGCCGGCGCTGGCGGGCACCCCGTCCAGCGGCAGGTCAGCGACCTTGCGCCAGCGCGTCCCGTCGGCACTCGCTTCCAGCACGGCCTCGTAGGCCGAGCCTTCGAACATCGATCCGGCGCCCGGCGCGAAGATCGTGGCGGAGCGGATGGTTTGTGGTGCCGGGTAGTCCAGCGTGACGACGACCGGGCGGTCGGCCGTGGGCGCCGCGAGTTCCGCCACCGTGGTTTCGGTCATCGCGGCCAGCTTGTGCGCGTCGAGGGCCAGTTCGCCGGCGCGGATGGCGGGCGGCAGCAGCGTGGCCGCCTCGACCGGATAGGCGTAGACGCCGATGTCGCCGCCCGTGCGCGCGAGTGCGCCGGGGCTCGGCCGCTGGCCCATGATGTCCGGCTGGACGAACAGGTCCTGGAACGGCCCCGTCGTGCGCGGCGCGGCCGGCAGCGCCATCGCCAGCGGCTTGCCGCCGTCGACCGTGGCCTCGCTCCACACGAGCTTCTTCATGCCGTCCTCGGGCCGTACCCACGGGCCGCCCGTCTCGCTCCAGCCGGGCGACGCGGCGATGCCGAATTCGAGTCCGTGGCGCTCCGCCTCCTGCGCGGCGAAGCGGAACGCGTCCGCCCATTCGGGGCTCATGTACGGCAGGCGCTTCGGCACCAGCTGGGGCGTCATCATCTCGGCGTCGAAATTCTGCAGGCCGCCGAGGCCCGACTTCGCCATCCAGTCGATGTCCTTCGCGATGCCGTCCTTGGTGATGTTCCCGTTCAGCCAGTGCCACCACACGCGGGGGCGGGCGCTTTGCGGGGGATTGTCGAAGCCGGATGCGACCGGGTCGGCGGCCGCCCACGCGGGTGCGGACAGGCAGGCGAGGGCGGCGGCGGCCGCGATCAGGCGCAGGGGATGAGTGTATGCGGGCATGGCGTGATTCGTCGTGGGTCTTCCATCAATGGGAACGCGGCCGGACGCCAGGCGTCGCGGCCGCGCGGGACATCGTGCGGTCAGAAACGGTAGTCCAGCGTCACGCCGATGCGGCGGAACGAGTTCTCGCCGAGGCTGTACGCGAAGCCCGAGCCGGCGCCCTTGCCGGGCAGCGGGTAGATGATGGCGTTCGGCACGCGCTTGTCGCCCAGGTTGCGGTCGTACAGCTCGACGCCCCATTTGTCGTCCGGCGAACGCAGCGCCAGGCGCAGCGATGCGACGGAGTGGCCGCCGAAGCCACACTCGGGATCGAGCGAATTGCAGAGCCGCACGCGGCTCTTGTAGACAATGTCGCCGCCCAGTTTGAGTTCATAGTCGCCCGGCAGCGTCCAGCTGTAGTCGCCGTTCAGCGTCACCTTGTTGCGCGGCGAGTACAGGAGACGCTGGCCGCCGACGTTCTGGTTGTCGAAGCTGAAGCCGGCCGGGTAGGCGGTGTCGAGGATCATCGCGACCGAGAGGCCCAGCTGCAGTTCTGGCAGCGGACGCGCGCGGATGTCGGCCTCGACGCCCTTGCTCGTCACGCTCGGCACGTTCAGCGGGATGCAGGAGAGGGCACCGACGGCCGTCAGGGTGCAGTTCTGCTCCTGGAAATCCTTGATCTTCGTGTGGAATGCGGCCACGTCCACATCCAGGCGGCGGTTCAGGAACGACATCTTGGAGCCGATCTCCACACTCGTCGGCAGTTCCGGCTTGACGATGTAACCGGCGAACGTGCCCGAGGCGCTGGCCTGGTTGACGGGGGTGTCGTTGTCGATTTGCGGACCCTTGTAGCCGCGGCTGACGGTGGCGTAGAGATTCGCGTCCTTCGTGAGCGTGTGCTGCAGCCCCAGCTTGCCCGACACGTTCGACTCGCTCGCGCTGCCGCTGGCCGACTTGACGGTGGCCGGCAGTGCGAAGCCCTGGAAGCTCACGACGCTGCTCTGCGTGAATTGCGACGACACGCTGTCACGGGTATAGCGCAGGCCGGCGATGACGTTCGTCGCATCGGTCAGGCGGTACGTGGCCTGGCCGAACACCGCCTTCGTCGTCAGGTTCGCATGCTGCAGGTTGTTGGTGGCGATCGAGCGGGGTACCGGCGGCGACGGCAGCGCGGGATTCGTTTCGATCAGCACGTTGGCGTCCTTGTCGTTGGTGGAGTCGGCATAGAACAGGCCCGCCACGTAGTCGAGCGTCTGCTTGCCGGGCGATGCGATGCGCAGCTCCTGCGAGACCTGGCGCGCATTCTTGTACGGGTCGTGGTTGGACACCTTGTCGTACGACGTCGACATGCCGATATTGACGCTCTCCGGGCCCTGCTTGCGCGTGCGGTAGGCCGTGATCGACGTCAGCGTGTCGCCGCTGGCCAGGGTCCAGTCGACCTGGCCGGAGACGCCGCGCACCTGGGCGCGCGTCAGTTCCTCGCCGTCCGAACAGACCTGGTTGTTCGTCTTCGAGACGGTCACGCCGCAGGCAGCGAATTCGGCGGCCGGGCGGTGGTTGCCCGCCGTGTTGGTGGCATAGGCGACGGACGGGGCGAAGAACACGGCGTTCTCGCTGCGCGTGTTCGACGCGTCCGCGATCAGGTTGACGGCCACGTCGCGGTTCGGCTTGAGCAGGTAGCGGATGCGCGCGCCGCCGTTGTCGCTGATGCTGTCCTCGCCCGTCAGCACGTTGTGGTAGACGCCCTTGTTGCGTTCGGCGATGCCGGAGATGCGCAGCGCCGAAATGTCGTTCAGCGGGACGTTGCCGGTCGCGCGCACGGCGGCGCCGTGGTCGCCCTTGAATTCCAGCTGCACGTTGCCGCCGTGGTCGCCGATGATCGGTGCCTGCGTCGCCATGTTCAGCACACCGGCGGACGCGTTCTTGCCGAACAGCGTGCCCTGCGGACCGCGCAGCACTTCGACGCGGGCCATGTCCAGCATCAGGCCGCTGGCGGTGGCGCCCAGCGGGACGCCGTCGACGACGACGCCGACCGAGCTTTCCGCCGACAGGGTGAACACGGCGGTGCCGATGCCGCGGATCGACGCGCTGCCGCCGGCGCCGCCGGATTTCTGGTCGCCGAATTCCAGCGACGCCGCGGTCTTGGCGAGGTCGCCGATGTCCTTGACCCCGGCGCGCTCCAGCTGCGCGGCATTGACGACGGTGATGGCGACGGGGACTTCCTTGATGCTCTGGCTGCGCTTTTGCGCGGTGACGACGACGGTCTCGATGCCTTTCTCGATCTTCGCCACGGCGTCCGGGCTGGCGCCGCTGTCGCCGGTCTGGGCGGCAGCCGGGTTCCAGATCGCGGCGAGGCTCATGGACAGGATGGTCAGCGAACCAATCGCCGAGGTGGTGCGGGGTGCGTGCATATTGTCTCCTCATTGTTGCCGGTTCCCGGACCGGCATGTTTGTGAAGCCGGTCGGTGCCGGCCTGTATTCATCAGGCGAATCGAGTATAGGTACGTAGCTCGGCCATTCCAAAGCCGTATTCCGTGATACCTGCTATCGACGTTGGCGGGTGATGATCAAATGGCTGATCGATCGGATTCGCTGATACGTCCTATCGAAACTCTGGCCTTCGGGATGCCCGCGCGCGCTGCTATCGTTTTCACACAAAAAAACGCGAGGAGACACCCCATGCACACTTCCCCCGAGGCGGGCCGCGGCCGCGCCACGCTCATGCTGTGCCATGTCGCCGGCATGGTCGACCTGGTCGCGCTGCCCGTGTGGGTCGGCACGCTCGCCCAGCATTACGGTTTCGATCTCGAGCACGCCGGCATGATCGTGACGACCTTCCTGTTGGGCGCGGTCGGCGCCAGCCTCGTGGCGGCGCCGCTGTATACCAGGCTGCCGCGCGCCGCCTGTGCGTCCGGCGGCTACGCCGTCGCGGCGCTGGCCTTTCTTGCCGCGTCGCGGGTGGCCGGTTTTGGCGCGCTCGCCGCACTGCACCTCGTCGCCGGCATCGCGACGGGCACCGCGCTGTCGGTCGCGCACGGCACCATCGGCCGCAGCGCCAATCCGCACCGGCTGTTCGCCATGGCCGGGACGGCGCTGGGCATCGGCGCCGTGATCTTCTATGCCGCCGTGCCGCCGGCCGTCGCCGCGCATGGCGGGCCCGCGCTGTTCCTCGTGTTCGCCGGCCTGATGGGTGCGGCGGCGCTGGCGTGTGCTTTCGGTTTTCCGAACGTTGCGACCGGCGGTCGCACACAGGTGGCGACGCCGCTGCCCCGTGCCGCCTGGTGCGCGATCCTCGGTGTCGGTTGCCTGGCGCTGAACCAGGCGCTCACGTTCAGCATGCTGGATCGCATCGGCGTGCTGCGCGGCTTCGGCCAGGACCGGGTGAACGGCCTGCTCGTCGTGTGCGGCCTTGTCAACCTGCTGCCCGCCGCCATCGCCGGGCTGCTGCAGAAGCGCCTGAATCCCGTGCGCGTGGCCCTCGTCGCCGCGCCGCTGCAGGCCGCGCTGGCGCTCGTGGTCACCCTGTCCGCCGGCTTCCTGCCGTACGCGCTGGCCGGTGCCGTCTATCCGGCCGTGCTGATCTTCACCCACACCTTTCTATTCGGCCTGATCGCCCGGCTGGACCCGAGCGGCCGCGCGCTGGCGTCGACGCCCGCAATGATGATGACCGGCTCCGCGATCGGTCCCGCGCTGGCCGGCTCGGTCGCGATGCGCGCCGGCTTCGGCGGCCAGGCCCTGCTGGCGGTCGTCGTCGGCGCCGCGGCCACGCTGTGCTTCGCCCTCGTGGCGCGCCGCGCGGGCGGCCCGGCACCGGCGGCCGCGCCCACCCATCAATGAAGGAGACCCCATGAACCCATCCAACCCAATGACACTGTCCCAGGCAAACGCGATCCTTGCCGCGGCGCTCGCGGCGGCACGCGCCGACGGCCTGCCGCCGGTGGCGATCGCCGTGCTGGACGCTTCCGGCCATCCGATCGCCCTGCAGCGCGAGGACGGCGCCACGCCGCTGCGCGTCGACGTCGCCGTCGGCAAGGCCTATGCCGCCGCGGGCATGGGCGTGGCGAGCCGCGTGCTGCACCAGCGCGCGCAGGACAACCCGGTGTTTTTCAATGCGCTGGCCTCGTCCAGCCAGGGGAAATTCATTCCGCAGGCCGGCGCGGTCGCGATCCGCGCGGCGGACGGCACCTTGCTGGGCGCCGTCGGCGCCAGCGGCGGCACGGGCGCGCAGGACGAGGCGATCTGCGCGGCCGGCGTGAACGCGGCGGGACTGGTGGCCGCATGAGCGTGACGCACGACCATGCCCCCGGCTGCGCGTGCGGGATCGACGTGCACGCCCACGTGATCCCGCACGACCTGCCGAACTATGTGGGCAACCGCCTGCCGCCCGACTGGCCGACCATGGCACCGGCGCATGCGTGCCACCGCCACGTGATCATCCAGGGCAGCGTGTACCGCACTGTGTCCGAGCGCGCGTGGAGTGCCAGCCGCCGCATCGAGGACATGGACCCGATGGGCCTCGCCGTGCAGGCCATTTCGCCGATGCCGGAGCTGCTGTCGTACTGGATGGAACCGCAGGCGGCCGCCCAGCTGCTGCGCTACATGAACGAACAGATCGCGAACATGGCCGCGCTGTCCGGCGGACGCCTCGTCGGCATGGGCGCCGTGCCGCTGCAGGACCTCGACCTCGCGCTGGCGGAACTGGACCACGTCGCCGACCGGCTCGGGTTCAAGGCGATCGAAGTGGGCAGCAACGTCAACGGCAAGGCCATCGGCAGCCCGGCATTCGCGCCATTCTTCGCGGCGTGCGCCGAAAAGGGCGTGTCCGTGTTCGTGCATGCGCTGAAACCGGCCGGCGCCGACCGCCTCGTCGGCCCGGACAAGCTGCTGCCGGCGCTGGCGTATCCGACCGACGTGGGCCTGGCCGCCGCCTCCGTGCTGACCTCGAACCTGATCGGCCGGCATCCGGACTTGAAAATGGCGTTCAGCCACGGCGGCGGCACGCTCGCATCGCTGCTGCCGCGGCTGGAGCAGGCGCGCCAGGTGTTCCCGGCGCTGGCCGATGCGATGCCGGAGAGCCCGTCGGCGCAGGCGCGCAGGCTGTTCTACGACACGCTCGTGTTCGACGCGCCGACCTTGCGGCACCTGGTCGACCGCTTCGGCGCGTCGCAACTGATGATCGGGACCGATTACCCGTTCGCCTTCCACGACGCGCGCCCCGTCGACAGCATCGCCGCGGCCGTCGCGGATGCGGACACGCGCGCGCAACTCGTCACCCATAACGCGGCCCGTTTCCTCGGGCTTTAACAAGGAGTCAACATGCCCGCATCCCCCGCCGGCCAGCTGCGCAGCATCGCCATCGGCGTCACCCACCTCGATGCCGCCGAGCGCTTTTATAACGATACCTGGCATTTGCAGACCGTCGCGAAGACAGCGGATGCCGTCTACCTGCGCGGCGCCGGCCAATTCCACCACATCCTCGCGCTGCACCGCAGCCTGAAGCCGGATGTCCGCAACGTCACGTTCAGCGTGGCGTCGCCCGCCGATCTCGACGCCATCGCGGCAAGGACCCCGGCCGCCGGTGGCCGCGTGCTGTCCGGACCGGCCGTCGTCGACGAGCCGGGCGGCGGCACCGCCGTCACGATCGCCGACCCGCAGGGACGCGTGCTGCGCTTCGTGCACGGCGATGAGCGCCATGCAGAGAGCGCGCACGCCGATGCGCCGAGCCGCATCGCGCACGTCGTATTCAACAGCGCGGACGTGGCGGTCGCGCAGCGCTTCTTCGAGGACGCGCTCGGGTTCCGCCTGTCCGACCGCACGAAGATCATGGCCTTCATGCGCTGCAACAGCGACCACCACAGCATCGCGCTCGCCGACAGCAATGCCGACACGCTGAACCACATCGCCTTCGTCATGCCGGACCTGGATGCCGTCATGCGCGGCGCCGGCCGCATGCGCGACGCCGGCTGGCCCATCGAATGGGGCGTCGGCCGCCACGGGCCCGGCAACAACGTCTTTGCCTACTTCGTCGGGCCGGACGATTTCGTCATCGAATACACGGCCGACGTGCTGCAGGTCGACGAGTCGTACCGGGTCGGCGGACCGTCCGACTGGCAATGGCCGCCGGGCCGCTTCGACCAGTGGGGCGTGTCGCAGCCGCCGTCGGACCGCATCAGGCAGGCGCAGAAAACCATCCGTTTCGCCGCGTAGGGTGGGCGTTTGAGGCCGGGGGCCTCAAACGAGAAGTGCCCACGAACAGCAGACTAATAATGCATCATCCTGAAGGAGAATATCTTGAAATTCGTGACTTATCGAAGCGGCCATGAGAACCGCCTGGCCGTCGTCGACGGCGACCAGATCGTCGATATCAACCGCGCTGTGCCCGATGTCCCGGCCGACGTGCGCGCCGCGCTCGCCGGCGGCATCGATCTCGTCGCGGCCGGCCGCCGCGCACTGGACTCGGCGGCGGTGCGCCAGCCGCTGGCCGGCGTCGCGCTGGCGCCCGTCGTGCCCGAACCCGGCAAGACCGTGTGCCTGGGCCTGAACTACTACGACCACGCCGCCGAGAGCGGCCGCGAAAAGCCCGTGTACCCGTGGTTCTTCCTGCGCGGGACGACGTCGCTGCTGGCGCACGGCGAAGCGTCGCCGCGCCCGCGCGTGTCGGAAAAATTCGACTACGAGGCCGAACTGGCCGTCGTCATCGGCAAGCGCGCGCGCCACGTCAAGCGCGAGGATGCGCTGGACTACGTGTTCGGCTACGCGTGTTTCAACGACATCTCCGTGCGCGATTACCAGAAGCGCACGCCGCAGTGGACCATCGGGAAGAACTTCGACCGCACGGGCGCGCTGGGCCCCGTGCTGGTGTCGGCCGACGAACTGCCGGCCGGCGGCGCGGGCCTGTCGATCCAGTCGCGCTTGAACGGCCAGGTCATGCAGGATGCGAACACGAAGGACATGATCTGGGATGTCGCCGAGACCATCGCGCTGCTGACCGAATGCCTCACCTTGGAACCGGGCGACGTGATCGCCATGGGCACGCCGGCCGGCGTCGGCCAGTCGCGCACGCCGCCCGCGTGGATGAAGGCGGGCGACACGATCGAGGTGGAGATCGAAGGCGTGGGCCTGCTCGTCAACACGATCGAGGACGAGCAGCCATGACCGGCGACTATGACGTCGTCGTGGTCGGTTTCGGCCCGTCCGGCGCCGTCGCCGCCGCGCTGCTGGGCCAGGCCGGCGTGCGCACGCTCGTCGTGGACCGCACGCACGAGGTCTATCCGAAGCCGCGCGCCATCGCGCTCGACCACGAGATCATGCGCGTGTTCCAGAACCTCGGTCTCGCGGACGTCGTGTCGCCGCACTGCGAGCCGTTCACGCCGTCCGAGTACTACGGCGTCGACGGGCAGCTGATCAAGCGGCTCGCCACCGTCGAACCGCCGTACCCGCTGGGCCATACCCCGTCGATGGTGTTCACGCAGCCGCCCGTGGAAGCGGCGTTGCGGGATCACGTGCAGGCGTTGCCCGGCGTCGACGTCGTGCTGGGCCGGCGTTTCAACGGCGTCGACCAGGATGCCGATGGGGCCACCGTGTACTTCGACGAGGGCTCGGTGCGTGCCCGCTACGTGATCGGCTGCGACGGCGCGTCGAGCTCCGTGCGCGACGCCGTCGGCATCACGCTGGAAGACCTGGAATTCGACGAGCCGTGGCTCGTGGTCGACGTGCAGGTCAACGAGAAGGGGCTGGCGAAGCTGCCGCGGACCAGCGTGCAGTATTGCGAACCGGCGCGTCCGTGCACGTACGTGATCGGGCCGGGCAACCACCGGCGCTGGGAGATCTCGCTGCTGCCGGGCGAGGACCCCGCCTATATGGCGACGGAAGAGGGTGCGTGGAGCGCGCTGCGGCGGTGGATCGGCCCGGAGGACGCGACCCTGTGGCGCCAGGCCAGCTACCGCTTCCACGCCCTGGTGGCGCGCGAATGGCGCGCGGGGCGCGTGTTCATCGCGGGCGACGCCGCGCACCAGCAGCCGCCGTTCCTGGGGCAGGGCATGTGCCAGGGCGTGCGCGACGTGGTCAACCTCACATGGAAGCTGCGCGCGGTGCTTGGCGGCGACGCGCCGGACAGCCTGCTCGACACCTACACGGTGGAGCGGCGCGAGCATGTGCGCCGGCTCACCACGCGCATCAAGGAGATCGGCGCCGTCATCTGCGAACGCGATCCCGCCCGTGCGCAGGCGCGCGACGCGGCCCTGATCGACGCGGCCGGCGGCACCATCCGCACCGTGCCCCGCCAGGACATCATCCCGCCTCTGATGGAAGGGTTGCTGGCATTAGGCGGGCGCGCCGGGACCGGCACGCTGTTCCCGCAGCCGCGCGTGAACGGACCCGCCGGGCCCGCGCTGCTGGACGAGCTGGCGGGCACCGGCTGGCGCATCGTGACGGATCTGCGCACGGTGCAGCTGCCGCCCGGCCTGCTGGTGCTGGCGGAGCGCCTGGGAATGTTGATCAGTATTCCGTCCGACGCGTCAAGCTTCTCGAGCGGACCTCACCGTATGCAGGCCGACGAACTGGACGGCGTGCTCGCGCGCTGGTTCGCCCGTCACGGCTGCCATGCGGCGGTCGTCCGGCCCGATCATTACGTGTACGGCGTGGCCGATGACGGCGCGGGGCTGTACGACCTCGTGGCCGGCCTGGCGAATACCCTGCAATGAATCGGTAGGGTGGGCGGCCCTCCGCCCACGCGCAGCGCCTGCGCTACGCGGACGTCACGCGTGGGCTCGTTACATTTGGGGCCCCCGGCCCCAAATGCCCACCCTACGCTTAATCAGAACAAAGGAGACAACATGAATCACGATGCACGCCGCCGCACTTTACTGGGCCTGGGCACGGCACTGGCCGGCGCCGCGCTGCTGCCGGCCGCCGCCAACGCCGCCGCTGCCGCGCGCGGACCGTTCCCCAAAGGCTTCCTGTGGGGCGCCGCCATCGCGGGCCACCAGGCGGAAGGCGACAACGTCGCGAGCGACGCCTGGCTGCTGGAAAACATCCAGCCGACGGAATTCAAGGAGCCGTCGGGCGCCGGCGTCGACCACTACCGCCTGTACGACCAGGACATCGCGACATTGGCAAGCCTCGGCCTGAACACGTTCCGCTTCTCGGTCGAATGGGCGCGCGTGGAACCCGTCGAGGGCATGTTCTCGGTGGCTGCGCTGGAGCACTACCGCGACGTGCTGCTGTCCTGCCGCAGGCACAAGGTGAAGGCGATGGTCAGCTTCAACCACTTCGTCACGCCCGCGTGGTTCGCGGCGCGCGGCGGCTGGGAGACGGAAGGGTCCGAGCAACTGTACGCCCGCTACTGCGACAAGGTCGCGCGCCACCTGGGCGAGCTGATCGACGTTGCGACGACGTTCAACGAACCGAACCTGCCGCGCCTGTTGTTCGGCATCCCGGGCCCGCTGTCGGGCATGGCCGACAACCCGCGCATGAAGGAGATGCTCGCGAAGGCGGGCCAGCTGGCGGGCACGGGTAAATGGTCATCGTGGATCTTCGGCGACTTCGCGAAGATCGAGGCGGGCCTGCTGCGCGCCCATGCGGCCGGCTACCAGGCCATCAAGGCCGTGCGCCCGCAACTGCCCGTCGGCTTTTCGATCGCCATCGCGGACGACCAGGCCGTCGACGGCGGCGAGGCCATGCGCGACCGCAAGCGCGCCATCGCCTACGAGCCGTGGTTCCGGGCGATCGCGGAACACGGCGACTTCATCGGCGTGCAGACCTATACGCGCGAACTGATCGGGCCCGACGGCGTGCGGCCGCCGCCCAAGGATGCGAAGTTCACGTCGGCGCACATGGAGTACTACCCCGAGGCGCTGGAGGCGACGATCCGCTACACGGCACAGCATGTGAAGGTACCGGTCTACGTGACGGAAAACGGGATGTCGACGGATGACGACACCCAGCGCAGCGCCTACATCCGCACGGCCGTGGGCGGCGTCGCGAACTGCCTGAAGGACGGCATTCCGGTGAAGAGCTACATCCACTGGTCGCTGCTCGACAACTTCGAGTGGATCTTCGGCTATGGCCCGCACTATGGCCTGATCGGCGTCGACCGGTCGACCATGAAGCGCACGGTGAAACCGAGCGCGCGCGTGCTCGGGAAGATCGCGCAGGCGAACGGCATGACCGCTTGAACGGGCGATAGCAGGTATCGCCAAAATGGGCTTTGGCCGGACGGGGTCCGGCCGCTACGCTAGGCCTATCGAATGACAACAGGGAGACATAACGTGGGCGGTATCATTTTTGAAAACGTAAGGATCTTCGACGGCAGCCAGATGCGCCCGGGGACCGGCGCGGTGCGCGTGGAAGGCAACCGCATCGCCGAGGTGGCGGACGGCACGCGCGGCATCACGGCGCTGGCCGGCGACCGCGTGATCGACGGTAGGAAAGGCACGCTGATGCCGGGACTCGTCGAAGCGCATGCGCATCTGTCGTGGCCCAGCTCCGTCGAGCGCTTCGTGCCGGGCATGGCGCTGCCGCCGGAAGACCTCGTGCTGACGACGGCACGCAACGCGCGCATCCTGCTCGACCACGGCTTCACGAGCGCCTATTCGGCCGGGGCGCTTTCCAAGTCCGTCGAGACGGTGCTGAACACCTTCATCACGAGCGGCGGCATGCCGGGACCGCGCCTCGTCGCGTCGTCGATCGAGCGCGAGCCGCCGACCATCGAGGAACTCGATCCGGGCAAGGTGGCCGAGCACGGCCGCGGGCCCGACGCCGTGCGCGCGTTCGTGAAGGATTGTGCGTCGATCGGCGCGAAGTCGGTCAAGTTCCTGCTGTCCGGCGAGGATGCGCTGAAACCCGGCGCGTCGCAGCAGCTGATGTATTCGCAGGAGGAAGCCGATGCGGCCGGCGAGCAGGCGCGCGAATCGGGCGTGTGGCTCGCCTGTCACGCGCAGGCGTCCGATGCCGTCAAGATGGGCCTGCGCGCGGGCTTCCGCGTGCTGTACCACTGCACGTATGCGGACGAGGAAGCGCTCGACATGCTGGAAGCGCGCCGCGACGAGGTCTTCATCGCGCCCGCCATCGGCATCATCCAGGCGACCCTGGATGCGGCGCCGCCCCCGCACTTCGACATGAGCCACATGAAGAAGAGCGCGGCGGAAGTGCTGGAACTGCAGAAGAAGCTCGTGCCGGAACTGCGCCGGCGCGGCCTGCGCGTGCTGCCTGGCGGCGACTACGGCTTCCCGTTCAACCCGAACGGCCGCAACGCGCGCGACCTTGAACTGTTCGTGAACCTGCTGGGCTATACGCCGGACGAGGCGCTGTCGGCCGCGACGCTGCTCGGCGGCGAACTGATGGGCATGGGCGACGAGCTGGGGCAGGTGAAGCAGGGCTTCCTCGCCGACCTGCTGCTCGTCGACGGCGATCCGACGCAGGATGTGACGATCCTGCAGGACCGCAAGCGCCTGCGCGCCATCATGAAGGACGGGCGCTTCCACAAGGATCCGGCGCTGGCGGCGCTGTAAGGGGTGGACATGACGCTGAGTGACAAGCATGCCGAGGTCCTGCGCGCCGTGCGCGCCGCCGGACCCGTGATCGACCCGCCGGCCGCCAAGGCGTTGTATGCGCCGCTGCTGGCGGACATGCCGCGCGGCGCGGAACCGCTGCGCGACATCGTCTACGGCGCCGACGAGCGTCACCGGCTGGACGTGTACCCGGCCGTCGGTGCAAGCGGTCCCGCGCCTGTCGTCGTGTTCCTGCACGGCGGGGGCTTCATCCGCGGCGACAAGGCCGACCGGGAAGCGGTCGGCCATTATTTTTCGCGGCATGGCGTCGTTGCCGTGCTGCCGAACTACCGGCTCGGGCCGCGCCACCGGTGGCCGGCCGGGGCCGAGGACGCGTCTTCGGTGCTCGCGTGGGCGCGGGCCAACGTGGCAGCCCACGGCGGCAATCCGGACCACATCGTGCTCGCGGGCGAATCGGCCGGCGCGGCCCACGTGGCGGCGGCGACGCTCGTCAAGCGCTTCCATCCGGCCGAAGGACTGCGGATCGCGGGCGCGTTCCTCGCGTCGGGCGTCTACAACGTGGAGCTGGAATTCCTCGCACGTACACAACTGGGCATCGCGACGCCGGACCCGCGCAACGAGGCCTACTTCGGGACGGACTTCGCGCGCTACCGCGCGATGTCGACCGTGGAACTGATCGATGCCGCGCCGTTCCCGCTCGCGATCACGTATGCGGAACTGGACCCGGTCCAGATGCAGGCGCAGGCCGGCGAGCTGTTCGCGCGGCTCGTCACGCGCCACGGTTTCCAGCCGCAGATCGGGGTCGTCGCGAACCACAACCACCTCAGCCAGGTCTATGCGATCAACAGCGGCGACGACGCGCTGGCTGCGCCGTTGCTGGCCTTTGTGCGTGACAGCCGCGTGAAAACTCCCTAAAGTAAAGGATAAAAAGGCCACACGCGCCATACGATAACAAGGAGACAACCGATGCGTTTCAACCGCCTGGACCTGAACCTGCTGCTGGCGCTCGACGCGCTGCTGGAGGAACAGAACATCACCCGCGCGGCGGCGCGCGTGAACGTCAGCCAGTCCGCCATGAGCGGCATGCTGGCGCGCCTGCGCGAATTCTTCGAAGACGATCTGCTCGCCGCCGTCGGCCGCAACATGGAGCTGACGGTGCTGGGCCGCCAGCTCGTCGGCCCCGTGCGCGACCTGATCCTGCACGTGCACGCCACGGTCGGCATCCGCGTGTCGTTCGATCCGGCGCGCGAGACGCGCTGCATGAAGATCATGGTGTCCGACTACGCCACCGAGGTATTCCTGAACCAGGTGGTGGCGCGCGTGCTTCGCGACGCGCCCAACATGACGCTGGAACTGGTGCCGCTCGCGGACGACGCGGCGGAAAAGCTGCGCCGCGGCGAGAACGACTTCCTCATCATCCCGCGCAACTTCCTCGACCCCGAGCATCCGCAGCGCACGCTGTTCGAAGACCATTACTGCGCCGTGATCTGGGAAGGGAACACGCACGTCGGCGACGTCCTCGACGCGGCCACGTACGAGCGCCTGTCGCATATCGCGCCGATGCTGGGCCGTCCCCGTTCGCCGACGATGGAGGAATTGCTGCTGCAGGCCCAGGGCGTCAAGCGCCGCATCCGCGTGATCACCAGCGATTTCTACAGCATGGCGACGGCGCTCGTCGGCACGGAGCTCGTCGCGACGATGCACACGCGGCTTGCGCTCGCGTGTGCGCGCCGGCTCCCGATCCGCGTGCTGCCGCTGCCGTACGTCCTGCCGCCGCTGGCGGAATGCCTGCAATGGCACCGCTTCCAGGAAAACGACCCGTGCCACATCTGGCTGCGCGGCGTGATGCTGGAGATCGCGCGCGGCCTGCCGACCAACGCCGAGCTGCCGATGGCGCCGTTCAGCTTCAACGCCATCGAGACGGCGCGCTCGGTGGCATAATCGGGCGGTCCCTCAATCACCGAAAGGAAGCAAATGGTCGTCGAAAGCGCGGAAATCCTGGTCAAGGCCGGCATGGAAGAACAATTCGAAGGGGGCGTGCGCGCCGCCGCGCCGCTGTTCCAGCGCGCGCGCGGTTGCACGGGCATGCGGCTGCAGCGCGGCGTCGAGAACCCGCGCGCCTATCGCCTGCTCGTGGACTGGAACACGGTCGAGGACCACATGGTCCACTTCCGCGAGAGCGACGATTTCCAGGAATGGCGCCGGCTCGTGGGCCACTGCTTCGACGGCGCGCCCGTCGTCACGCACTACGCGGCGGCCGTCGACGGCTTTTGATTCCCTTCAGGGCAGCAGCATCGCCAGTTCCTGCGCGCCCTGGCGCAGCACCGGCAGGAACTCTTCCACCATGCGCTCCGGCGTCACGCGCGCCGCATGCGCACCCACGTTCAATGCCGCCAGCACGCGGCCCGATGCGCCGCGCACGGGCACGGCGATCGAGCGCAGTCCCAGTTCCAGTTCTTCGTTGTTGACGGCATAGCCGTCGCGCCGCACCTGCGCAAGGATCGTGCGCAGCTTGTCCTTGTCCGTCACGGTGCGCTCCGTCTTGGGCGTCAGGGTCGTACGCGCAAGGTAGGCGTCCAGCTCGTCCTGCGGCAGGTGGGCAAGGAGTACCCGGCCCAGCGAGCTGCAATACGCGGGCAGGCGGCTGCCGGCCGTCAGCGACACCGACATCACGCGCGACGTCGCCGCGCGCGCGACGTACAGCACCTGGTCTTCTTCCAGCACGGCGAGCGAGCTCGATTCGCCCAGCACCTTGCTGATGCCGTTCAGGCACGGCTGCGCGGCGGCCGTCAGCGGCGTCGACGACAGATACGAATACCCCAGTGTCAGCACTTTCGGCTTGAGCATGAAATTGTTCAGCTCCGCGTCGACGTAGCCGAGCTGCCGCAGCGTGTGCAGGCAGCGGCGCACGGCCGCGCGCGGGATGCCCGTCTGCTGGCTGATCTGGGCGATGGTCTGCGGCTTGCGCGTGTCGGCGAACGCGCGCAGCACGGCGAGGCCGCGCGCAAGCGACGTCATGAAGTCGGGATCGGCGAGGGCGTCGATGTCTTCCGCGATGGTGCGCGGGGCGGCTGGGGTCGATGGTGTGGATGACATGCCGGAATTCTAATCGATGACAGGAACCGCTTGACGGGCGGCGCGGCACAGGCTTACACTTTTTGTGCGGTGAGCGAGCATGTGTTCGATAATCGCACAAGACAAACGAGGTGACAACCCATGATCGACAAAACCTGTGACTCGCTGGCGCAGTCCGTGGCCGACATCCACGACGGCGCGACCGTCATGATCGGCGGCTTCGGCAATGCCGGCATGCCGTCCGCGCTGATCGACGCGCTGATCGCCCACGGCGCCCGCGAGCTGACAATCGTGAACAACAATGCCGGCAACGGCGACACGGGCCTGGCCGCCCTCATCAAGGAAAAGCGCGTACGCAAGATCGTGTGCTCGTTCCCGCGCCAGTCCGATTCCTGGCATTTCGACACGCTGTACCGCGCGGGCGAGATCGAGCTGGAACTGACGCCGCAGGGCAACCTGGCCGAACGCATCCGCGCGGCCGGCGCCGGCATCGGAGGCTTCTTTTCGCCGACCGGCTACGGCACCCTGCTGGCCGAGGGCAAGGAGACGCGCGTCATCGACGGCAAGAACTACGTGTTCGAAACCCCGATCCACGCCGACTTCGCGCTGATCAAGGCGCTGCGCGGCGACCGCTGGGGCAATCTCGTGTACCGCAAGACGGCCCGCAACTTCGGCCCGATCATGGCGATGGCCGCGAAGACGACCATCGCGCAGGTCGCGGAGATCGTGCCGCTGGGCGAACTCGATCCGGAAGCGATCGTCACCCCCGGCATCTTCGTCCAGCGCGTCGTGAAGGAGGCAGTATGAATAACCGATACACCCGCGACCAGATGGCCGCGCGCGTCGCGCAAGATATTCCCGAAGGCGCGTACGTCAACCTGGGCATCGGCCTGCCCACGAAGGTCGCCAACTACCTGCCGCTTGAAAAGGAAATCTTCCTGCACAGCGAGAACGGCCTGCTGGGCATGGGCCCCGCGCCCGCGCCCGGTGAGGAGGACGAGGACCTGATCAACGCCGGCAAGCAGCCCGTGACCCTGCTGACGGGCGGCGCCTATTTCCACCATGCGGATTCGTTCGCGATGATGCGCGGCGGCCACCTGGACATCTGCGTGCTGGGCGCGTTCCAGGTATCGCACACGGGCGATCTCGCGAACTGGCACACGGGCGCGCCGGATGCGATTCCCGCCGTCGGCGGCGCGATGGACCTCGCGATCGGGGCGAAGCAGGTCTTCGTCATGATGGAACACCAGACCAAGACGGGAGAGAGCAAGATCGTCGAGCGCTGCACGTATCCGCTGACGGGCATCGGCTGCGTGAGTCGCATCTACACCGACCTGGCCGTGCTGGACGTGACCTCGGAAGGGCTGCGCGTGCGCGAGATGGCGCCCGGCCTGACCCTGGCCGACCTGCAGGCCGTGACCGCCGCGCCGCTGCTGGCGCCCCTCGAATAAAAGGAGAATGACCATGACCGACGCATTCATCGTCGACGCCATCCGCACCCCCATCGGCCGCTACGGCGGCGCGTTGAAGGACGTGCGCGCGGACGACCTGGGCGCTATCCCCATCCGCGAACTCATGCGCCGCAATCCGGACGTCGACTGGTCCGCCATCGACGACGTGATCTACGGCTGCGCCAACCAGGCCGGCGAGGACAACCGCAACGTGGCGCGCATGTCTGCACTGCTGGCCGGCCTGCCGCAAGAGGTGCCGGGATCCACCGTGAACCGCCTGTGCGGCTCGGGCCTGGACGCCGTCGGCAGCGCCGCGCGGGCCATCAAGAGCGGCGAGGCGCGCTTGATTATCGCGGGCGGCGTCGAGTCGATGACGCGCGCGCCGTTCGTGATGGGCAAGGCGGATTCCGCTTTCTCGCGCAATGCGAACATCTACGACACGACGATCGGCTGGCGCTTTCCGAACCCGCTGATGCACAAGCTGTACGGCACGGATGCGATGCCGGAGACGGCGGAGAACGTGGCGGACGACTACAGGATCAGCCGCGCCGACCAGGACGCGTTCGCGCTGGCGAGCCAGGCGAAGGCGGCCCGTGCGCAGCAGGACGGCACGTTCGAGCAGGAGATCGTGCCGGTGCTGATCTCCCAGAAAAAAGGTGACCCGGTCCGCTTCGCGCAGGACGAGCACCCGCGCGCGACGAGCCTGGAAGCGCTGGCGAAGCTGAAGCCGGTCGTGCGGCCGGACGGCACGGTCACGGCGGGTAACGCGTCGGGCGTGAACGACGGCGCGTGCGCGCTGCTGCTGGCCAACGCGGAGGCGGCCGCGCAGTACGGCCTGAGGCCGCGCGCCCGCATCGTCGGCATGGCGACGGCCGGCGTGGCGCCGCGCGTGATGGGGATCGGCCCGGCGCCCGCCGTGCTGAAGCTGCTGGCGCAGACGGGCATGACCCTGGACCAGTTCGACGTGATCGAGTTGAACGAGGCGTTCGCCTCGCAGGGCCTGGCCGTGCTGCGCCTGCTGGGCCTGCGCGACGACGACCCGCGCGTGAACCCGAACGGCGGCGCGATCGCCCTGGGGCATCCGCTCGGGATGAGCGGCGCGCGGCTCGTCACCGCGGCCACGTACGAGCTGGAGCGGACCGGCGGCCGGTACGCCCTGTGCACGATGTGCATCGGCGTGGGGCAGGGGATCGCGCTCGCGATCGAGCGCGTCTAGGATCCGTCGCGCGGCAGCAGCGGCGCGCGGCTCTGGTCGTTGTTGCCGTTGACGAGCTTGGCCAGCAGGTCCATGAACACGTCCTGTTCGCGCGCACTGAGCGGGGCCAGCAGCCGGTCGCGCAGGCGCTGGGCGCCGGGTTCCAGCGTGGCCAGCAGGCGCGTGCCTGCCTGCGTGATGGTCAGCGCGCGCTGGCGCCGGTTGTGCGGGATCACCCTGCGTTCCAATAGTCCCTTTTCTTCGAGGCGGGCGCACACGGTCGCGCCCGTCGACGTGTCGATCGCGGCCAGTCCCGCCAGCGAGACCTGGTCGATGCCGGGATGCCCGGCCAGCCGGCTCAGGATCGCATACTGGACCGGCGTCAGTTCTCCTCCCATTTCGTCATGGAAGAGCGACACCGAGATCTGTTGGGCCCGGCGCAGCAGGTGGCCGGGGTGTTGGTACAGGTCGAGCGTGCTTGGCATGTGAGGCTGCTTGTGGTGCGGTGCACCATCGAAATAGTCGGGACACCAGTTTACTTCGCCATCGATGCGCGCGATACTTTTCTAACCTTCAGTACACTGAATATCAAACGACAAGGAGACGACGATGTTCCCGAAGAATGCGTGGTACGTGGCCTGCACCCCCGACGAAATCGACGGCAAACCCCTGGGCCGCCAGGTCTGCGGCGAAAAGATCGTGTTCTACCGGGGCGAGCAGGGCAAGGTCGCCGCGGTCGAGGACTTCTGCCCCCACCGGGGCGCGCCGCTGTCGCTGGGTGTCGTGCGCGACGGCCACCTGGTGTGCGGCTACCACGGCCTGCAGATGGGCTGCGACGGCAAGGCCGTCAGCATGCCGGGGCAGCGTGTGCGCGGCTTTCCCTGCATCCGCAGCTATGCGGTCGAGGAGCGCTACGGCTTCATCTGGGTCTGGCCGGGAGACAGGGCGCTGGCCGATCCGGCCACGATCCACCATATCGAGTGGGCGGACAATCCGGAGTGGGCCTATGGCGGCGGGCTGTATCACATCGGCTGCGATTACCGCCTCATGATCGACAACCTGATGGACCTCACGCACGAGTCTTATGTGCACGCGTCCAGCATCGGCCAGAAGGAAATCGACGAGGCGCCCGTCACGACGAAGGTCGAAGGCGAACAGGTCGTCACGAGCCGCTTCATGGAGAACATCATGCCGCCGCCATTCTGGCAGGCCGCGCTGCGCGGCAACGGTCTCGCGGACGACGTACCGGTCGACCGCTGGCAGATCTGCCGCTTCAATGCGCCCAGCCACGTGATGATCGAGGTCGGCGTCGCCCATGCCGGCAAGGGCGGCTACCATGCCGATCCGGCGCACAAGGCGTCGTCCATCGTCGTCGACTTCATCACGCCGGAGACGGCAACGTCGCACTGGTACTTCTGGGGCATGGCGCGCAATTTCAAGCCGCACGACGTGGCGCTGACCCGCACCATCCGCGACGGCCAGGGCAAGATCTTCAGCGAGGACCGCGCCATGCTCGAACTGCAGCAGCAGAACCTGCTGCGCCATCCGGAGCGCAAGCTCCTGATGCTTAACATCGACGCGGGCGGCGTGCAATCGCGCCGCGTCATCGATGCCTGGCTGGCGCGCGAAGCTGCCGTGGAGGTCGCGGCATGAGCACGTTCGACGTGCGCGTCGCGCGCAAGACCCGGGAAGCGGAAGGCATCTGCAGCTACGAACTGGTGCGCACCGACGGCGTCCCGTTGCCGCCGTTCGCGGCCGGCGCCCATATCGACGTGCACCTGCCGAACGGCCTCGTGCGCCAGTATTCGCTGTGCAATCCTCCCGGCGAAACGCATCGCTACCTGATCGCCGTCCTGCGCGATGCCGCGTCGCGCGGCGGTTCGCAAGCCATGCATGACGACGTCGATGCCGGTACGGTGCTGACCATCGGCGCACCGAAAAACCATTTTCCGCTGGTCGACGCGGAGCGATCGCTGCTGCTGGCGGGCGGCGTCGGCGTCACGCCCATCCTGGCCATGGCCGAGACGCTGGCGGACGACGGCGCGGCGTTCGAGCTGCACTACTGCGCGCGGGCGCCGGAGCGCGCAGCCTTCACGGAACGCCTCGGTGCCGCCAGGTTCGCCGGGCGGGTTTACCTGCACTACGACAGCGCCGCGGCAGAGCAACGACTCGACCTGCCTGCGCTGCTGGCGGCGCCGGCGCCCGGTACGCACCTGTACGTGTGCGGCCCGCAAGGCTTCATCGACCACGTGCTGGACGGCGCACGGACACACGGCTGGCCGGCGTCGCAACTGCACGTCGAATACTTCGGCGCGGCGGCAGTCGACACCGGCGCCGACCGCCCGTTCGACGTGCAGCTGGCATCGAGCGGCAAGGTCGTGACGATCCCCGCGGGCCGGACGGTGCTCAAGGTGCTGGCCGAGCAGGGCGTGGACATCCCGTATTCCTGCGAGGAGGGTGTCTGCGGCACGTGCCTGACGCGCGTGCTGGCCGGCGAGCCGGACCACCGCGACCTGTACCTGACGGACGAGGAACGGGCGGCCAACGACCAGTTCGCGCCGTGCTGTTCGCGTGCCCGGACCCCGCTGCTGGTGCTGGATCTCTAAGGATCAGGCGGCGGGAACGTCTTTCCCGTCCAGCCAGTCGAAGATCCGGGGCCAGATGCGCGCATGCGCGCTGCGCCCCACGAGCACGCCCACGTGCTGCAGGTTGACGCCCACGTCGCCCTCGTAGTGCAGCAAAGCCTTGCGCGGGCTCGATGTCGCCTCGTGGAACGGCACCATCGCATCCGGCGGAATCAGCTTGCTGCGCGGGTCGACGACGGACAGCAGCGGCGACGTGAGGTCGCGCGGGCCGATCGTGCGGCCGTCGATGGCCAGCTTGCCCTGCATGAAGGCGTCGTGGCGGTACAGGGATTCCACGATGTCCGTGAACAACCGGCCCGGCAGCGGGAACTCGTCGTGCGTCCACCGTTCCACGCGCATGTGCGTGACGAGGGCTTGCGGGTCCGTCATCGACAGCATGCGGTCGGTCCAGCGCTCCCATTGGAACGCCTGCGGCTCGGCCATCGCGCTCATCATATTGAGGAAGACGCCGGGCACCTGGCGGAACGTGTCGGCGATGGGGCGCGCGTGCGGCGTCGCGTCGATCAGGCGCGCGAAGCAGCTCGAGGCCGGCGTGAAGTGCAGCGGCGATTCCAGCAGGATCGTCGCGCGCACGGCATCCGGGTGCAGGCAGCTGTGGATGGCGGCGAGGATGCCGCCCAGCGAGTGGCCCGCGACGACGACCTGGTCCGGTCCACCGTCGGCCGCGATGGCGCGGCGGCAGGCGGCCAGCAGGTGGTCGCCGTAGTCGTCCAGGCCGAAGTGGTCGTGTGTGTCCGGCAGCGCGACCCATTCGGCCAGGTAGACGCGGTAGCCGTGCTCCAGGAAGCGCCGCACGACGCTGACGTCGGGCGCCAGGTCCCAGATGTAGGGGCGCTTGATGGGGGCCGGCACGATCAGCACGGCGGGGCCGCCGTTGGCGGTGATGTCGGCCGGGGCGCCATAGCGGCGCACGTTCAGGCCGGGTTCCGTGTGCAGGACCGTCGACGGCGTCTGCTGCGGGCCGTAGCCCACGCGTTCCAGCATCTCGCCGCGCGCCTTGCGGCGACGGTCCATGTCCTTCAGGGCCATGGCGCCCAGCGCGCCCATGGCGGTGTTCCAGTTGCTTGCCTGCATGGCGATCCGTCCGAGGTCAGAGTGGAAGACATGGCACTCTACGCCGCCAGCGCGCCGGCTCCAACCGCGCGCGACCGGTAAGTTACGCGCGTTTGCGGAGCGTTAAACTGGAAACGTGCACGATGCCAGCGGGCTATTGTGCACGATTAAAACAGGGGGCGGCGCACGGGGCGCGCCGCCTACGCTCCTACTCGACCCAGCTGTGGCCGTCGCGCGCGAGCAGCGCGAACGACTCCGCCGGACCCCACGAGCCGGCCGCGTACGGATGCGGCTTCTCGTCGAGCGTCTGCCAGCCCTCGATGATCGGGTCGGCCCATTCCCACGCCGCTTCCAGCTCGTCGCGGCGCATGAAGTGGGTGAGGCGGCCGCGCACGACGTCGATCAGCAGGCGCTCGTACGCCTCGGCGCGGCGCTGCTGGAACGCGGACTGCAGGTCGAGGTTCAGCGCGACCTGCTGCATCTCCATGCCGCTGCCGGGCTGCTTGGCCATGAGCTGCAGCTTGATCGCTTCTTCCGGCTGCAGCTCGATCACGAGGCGGTTGGCGACGGCGCCGGCCGTCTGCGGGAACAGCGGGAACGGCGGGTTCGCGAATTCGACGACGATCTTCGACGAGCGGCGCGCCATGCGCTTGCCGGTGCGCAGGTAGAACGGCACCTTGGACCAGCGCCACGTGTCGATGAAGGCGCGCAGGGCGACGAAGGTTTCCGTCTTGCTCTCCTGCGGAACATTCTTTTCTTCGTGGTAGCCGGGCACTTCCTGGTTGCCCGAGACGCCGCGGATGTACTGGCCGCGGATCGTGTCGCGCGCGATGTCGGCCAGCGACAGGCGGCGCAGCGAGCGCAGCACCTTCAGCTTTTCGTCGCGCACGGCGTCCGGCGACAGCGAGGTCGGCGGCTCCATCGCCACGATGCACAGCAGTTGCAGCAGGTGGTTCTGGACCATGTCGCGCATCGCGCCGGCGCCGTCGTAGAAGCCGGCCCGGCTGCCGACGCCCACTTCCTCGGCCACGGTGATCTGCACGCTGGAAATGTTCGGCGCACGCCACAGCGGTTCCAGGATCGAGTTACCGAAGCGCAGCACCATCAGGTTCTGCACGGTTTCCTTGCCCAGGTAGTGGTCGATGCGGTAGATCTGCGATTCGGCGAAATGGCGGCCGACGTCTTCGTTGATGGCGATGGCCGAGGCCAGGTCGGTCCCCAGCGGCTTTTCCAGCACGACGCGGGCGTTGGCATCGACGAGATTGCTTGCGGCCAGCTTGTCGCAGATGGTCGTGAACAGCGAAGGCGCCGTCGACAGGTAGAACACGCGCTGGGCACCGGCGCGCGAGGCTTGCGCGAGGGCCGAGAAATCGGGGGCGGCCTGCACGTCCAGGCGTACGTACTCGAGCAGCTTCAGGAAGCCGTCCCAGGTCTTCTCGTTGAAGTTGCTGGCTGCGATGAACGAGCGCGAGTTCGCCTCGATGTGGGCGAGATAGGCTTCGCGGTTGAAGTCCTGGCGGCCGGTGGACAGGATGCGCGTTGTCGGCGGCAGATTGCCGTGCAGGAAGGCCATGTACAGGGCCGGCAGCAGCTTGCGCATGGCAAGGTCGCCCATGCCGCCGAAGATGATCATGTCGAGGGGGAGGCCGTTGTCTGCTTCTGTCGAGTGGGTCTGCATGTTGTTCTGGATCTAGGAAGTTGAGGTGGTTGCCGGCGGCGCGTGCAGCGTCATCCCGGCGGGAATGCGGCCGGGCCGGGCAGGGCGGTACGATTGCGCGGCGCAGCTCCCGTGGGTCGGAGCGGCATGCGCGCGGCTGATGGGCGCCGGGTGCGCCGGCTTGTGGCCGGGCGTCGGCGCCGTCGGGGATGGCATCGCCGGGGGCGCGCCAAAGGCCGTCCGCGCGCGTCGGGCGCTGCGGTCGCGGTCCGCCTGGCGGCGTTGTGGTGTCCCGGTAGTGGCCATGTCAGCTGATAGTCGATGCATGATCGGTATCCGGATCCCGGCAGTGGCGCGGATTGCGGCCGTGCAGGTGTTCCTGGAACAGGGGATTGTACACCGGGCGGACGACCGTGCCGGGAATGGCGCCTGGCAGGGAGGCGGGGCCCGCGTCGCCTATATCAAAAACCGATAGCAAACGACGAATAAATGATGGGCGCGGCATGCTGCGGCGCGTTACGATGATGGCTCGTGCGGTGGCGTGGTGGCCATCAGCACGGCCTCGACTTACTTACTCTCGATATCACTTCAGGGCGCCCACGTGGCGCCCTTTTTTTGGTTTGAATTCGGGGTCAGAGCACATTTCCGATCAATTGCCCAAGACCGGGCTCTGACCCCGGTGTTTGGAAAGTGCTCCGGAGCCAGTGTGCTAAAAAGTGCTCTGACCCCGAATTTTCAGGCGCTCTCGCGCTCGACGATCGTGAAGCCGATGTCGCGCACGACATTGGGAATGGGCTTGCCCGCGATGCGGTCGATGATGAATTGCGCCGCGATCTGGCCCATCTTGCGGCCGTCCAGGTGGACCGTCGTGAGGGAAGGATACGTCTCGGCCGCGAACGGCTGGTCGCCGAGGCCGACGACCGCGAGCCGGCCCGGAACGTCGATGCCGAGCTTGTGCGCTTCCGTCAGCACGCCCAGCGCGACCATGTCCGAACTGCAGAACACGGCATCGATGTCGGGATGGTCCGCCAGCAGCGCGCGCAGGCCCGCGCGTCCGCCCGCGGCGGTGCCCGGCGCGGAGATCGTGTGGAAGGGGATCGTGCCGTCCGGGCCCTGCATGTCCAGCCGCACGGCCGCCTGTGCGAAAGCGCGGTTGCGGCGCTGGGCGCGGTCATCCGACGCGCTGATCACGGCCACGCGGCGCCGTCCGCGCTGGTACAGGAATTCGGCCACGGCCTCGCCGATGTCCTCGTGCGAAAAGCCGACCAGCATGTCGGCCGGCGTCGGCGTCAGGTCCCATGTCTCGACGAGCGGGATGGCGCTCGCGTGCAGCCGGCGCCGGCCCTGCGCCGAGCGCATGATGCCGGCGAGGACGATGCCGTCCGGCCGGCGGCCGATGATCGCTTCCAGCAGCTCGTCCTCGCGCGAATTCTCGTAGCCCGACTGGCCCAGGATCAGCTGGTAGCCGGCGGCAGCGAGGGTCTCCGTCAGCGCCTGGACCGTGTCGATGAACACCGAGCCCGCGATCGTCGGCAGGATCGCCGCGACCATGCGGCTCTTTGTCGACGCCAGGCTGCCCGCCAGCAGGTTCGGCACGTAGCCGGTCCGTTCGATGGCGTCGCGCACTTTCTGCACGAGGTCGGGCGATACCTTCTCCGGCGAGTTCAGCACGCGCGACACCGTAATGGGCGCCACGCCGGCCACGCGCGCCACGTCGACGAGCGTCAGGCCGCCTTTCGTGCGCCGGGTCCGCTTGGGGGGCTCCGCCGGCGCGTTCATGCGGTCTCCCGATCGCCGGGACGGGCGCTGCGGCAAATACGTTTCTGGTATTTCTGAAAATCCGTCATGTCTAATGTGCGGTCTCGCATCGTCGAAATGGAGCGCGTATCGAATAAATGGCAGGGACTCTAAATGCTCAACCTGATAGCGACAAGATACCACTACATTTGATTACCAATACGTAATAAACGAGGGCGAATCTTTTCTTGATCGACTCGAGGATTTAATTGATTGCGCTACCAAATGTTTGCGCTCATCAGTGGTATTGCATTTATCCGATTAATAAGCGGGAAACGGTGTTTTCAAATATCCGATTTATTGGGCTGATAGCGCTACCTCGTCTACCCTATGTACATACGTTCACGTTCGCATGCCGAACGTCCGGCAAACGGTGCCCATCCTGCGCGCATCCGCGCGGGGCGTGCAGGTGGGACAGGCGTCGACCATGTTCCGCGTGATCCGTGGTCGGCCTCGGCAGCGATATGGCGATCGCCGGTTTATGGCAGCCATTCCAATGCTCAAATCAGGCAGGCGCGCGTGTCACGAAATTCAGACGAATTGCTGAGCTATAAATATTCAGCATACCTTTTTTTAAATAAAGAATACCCGCGATGTTAGCGTGCAACAGTGATGTTATAGGGTTTGACAAAAATCACGCATACTATCTACACTCCATGAAAACGATTACATGACCATAACGACTACATCGCCAACGCAATAAATAAAGCGTGGAGACAAGAATGCCAACCTTATCCGCCGTTTTCATTCATTCCGACTCGACCGCAATCTGCAGGTCCGTTCCCGCCGTCGTTCTGGCATCGCCGCGCTACCCTGCGGCGTAACCGTCATAGTTTCGCGGCCGCCTTAGGGCGACCGTTTTCATTGCAATCGCAACCAGTCCCGCCGCGGAAGCGGGGCGTCAAACACAAGGCACAGGAGACACCATGATTCGATTCAAGAGAACCGCAATCGCCGTGGCAGCGGGACAGATCGCACTGCTCGCCAGCGGCTATGCACTGGCGCAGACCGATGCAGGCCAGAACGGTTCCAGCGTCGTCGTCGTGACGGGCCAGCGCGCCGCGCTGCAGTCCGCACAGAAACTCAAGCAGAATTCCGACGAGATCGTCGATTCGATCGTCGCGGACGACATCGGCAAGCTGCCGGACCGTTCGGTCACCGAAGTGCTGCAGCGCGTGGTCGGCGTGACGATCGACCGCACGATGGCCAAGGGCGACCCGGAACACTATTCGGTCGAGGGCTCGGGCGTGAACGTGCGCGGCCTGTCCTACGTGCGTTCGGAACTGAACGGACGCGACTCGTTCTCCGCGAACGGCGGCCGCTCGCTGAACTTCGAAGACGTGCCGCCCGAGCTGATGGCCGGGGTCGACGTCTACAAGAACCCGTCGGCCGAACAGATCGAAGGCGCGGTCGGTGGCCTCGTCAACCTGCGTACGGCGATGCCGTTCGACTTCAAGGGCCGCAAGCTGGCCGTGTCGCTGGAAGACACGTATTCCGAACTGAAGCGCGGCAAGCGCCAGCCGTCCGGTTCCTTCATGTACTCGGACCGCTGGAAGACGGGCTTCGGCGAGATCGGCGCCCTCGTCGACCTGGCCTATTCGGAGAGCGGCACTCGTACCGACGCGTTCCAGGTCGAGCCGTACTATCCGCGCAACGACATCGTGGCCGGCAAGACCGTGTGGGTGCCGAAGGGTTCGCAATGGCGTACGCTGGAATTCGACCGCAAGCGCAAGGGTGCCTACGGCGCGCTGCAGTGGAAGAAGGACAATTCGCTGAGCTCCTCGCTCACATTCTTCAAGTCGCGCTACAAGATGCACTGGGACGAGCAGGCGATCTTCGCCCAGTCGAGCCCCTATAACATCCAGGTCAGCAAGGATGCGACGTACAACTCGAAAGGTGCGCTGCTGAACGGCACGCTGACCGATCCGCAGGACGGCGGTATCAACTTCGGCGGCGACACGCGCTCGGCCGACCGCACGTCGGAAACGACGGACGTGTCCTGGAACCTCCGCTGGCGCCCGAACGACCGCTGGACCATCACGACCGACCTGCAGCGCATCCGTGCCACGACCAGCAGCTTCGACTCGACCGTGGCCACCGGCGTGCAGATGAAGAGCGAGACGATCGACCTGCGCGGCGACGTGCCGACCCTGTCGTTCACGGACGCCGACCGTGCGTACCTCGCGAACCCCAACAATTACTACTGGGCGTTCACGATGGAACACCAGGACCGCAGCAAGGCCGGCGAATGGGCATGGCGCACGGACGCGAAGTACGACTTCGATCACCCGGTGCTGCGCGACATCCGCTTCGGCGTGCGCCTGACGGACCGCGACTCGCGTAACGAGAACTCGAACCCGAGCTACAACTGGGCGGCCATCACCCAGACGTGGCAGGTCGGTCCGACCAACACGTTGTCGAGTCTCGCGTACCTGGGCGACCCGCGCTTCAACAACCAGGTGCAGGTCCACTCCTTCAACAACTTCTTCAACAACAACACGTCGGTGCCGGCACTCGTGTTCCCGGCCGTCGCGCTGACGACCGGCTACCCGGCCTCGTACGCCCAGTTGCACACGTATCCGAACATGTTGTGCAACAACGGCACCAACAATTGCACGTCGTGGAAGCCGGCCACGTTCGGCACCGACCCGGCCGGCGTCAACGACCAGAAGGAAAAGACCGGCGCGCTGTATTCGCAACTGCGCTTCGGCTTCGACGACCTGAAGTATCCGGTCGACGGCAACATCGGCCTGCGCTACGTGAAGACCGACATGACGGCACACGGCTACACCGTGTTCACGCCGAGTACCTCGACGGGCGCCGGCATTCCGCAGTTCTCGGCGTTCTCGAAGAAGCAGGACTTCAGCAACAGCTACAACAACGTGCTGCCCAGCCTGAACCTGCGCATGAAGGCGAGCGACGCGCTGCAGTTCCGCTTCGGCCTGTCGACCGGCATCTCGCGACCGGACTTCAGCGACCTGCAGGGCTACACGACGCTGTCGCAGAACGTGGACAATTCGAGCGGACTGGTCACCTACACGGGTAATGGCACCGGCAACCCGAACCTGCGTCCGGTCCGCTCGCACCAGGCAGACCTGACGGCCGAATGGTATTTCGCCAAGACCGGCTCGCTGACGTTCGGCGTGTTCAACAAGCAGCTGAAGGACGTCATCATCAAGCAGTCGTACGGCTACGACCTGGCGGACAACACCGGCAAGTCGTACACCTTCACGACGACCGGCCCGGTGAACGGCGCGGACGGCCATGCGCGCGGCGCGGAGATCGCGTTCCAGCAGTACTTCGACTTCCTGCCGGGCTGGCTGTCGGGCTTCGGCGTCCAGGCGAACTACACGTATGTGGACAGCAAGACGTCGCTGCACCAGCCGGTCCACTCCGTGTACTGCACGGGCGGGAACCAGGCGACGAACTTCAACCTGAACCTGAACGGCTGCGACACCAATGGCACCACGTTCGGCGACCTGCCGCTGATCGGCCTGTCGCGCCAGTCGTACAACCTGGCGCTGATGTACGACCAGGGCAAGATCTCGGCGCGCCTGGCCTGGAACTGGCGTTCGAAGAACCTGCAGAACGTGAACGTCAACGGCACCAACGGCAGCGACGGCACCGACAGCAACCCGGCCAGCCCGACCTTCGGCCAGCACAACGTGGCCTGGGCGCTGCCGACGTGGGCGGACGGCTATGGCCAGCTGGACGGCTCGATCTTCTACAACGTGTCGGACAGGCTGTCGATCGGCCTGGAAGCGCAGAACCTGACCGACTCCAAGGCACGCCAGCTCATGCAGCAGAGCACCGGCTTCATGGGCCGCGCGTGGTTCGTATCGGGTCCGCGTTATACGGCCAAGATGCGTTACAGCTTCTAACGCTGCGCCGTCGTCCCCGCGCAGGCGGGGACCCAAGTTGGCATGCGTTTCGATAGCGCGTGAAAATTGGGCCCCTGCCTTCGCAGGGGCGACGGTTTTAGACCTGTGGTTTACAGTCCCTGCAGCCCCAGTTCTTTCGCATGCGCCCGCAGGAACGCCACCTGCGCCGCGCGCGTATCCGGCCCGCCGTAGCGCAGCAGGGTCCACTGCTCGGACGCCTGCATGTGCCGGCCCGGCGCCAGGGTCACGTACGGCGCGTGCACCTCCATCTCCATCAATCCCTTCTCGGGCGCTTCCGGCTGCCAGTCGTTGTACAACTCGATCTGGCCCTGGTCCGGATGGATGGCCGTGCGGGGCTGGTGCGCGAACTGGATCACCAGCACCTGGCCCTTGTAAAAACCCGCCATCCAGCCGGCGGACGGCTGCAGCAGCATCTTGCCGTTGCGGTGCGGCTTGCCCTTGCCGGCGGGGTAGGCGTCCAGCGAGAACAGGCCGTCCTCCAGGGTCCACGTCAGCGGCACCATGTCCGGCTTCGGCTCGATGGCCTGCTGGCGCACGTCCTCGCGGCGCGCGACGGGCACGTACACGCGCGTGTCGCCGTGGGCGCGCGTGTTGAACCAGATGTCCCACGCCACCTGCTTCGCGCGCGCGTTCGCGGCATCGACATCCAGGCGCAGGCTGTGCGGCTTGCCCGGCACGAGGCTGTAGCGCTTCACCAGCTGCAGGCCGTTCACGGGACTCGCCGGGCTCGCGAGCGTGACGGCGTCCGGCCGCTTGTCCTCGACCTTGTAGCGGGCAAGGCTCAGCCAGGGATCGGGCGGCCACGGCATGCCGGCGCGCGCCGGGTTCACGTCCTGGTGCGACCACCATTCCTTCTGCGGACCCACCCAGATCTCGTGGCCGAGCCAGCCGACGTTGTCCGTGGCCGAATCGACGGCCGCGTGCGGATCGCCGGCCGCCAGGTCCGTCTTGAGGAAGTTGGGTTGGCCCGCCAGCGCGAACGACAGCAGCCGGCCGCCGATGGCATCGGTGACGGTGGCGCGTACGCTGCCGGTGTCGAGCGTGTGGACGGGAAGGTCGGCCGCCTGCGCGGCGGCCGTGAGAGCGCAGGACAGTGCCAGCGCAGTTACAGTTTTTGTCGGAGTGGGCATGAGCTGTCGGGCTGTGTTTGAAATCGGTTTCAGCCCGACAGCTTAGCAAAGAATCACCCCGGCGGGGCGACGGATGCGCCTTCGATCCCGTGGCGCCGCAACGCGTCGGCCACGAAGCCGCTCGCCTTCATCTCCTCGACGAATGCGGCGAGCAGTGCGGCGGCAGCGTCGCCGCGCGATTTCGGCACGCCCATCGCCTGGCGGATGACCATGAAGCGGCCATCCAGCAGGCGCAGGCCGGGCCGCGCGCGCGCATCCGCCTCCAGTTGCTGGCGCACGCCGGCCGCCACGTCCGCACCTTGTTCGAGGAAGGTGGGAACGACGGCGGGCGAGGAGGGCGCCCGTACGATCTGCGCCTGCCGCAGTTCCCGGGTCAGGAACAGGTCGTACGCGCTGCCCTTGCCGACGACGACGCGGTGCGCCGCCCGGTCGACGTCCTCGTTGGCGCGGATGGGCGCCGCGTCGCGCACGAGATAGCTGCCCTCGATCAGCACGTACGGTCCCGTGAACGCGATGTCGGCGCCGCGCGCGGGATCGATGGCGAAGAACCCTATGTCCGCGCGTTCCGTCGCCACGGCATCCACCGACTTGCCGGCCGTGTCGACGACGACGAGATCGAGTTCCACGCCGAGCCGCCGCGCGAATTCGCGGGCGAGATCGACGGAGACCCCGCCCGCGCCGCCGTCGCCGACCGCGTGCGCGAGGATCGGGTTGCCCAGATTGATCGCGGCACGCAGCCTGCCGGTCGGCGCGAAGGTCATGCTTCGGCCACTGCCAGCGCCGTCATGTTGACGATGCGGCGCACGGTCGCGCTGGGGCTCAGGATGTGCACGGATTTCGCCGCGCCCAGCAGGATCGGACCGACCGTCACGCCTTTGCCCGACGTGACCTTCAGCACGTTGAACAGGATGTTGGCGGCATCCAGCGACGGCATCACGAGCAGGTTGGCGCTGCCGGTGAAGTCGCCGTCCGGCTGGTACAGGCGGCGGATGTCTTCCGACAGCGCGGCGTCGCCATGGACTTCGCCCAGCACGGGCAGCTCCGGCGCGCTCGAGGCGAGCAGGGCGCGCGCATCGCGCATGCGCTGCGCGGACGGGCGCTGCGACGAGCCGAAGATCGAGTGCGACACGAGTGCCGCCTTCGGCTCGAGGCCGAAGTGGCGCATTTCCTGCGCGGCTAGCTTCGTGATCGCCGCCAGTTCCTGCGCGGACGGGTTGTCGTTGACGTACGTGTCGGTGATGAACAGGGTCATCTTGTCCAGCACGAGCGCGTTCATCGCGGCAAGCACGTCCGCGCCCGGCGCTAGGCCGATCTCGTTCTTCACGTGCACCAGGTGGTCGTCGTAGGTGCCCGTCATGCCGCAGATGAGCGAATCGACCTGGCCCGATTTCAGCAGGCGCGCGCCTTGCAAGGTCGTGTCGTCTTCCGCTTCCACCAGCGTGTAGTCGACGCCCGCCTTCAGGCGCAGGCCGGACTGCCTGATGGCTTTCTCGACGTCGCCCGCGCGGCCGATCAGCACCGGCTTGGCGATGCCTTCGTCGACGACGGTCTGCACGGCGCGCAGCACGCGCGGCTCGGCGCCGTCCGCGAACGCGACGCGCTTCGGCGCGGCCTTGGCCTTCGCGAACACGGGCTTCATGAAGAAGCCGGTGTGGTAGATCATCTCGCCCAGCTTGTCGCGGTAGGCGTCCATGTCGGCGATCGGACGCGTGGCCACGCCCGACGCTTCCGCGGCTTTCGCCACGGCCGGTGCGATGGCGGCCATCAGGCGCGGGTCGAACGGTTTCGGGATGATGTAGTCGGGACCGAAGTTCAGGTCCTGGCCGGCGTACGCGGCGGCGACGGCATCGTTGGCTTCCGCCTCGGCCAGGTCGGCGATCGCGCTCACGCACGCGAGCTTCATCTCGGTCGTGATGCGGGTGGCGCCGCAATCGAGCGCGCCGCGGAAGATGTACGGGAAGCACAGCACGTTGTTGACCTGGTTCGGATAGTCCGAGCGGCCCGTCGCGATGATGCAGTCCGGACGGGCGGCCTTTGCCACTTCCGGACGGATCTCCGGTTCCGGGTTCGCGAGCGCGAGGATGATGGGGCGGTCGGCCATCGTCTTGACCATGTCGCCCGTCAGCACGCCCGCGGTCGAGCAGCCGAGGAACACGTCGGCGCCATCGACGATGTCGGCCAGCGTGCGCGCGTCGGTCGCCTGCGCGTAGCGGGCCTTGTTCGCTTCCATGTTCGCTTCGCGGCCTTGCCAGATCACGCCCTTCGAATCCGTGACGTAGATGTTCTGCTGTTTGACGCCCAGGCTCACCATCATGTCGAGGCAGGCGATGGCCGCCGCGCCGGCGCCGGATGCCACCAGTTTCACCTGGCCGATGTCCTTGCCGACGACCTTCAGCGCGTTCAGGAGTGCCGCGGACGAGATGATGGCGGTGCCGTGCTGGTCGTCGTGGAAGACGGGGATGTTCATCCGCTCGGACAGCTTCTTCTCGATGTAGAAGCACTCGGGCGCCTTGATGTCTTCCAGGTTGATGCCGCCGACGGTCGGCTCCAGCATCGCGATCGCATCGATGAGTTTATCGGGGTCGTTCTCGGCCAGTTCCAGGTCGAACACGTCGACACCGGCGAATTTCTTGAACAGGCAGCCTTTGCCTTCCATGACGGGCTTCGATGCCAGCGGGCCGATGTTACCCAGGCCGAGCACCGCGGTGCCGTTCGAGATCACGGCGACCAGGTTGCCGCGCGAGGTGTAGTCGGCGGCGGTGGCGGGGTCAGCGGCGATTTCCTCGCAGGCGTAGGCGACGCCGGGCGAATAGGCGAGCGACAGGTCGCGCTGGTTCGACAGGGGTTTCGTGGCGACGACCTCGATCTTCCCGCGTACCGGACTGCGGTGGTACTCGAGCGCGTCGGCGCGCAACTGGGTGTCTTTAGCCTCGTTCAGGCTGCTTTCGGTACTCATGATTTCTCCTATGCCGCTTTGCGCGGACGATGTTATGGATTCGTTGCGGCCATCCGGCGCACGGCAGGGACCATGCGGGGGGAGGCATGCCGGGACCGCCGTCGCGCTCTCGTCGGCGGCGGGTGGTGGTGCGGCCCCCATGCCCGCACGGCGTGGTGGCCGGGGCTGTGCGCGCGCTGCTGGCGCGGGCGTGGTCGGGGGCGCCGTGTCCACGGCGATACGCGATCATACGTGATCGCGGGCGATGTTGCCTACTTCGCCAGATATTCGGTATATCACTGTGGCCTGAACATGCGGAAGAGCTGCTCCGGTCCGACCTCGAAATAATCGGCCGGCCCGCCGCCGCGCAGGATGTGGCCCGCGCGCGCCGTGTCGTAGACGCCATCGGCGAGAAGCGTCCTATCGATGTGGACGCCGACGACTTCGCCCAGCACGAGCCAGCTCGGCGCCGGCTGCCCGTCCGCGCCCTGCAGCCGGATGAGCTGGGTGAGCCTGCATTCGAACGAGACCGGGGCCTCGAGCACGCGCGGCACGTCCACGAGCCGCGACGCGGCGGGCGTCAGGCCGGCCAGCGCAAACTCGTCGACGTCGGGCGGGACGGCCGCGCACGTGGCGTTCATGCGGTCGGCGAGGGCGCGCGTGGCCAGGTTCCAGCAGAACTGGCCGGTTTCCTCGACGTTGCGGACGGTGTCCTTGTAGCCGATACTGGCGAAGCCCACGATCGGGGGCGTGTAGTTGAAGGCGTTGAAGAAGCTGTACGGGGCGAGGTTCAGGACGCCGGCGCGGCTCCTGGTCGAGATCCAGCCGATGGGGCGGGGACCGACGATGGCGTTGAAGGGATCGTGCGGCAGGCCGTGGCCGGCACGCGGTTCGTAGAAATGGATGTCGTTCATGCAAGTACGATACCGCAACGGGGCCATCCGTGCTGGTGCCGCATATCTGCAACTAACCGACCGTGAGCGCATTGCAGCAGGTAGGGTGGGCACCCCGTGCCCACGCGACAGCAAGCAGGACGCGAACGTCCGCGTGGGCGGAGGGCCGCCCACCCTACGAAAACGGGACCTCCGGTATGCCGGAGACTCCCGGCCGCACAAGCAGCACTGCGCCCGCCAAAGCATCATCCTCATGCCCCGGCTGCACGATCGACGTGATCAGCAAGGTATCCAGATCCGGCCCGCCGAAGCAGGGCATCGACGGCTTCGCGACAGGCAGCGCCAGTTCCCGATCCAGCTTGCCAGCCGGCGTGAAGCGCAACAGGCTGGATCCGTCGTTCCCGGCAACCCAGTAGCAGCCGTCGCTGTCCATCGCCGCCCCGTCGGGACGACCCGCATACGCCGCCATGTCCACGAGCAGGCGCCGGTTGTGCGGCACGCCCGCGTCGGCGTCGTAATCGAAGGCCCACACGCGCCGGCGCGTCGGATGCGAATCGGACAGGTACATCGTGCGCCCGTCGGGCGACCACGCGAGGCCGTTCTGCGTGACGAGGCCGGAGACGAGCGGCGCCGACAGCCCGGCGCTGTCGTAGCGGTACAGCCGCCCGATCGGCAGCGCGGCCGCCATGTCCATCCACATCGTGCCGCTCCAGAAGCGGCCCTGCCGGTCCGTGCGGCCGTCGTTGAAGCGCATGCCGGGCGCCAGTTCGGGCGGCGCGGCCAGGCGTTCCGCCCGCACCGTGCCATCGTCCAGCAGCCCGACGGCGAAGATGCCCGTCTCCATCCCCGCGATCAGTCCTCCCGCTGCCCGCGGCGCGATGCACGCGACCATCTCGGCAGCTGTCCAGTGGCGCGTGCTGCCTGCTGCATGGTCCAGGCGCCAGATGCGGCGCGCGGGGATGTCGACCCAGTACCAGGCCTGTTCCTCCGCGTGCCAGACGGGGCTTTCGCCCACGGCGCAGCGCACGCCGGGGACGCGTTCGACGATTGCCTCAGGCATGCGCCAGCTCCTCCGGCAGGCGGGCCATGTCCTGCGTCGGCACGAGCATCTTCATGATGCCCCATGCGGCCAGGTACGCCAGCGCGCAGAACGCGAACATGATCATGTAGCCCGTCTGGATCTGGGCTTGCGACCCGTAATAATCGAACAGCTTGCCGCCGATCTTGGTCACGAGCACGCCGCCGATGCCGCCCGCCAGGCCGCCGATGCCGACGACGGACGCGACGCAGTGGCGCGGAAACAGGTCCGACGTGATGGTCAGCAGGTTGCACGACCACGCCTGGTGCGCGGACGCGCCGATGCCGATCAGGATCACGGGCACCCAGTAGCCGAGGTGGCCCAGCGGCTGCGCCAGCAGCACGACGAGCGGGAAGAAGGCGATGAACAGCATGGCCTTCATGCGGCTGTCGTAAGGCGCGCTGCCGCGGCGCATGAAGCGCGACGGCAGCGCGCCGCCGCCGATGCTGCCGACCATCGTCATGCTGTACAGGACGGCCAGCGGCAGCACGAGATCGGACGTCGCCATGCCGTATTTATCGGTCAGGTATTTCGGGAGCCAGAACAGGAAGAACCACCACACGCCGTCCGTCATGAATTTGCCGACGACGAAGGCCCACGTCTGGCGCAGGCCCAGCAGGGTGCGCCAGCCGGGTGCGGGGCCGGTCGCGGCCACGGGTGCCGAACCCACGTCATCGCTGCGGATGTACTCGAGCTCCGCGCGCGACAGGCGGCGCTGGCGTGCGGGCTCCTCGAACAGGAACGCCCAGAACACGACCCACAAAAAGCCGATGGCGCCGATCCAGATGAATGCGGCCTGCCAGCCCCAGATCGCAGCGAGCACGGGCACCGTCAGCGGGGCCAGGATCGCGCCGATGTTGGCGCCGGAATTGAAGATGCCCGTCGCGAACGAGCGCTCGGACTTGGGAAAGTATTCGGCTGTCGCGCGGATCGCGGCGGGGAAGTTGCCCGCTTCGCCGATCGCGAGAATCGTGCGCGCGACGATGAAGCCGATGACGGAGGCCGGCACGGCGAGGCCCAGGACCGATTTCAAGCTATTGCCTAGTTCGATCGAATAGGCGTGGGCGACGGCGCCGCCGGACCAGATGACGATGGCGAGGATGTACGCGGTCTTGGTGCCGAGACGGTCGACGATGCGGCCCGCGAACAGCAGGGCGATCGCATACATGAACTGGAAGGCGGCGGCGATGTTGGCGTAGTCCGTGTTGGACCAGCCGAATTCCTTCGACAGCGACGGGGCGAGGAGGCTCAGCACCTGGCGGTCGAGGTAGTTGACGGTGGTGGCGAAGAACAGCAGGGCGCAGATGGTCCACCGGTAGTTGCCGCCGGCGGGCCGGGCGGCGGGGCTGGCGACTGCGGCGTCGCCGGTGCGATTGCGGGTCATGGTCAGGCCTTATTGATGGTTTTTGCTGACGAATTTTTGCCGACGATGCGCGGCCGGCGTCTCCTCCGGCCGTTGCGGGCGGCCGGCACATCGTACTAGCCGCCCGCTGTTGCTTTGGTCTACATGATTGTCGCGAGCTGCAGCGTGCCGTCGACCATGCGCGCGAGGCCCAGCGGATTGTCGTCGCGCAGGGCTTCCGGCAGCAGGTCGGCCGGCACGTCCTGGTAGCACACCGGGCGCAGGAAACGCTCGATGGCGGTCGCGCCGACGGACGTCGAGCGGCTGTCCGACGTGGCCGGGAACGGGCCGCCGTGCACCATCGCGTGCGACACTTCGACGCCGGTCGGGAAACCGTTGAACAGCACGCGGCCGGCCTTGCGCTCCAGCGTCGGCAGCAGGCTGCCGGCCAGTTCGCGGTCTGCGGCCGTGGCGTGCACGGTCGCCGTCAGCTGGCCTTCCAGATGGCGCGCGACGGCCAGCATCTCCGCTTCGTCGCGGCAGGCGACGACCAGCGACGCCGGCCCGAAGATTTCCTCGTCCAGCGCCGGGCTGGCGATGTACGTGGCGGCGTCGCAGGCGTACAGCGCGGCCTGCGCGGCGCAGCCGGTGCCTTCGGCGCTGCCCTGGCCGACCAGTTGCACGCCTTCGATGCCCGTGCGGCGGCCCACGGCGTCCACATACGCCTGGTGGATGCCCGCGGTGAGCATGGTGCCGGCGCCCTTGGCGGCCAGCGCCTCGGCGGCGGACGTGCGGAACGCATCCAGGTCCGTGCCGGCGAGGGCGATGACGAGGCCCGGGTTCGTGCAGAACTGGCCCACGCCCAGCGTGAGCGAATCGACGAACGCACTGGCCAGCTTGGCGCCGCCCGCGGCGAGGGCGCCCGGCAGCATGAACACCGGATTGATGCTGCTCATTTCGGCGTAAACGGGGATCGGCTCCTTGCGCGCGTTCGCCGTGCGCACGAGCGCGAGGCCACCCTGGCGCGAGCCGGTGAAGCCGACGGCCTTGATGGCCGGATGCGCGGCCAGCGCCTGGCCGGCGACGCGGCCTTCGCCGATCAGCATCGAGAACACGCCGTCCGGCAGGCCGCAGTCTTCGGCGGCCTGGCGCACCGCCTTGCCGACCAGTTCCGACGTGCCGAGGTGGGCGCTGTGCGCCTTCACGACGACGGGGCAGCCGGCCGCCAGCGCGGACGCGGTGTCGCCGCCGGCGACGGAAAACGCCAGCGGGAAGTTCGACGCACCGAACACGGCGACTGGGCCCAGCGGGATCTTGCGCATGCGCAGGTCCGAACGGGGCGGGGTGCGCTGGGGCAGGGCGGAATCGAGCGTCGCTTCGAGGAAGTGGCCGTCGCGAACCACCTTGGCGAACAGGCGCAACTGGTTGCACGTGCGACCGCGCTCGCCTTCCAGGCGCGCCGTCGGCAGGCCCGATTCGGCGGACGCGCGTTCGATCAGCGCGGGGCCGATGTCCATGATGCGGTCGGCGATGGTTTCCAAAAAGCGGGCGCGCAGTTCCAGCGGCAGGTTGCGGTAGGTGTCGAACGCCTGTTCCGCAAGCAGGCAGGCGGCGCCGACGTCGTCTTCCGTTGCGAGGCCGAATTCCGGTTCCATCTGCGTGCGCGTGGCCGGGTTGAAGGCGCGCGTGGCGCCGGCGCTGCCGCGCACGACGCGGCGGCCGATGATCATTTCACCTTGAATCGTCATTGTCGTTCCTTGTTGTTATTGGCCGCCCTGGGCGACGATCAGTTTGTGCAGCATGTCGGATTCTTCCGCCGTCAGGTCGGTCAGCGGTGCGCGCACCGGGCCGCCGTCGTGGCCGACGAGGCGGGCGCCCGCCTTCACGATCGACACCGCGTAGCCGGCCTTGCGGTTGCGGATCGCCAGGTAGGGGAGGAAGAATTCGTCCAGCAGGCGGTTCGTCGTCGCGTGGTCGTCTTGCGCGATCGCGTGGTAGAACGCCATCGCGAGCTTCGGCATGAAGTTGAACACGGCCGACGAATACACCGGCACGCCCAATGCCTTGTAGGCTGCGGCGTAGACTTCCGCGGTCGGCAGGCCGCCCAGGTAGCTGAAGCGGTCGCCCATGCGGCGCCAGATCGACACCATCAGTTCGATGTCGCCGATGCCGTCCTTGAAACCGATCAGGTTGGGGCAGCGGTCGGCCAGTATTTCCAGCGAGTCCGGGGTAAGGCGGCATTGTGCGCGGTTATAGACCACGACACCGATCTTCACCGATTTGCAGACGGCTTCGACGTGGGCCACGAGGCCGTCCTGGCTCGCTTCCGTCAGGTAGTGCGGCAGCAGCAGCACGCCTTTCGCGCCCAGACGTTCCGCTTCCTGCGCGAACGCGATCGCGGCGCGCGTCGGGCCGCCGGCGCCGGCCAGGATGGGCACCTTGCCCGCGCAGGTGTCGACGGCGGTCTTGATGACCTGCGAGTACTCGTCATGCGTCAGCGAGAAGAACTCGCCGGTGCCGCCGGCCGCGAACAGGGCGGTGGCGCCGTACGGAGCCAGCCATTCCAGGCGCTCGATGTACGTGCTTGGGCGGAAGTTGCCTTCGGCGTCGAAGTCGGTGATGGGGAAGGACAGCAGGCCGGACGACATGACTTGCTTGAGTTCTTGCGGATTCATCGGGTCTCCAGGGTAGGGCGCGCAGGGGCGTTAGTGTGACAACAATTGTCAGTCATCGTACAAGTGAGCCGTCAAAAGGGCAAGCAGAATATCGTCGGGGCTGCCTATAGGCTGATACCTGTTTTGACATCGAGCGATAGAAAAAAGTTATTGGACGAGTATTTACTCTGCGGATCAAAATGCATTTTACGCAATGATAGCGGTAACAGGTAGCGTTATCACTGCGTGAAGCAGAGGCAACGGACCGGGTTGAAGTGGTGAGGCACCCGGCCGGGCATCGAGGTTCACAGACGGACCACCCGATAAAACAAAAACGGAGACAACATGCCAACGCAATTCCGCAAGACCCTGATCCATCTCGCCGTCGCCAGTGCCTGCGGCGTCCTTGCCCTCCCGGGCCAGGCGCAGGAGAGCACGACGGCCCTCGCCGATCCCGCATCCACGCCCGCGCCGGCGGCCGCCGCGGCCCCGCAGGAGGGCGTGAATACCGTCGTCGTGTCCGGCTCGCGCATCGCCGCGCGCGGCTTCAACCAGCCGACGCCGACGACGACGCTGACCGCGGACGACCTGGCCAAGTCGGCCAAGCCGAACCTGTTCAACACGCTGGCCGAACTGCCCGCACTGCAGGGCAGCACGGGCCGCACGACGTTCACGTACAGCACGTCGAGCGGCGTGCAGGGCTTGTCGTCGCTGTCGCTGCGCGGCCTCGGCACGATCCGCACCCTGACGCTGCTGGACGGCCAGCGCGTCGTCGGCGCGAACGTCACGGGTGTCACGGACGTCAGCCAGTTCCCGCAACTGCTGGTGAAACGCGTTGATGTCGTGACGGGCGGCGCGTCCGCGTCGTACGGTTCCGACGCGGTGGGCGGCGTCGTCAACTTCATCACCGATAAAAAATTCAGCGGCTTCAAGTTCAATGCCGAAGGCGGCATGACGCAGTACCACGACGACAAGAGCGGCACGCTGCAGGCTGCGTGGGGCAAGGGCTTCATGAACGACCGCCTGCACGTGACGGCGAGCGCCGAGTTCACGAAGGAGAACGGCATCGATTCGCCGGGCTTCGGCGAAGTCGGCGCGAATGGCCGCGACTGGTACAAGAACCCGGCGCTGCAGGAATCGACGAAGGCGATGCAGGCCGCGGGCGCGCCGCGTTACAAGAGTATCCAGCACGCGCAGCACATCCAGTACGCAAAATACGGCCTGATCACGGACGGCCCGCTGAAAGGCACGGCGTTCGGCCCCGGCGGCACCCCGTACCCGTTCCAGTACGGGACGAATTGCGTCGGCAACTTCTGCGTGGGCGGCGACCTGGCGGGCAGTGTCGGCGCGGGCACGAACCTCGCGATGAACTTCAAGCGGGAGGTCGCGTACACCCGGGTGTCGTGGGACCTCGATGCCGACAACGAGATCTACGTGACGGGCAACTGGGCGCAGGTGACATCCGTGTTCTCGCCGAACCCGGGCGCCGCGAAGCAGGCCAACCTCGGCATCAAGTGCGACAACGCCTACCTGCCGGCGTCCGTCGCGGCGGGCTGCGCGTCCGGCTATGCGAACGGCGTGATGCAGGTCGGTACGGCGAACGCGGAATTCCCCGCCAATATCAACGTGCACCCGACGCGCACGCAGCGCCGCTTCGTCGTCGGCGCGGACGGCCGCTTCGCCCTGTTCGGCAAGGATTGGTCGTACGACGCGTACGCCGAACACGGCGAGAACACGACCGTGATCCACGTGCAGGACATCACCCTGAACCGCCGCTACAACTATGCGATCGATGCCGTGCGCGACGCCAGCGGCAACATCGTCTGCCGCGACGCCAACGCGCGCGCGAACGGCTGCCAGCCGATCAACATCTTCGGCGACGTGCCGATCAACATGGCCGGCTGGTCGTACATCGCGCCGCAGAACGGGCCGATGCAGCACACGGATTCGAGCCAGAACGTCGTCAGCGCGAACGTGCACGGCGATGTACTGGAAGGCTGGGCGGGCCCGGTCTCGATGGCGACCGGTTTCGAATGGCGCCGCGAAGACTATTCGGTCTACGGCGACCCGTACGGCGCCGGCGTGGACCTGCAGTCGCGCTACGGCCCGAGCTATCCGCTCGACACCACGCTCAACACCGGCGGCGACAACTGGTTCGCGGGGAACTACCACAACGGCCGCGGCGCGTTCAACGTGAAAGAGGCTTACCTCGAGTTCAACATCCCGTTCCTGAAGTCGGCCACGTGGGGCGAGGCGAACCTGAACGTCGCCGACCGCCAGGAGAAGTACAGCACGGCCGGTCACGCGAGCGCATGGAAGATCGGCGCGACGTGGAAGACGCCGGTCGACGGCCTGCGCCTGCGTGCCGTCAGCTCCAAGGACGTGCGCGCGCCCAACTTGTCGGAGCTGTATGCCGCGATGACGGTGACGAACCAGGCCGTCAACAACTCGCAGGGTTCGTCCGTGCAGGTCCAGCAGCGCAACGTCGGCAACCCGGACCTGCAGCCGGAGGTCGCCCGCAACAATTCGTTCGGCATCGTGCTGAGTCAACCCAGCTGGGCGCGCGGCTTCAACCTGTCCGTCGACTACTACGACATCAAGGTCAAGAACGTGATCAACTCGCTGGGTCCCCAGCAGGAAGTGGACCTGTGCTACGCCGGCTACCAGAACGTGTGCGGCGCCGTGTCGATCAACGGTCCGGCCGGCACGAACTATGTGCTGGCGCAGAGCTTCAACTTCGCGTCGCTGCACACGCGCGGCGTCGATCTCGAGACCACGTACCGCACGAACCTGCGCGACCATGGCCTGCCGGGCACGTTTGCGCTGCGCGGCATGGCCACGCGGACGATCCACTCAGTATCCGATCCGGGCGTCCCGGGCACGACGCCGAGCGAAGGCGCGGGCAACATGGCGGGCAGCACGCCCAAGTGGAAGGCGCTGGTGACGCAATCGTGGGAGAACGGCAAGCTGGGTCTCAGCCTGACGGAGCGCTGGGTCAGCGCCGGTGTGTTCAGCAATGAATTCATCGAGTGCCAGACCAACTGCCCGCTGCCGACGGCCGCGCATCCGACCATCTACGACAACCACCTCCCGGGCGCCACGTACGTCGATTTCGGCGCGACGTACAACTTCGCGAAGGACTCGATGTTGTACTTCAAGATCGACAACCTGGCCGACCGCGGGCCGGTGCTCGTGCCGCAGACGAACCTCAGCATCGGCATCAATCCGGCGTTGTATGACGTGATCGGGCGAACGTATCGGGCAGGGGTGCGCATGGCGTTCTGATCTTTGAGAGGTCGTTCCCGCTTTCGCGGGAATGACCGTTCTGAAATGCGATCAATGTTGCTAGCAAAAAACATATTTCCGAATTTAATGCGTTGTAACTGTCTTGCCGAATGTCGACGACCGCCGCGCTGTACATGGTCTACGGCTACATCATGCGCAACCTGAACAAGGCCATCGGCGCTGCCGAGGAGATCAAGGACCTGATCAACACGTCGGTGCACAGCGTGGAGACGGGCGGCCGCCTCGTCGACGAAGCGGGCAGCAGGATGGACGAGATCACGGACGCGATCCGCCAGGTGTCCGGCATCCTCGCCGACATCGCCCGCTCCAGCGCGGAGCAGGGCCACGGCATCGCGGAAGTGAGCAGCGCCGTGCACCAGATGGACGGCACCGCGCAAGTCGTGGCGCCGCAGTACCGCTGATCAGGTACGCGGCTGGTCCTGCAGCCGCTGCTGCGCTTCCCGCAGTCGTTCGCGGCTGTTGGAGAGGTGGGTGCGCATGGCGGCGCGGGCCGCTTCCGGATCGCGCCGCAGGATCGCTTTATAGATGTCCTCGTGTTCGCGGTTGACGCGTTCGAGGTAGTCGGCCGGCTTGTCTTCGCCCAGTCCCGGCGTGTTGAGGCGCGCGCGCGGGATGATTGCGCTGCCGAGTTGGCCCAGCAGTTCGACGAAATAGCGGTTGTCCGTCGCTTCCGCGATGAGCTGGTGGAAGCGTACGTCGGCTTCGACCGAGGTGCGGCCGTTTTCGAGCGCGCGCTGCATCTCGCCCAGCGCCTGTCCCATCTGCGCCACCTGCTCATCCGTGCGGCGCGACGCGGCCAGCCATGCGGCCTCCGTCTCCATGCTGATGCGCAGTTCGAGGATCGCAAGCACGTCGCGTACCGTCACCACGGTGTCCGTGCCGATGCCGAGCGTGGTGGCGGGCGGTTCGAGCACGAAGGTGCCGATGCCATGGCGCGTCTGCACGAGGCCCCCCGCCTGCAGCTGCGAGATCGCCTCGCGCACCACGGTGCGGCTCACGCCGTATTCCTCCATGATGGCCGCTTCCGGCGGCAGCTTGTCGCCCGGGTTGAATTCGGAACGGCGGATGCGCGCGCTCAGTTCTTCCACGACGCCCTGGGCGAGGTTGCGGTATTTCTTGCGGGCGGGCAGCAGGGTGGTCGGCGAGTTCATGCGGGTGTGGTAAACAATAGGTCCGGGACATGATTATAGCTGCGCGGACTCACTTGTCTGACATGTTTGCAAAAAAAGTCTGAACGTCGTCCCTGCGCAGGCAGGGACCCAGGTTTGTCAGCGCGACGCAAACTTGGGCTCCCGCCTGCGCGGGAGCGACGGCCGTTTGGATATCGGACGTCAGACGACATTCGACGTGCGAATGCGAGCTCAGGGTTTGTACTTCGGCCCATTGTGCAAGAACACACCACCCTGGTAGAACGTCGTGATGTCGTCCGCCGGCGGATACTGGACCTCCGCAGGCAGCTTGTCCGCGAACTGCTGCGAGCTGTCCTTCGGCTTGTAGCGCAGGAAGGATGCATGGCGGTCGTCCCACCAGCGGCCTTCGTTGTCCGAGATGCCGAACGTGATCGTGTGGCCCACGCGCGGCGTCGTCAGAGAGCGATGCAGCAGCTGCACCAGGTCGTCGAGCGACAGCCACGTCACCATCTGGCGATAGTTGGTCGCCTCCGGCCAGCAGTAGCCGATGCGGATGCACACGGTCTCCACGCCGAAACGGTCCCAGTAATAGCGCGACAGCGTTTCGCCGAACACCTTCGACACGCCGTAGTAACCGTCCGCGCGCGGGGGCATCGAGGCGTCGACGAGGTCCGTCGTCCTGTACATGCCCATCGTGTGGTTGGTGCTCGCGAAGACGACGCGGCGGATGCCCAGCTTGTGCACGGCCTCGTACAGGTTGACCATGCCGAGGATGTTGGCCTGCATGATCGGCGCCCATTCCTCTTCGGTGGAAATGCCGCCGAAGTGCAGGATGGCGTCGACGCCTTCGCACATGCGCATGACGGCGTCGCGGTCGCCCAGGTCGCACAGGACGATTTCTTCGTGCGGCGCGGCCGGGCCGAAGTCGGCCACGTCGGACAGGCGCACGATGTCGGCGAATTCGTGCAGGCGCTCGCGCAGGCGGCGGCCCAGGTTACCGGCGGCGCCGGTGAACAGGATGCGTTTGAATGGTTTCGTCATTTGTAGTCGTTGATACGGGAAGGGAAAAGCGGCACGGGGACACCCCCCGCGTGCCGCCATGCTAACAGCGTTCCCGTCCCGTTGGCCAGTCCGGCCGACCGCTCACCATGTTGAGTAGTTGGGCGGACCGTGAAAAAGCGGGATACCGGACTGCTAGTATTTCGGCGACCCGACCCTCGACCCGGACATCCATGAACCCACGTCTCGCCCTGCTGCTGGCGCTCGCCGCGGCCGTCCCCGCGCACGCGGCGCGCGCCCTCCACGATTTCAATCCCGGCTGGAAGCTGACCGTCGGCGATCCGGCCGATGCGGCGCGTCCCGATTTCGACGACGGCGCGTGGAGGGCGATCAGCCTGCCGCATGCATGGAACGAAGACGACGCCTTCCGCAAGGACATCGCCGACCTGTCGACGGGCGTGGCCTGGTACCGCAAGCACTTCAAGGTGCCCGGCCTGAAGCCCGGCCGCAAGGTCTTCCTCGAATTCGAAGGCGCGCGCCAGGCGGCCGAGGTGTTCGTCAACGGCAAACGCATGGCGCTGCACGAGAACGGGATCAATGCGTTCGGCGTCGAGATCGCGGGCGCGCTGCGCGACGGGGACAACGTCGTGGCCGTCCGCACGGACAACAGCTGGGACTACCGCGAACGGGCGACGGGCCAGCGCTACCAGTGGAACGACAAGAACTTCTTTGCGAACTACGGCGGCCTGCCGAAGAACGTGCGCCTGCACGTGACGGAACCCGTGTACCAGACGCTCCCGTTGTACGCGAGCCTCGGCACGACGGGCGTGTACGTGTATGCGCGCGACTTCGACATCGCGCGCCGCAAGGCCACCATCACGGCCGAATCGCAGGTGCGCAACGATTCCACCAAGGCGCACAGCGTCGCCTACGAGGTCGAGCTGCGCGACAAGGACGGCAAGCGCGTCGCGCGCTTCGGTGCGCCCGCGCGGACGATCGCGCCCGGTGCCACCGTGACGCTGAAGGCCGGTGCGCCCGTTGCGGGCCTGCACTTCTGGAGCTGGGGTTACGGCTATCTGTACGACGTCGTGACAACCTTGAAGGTCGACGGCAAGCCGCTCGACGCCCTCACGACCCGCACGGGCTTTCGCAAGACGGCGTTCCGCAACGGGATGATCGAATTGAACGACCGCGTGATCCAGGTCCACGGCTATGCGCAGCGCACGACGAACGAATGGCCGGCGGTGGGCAGCGCCGTGCCGGCGTGGCTGTCCGACTACAGCAATGGGCTGGCGCTGGCCAGCAATGCCAACCTGATCCGCTGGATGCACGTGACGCCGTGGAAGCAGGACGTCGAATCGCTCGACCGCCTCGGCATGATGGAAGCGATGCCAGCCGGCGACTCGGAAGCGGACGTGCAGGATCGCCGCTGGGAGCAGCGGCTCGACGTCATGCGCGACGCCATCGTCTACAACCGCAACAACCCCAGCATCGTGTTCTACGAAAGCGGCAACAAGGGCGTCGGCGCGGACCACATGCGCGCGATGAAGGGGCTGCGCGATGCTTTCGACCCGTACGGCGGCCGCGCGTCCGGCAGCCGCGAGATGCTGAGCCGGGAGCTGCAGCACGTCGCGGAATACGGCGGCGAGATGCTGTACATAAACAAGAGCGCGGGCATGCCGGTGTGGGCGATGGAGTATTCGCGCGACGAGGCGTTGCGCAAGTACTGGGACGAACTCAGTCCGCCGTTCCACCGCGAGGGCGACGGCCCGCCGCACAAGGGCCAGGATGCGAGCGTCTACAACCGCAACCAGGACAGCTTCGCCATCGAGGACGTCCAGCGCTGGTACGACTACTGGCGCGAGCGCCCCGGCACCGGCACGCGCGTGTCGAGCGGCGGGGTGAATATCGTGTTTTCCGACTCGAACACGCACCACCGCGGCGCCGAGAACTACCGCCGCAGCGGCGAAGTGGACGCCATGCGCATCCCGAAGGACGCGTTCTACGCGCATCAGGTCATGTGGGACGGCTGGGTCGACGTGGAGCATCCGCGCGCCCACATCGTCGGACACTGGAACTACCCGGCGGGCACCGTCAAGCCGGTCACCGTCGTCTCCAGCGCGGACAGCGTCAAGTTGTTCCTGAACGGGAAGGAGGTCGGACCCGCACGGCAGGGCGCACGTTTCCTGTTCACGTTCGACAAGGTGGCATGGGCGGCGGGCGAACTGAAGGCGGTCGGCTACGACGCGCTGGGCAAACCCGTGTGCGAGACGACGCTGGCCACCGCCGGCGCGCCGGTCGCGCTGAAACTCACGTCCATCGTGTCGCCGCAAGGTCTGCGTGCCGACGGCGCCGACCTGGCGCTGGTGCAGGTGGAAGCCATCGATGCCGCCGGCCGGCGCAATCCGCTCGCACTGGACATGGTCGACTTCGACGTGCAGGGACCGGCCGAGTGGCGCGGCGGGATCGCGCAGGGGCCGGACAATCACATCCTCGCACGCTCGCTGCCGGTGGAGGGCGGCGTGAACCGCGTGCTGCTGCGCGCGACGCCGCAGGCGGGCCGCATCGTCGTTCGGGCCCGCGCGCAGGGCCTTGCGCCCGCCGAGCTGGTGCTGACGTCCCAGGGCGTCGCCGTCCAGGATGGCCTCGCGCCGTTGCCGCCCGCGCCGCCGGTGCATCTGGACCGCGGTCCGACGCCGGCCACGCCGTCGTTCACGGTATCGCGCGTGGCCGTCCCGGTCGTGTCCAGCGATGCGCCGGACGGGCAGAAATCGTTCGACGACGACGAGACGACGGCGTGGACGAGCCAGGCCGGCGCCGCGCCCGCCATCACGTACACGCTCGCGCGGCCCGCGCGCCTGTCCGAGGTCGAGCTGAAGCTGACCGGCTGGCGCGAGCGCCGCTATCCGCTCAAGGTGGTCGTGGACGGCCAGGAGGTGTGGAGCGGCCTGACGCCGACCAGCCTGGGCTACGTCACGCTGCCGTTGACACCCGTGCAGGGCCGCACCGTGCGCATCGAACTGGCCGGGCGGGCGGAGGAGGGTGGCGGCATCAAGCTGACGGAAGTGGCCAACCAGGCGAATACGGCGACGGGGACGAACGGCGTGCCGACGTCGACCTTGTCCATCGTCGAAGCGGAATTCTACGAACGGCCCTGAGCGATGCGCGCGATCGACGTCCGGTTCCGCCTGGACCGCTCGCGCAACGCGACCGTGCAGGTGTTCGAGCATCTGCGCGCGCAGACGGCGCGGACGCGCATTTCTTCCGCCTGTCGGTGGCGCTGGAAATCGCGCGGGTGCCTGGAAGCGGGGAACCTGGAGAACGTCACGCGCATCGACATGGACTACCACGTGCGGATGTACGAAGCGTCCGAACTGCCGGATCTGTGGGCCATGATGCGCCGCTGCAGCGGCACCCTGCAGGCGCTGGACGTGCTGCGGGCACGCTTTTTCCCGACATGATGCTGCCCGCGGACGGCGCGCCGGCCTGACGCGGGGCGTGCGGCCGAACCGCTCACGGGATTGAGCGATCCGGTCGCGTCGGCACGTGCGCTACGCGTTGCGATAACCAATGACGCACAAAGCGCGCGATTCCACGGCAAAAAGGAATCGCAATCGCGGCGTTGAGCGGTCGGTGTGGTCGTTTGCGCACGCACTTCGCTCAAGCCGATGAGTATTTCCTGCTGATATATCACGGCGGCTGCGTGCAACCCTACACTGTTTTCAAGCCGATCCAGACAAAAACAGACCGCCCAGCGGTCCACCGAGGAGACAGAACAATGCACGACATCCGACAGGTCATCCGCCCCACGCGCCTCGCCTACGCCGTCTCGCTGGCGGTCGCATCGCTGATCGCGGGCCAGGCCGCATTCGCGCAGGACAACCCGCCACCGCAGGACGCGACCAACGCGCAGGCACCGGCCGGCGGTGCGGGCGACGGCACCGTCGCCGCGCCGCAGGGCAATCACGAGGTCGCGAGCGGCATCGCGACGGTCGTGGTCTCGACGCGCAAATCGCAGCAATCGTCGATCGCCCGCAAGAAGAACGCGGCCACGGCGCTCGACTCCATCGTCGCCGAGGACGTCGGCTCACTGCCGGACCGGAACATCGGCGAGGCGATCTCGCGCATGGCCGGCGTGGCGCTGGACCGCGGCGACTTCGGCGAAGGCGTTTCCGTCGCCGTGCGGGGCAACGGCCCGGACCTGACGCGCGTGGAGATCGACGGCATGGCCGTGCAGTCCGCGAACACCGGCGGTCCCGGCTCCAGCGGCCGCGGCAACGAGTTCCGCCAGCTGTCCGCGGACCTGATCAAGAGCGTGGATGTGGTCAAAGGCTCGACGGCCGACATGGTCGAGGGTTCGCTCGGTGGCGGCATCATCATCAAGACGCGCACGGGCCTCGACTTCAAGGAGCCGTTCGCCGCCGTGCGGGTGGCCGGCACGACGAATAACCTGAACAAGAAGTGGGAGCCGGACACCAACGTCATCCTGTCGCGCAAGTTCATGGACGACCGGCTCGGCGTGATCCTGAATGCGTCGAAATCGACGACCGCCAACGAGCAGCACCAGATGCAGGTCGCGACCAGCGCGAACGCGGGCTATGCGCGCTCGATCGACTTCGACAATTCGCCGGAGAAGACCTTCACGTACAACCCGTCGACCTTGAACATGTCCGATCCGGCCTCCACGACGCCGGTCGGGACGACGGTCGGCGCGTTGGGCATCCTGCCGTACACGAGCGGCACCGGCAGCTACAACACGGCCACGCCGTACGAGATCCTGACCAAGTCGGCCGCGGCGAAGACCAAGGCCGAATGCTATGCCGCGTTCCCGCAGCTGACGACCGCGGACGCCTCGCTGAAGAACCTGAGCACGAACAACCGCAACACCGCGGTGAACGCGCGCCAGAACGAGTTGATCAGCTGCCTGAACCAGTGGAACGACTACACGCCTTCGCTGATCCGCAACAAGGTGCAGACCGAGGTCGACAAGCGCCAGAACCTCGACCTGCGCGGCGACTTCAAGGTGAACCGCGAGCTGACCGTTTACCTGAAGGGCAGCTATTCAAAGCGCAATACGACGAACAACACTTCGTTCCTCAGCTTGGGCGGCATGAACACCAACCTGGCCAAGACGTACGTGGATACGAACGGCGTGCGTGCGGTAGCACCCGGCGCGACCGGCTATTACCTGTACCCGACCACGCCCAGCTACCTGGCCAACAACCCCGCGGTGCGGGGCGCCGTCACCAACGTCGATCCGTCCACTGTCACCGTCGACGCCAGCCACCACGTGACGAGCTTTGGCATCAGCGACGGCAGCGCGACGGTCGACCAGATCTACCAGAAGAGCAGCACTATCACCAAGTACTTCCAGACCGGCGGCGAATGGCGGCACGACGGCTTGACGGCCGAGTGGCTGGTCGGCGACGCGAAGTCGAAGTACACGAGCGAACAGTTCCGCACCACGTTCAGCACCAACTACGGCGCGGCGCAACTGTCGGTGCAGCCGACCGGCCTGTGGGCCTACAACTTCCCGTCCGGGTCGAACTTCAACCTGTACAACCCGGCCAACTACGTGCAGCTGGTGCAGCCGGCGGCGTCGCAGGCCGTCACGGGCGGCGGCAGCAACATCAACAACATCCCGGCGTATTCCGTCAACCAGCAGCCGCTGCTGACCTTCTCGCAGCCGCAGCTCACCTACAACCCCGCGGTGGTCGAAACCGAGGAACGCACGGCCAAGGGCGATCTGACGTGGGCGACACCGGAATCGATCCCGTTCTTCACGCGCTTCAAGACCGGCTTCAACTTCCGCGACACCCGGTACAAGCTTCCCGGTAACTACGGCAATGGCTACCAGGCGAGTACCGACCCGAACGTCTGGGTGCAGCCGTCCATCGTGCGCAGCTCGCTGGTCGGCTGCCAGGACACGGCCGGTTCGCTGGGTGCGGGCGGCAACAAGTGCCAGTACGGTTTCGTGCCGGGGAATTCCTATAACCGCCTGGGGTCGGGCACGGTGTACGTGACGCCGCAGCAGTTCCAGGACCTCCTTGGCAAGTCGATCGCGGGTAACATCAGCCAGTCCTCGTTCTTCAGCGGCGCCAACGGCCAGTTCGGCAGCGCCGTCACCAACTGGCCGAACATCGACGTGCAGAAGGTATTCCAGCTGTCCGGCGTCCCGAACGCGAACCTGAACTGCATCTACACCTGCGTGGGCTCGGACGGCAAGACCTACGACCAGCCGATGGCGCGCATGAGCGAGCGCTCTCAAGCGGTCTATGTCATGGGGGACTTCCACGTCGACCACATCCCGTTCACCACCCGTTCGCTGCCGTTCGGCTGGGACCTGGAGGGCAACCTGGGCTACCGCTACATCCGCACCAAGGTGCACGGCATCGGTCAGATGTCGTTCCAGTCGATCACGAAGAACGCCAACTTCGATCCGGCCAACCCGGGCGCGCCGGGCGGGGTCAACGACGTGACGGTGACGACCAACACGGCCGTCGATGCGACAACCCACGACTTCCTGCCGATCTATAACCTGGCGCTGTGGGTCGTGCCGGACCAGCTCGTGCTGCGCTACAACCGCGCCCGCACCGTGGCGCGGCCGCCGGTGGGCTACCTGCTGCCGCAGGGCCTGTGCCGCTACGACGAGCGCCTGAGCGACGACGACACCCAGCGCTGCACGTCGAAGATCGGCAACCCGGCCCTGCAGGCCCAGAAGAACCTGAACCAGAACTGGAGCGCGGAATACTATCCGAGCAAGGACACGATGTTCTCGCTGTCTTACTTCAAGCAGCAGGGCGTCATCGGACCGGCCATCGTGCAGACCGCCAACGGCACGCTGGGCATGGCGCTGACCGACCCGACCACCGGCCAGGTGCTGTCCAACCTGCCGTTCTCGTTCTCGACCTACCAGAACGGCGTGCCGACCACCCGCACGGGCTGGGAATTCAACACCAAGACCGCGTTCACTTTCCTGCCGTGGCGCCTGCGCTACCTGGGCTTCGACGGCAATTACACGAAGCTGGGTTCCGTCACGTCCACGCAGAACATCGTCGACCTGCTGACCGGCACGCCGATGCCGCCGCTGCGCGAGTCGAAGTTCCAGTACAACTGGGCGCTCTGGTACGACGACGGCCGCCTGTCGGCGCGCGTCGCGGTGCAGGGTGTGGCGAGCTACTTCGCCAACATCGCCGGCTGGACCGGCACCGCCGTGAACAACTACCCGAACGCGAGCGGCAACACCCGTCCGCCTGCCTACAACCCGGGTTCGCCGAACTTCCGCGATGCGACCCGCTACGTCGATGCCAAGATCCAGTACCGCATTACGCCGCAGATCGACGTGTTCGTGGAAGGCCGCAACCTGAACAACGCGGCGACCAGCAACAGCCAGGGCAACTACGTCCCGTTCTCGAACGGCACGCCGAGCATCCTGGACTACAGCTACGCCGGCCGCCGCATCATGGTGGGCGCCGACTTCCGCTTCGGCGGTTGACGCATGAGGAAGCTGCTGGGCGCCGCCGCGCTGGCCTGGGCCGCGACGGCCGGCGCGGCCGACACGATCGACCTCGCCGGCGACTGGCGCTTCGCGCTCGACCGCGAAGACGCCGGCGTGACCGGCCATTGGGAAGGCCGCGCGTTGGCGGACCGCATCCGCATTCCGGGTATCCTGAACGCGCAGGGTTACGGCGACGCCATCACGGCGCAGACGCCGTGGGTGCTGTCGCTGTACGACAAGAACTGGAACGTGCGCGCGGACTACGCGGCGTTCACCACGCCGGGCCACGTGAAGGTGCCGTTCCTGAGCCAGCCGCCGCGCCACTACCTGGGCGCGGCGTGGTACCAGCGCGACGTCGATGTGCCGCCCGCCTGGCGCGACAAGCGCGTCGTGCTGCACCTGGAACGGCCGCGCTGGGGTTCCAGCGCGTGGATCGACGGGCGCGCGCTCGGCGCCAACCTGTCTCTCGTCGCGCCGCATGAGTACGACATAGGCCTCTTGACACCGGGCCGGCACCGCGTGACGGTGCGCGTGGATTCGCGCGCGCTGATGGCGTACCGGCCGGACTCGCACAGCATCTCCGATTCGCTGGGCATGAGCTGGAACGGCATCGTCGGCAAGGCCGAGTTGCGGGCGACGTCGCCCGTCTACATCGCCGATGCGCAGGTGTACCCGGACGTGGCGACCCGCAGCGTGCGCGTGAAACTCCAGGTGGGCAACGGAGGCGGCAAGGCCGGCGCAGGCATCGTTACGGCCAACGGCCGGCGTATTCCCGTGCGCTGGACGGAGAATGGCGGCAGCGCCGAGTTCCGCGTGCAGTACCCGCAGGACGCGCCGACGTGGGACGAGTTCCATCCGGCGCTGCAGTCGCTGAAACTGCGCCTCGCGGGACCGGGTGCGGACGATGCCCGCGACGTGTCGTTCGGCTTCGTGCAGGTGGCGGGGCGCGGCACGGACATCCTCGTCAACGGCCGTCTCGTGTTCCTGCGCGGGACGCACCACGGCGGCGACTTCCCGCTCACGGGCTATCCGCCGACCGATGTCGCGTACTGGAAGAAGATCTTCGCGATCAACAAGGCGTGGGGCATCAACCACGTCCGCTTCCATTCGTTCACGCCGCCGGAAGCAGCTTTCCAGGCGGCGGACGAGGTGGGCCTCTACCTGCAGCCGGAGCCCGGCATGTGGAACCGGTTCGAGCCCGGTTCGCCCATCGAGACGGCCCTCTACGACGAGACGGAACGCCTGATCCGCGCCTACGGCAACCACCCGTCGTTCCTGCTGCTCAGTCCCAGCAACGAACCGTCGGGGCGCTGGAAAGAGGTCTTTGCGAAGTGGACCGCGCGCTTCCGCGCCGAGGACCCGCGCCGCCTGTACACGAACGGCACGGGCCACACGGAGCCCGTCGTGCCGGCGCTCGACCAGGACGTCGATTACCTGGCCGTGCAGCGCATCGGTCCCAAGCCGCTGCGTAACCGGACCGGCTGGTTCGGACGCGATTACGCGGCGTCGCTGGACGGCATTTGCGTTCCCGTCGTGGCGCACGAGGTGGGGCAATGGGTCGCGTACCCGGATTTCTCCATCATCGACAAGTTCACGGGCTACCTGCGACCGGGGAATTACGAGATCTTCCGCGAGTCCGCGCGCCGCCACGGTGTGCTGGACCGCAACCGCGAGTTCGCGCTGGCGTCCGGCCGCTGGCAACTGGCCAGCTACAAGGAAGAGATCGAGGCGGCGCTGCGCACGCGCGGCCTCTCCGGCTACCAGCTGCTGGACCTGCACGACTATCTCGGCCAGGGCACGGCGCTCGTCGGCGTCCTCGATACGTTCTGGGACCCGAAAGGGTATGCGACGCCGGAGGCGTTCCGCCGCTTCAACGGCGAGACAGTGCCGCTGGCCCGGCTGACGCGTCCGGTCCTCGCGTCGCACGACACGTTCGACGTGCCGGTGGAGATCGCGCATTACGGTGCCCGGCCGCTGCCCGGCGCGCGGCCGTGGTGGCGCATCGAGGACGATGCCGGCCGCGCGGTCCTGGCCGGCCGGTTCGCCACCCGCGATATCCCGATCGGCAAGAACATCCCGCTGGGCCGCGTCGCCGCGGACCTCGCCCGGCTGCCGGCGCCCGCGCACTACCGGCTCGTCGTGGGCCTGGACGGCACGAGCGTCGCCAACGACTGGAACTTCTGGCTGTATCCGGACCGGGTCGACGCGGCCGTTCCCGCCGGCGTGCTCGTGACGCATGCCTGGCCGGAGGCGGAGGCGCGCCTGGCGCAGGGCGGCAAGGTGCTGTACCTGCCGCGCAAGGCCGACCTGGACTGGACCTCGCCGCCGCTGGCCGATGTTCCCGTGTTCTGGAACCGGCTGATGAATCCCGGGTGGTCGCGCATGCTGGGCCTGTGGATCGACCGCGCGCATCCCGCACTGGCCGGGTTCCCCACGTTCGATCACATGGACTGGCAGTGGAGCGACCTGGTGGCGGGGGCCCGTGCGTTCAATGTAGAGCGCCTGCCGGCCGGGCTGCGGCCCATCGTCCAGCCCATCGACGACTGGAACCGCAACTATCGCCTCGGCGCCGTGTTCGAGGCGAAGGTGGGCGATGGGCGGCTCGTGGTGGCGACGTTCGACCTCGAAAACCGCCTGGACGAGCGCCCGGCCGCGCGCCAGCTGCGCCGTTCGCTGCTGGATTACATGGCCGGCCCGCGCTTTGCGCCGGACACGCCCGTCGATCCCGCCGCGCTGCGCGCCAGCCTGTTCGATACGCGCGTGATGAAGAAGCTCGGCGCCGTGGCCGGCGGCTGGCCCGATGCCGCGAACGTCGTCGACGGTGACCCGAATACGTATGCCCTCGTCGCGGTGAAAGGCGATGCGCCGCGGCCGCAGCCGGTATTGACAATCGCGTTCGCGCAGGCCGTGCCGTTCGACGGCGTCGTGCTGATGCCGCGCCAGAACCACCGCGACCACGAAGGCGACGTGCGCGAATGGTGCATCGAGACCAGCGACGACGGCACGACGTGGCGCGACGTCGCCCGGCCCACACTCCTGTCGACGTTCGATCCGCAGACCGTGCGCTTCGGCCAGACCGTCACGGCGCGCTGGTTGCGGCTGACGTCCCTGTCCGGTTTCGGCGCGGATCGCGCCAGCGCGCTGGCCGACGTGGCGGTGCTGTACGCCGGCCCCGCGCTGCCGGACGAAGAGGGCGAACTGGAATACAAGCGTTCGCGCTCGACGTCCGCCGACGTCGACGAGGCGGGGATGGAGGACCGGCCGCGCAGGCGGGCGCGCTGAATTCATATCGGTCGTGCGAAAAAATTGATTGGTGCGGTGACGGCTACCCGATTATCATCGGATCATCGCCGCCAGCCTGCGCGCTATCTGGAGTTCCGATGTTTCGCTTTCCCCTTCGCGCCTTGCCGGCGCTGGCCTTGTGTCTCACCGCGGCGTTCGCGCCGGCCCACGCGGCTGAACCCGTGTTCCACAATCCGCTCGTGCAGCAGCGCGCCGACCCGCAGGTGAGCCTGCAGCCGGACGGCTGGTATTACTACACGGCGACCGTGCCGGAATACGACCGCATCGAGATCCGCCGCGCCCGTTCGCTCGACGACCTGGGCGCCGCGCCTGCGAAGACCGTGTGGCGCAAGCACGCGACCGGCGTGATGGGGGCGCATATCTGGGCGCCGGAGATGCACCGCATCGGCGGCAAGTGGTATATCTATTTCACGGCCGGCAGCGCCGAGCATCCGTGGGAAATCCGTTTATATGTGCTGGAAAACGCGTCCGCGGATCCGTTCGCGGGCGAGTGGGTCGAGCGCGGCCAGATCAAGACGGGCTGGGAGTCGTTCTCGCTGGATGCCACCACGTTCGAACACCGCGGCCAGCGCTACCTCGTGTGGACGCAGACGGCGCCCGACGGCAGCAAGGGAACCAATATCTATCTCGCGAAGATGGACACGCCGCTGTCGATCAAGGGGCCGGCCGTGCTGTTGACGAAGCCGGAGTACGCGTGGGAGAAAGTCAAATTCGCGGTCGACGAAGGCCCGGCCGTGCTGGTGAGCCACGGCCGCGTGTTCATCACGTTCTCTGCCAGCGCGACGGATGAGAACTACTGTCTCGGCATGGTCAGCGCGCCGGCCGGCGCCGACCTGCTCGATGCGAAGTCGTGGACCAAGCTGGCCGAACCCGTGTTCAGGAGCAGCGCGAAGAACGGCCAGTGGGCCCGGGCCACAATTCGTTCACGACGACACCCGACGGCAAGACCGACGTGCTGGTCTACCACGCGCGCAACTACCGCGAGATCCAGGGCGATTCGCTGCACGACCCGAACCGCCACACGCGCGCGCAGGTCATCCGCTGGCGCGCGGACGGGATGCCGGATTTCGGCGAGCCCGTGGCCGACGCGCCCCGGTAATCCGCCCGTCGCTTTACCGTCCGGCACACTGGCAATGTGACCGCAAAGTCTGGTATTGTTGTCGCCGTCGCAACAAAGAACAAGACGGAGGACACAATGAACGGTGCGGGCGGTACGAACGGCGGAACGGGCCAGTTCTTCCTGGGGCTGGTCCTGATGTGCGGAGGCTTCTACCTGCTGCTCAACAGCGTGGTGGTGAGTTCCAGCTTCGGCCTCGGCACGCGCCTGTTCGGCGTGGGCGGCTACGGCATCACGGGCGGCATCGTGCTGATTCCGCTGGTGATCGGCATCGCCATGATCTTCTACAACGCCCGCAACGTCCTGGGCTGGCTGCTGTCGATCTGCGCGTTCGCGGCACTCGTCTTCGGCGTCATCGCGTCCGTGAACATGTCGATGCGCACGATGTCGGCGTTTGAACTCATCTGCATCCTCACGCTGGCCTTCGGCGGCCTGGGCCTGTTTTTGCGCTCGTTGCGCAGCGCAAGGAGAGACGAAATTCGCGAGGAAACGGCGGCGCCCGAACGCCGGCTGCGGTCCTGATCAGCGGATGCCCGGTCCGGTCTCTTGGCGCAGACGTGCGCGCCAGGCGCCCAGGGCGGAGAGCGCGGCATGGAATTTACGTTCGATCAGGTCGGCCTCGACCGGGGTGACGGTACCGTCGAGCAGGGCGGTCGACACCGCCTCGGCCACGGCACCCACGTCGCTCATCACGCGGCAGACGGTCTGCGACAAATCGTCCTGGCGCGCCTGCTCCGGCTGCGGCACGATGAATGCCGCCATCCCATGGCGCACGAGCAGCGCGTGCAGCGGCAGGTGTGCTTCCGGCACCCCGGCCTTGTGGCAGCATTCCACGATCAGCGACACCTCCTCGAACGACGGATGGTGCGATGCAATCGTGGGCGAGAGTTTGTTGCGCAAGACATTGGCCGACATGTCCAGTTCGCGCGCGAGCGCGTCGATGCCGCCCGGGTACTTGCGCGCCACGGTATAGAGGGCATCGTGCTGGTTCATGTCGAGGTAACGGCGGGTCATGATCTTCGGTATTCCTTTGCTAATTTAACCGGTGCGTGCGACCATCGCGGTCGTTATGCTAATTCTAACTTTCGATCGCTGCCATGACCATGCTGAAGTCTTATAACGTCGCGTTCGTGCTGGCCCTGCTGCTCCCGCTGGCGCATGTGGGCGCCGTCGATGCGAAGCCGTCCTCGTCGAGCTCCTTCAAGAGCGGCTTTTCGTCGCAGCGCTCGTCGGCGCCGTCCAGGCCGTCGTACTCGTCGGCGAAGTCGAGCGGTACCAGCTTCGGGTCGTTCAGCCGCCGGTCCCCGTCGTCGTCCGATGCGGCGCCTGCGCCTGCGCCGGCGCAGCCGGGCCGCTCGTCCGGTGGCTTCGGTTCGTTCGGTAGCGGGTCGGCGACGCCGCAGAAATCGGATTCGGCGCTGTCGCGAAAGCTGGACAAGAACGCGTCGGAAGCGAACGCGCTACGCACGCTGGATGCGCGCCGGCAGGCGCAGGCCGACGCGGTACGCGACACGCGGCCGGTGCCGGGCTATGAACAGAACGGCGCCGATCGGAACGCGCCGGCGTATGCGCCGCCGCCCATGCAGCAACAGCATCCGCCAGTCGTCGTGCGGCAGGACAGCGGCCTCGGTCACGTGATCGCGGGCGCCATGATTGCCAACGCGTCGCGCGGCGCGCATGCGAGCAACAACGGCTACCCCGGCGGCTACGCGGGCACCAGCGCGGGCGGAACGTCATCCGCGTCCGGCGGAGGTGGGACGTCGTTCCTCGGCGTGTTCCTGACCCTGTGCGTGCTGGCGCTGATCGGCTGGGGGATCTATTTCGCGTGGCGCCGGCTGCGCCGCAGCCGGGAAGCCAAGAAACCGAATTATTCGTTCGAAAGGAATTGACGAGAATGGCCTGGAAGGATGTCTTCAGCTACGTGCGTGCGGTGGCCGCGAACAAGGGCGTGACGCAGGGCGCGACCCGCGCCGACGACGACGTGCCGCTCGGCGCGCGCATCGGCAGCGTCGTGCAGATCCAGATGTCGCCGATCATCCGGGCGCAGACGAACGGCTCGCTGATCGCGATGCCGGCGGCCGCGGACACGCGCATCCTGGCGGTATCGCAGATCCGCCTGCAACCGGAGGCCGAGCTGTACCGCCTGTACCTCGACAAGGGCGACGATGCCGCCGACGAGAAATTCCTGCAGGTGTTCTGCGGCGACGACGGCAAGGTGGCCGAAGTCCTGTACTGCAGCCAACTGGCGCGCATCATTCCGGAGACGGCCGACGACCAGGATGCGTACACGGGCGTGGCCGGCTACGGCCTGGGCGACGCGGGTTATACGCTGTGGCGCGAACAGCTAGCCGACATGCTGGGGGCGCAGGAACTCGCGACCGTGTTCGGCGACGCGGACCGCGTCGACTACACCCGCGACGCGGGCGCGCGCGACGCGCAGTTCGTCACGCCGTTCAAGGGCCGCGAGACGCGCATCGACGATGCGGCCGGACAGCACGGCCTGCGCCAGGAGATGTATTTCATGCCGTACGTGCGCCAACTGGCCGACGGCAGCCGCGAATATTTATTGATCACGACGGAGATCGTGGAGAGTGTCGATGGCGATGCGAACAAGCGCGGGATCCATGTCGATTTCGTCATCGGCATCCCGATGGAGCAAGAGCGTATCGTCATTCAATAACCGTAACACCTGTTTTCTTCACCGCAGAAAGGAACAACAATGAGCAACGCTAGTGGATGGGGCCTGACCGCACGACTGGTCACGAAGCACTTCGGCGTACTGGGCAACCGTATTTCCGAAATCATCGCGAACTTCGACCCCGAAACCGCGACCGAGGCCGACCGCGACCGCCTGGTTGCCACCTTGCGCGAGACGGCGCAACTGCTGGCGACGTCGCGCGCGTCGTTCGACAAGGAGCATGGCGACGTGGTGAACCTGCAGAACCTGATCGCCAACGACGAACGCGCCGCCGAGAAGCTGGCCGAGCGCCTGGCCGCGGGCACGATCTCGGAAGCAACCGTGACGATGTTCTGCGACGAGCTGGAAGCGAACAAGGCCCGCCTGCCGCAGGAAATCCAGGAAGAGGCGGATGCGAAGGCGTACATGGACGAGCTGCAGAAGATCGTCGATGCGCTGTCGAAGCAGCTGGCCGAATTCGATGCCCAGGCCAAGAAAGCGCTGCAGGCGCTGGCCGCCGCCAACGCGCAGAAGGAGTTGCAGCAGATGCGCATCGAACGCCAGGAACAGCTGAACGGCCTGACGAGCATGCGCGGCAACTCGACGGCGCTGTCCGCCCTCACGCGCCGTGCCCAGGCCGTGACGAACGAGGCGTCCGGCATGCGCATCGTCGCCGACATCGGCCAGAAGCCGCTGGACCAGCAGGCGGAACTGGATGCGATCCGCAAGTCCGTCAGTCAACCGGAAACGGCCGGCGAGAGCGCGCTGGAACGCCTCAAGCGCCTGTCGGGCAAGACGGCAGCTTGAGGATCGCACGCCCTCTCGGGCGCGCCCCGGTCAGTCGTTCGGCTGGCCGGGTTTCACTGGCACCTGCTTGATCGACCCATCCGCGCCGTATTCCAGCGGCGCGATGGCGATCGAACGGCGGTAGCCGCCACCGCCCGGCAGCAGGGCGTCGTGGTAGAACACCCAGCTCTTGCCGTCGTGTTCGAGGATAGCCTGGTGGTTCGTCGAGATCTTCAGGTAGTCGATCATGACGCCGCGGTACGTGAAGGGGCCCAGCGGCGAGCTGGCCGTCGCGTAGAGGATCTGTCCGGGCCAGCCTGACGAAAACGAGAAGTAGTACACGCCGTTATGTTCGTGCAGGAACGGCGCTTCGCCATATTTTTTCTTCGAATCGGATGCGGGCAGGCCGTCGATCTGCACGATCCGGATCGGACCGTCCAGCGAAATCATGTCGGCCTTCAGCTTCACGACCTTAGGCACCCGCGTGCCGAAGTACATGTACGCCTGCCCGTCCTTGTCGACGAAGACGGCCGGATCGATCGGCTCGTCGCCCGCGTTCACGTCGCGCTCCCGGTCGACGAGCGGATCGTTGCGCGCATCGACGAAGCCGCCGTCCGGGCGGTCCGACACGGCCACGCCGATCTTGTCGCCGCCGACGGGCGCATAGAAATAGTACTTGCCGTTGCGGTAGGCCGCTTCCGGCGCCCATGCCTTGGCGTCCGGACGCGCCCACTTGAACACGGTGACGGCGAGGGGCACGCCCGCGTCGTGCCACGTCTTCATGTCGGGCGACGTGTACAGGCGCCACGTGACGGAATCCCAGTATTTGCCGGTGTTCGATGCGTCGTCCGTCGCGTACAGGTAAAACTTGTCGCCCTTCGCGGCAGGGAAGTAGTGCGGCGACGGGTCCGCGTTGAAGCGGGAGGCGATGGGGTGGCCCGGCGCCGGCGCGGCGGCGTGGGCGGCCATGGAAATCGACAGGGCAGGAACGAGAACGGCGAGGAAACGGCGTGGCATCTGCATGGCGGCTCGTGAACGGAGAATGAACGAGCAGTCATGCTAGCATATCCGGCGGGTTAATGATATCGATAACTAAGCAGGTCTCCGACGAGCAGTTCGAACTTGCTATCCGCCGCTCTGGCGTGCTTCAAGTTCGTCGAACGTCACGATCTCACCGGTTTCCAGTTTGTATCTCAAGTTTTCGACAGGAACGCCAGCGGACTGGCTGGCGTAGATGACTTTTCCAATGCCTTTATAAAAGCTGTGGTCGGATGGCTCGATGATCAGAATGATGTCGGGGCTGTCGGCGAGAACTCGTGTCAGGAAATCGCTCACTTCCGATTTCTCCGAAAAACGGTCGTCGCCGATTCTGATGTCGTCATCACTCGCAATGCGTGCGCTCAGTGTGCTCATAGGTCCCCGCGAGATGCAAGGACCAGAAAAGCCGCGCCACCGAAAATCCACACATCGGCGACGTTGAACGAATACGGGTTGACGATCCCGCAGCAGCTCACGTTGAGGTAATCGGCCACCGCGCCGTAGACGACGCGGTCCCAGGCATTGCCGAGAGCACCGCCGATGATGGCGCCGCATGCCAGCAACAACGGCCAGCCGGACTTGTTGCGTGCCCAGAATGCCAACGCGACCGAGGCGGCGACGCTGAGCGCGACGAGCAGCCAGCGGGCATCGAAGCCGTTCAGGAAGCCGAAGTTCACGCCCTTGTTCCAGGCCATCACGTAATTCAGATAAGGCGGCCAGACGGGCAGATGCCGGACGGTCGCCAGGTCCAGGTGCTGGACGATGACGATTTTCGAAAGCCGATCGAGGCCGAAGAAGGCGAGCGATGCGAGCGCGATGCGGAGCAGGGACATAAAGGAAGCGTTCGTTGGGTTCAGGGTGTCATCGGCGCGGGCCCGAACACGTCGTCGAAGCCCGCGCCTTCGGTCAGCCGCGCCAGCGACGCGTACAGCGCGCGGACGGGAAGCGCCAGTGTCGACGCGCACAACACGAGTTTGACGAGGGTTTTCATCGGGGTAGAAGATTATCGTAAATCCCGGCCGGGAAATGCGTGGATTATCACCCGATCGGTAATGTGGCGCCGGGCCGAGCCATGCTATGCTCGGCTGATGCATAGAAATCATATCGTATCCCGCTCGATCCAGGCCATGTGTATGGCTGCAGCCGTCATCGGCAGCGCTTCCGCCACGACACTGTCCGTCGGCCCCGGCAAGACGTATTCCGCACCGTGCGCGGCCATCGCGGCAGCCTGGGACGGCGACACGATCGAGATCGAAGGCGGCACCACGTACAAGGGCGACGCCTGCAGGATCGCCCGCAACGGACTGACGATCCGCGGCGTCAACGGCCGCCCGCAGATCGATGCGGCCGGCAAGGAACACGGTGGCAAGGGTACCTGGATCGTCACGGGCAACGATATCGTCGTCGACAACGTCGAGATGATGGGCGCCAGGGTGGCGGACCATAATGGTGCGGCGCTGCGCCTGGAAGGCACCAACTTCACGCTGCGCCGCAGCTTCCTGCACGATAACGAGAACGGTATTCTCAGCGGTCACAACGAAAACAGCGACATCCTGATCGAATACACCGAGTTCGGTCACAACGGTTTCGGCGACGGCCAGACGCACAACCTGTACATCGGCAAGGCCAGGAGCCTGACGTTCCGCTACAACTATTCGCACGACGCCAACGTCGGCCACAACCTGAAGTCGCGCGCGATGACGAACACGATCGTCTACAACCGCTTCTCGAGCACGAACCCAGGCGAAAAAGGCAGCACGGCCTCAGGCCAGCCCAGCTACGAGATCGATGTCCCGAACGCGGGCACGTCCTACGTGATCGGTAACGTCATCCAGCAACCGGCCGCCAACCAGAATCCGAACATCGTGGCGTACGGTGAGGAAGGGGCGACCAATCCGGGCCAGGACCTGTACTTCGTCAATAACACGGTCGTGAACGACTTCGCCGGCGGCACGTTCCTGTTCGTCAGCGGCAAGGTATCGACGCCAGCCCTCATCCAGAACAATATTTTCGTCGGTAACGGCAAACTCGTCACGCAGGCGACCGCGGTACTGAAGAACAATTACCGCGCATTCACGCCTGACATCGCCGATCGCTCGACGGGCAGCATGCGGCGCTTTGCCAGCGCGCTCGTGATCGGCGCCGGCACCGACCCGGGCACGTCGGCGTCCGGCGTGTCGCTGGTGCCGACCGGGCAGTACAAGGACGTGGCGTCGGGCGAGGCACGGCCCGTGGCCGGCGCGCTGGACCTCGGCGCCTACGAGCTGCCGCGCGCGAAGGCGAATGCGAAAGCGGTCGCCTGGACCGGATGCGCCGCCGAGGGCAAGGACTGCCGCTTCAGCGGCACGCGTGAGGTGCGGTTCGGTGGCGAGGGCGTGTACACGTCGAAAATCGTGACCGCATCGACGCCCTGCACGGTTGCCGCGTTCGGCGACCCGGTGCATGGCAAGGCCAAGAGCTGCAGCTATGCCGACGTTACGACGGTGGCGCCGGCCGCGCCTGCGAAAACCGCCGCCGCAAACACCTGGACGCCTTGCGCGGGTGAAGGCGCCACCTGCGAGCTCAGCGGTACCAATCGGGTGCGCTACGGGTCTGAAACCAAGTACGTGACCAAGGTGCTCACCGGGCCGGTCACGTGTTCGAACGCCACGTTCGGCGATCCCGACCATGGCGCGCTCAAGACCTGCAGCTACCGGGCCGGACGTTGACCTGCCCACCGCGAAGCAATCTTCAGTTCCCGTTCCTGACTTCGTACACGACGATCTTTCCGGACGCCTCCCGAAGCGTCAGCTTGTTGCCGGCGACCTTGATCAGCGCATCGCCTTCAGTTGGCGCAAAGCCCGTCTTGAGGCGGTTATTTTCGATTTTCCACATCGTCAACGGACCCGTACACGTGCCTTCGTTGCAGCTCGTGATTGACAGGTTACCGTCCTTGCTGAAGTAGAGATCCTGGGTATGGCCTTTGGCCTTCGGGCTGACTAATTGCAGGTGGGCGCCTTCCAGGTGCACCGAGGACCAGGACAGTTCTTTCGCGGGGTCGGCAGCGAAAGCGTGCGGACCTGACAGGAGGATGGCGAGGGCGATGGAACGGCTGAAGTTTTGCAAGTTGGCACCTGAGGTTGTATGGATCGCACAATAAGACGACGTCTGGATGCGGCCGATTTCGCCCGTGTACCCAAGGATAGCAGCTTAATGTGGTGAAAAAATCACGAACGGTCACGACTGCGCGGCCGCGCATGTGGCCTGACGCGACGATTTTTTCGATGGTCTATTGCGTTCGAGGCCTGCACGACCCATGTACGGCATACCGAACCGTCTCAAGCCATGGAGGATCGCCGTGAAACGCATCATTGCATTGTGGCGCACCGTCGCCGGCCAGGACCTGCGCCTGCTGTGGTATGCCATCCGCCACGAGCAGCGCCCCGGATGGCTGGTGCCGGCACTGGCCGTGCTGGGCTTGTTCGCCGTCGAACCGTTGAATTTCGCGGTGCCCGTGCTCGGCACGCTCGACGAGTTCGTGCTGCTGCCGCTCTTCCTGCACGGCATCGCGACCATGCTGCCGGCGCACGTCGTCGACGGTTTTGCGCGTGCTTACGATAGACGCCCGCGGTGCCGGCCCTGATGGTGGCGGCCCACCCGGATAGCGTCAGGTCCGGCACGCGGGGAACTGTTCCCGCTGCCGGTTGATGTTCTTGACGAACTCTTCCGCGTTATCCAGCGGGTAGGTTTGCACCTGGTCGTTGATCCTGACCTTGTTGAAGACCTCCTTGCCCTGGCACGTGACAAGAACGACTTCGCCGCGTCGGACCAGCGCGGTGCGCATGTCCGCCAGCGGCAGTGCGAGGCTGTGGTCGAGCAGTTGCCTGACGCCGCTGAGCGCCATCGTCCGCACCATGTTACCGAAAAAGCCTTCGTCCTTGTCGTGGCCGTCCTGCGGCCCGCCGACCTGCTTCATGCCGTAATCCGTCAGCTGCATGACCACGGCATCGTCCTTCAACATCAATTCGGTCCACCGGCTCGTCGACTGCAGGTAGGGTTTCCCCGCCGCGGGCCGTTGGCGCGGGCCGATACGTTCGGGGCCATCCCCTTCCTTGGCGTCGATCGAGATGGTCGACCTTTGTCTGGTCTCGCCGGCATGGGCAAAGGTCGCGGTCGCAAGGACGGCCGTGATGCACAGCATGACGCGGATCGTGTTCATATCTCTTCCAAGGGGCGATTGGGGATCGCGGACGTGTCGATCGTCCGCGTGTCGATAACGGTGTCACGATAACGGAAGCGGTGCGCCGCCGGCCCGCGGTTTGCGACGAACGGCGCTATCGGCGGGGCAGACGGCGATATGGCGCTGTCAGCCCGCGCCCCGTTTCGCACGCGGTGCGGAGGGCTTCTTCGGCTTCGGCGGCGGCATGATCGCCGCGGTCTCCAGCAGCAGGCGCTTCAACGCCTCCGGGTCGTCGAGCAATTCGTCGGCGATGGGATAGTCCTTGGCACCGGGGTAGGGCGGTCCTTGCGGCAGATCGGGCGCGAGCCGGGCAGCGGCGTCGGACGGCTTCACGAACAGGCTGCCGTCGCACGCGAACGCAACGACCTTGTCGTCCACGTACAGCGCGTATTCGCCGAACATCTTCCGGTGCGTCAGCCGCGCCCCCAGCCCCACCACTTCCGCGACGTAGTCGATGAAGCCCTTGTCCGTTGCCATGCGCGTTCTCCGTTCCGTGATCGACACCGCCAGCGTAGCCGGGCCAGGCGGTTCGATCAAGACCTCAGAACGTCAGGTGCCCATCGACGCAGGTGACGGCGTTGCCGCCCACCCGGATCGTATCGGGTTCGATCGTGAGCCGCAGGATGCCGTCCCGGCCCACGGCGGCGCCCTGGCCCGCCAGGAAGTCGCGGCCGAACGCCTCGGCCTGGCCCGTGTGCCGCAAGTAAGCGGCGATGGAGCCGTTGCCGCTGCCGCAGACCGGGTCCTCGTCCACGCCATGCGCGGGCGCGAATGCGCGCACCTCGATCCGCGCGGCGTTCCCGTCTGGGTGTGGACCGAACACGATCACGCCCGTGTTGCCAGCGGTGGCGTCGTGCGCCTTCATGCGGGCCAGGTCCGGTGCGGCGGCCAGCACGGCGCGCGCATCCGGCAGTTGCGCGACGATCCAGCGGGTGCCCGCGTCGACGAGGCACGGCGGGGCGATGCCGGCCAGCGGCGTGCCCAGAATGCGCGCCAGTTCGTCCGCCCGCGCCGCATCCAGCGGCGTGATCGCCGTCGCCGGCAGTTCGAACGCGATCCAGCGCGCGCCATCGTCCGCGTGCGTCACGTCGAGCCGGACCAGGCCCCGCCCACACTCCTGCGTCAGGACGCCGTCACGCGGTGCGATCCTGCCCGCTTCCAGCAGCGCGTGCGCGGTGCCGATGGTCGGGTGGCCCGCGAACGGCAGCTCGGCACCGGGCGTGAAGATGCGCACGCGGTAGTCGGCGCCGGCTTGCGTGGGCCGCACTACGAACGTCGTCTCGGACAGGTTGGTCCAGTTGGCGATGCGCTGCATCTGCGCGGTCGAGAGGTCGTCGGCGTCGAACACGACGGCTAGCGGATTGCCCAGGAACGGGGTGGCGGTGAAGACGTCGACGGTCTTGAAAGCGTGGCGTGTCATGCGGGTCTCGCGTTGTCGGGATGGGACCAGTCTACGCAACGGCCGCGCGCATCGACAGGCACAGTCGGCCGATTGCGGCCGGCACTGTACTGGCGATCGGCCCTGCACGGTTTCCACGGGGCGCCGGGACCGTCGTCGTTATCGGTGGCGTGGTGCCGGGATGAGTGTAAAGGGACGTAAAGAAGCGTAAAAGAGTTTTATTCGTCACACATGCGGTGCGCCGTCCTGCCCATAATGCCTGCAGCTCAGCCAGGAAAGGACGATGGTGAATACAGCGCGCGCACATGCCGGAGCAATCCCGGTCCGCCCCGCCCGCGAGGCGGCACGACACACGTCGGTGGTCGAGACCCCCCTCGTGCCGGCCGGCGTGCTGGCGCGCGCCGACCGCATCCTGTTCGTCACGCACCTCGCCATCGGCGATTTCACGTACCTGCAGGCTTGCCTGCGCGCATTCGCCCGCACGTGGCCGCACGTGCGCATCCACGTGTGGGTGGACGAACGCCGGCGCACGGCCGATCCGGCCGCGTGGCCGATTCTCCGCAAGTACGCGCTGTACGACTGGCTCGCGGCGTGCCCGTGGATCGACAAGGTCTACGACAGCACGTACAGCCCGGCCTCGTACGAACAATCCGTCGACGCTGCGCGCGCGGCAGATTATCCCGTCGTCGCGTCGCTGGCCGTCGTCGACTGCCACCGCTATGCGCGACTGGCGCGCCGCATCAGTCCGCGCGGCTTCGTCGTCGGCCTGACCAGGCCTGCGGAGCGCCTACTGCACGTGCCGTCGCGCTGGGCCGGCTACCGCAGGCTGGACGCGGCGCTGCCGGTGTACGGCCCCGCGGAGGCGAGCCGGCTGCATATCAGCGACATCTATGCCGGCTGGTTCGCACGATGCTTCGGCGTGGACGTGCCGCCGGCCGCGCGTCTGCCGCGGCTGGACATCCCCGAACGCTGGGTGCGCAGCGCGCATGCGCAGTTCGCGGCTTGGGGCTGCACCGTGGGCAAGCCCGTCGTGTTCGTGAACGCGTATTCGAAATCGCCGGACCGCACGTGGCCCCTGGAACGCGTCGCCGCGCTGGCGCGCTTGCTGAAGAACCGGCTCGCGTGGCGGGGCGTCACCGTCGTCGTCAACGTGGTGCCGGAAGCGCTGGCGGAGGCGCGCCGGCAGTTCGAAGGACGGTCCGACCCGGACCTGGCACACGTGCGGCTGTTCAGCGCGGACGAGCATTTCTTCCAGCTGCCGGCCATAATGCGGCTGTGCAGCCTCGTGATCTCGGTGGAGACGGCCGTGATGCACCTGGCGAACGCGGTGGGCGTACCGGTCGTCGCGCTGATGCGCCGCAATCACCCTGAATGGGCGCCGATCGACCGCGCGCGCAGCACCGTGATCATGGTGCCGGAACCGGAAGACTGGGTCACGCGCATCGGCGTGGACGAGGTACTGGCCGCGGTGGACGGCCGGGATTAACGCTTCATGGGTTGCAGGCGAGCGTACATCAGCGTGCGCCAGCACCATTCGATCGGACCGAAACGGTATCTGCCCAGCCAGTACCTGCTGAGCTGCAGCTGCGCGATGTACACGGCGACACCCAAAGCGAATACAGGCGCCGGACGCAAACTGCCGAACTGGCCGAGCCCATACCCAAAGAACAGCAATCCGAAAACGACAGACTGCGCGATGTAGTTCGTGAAGGCCATACGGCCGGGCGCAGCAAACGGAAGAAGCACGGTGCCGAATGGCGTACATTCCACCGCGTACAACACAGTCCCTGCGAATGCCAGCGCCAGAAGGACCGGCGCCAGGTTCGCGAATACGCCGGGTTCGTCCGCAAGGCTGATCGCCAGGCCTGTCGCCCAGAGCATGCCTGTCATGCCGAGTATCTTTCCCTTTTGCTGCGCGGGTCTCGAGAACACCCCGCTGCGCCATGCCAGCATCCCGAGGACAAACAATCCCAACGTCCGCGGAAAGATGTAGAGATGCAGGGGTAACAAGGCAGGAAGCTCATCCAAGCTGAAACGCATCACCTGAAGCCAGTTTCCGGCCCGGTAGACCGCATTCGCTTCCTCGACATGGTCGATGATCCAAGGTTGATCCGGCCATGACACCGGCATGGGAAGCGCCGGCAGCGCGAGGTAGAGCGCAAGCAGCGCGGCTGCGGATACGCCGAGCACTTTGCGTGACGCGTACAGCGCCGGCAGCACAACGAGGCCGGCAACCGCATATTCGGTCAGGATGTCGCCGTTCCAGATCAGCACCAGGTGAATCAAGCCAAACGCAAGCAGGACAACCAGCCGTCGCGTCAACCAATAGAGCGGCCGTCCGGTATTCGACAGGCGCTCGAACTGCATCGCCATCCCCGCGCCGAACAGGAACGAGAACAACGCGAATGCCTTGAGTTCCAGACCGTAGTGCACGAACTGGATAACGGCACGATCGATCGGGGCCGGTTCACCCGGCCGCGCGATGAACTGCTCAAAGATCGAGACGCGAAACTCGGTGACGAGGTTAACGACAAGTACGCCGAACAGTGCCAGGCCACGGAGGATGTCGACGGATTCGATGCGCCGATCGTTGGCAGCTGCAGTCGGAACGGAACTCAACGTTTGTGTCTGGCGTTCAAGACGCGTCGGCCGCCGGCACCGGTTCCTCGAACGACAGCCGGTTGTGCGACGGATCGCGGATCGTCATCTCGCGCGTCCCCCACGGCATGTCCTGGATGTGCGGGCGCGAATACTTGAATTCTTTCGCCAGCAGCGTGGCCTGGTAGCCGTCGAGGTCGTGCACGGCGATGCGGATCGATGCGCCCGGGCTGCCGTCGCCGTAGTGCTCGGACAGGTGCAGCACGCAGTCGCCCAGCGACACCTGCATGTAGACGGGGAAGTCGCCGCCTTCGAAGCGGTGCTCCCAGTCGATCTTGAAGCCGAGGAAGTCGATATAGAACTCGCGCGCCTTCGCTTCGTCGAAGACGCGCAGGACGGGGGTGACGCGGGACAGATTGAACATGTGATCTCCTTGCCGATTCAGCTGCCACCGTCCTGGTCGGGTTCCGCAAGCCGCTTCAGGTGGGCCTGTTTAAGGCTCAGATGGAGCATGACGGCGACACCGGCGAAACCGGCGGCGGCGAACCAGTCGGCGCCGGCGCCGGTGCGCAGGGCGTCCGCGAGGCGCATCGCCGCGACAACCAGCATGCAGGCGGGAACGATGAACCGTGCGTAGCGGGCGAAGATGGTCATGGCGTCGGACGGTCTAGTGACAAAACTGCAAGGATACCAGATCGTCCGGCGCTGTCCGGGGGGCGTCAGTACTTGTAGTTCAGCCCCAGCACGAACGAACGGCCCGAGTGCACGTACAGCAGCGTGTCGTTGCGCTGCGTGTCGCGGCCATAGCGCAGCGGCGTGTCGTTCAGGTTCTGGCCTTCCAGCGACACGCGCAGCTGTGGCGTGATGTTGTACGAGACGCTCATGTCGATGTTGGTGGAGCCGTCGACCATCGTGTAGTCATGGCCCGCCACGTCGCCCAGCACGGCATTGATGTAGCTGGAGCGGTGCGCCGCCGACACGCGCGCGCTGAACTTCGCATCCTCGTAGTACAGGGTCAGGTTGTGCGTGCGCGGCGACAGCCCCGTGAAGTCCGCCACCTGCGTCAGCTGCTCGTTGGCCGGCGTGGCCGGGTTGTCCACGCGGGTGATGTACGTGATGCGCGACTTCACGCGCGTCGCGTTCGCGAGCAGGCCGAAATTGCTCCAGAAGCCGGGCAGGAAGCTGAACGGCGCCTGCAGGTTGAATTCCCAGCCTTTCAGCGGGCCGCCCGCCGTGTTGACCTTGCGGCTCACGTTGACTTCCGTCGTGGGCAGGGTCTGGCAGATCGGGGCGCCCGTCAGCGAACAGCCGTTCAGGATCAGGAGCTCGTTCGGCAGCCCGAGCGTGTTGTACGGCACGCGCTCGTTGACGCTCTGGATGAAGCTCTTGATGTCCTTGCGGAAGTGCCCGAGCGAGATCATCGCGTTCTTCGCGTAATACCACTCGGCCTGCAGGTCGTACGTGTTGGCGCGGATCGGGTCCAGGTTCGGATTGCCGATCGAGACCGACTGCGCGATCGGCGACACGGTCGCATTCGGCGCCAGGTCCGTGTACTCGGGCCGCGACAGCGTCTTGCCGGCCGAGAAGCGCAGGAACACGTCCTTCGGCAGCTGCGCCGTCAGGTTGAAGGCGGGCAGCCAGTCGCGGTATTTCTTCGTGCCCGTATTCGGCTGCAGCTGGCCCTGCACGTTGATCATCGCCATGGAGGTGGCCGTCGTCTCGGCGCCGCGCACGCCGGCGTTGCCGCGCCACGTCACGCCGAACAGGTCGTAGTTGAAGTCGACCATGCCGTACAGCGCGTTGATCTTTTCTTCCACGCGGCGGTTCGTCTGCGCGAGGTAGTTGTACTGCGAGCCCGGCACGGCGTCGCAGTGACACTCCGTGTTGACGACGCCGAGGAACTTCTGCAGGTCCACCGCGGCCCACGACCCCGGCACACCCGTCCCGCCCAGGCCGGAACCGAAGCCGCTGATCTGGCGCGAGATATCGGCCATCGACACGCCCGCCGGCAGGTTGACGGCGTTGGCGCTGTTGCCGATCTCGTAGTTGGTCCAGATGTTCTTGCGCGCGGAGATGCCGAAGTGGCTCGTCACGTGGTCGTTGATCTCCCAGTGCACGTTGGCCGCCTGGGTCTGCAGCTTGTTGGTCGTGTCGAGGTAGCGGCCGACGAACATGCCGCGCACGTTACCGGCGGCGTCCTGCGGGGCCCACTGGAAGTTGTTGGGATTGCTCACGTCGATGCCGAAGTTGAGCGTCGGGACGTTGCGGTTGTCGCGGAAGTCCCACGAGAAGCCGTTCACGTTCGGCGCGTCGAACTGCACCGTGGCGCGCATCGGTTCGTTGAGGTTCGAATTCGAGTTGCCGGCCATGAAATCGGCCTTCACCGTGTCGCTGAACTTGTGGCTGCCCGACAGCACGTGCTGGCGGAACTTCGTCGTGTACACGTCCAGCAGGCCCTCGGTGCGCACGTCCACGCCGTTGAACTTGCCGTAGTCCCAGCTGCCGTTCTGGTCGAAGTGCGCATCCAGGATCGACGTCTGCGGCTTGCCGTTCGAGCCCAGGTTGCGGCCGAACGAGATCGCCTCGATGTAGTTGTCGTAACGTTTATTGGCGAACTTGCCGTACATGAGGTCCAGATTCAGCTCGCTGTCCGCATTGCGCCACTGGTACGAGTTGGTGATGCCGGTGCGCTGGTAATCCGTCTGCGAGCGGCGGTAGCGCGGGATGCGCGGCGCGAACGCGCCCGAGCCGGCGGCGGGATTGGCGACCGTGCCGCCGTAATTGTCCTTGCGGCCCATGACGCTGTTGTAGGCCGTGGGGTCGGTCGCGCGCGGCATGCCGGTGCCGCACGTCGTCGCGGTGATACCCTTGACGGCATCGTTGCCCGGCACTTGCGGCGACACCCCCACGGGCGAGCAGAAGCCGCCGTCATTGCTGGCGCTGAGCAGTTCCACGGCCTCGTAGCCTTCCTCCGTCGCGCGCCGTTTCGAATACGCGGCGGACAGCAGGGCGCCGACCTTGCCGTAGCCCGTGTCCCAGCGGTCCGACAGCAGCGCCGTCACGCGCGGCTGCGTCTTGCCGGAGAGGGAGTTGTGGCTTTCCTGGCCGCCGATGCTGAACGTGCGGCCCTTGAAGTCGAACGGCCGCGCCGTGCGCAGGTCGACGGTGGCGCCCAGCGAGCCTTCCTCGATGTCCGCTTCCGACGTCTTGCGCACTTCGAGGCTGTTGAACAGCTCCGAGGCGAACACGGAAAAGTCGAAGCCGCGCCCGCGGTTCGTGCTGCCGTTGATGTCCGATGCGCCGGTCGCCGCGACGCCCTCGATGCCGTTGATGCGCACGCGCGTGAAGCCGGCGTTCAGGCCGCGCACGGTGATCTGCTTGCCTTCGCCGCCGTCGCCGCGCGCGAGCGCCACGCCGGGCACGCGCTGCAGCGATTCCGCGAGGTTCGCGTCGGGGAACTTGGCGATATCCTCGGCCTTGATCACGTCGATGATGCCGTCGCTGTTCTTTTTCGTGTTCAGCGCGCTGTTCAGGCTTGCGCGGAAACCCGTCACGACGACGACGCTGTCGGGCGATTTGCCGTCGGCCGCGGTCGTGGCGGCATCGGCTGCCGCGGCGGTCTCCTGGCCGTGCGCATGCAGCGACGCGAGCATGGCCAGCACGCCCATGCTGATGCGGCTGCGGTGTGAAAGGGGATGAATGTTCCGAGGGGTTGCGTTGAAGCGCATCGTTGAAGTCTCCATGTTGTTATCGATGACTCGTGCGGTCATATTGACGGGGGCATGGTAGCCCCAAGCATCGCGCCGTGAACCGTCCTGCCGGTCCGATCCCGGTAATAATCACGTTGTTGAGCGCTTGCATGGCGAATCGACAACGGTGCCCGCTCAGGCGTCACAATATGTGCTCACCGCCTGCGCGGTGCATCAACAAAGGAGACGTTCAGTGCCCAGTTCCCTCTCGCGCCGCGCGCTGCTGCGCGCCGGTGTCGCCATGCCCGTGCTGGCCGGCTGCCAGGCCATCATGCCGGCGTCCACCGGTGCCGGCGTGCTGCCCCGGTCCGACGTCCGGGTGGACGCGCCGTTCGCGATGCCTGTCATCGCCGTGCCCGACTTCTCGGGCGCACCCCGCTTCGACATCACCGCATTCGGGGCCGCGCGCGACGACCAGTCCCGGACCGGCCCCGCGCTCGCCCGCGCCATCGATGCGGCACATGCTGCGGGCGGCGGTGTCGTCGTCGTGCCGCCGGGGACGTGGCCGACCGGGCCGATCCATTTGAAAAGCCATGTCGCGCTGCACGTGGAAGAGGGCGCGACACTCCTCTTTTCGCCCGACCCGCGCGACTACCTGCCCGCCGTGCCCACGAGCTGGGAAGGACTCGAATGCATGAACTACTCGCCGCTCGTCTACGCCTACGGGTGCGAGAACGTGGCGGTCACGGGCCGCGGCACGTTGCGCGCGCGGCTCGACACGTGGAAGCAGTGGTATGCGCGGCCGCAGGCGCACATGGATGCGCTGGTCGCGCTGTACAACATGGCGTGCCGCGACGGCGTGCCGGTCGCGCGGCGCGACATGACGGCGGGCCAGGCCAACCTGCGTCCGCACTTCATCCAGTTCAACCGCTGCCGCCACGTGCTCGTGGAAGACATCCATATCGTCGACAGCCCGTTCTGGGTGCTGCATCCCTATCTGTGCCGCGACGTCGTGATCCGCCGGGTCGACATCGCGGCGCACGGCCACAACAACGACGGCGTCGATCCGGAGATGAGCCAGAACGTGCTGATCGACCAGTGCACGTTCGACCAGGGCGACGACGCCGTGTCGGTGAAATCGGGACGCGACCGCGACGCATGGCGCATCGGCGTCCCGGCCCGCAACATCGTCATGCGCCGTTGCCGCATCAAGAACGGCCACCAGCTGATGGCCATCGGCAGCGAGCTGTCGGGCGGCGTGGAGAACGTGTTCGTGGACGACTGCCACTTCGATCACGCGGATTCCTCGGTGCCCAGCACCATCAACAACCTGCTGTACGTGAAGACGAACGAGCGGCGCGGCGGCTACGTGCGCAATATCCACATGACGAACGTGAGCGCTACCCGCATCAAGGGCGGGGTGCTCGCGGTCGAGACGGACGTGCTGTACCAGTGGAAGACGCTCGTGCCCACGCTCGAACGGCGACTGACGCCCGTCGAGGGCCTGTTCGTGGCCGGCGTCCGCGTCGAGGATGCCGGCTTCGTCTGCCTCGTCAAGGGCGAGGCGGCGCTGCCCGTGCGCGACGTGCATGTGCGCGACGTGGCGGTGCGCACGGTGCGCGGGACGCCCGTCGTCACCGAGCACGTGATCGGGTTCGACAACCGCGCGGACGTGCGGTCATGAGCGGCCGGCGCCTGTTCGCGGCGTTCGCTGCCGCCGTCCTCGCGTGCGTGCCCGCCATGGCGCAGGAACTGGGCATCCCGCAAGCGTCCGATACGGCGGCGCGTGCGGCGAACCGAGAGAATCGGGCAGGCACCACCTGGCTGATGGCGGCCGTGGCGCCGGGCCTGCCGGACAACCTGAGCATCTTCCGCTCGGCGGACGGCACGACGTTCGTCACGCAGGCGTCGGAAGCGTACACGCCGCCGCGCGGCGTGCTGCGCGAACCGGCGCTCGTCCGCCGCGATGGGCGGTACGAGGTCGCCTACGTGGCGGGGACCGGCAACGAGATCGGCTTCGCGCGGTCGAGCGACCTGAAACACTGGACCTTCGACCGCACCGTACCGATGCCGGGCCCCGTGCGCGCGCCGCGCTGGGTGCGGTTGCGCGATGGCGGCCTGACACTCGTCGTGGCACTGGCGAACGGGCCCGCGCTGCTGGAACAGGACGAGCCGCACGCACTGACTGGCCTGCAGGACAGGCACGCGGATGCGGCCATCGTCCAGGATGGCGACGGTTATGTGGCGCTCGCGCGCCGGCGCGCGGACGGCATCCTCGAACTGGCGCGGGCACGCGATCCGGCTGGACCGTGGAGCGTGGAGCGCGCATTCGATGCACTGGGCGGCGTCGCACCCGGCGTCGGGCTCGCGCGCCGGCCGGACGGCAGCTGGCGCGCCGTGTTCGCCGACGCCGCGGGCCACGCATGGCAGGCGGACAGCGCCGACGGCATGACGTGGACGGACAAGCGCCCGCTGGCGGGCGTGGCGGCGGGCGTGGCCGCGCCGGACGTGCTGGCCGAACGGTCGCAGGACGTCGACGCCGCCGCCCGCCCGCGCGGAACGCCCCGGCACGTCGGCTGGGACCCGTACTCGCTGACGGTGGGCGGCAAGCGCGTCGTCGTGTGGTCCGGCGAGATCCACCCGTTCCGGCTGCCGGATCCGGCGCAATGGCGCGATGTGATCCAGAAGATGAAGGCGCTCGGCTTCAACGGCGTGTCGTTCTACTTCGACTGGGGCTATCATTCACCGGCAGCGGGCGTCTACGATTTTTCCGGCGTGCGCAACGTCGAGCGGGCGCTGGAGATCGCGGAAGAGGAGGGCATGTACGTGATCGCGCGCATGGGGCCGTACGTGAATGCCGAGCTGTCCGGCGGCGGCTTCCCCGGCTGGATGTTCCGCAACCGGGCGGAGGCGCGTACCGACGATCCGGCCTATCTGGCTGCCGTGGACGAATGGATGACGCAGATCGACGCCATCGTCGCGCGCCACCAGGTCACGACGGGCGGCGGCACCGTCATCGCCTACCAGCTCGAGAACGAGCTGGGCAAGGTCGAGCCAAAGCATGCGCGCCAGATGGCGCACCTGGCCGCGAAGGCGCGCGCGGACGGCATCACGGTGCCGTTCTTCCATAACGCGGCGGGCCGGCTGCCCGACTGGACGCCGAAGGCATCCTCCGCACCGTGGGCGAATGCGGGACCCACGGACCTGTACGCGTTCGACGGGTATCCGGGCGGCGCCTGCGACGTCCACGCGAATCCGGCGGGCCCGAACAAGGCCCCGGACTGGGGCATCTACGCCGCGCCGGGGCCGAAGGCGGGCGCGCTCAGTGCCCCCGGCACGCCGGGCTTCCTGGCGGAGATCGGCGCCGGCTGGTTCGACTACTGGGGCTCGAACGGCACGTACGCATGCACGGCCGAACGCCAGGGCAAGGGCTACCAGCGCGTGTTCTACGGGACGAACCTCATCAACCGCATCACCGTCCACAACATCTACATGGCGTTCGGCGGCACGTCGTGGGACTGGCTGCCCGGTCCCATCGTGTACACGTCGTACGATTACGGCGCGCCGATCGCGGAAGACCGCGGCGTGCGTCCGAAGGCGCTGGCGCTGAAGCAGCAGGGCATGTTCGTGCAGGCCGCCGGTCCCGTGCTGGCCCGCATGGACAAAGGGCCGGAGATCCGTACGACGAATCCGCGCGTGCGGCTCTACCACAACGTCAACGCGGAACTCGGCACGCACGTCCTGTTCGCCGTGCACCGCCCGTCCGACCTGCTGACGGACGACGCGTTCTCGTTCGATTTGACCACGCGTGACGGCACGTACATGGTCGCGGCGCGCCTGAATGGCCAGGACGCGAAGATGCTGCTGGCCGATTACGGGCTGGAGCGCCAGCACCTCGTTTATGCGACGTCCGAGCTGCAGGCGCAGTTCCGCGACGGCGCGCGCGACGTCGTGCTGCTGCACGGCCGCGCCGGCGAAAGCGGCGAGACGGTATTGCGCTACGCGTCCGCGCCGAAGGTCGAGGTGCTGGCGGGCGCCGTGCGCACGACGTTCGACGCGGCGCGCGGCGACCTGAAGCTCGCGTATGCGCACCAGGGCCTCGCCCGCGTACGCATCACGGGAGGCGGGCGGGCGCCGTTGCTGCTGCTGCTCGCGGACGAGGACACGTCGCAGCGCTTCTGGATGCAGGAGACGCCGGCGGGCCGCGTCCTCGAACTGACGCCGGCGCTCGTGCGCTCGGCCCGCATCGAGGGCAGCCGGCTGCACCTGACGGGCGACATGGCGGCGGCCAGTCCGATCGAGATATGGGGGCCGGACATCGCGGCGGCCTCGTTCAACGGCGCCGTGTTGCGCCTGGCGCGCCAGCCGGACGGCAGCCTGCGCGGCGTCGAACCGCTCGCCGGCCCCGCGGTCGTCACCGTACCGGACCTGGGCAAGCTGGCGTGGACGCGGCGCATGGACAGTCCAGAGGCGCAACCGGGCTTCGACGACGGCGGCTGGGTACAGGCGGACAACCGCCCGTCGGCCGCGCAGACGTGGACCTTGCCCGAACGAGGGCAGCCCACGCTCGCGATGAGCGACTATGGCTTTCATCATGGCGACGTATGGTATCGCGGCCGGTTCGACGTCCGCGATCCGGCCGCGAACAGGCTGGAATTGTTCTACGGGGGCGGAGGCGCGGGCATGCTGCAGGCTTGGGTCGACGGCCGCTTCCTCGGCCAGCACGAGCTGGACACGGGCCGTTCGTTCCCGGAGACGACGGATACCGCGCGCTTCGACCTCGGCGCGCTGGCACCGGGACCGCACGTCGTCGCCGTCATGGTGCGCAACGATTCGCACAACTGGGACCTGATGGCGGACGATGCCCACCGCGAGGCGCGGGGCCTGATCGCGGCGTCGCTCACGTCCAGGGGCGGACCGCGCTTCGCCGTGCCGATCCGCTGGCGCCTCCAGGGCAACCGGGGCGGGGAAGACATCGCCGACCGCATGCGCGGGCCGTACAACGACGGTGGCCTGTACGGCGAGCGCGCGGGGTGGCATCTGCCCGGCGCGTCCGCGCAAGGCTGGGCACCGGCGCGGCCCGGCGACGCGCCGCCGGCCCCGGGTACGTACTGGCTGCGTACGCAGGTGAAGCTGGACCTGCCGCGCGGGCACGACGTCCAGTTGGGCCTCGCGTTCGGCGACACGGGCCGGCCGCGCTCCGGCCGCGAGAACCGCGCGCTCATCTTCGTCAACGGCTGGCACCTCGGGCAGTTCATCGCCCATGTCGGCCCGCAGCGCGTGTTCGTCATCCCGCCGGGCATCCTCGATCCGCATGGCGACAATACGATTGCGCTCGCCGTGACGACGGACGGTGTCCCCGCCAACGCGCTGGAACCGGTGCGCCTGGAGGTGTTGCGCGCCGTCCACGGTGGGGTGTCCGGCGATGCGGTAACAGGCTGGTCCGGGCCGTAGTTATTGAACTGTCAGTCACGCTGCCGCAACACCTGGCGGTATCCGGCGTGACAGCAGCCAGTACGGGCTTTACAATGTTGCCTCACGAGAATATGGCCGGACCGGATCCGCCCGGTCGCCGCGAGGACACAATTTGATGCTAGGGTTTGACGACATCGCACAATGGCGCGCGCGGATTTTCTCGCGTCTGTTGTCGATAGTGCTCGTCCTCGGCACGATCGCGGCCATTCCGAGCGCGGTCGTCGTACTGCGCCAGGGCGTGTGGACCGTGGCCGCGATGGACGGTGCCGCGCTGGGATGGCTGTTCGCGCTGTGGCGCCTGAAGCGCCTGCCTTATACCTTCCGCGTCCTGAACTTCCTCGCCATCATCTACATGGTGGCCATCTGCCTGATGGTCAAGGTCGGACCGGTCAGCCAGAACTACCTGATGGCGCCGCCGGTGATGGCGGCGATCCTGCTCGGCACCGGGCCGGCGCTGACGGCCCTCGCAGCCAGTGCCCTGATCCTCATCCTCGGCATCGGCCATTTCCAGGCCTCGGTGGTGGACATGGGCCACGACCCGTTCGTCGTCGCACTCCTCGTCGCATTGAACTTCACCTGCGTGGGCGCGCTGCTGACGCTCAGCTGCACCACGCTGCTCAAGGGCTTGTCGCGTTCGCTGGACGAGGTGCGCGGTTTCGCCGCATCGCTCGAGAGCGGGAAGGATGCGCTGCAGGCGGTGAACGCCGAGCTGCGCCTCACGTCGGCCGCGCTGGCGCGCCTGAACGACATGGTCCTGATCGCGCGCGCCGTCGACACGCCGGACCGCGAGCAGCCCATCATCTTCAGCAACGAAGCATTCCAGCGCCGCACCGGCTACACCGACGCCGAGATCGTCGGCCGCAGCATGCGCGTGCTGCACGGGCCGGGCACCGATCCGGCCGTCGTCGAACGTATCCGCGAGGCCATGTGCAACCGCCAGCCGGCGACGGCGGAGCTGGTCAACTACACCAAGTCCGGCGATCCGTACTGGGTCGAGATGGAACTCATGCCGTTCACGGACGACGCGGGCCGGATCAGCCACTGGGTCGTCGTGGGCCGCGACATCACGGAGCGCCGCCACTCGGCCGACGCGATCCACCGGCTCGCGTACTACGATGTCCTGACGGGCCTGCCCAACCGGCGACTGATGACGGAGCGCCTGGACGCGATGGTGGCATCGGCCAACGCGGGCCGCGGGCTCGGCGCCGTGCTGTACATCGACCTGGACAACTTCAAGCACGTGAACGACGCGCGCGGCCATGCGACAGGCGATGCGCTGCTCAAGCACACGGCAAAGAGCCTGGCCCACGTCGTGCGCAAGGGCGACACGGTGGCGCGCCTGGGCGGCGACGAATTCGTCGTGCTGCTCGACGGCCTCGGCACCGATCCCGCCGGCGCGACGGCCGCCGCGTTGTCGGTGTCGGACAAGATCCGCATCGCGCTGGCCGAGGACGTCGTCATCGACGACCAGAACTACCGCTCCACCGCGAGCATCGGCGTGGCGCTGCCCACGCGCCCCGGCCAGTCGGTGGCCGACCTGCTGCGCGATGCCGACCTGGCCATGTACCACGCCAAGGCTGCCGGCCGCAACGGCGTGGCCGTGTTCGAGACGCCGATGCTGGCCGCGGCCGAACGCCAGCTGACCCTCGGCCGCGACCTCTCCGCGGCACTCGACAACGGCGAACTGTCCATGCACCTGCAGCTGCAGGTCGACCATGCGGGCGAGCCGGTGGGCGCGGAGATGCTGATGCGCTGGCGCCGCGCCGACGGCACGTTCGTCCCGCCCGACGTCTTCATCCCGGTGGCGGAAACGACCGGCATGATCGTCCAGCTGGGCCAGTGGGTGCTGCGCCAGGCCTGCCAGGCGCGCCGCGCGCTGGAGGCCGCGGGCCATCCGCTGCAGCTGTCGATCAACGTCAGCCCGCGCCAGTTCCGCCAGCCGGAATTCGTCGCCCAGGTGCGTGCCGCGTTCGAGGAATCGGGCGTGACGCCGCATGCATTCGTGTTCGAAGTGACCGAGGGGCTGCTCGTCGAGGACTTCGACATGATCACGTCCAAGATGCGCGAGCTGGCCGCCCTGGGCATCCGCTTCTCGATCGACGATTTCGGTACCGGCTATTCGAGCCTGGGCTACCTGAAGAAGATGCCGCTGTACGAACTGAAGATCGACAAGAGCTTCATGCGCGACACGCCGCACGACGCGAACGGCACGGCGATCGTGCAGACCATCCTCGCGATGGCCGACCATCTCGGCCTGCGCGTCGTCGCGGAAGGCATCGAGACGGAGGCGCAGGCGCGTTTCCTCGGCGAGAACGGGCGCCCGTGCATGCAGGGCTATCTGTATTGCCGGCCGTTGCCGTTGCCGGACCTGATCGCGCGCCTGGACCGCGGCGGTTGATACAACGCGAACGTCTACCGTTCGCTGGTCGCCAGTTCCACATCCTGTACGACGTCGACCCACGCCGCGCGCGTCAGTTCCGCCAGCCGCGCCGGCGTGATGCGCACGGCCGCATCCGGCGCGCCGGCGGCCGGAAACACCACGTCGAACGCCTTCAACGACACGTCGCAGAACACGCGCAGCGGCCGCGCGAGGCCGAACGGGCATACGCCGCCGACCGGGTGTCCCGTCTCGTGCTCCACCTCATCGAGTCCCAGCATCCTGGCTTTCTGTCCGAACGTGTCCTTGTATTTGCGGTTGTCGATGCGCCCATCGCCCCGTGCGACGAGCAGCACGACCTCGTCGTCCAGCCGCAGAGACAGCGTCTTGGCGATCTGGCCCGGCGTCACGCCCAACGCCTCGGCGGCGAGGGCGACGGTGGCGGTGCTGGTGGCGTAGCGCCGGATGGCGATGTCGGGTGCGTGGGTGGCGAAGAAGTCGGTGACGGAGTCGAGGCTCATGGGTGTTTGCGCGGATAATGATCCGGGCAGTTTAGCATTCGAATGCCATCAGACCGAAACGGGATTTTTGAACTCGGCTGATCATTTGTATGGGTCATAAGCGGCTGGCGGGGCCGCTCTATTTGCTCAGATAGCAACGGGCCGGTATGCTGAGTCTGCGGTAACTATCCGATATCGGTTGCGGACGTACATGAGAGGTTCGCGACCTGGGCAGTTAACTTTCCTACGTATTTCTCGTACGAATCCTTGCGTAATTGTCGTGATTGATCATCCGAACCCGGCGACATGCCACTCCAAAAATTATTTGAACCCTTCTGTCCGGTTGGCGCATCTTTATCTGTGTTCACCCTGACAAAAGGAAATCCATGTTTTACCTCAAACGAAATTTGCCTGGCTTTGAACGTATTGTGCGGCTCGCTCTTGCGCTCTGCCTGGCCGTCGTCCCACACACGTTCGTATTGATCGGCTGGCTCGGGATTGGCGCTTACGCGGCAGCTGCGGTATCGGCTTGCACGGCCATCGTGGGATTCTGTCCCGCTTGTGCCATGTTCGGTCGCAAGTCCATCGTGTCGAGTACCTGATGCGCGCGTCCTATTCCCTGATCGAAGCAGCTTGTTCCGGGGACAAGATGGCGGTCGAGCAGTTGCCGATCGTCTGTCAGCCTGATCTGAAGCGGTTCGCCCGTCGAACCTGTTCGACAAGCGAGGACGCGAAAGATGCCGTGCAAGTCGCGCTGTGGCAGCTGCACCGAAAGATCGGCGCGCTCAAGATGGTGGAAGCGTTTGCGACCTGGCTCTTCAGGATCGTCGAGCGTGAGTGCTATCGCCTTTTCAGGCGGCGCGCCTCCGACGACATGGAGACCGCTGACGGCGAGCTGCTGGAGTTTCCGGCCCCGGTCATTCCCGTCGACCTCCGACTCGACCTTGTATCGGCGATCGCCGCATTGCCCGCTCCTTACCGGACGGTGCTCATCCTGCGCGATATCGACGAGTTGACCGCGCCTGAAACGGCAAGTCAGCTCGGCATGTCGACTGACGCCGTGAAAAGCCGCCTGCACCGAGCCCGGGCGATGGTGAGGGAGCGCATGGTGAAGAGCGGGTATTGTCCGCCAATGGCCGGAATGGATATGCAAGGGAACTGACATCGATTGTCGTAATTCGATTCGCTGGAATCTGTTACGCGGGCATGTTCCTCTTGCGTGGCTGACTCGCACCAATGCAGCCCAAGCTAACTGTTACAAGGATACGCAACCATGAGTCATTACCAGTCACCTGAAGATTTCAAGCATATACAAACGCTGCTAGCGCTGGCCCCCCAGGAAGGTAAGGCGTTTATGGAATTCGACCACGCGGTCAAGCGCGAAGATGGTTTGATTGCACCAAAAGTTCGAGAATTCATTGCATTGGCGGTTGCCCTGACGACGCAATGTGGCTACTGCCTGGACGTGCACACGCGAGCTGCGAAAAAGCACGGCGCCACAGCCGCGGAGCTTTCAGAACTCGTCGCCATTGCCGCTGCGGTGCGCGCGGGCGCCACGATGGGGCATGGCCTTCTGGCGCTGCGGTTGTACGAGCAAACATAAGGTGTTCATGCCCCCGAGCCGAGCGTAATCGGTAACGAACGATAAGGATCCCAATTGCGCGTTCGACAGCGGGCGGGAACCCTCGAGCGCCGGCGCAGCAGATGCACTGCCGGCACGCGTCTGAAGGCCGGTACCTGCCGCTCCTGTCGCAAGCGGTACCGCCCCGTTTGTCAAACTCATGGCCAATGCGTTGCCCCGTTCCCGTATCACCCACGTCCGGTCCGGGGCGGCTCCTGCTTGTCGTGACAGTCCGCAACGTTTCCGGTTCGGCAACCTGCTGTGCCGGGTCGGACCCATTGGAATAGCGATTACGTCACGAACATTGGCCCCGCCACGTCCGCCTCGGTCGCACGCGGTCATTCAGGTTGCGGTTCTTTAGGATGCCGCGTCTTTACGACAGTGCCATTCCCGTTTGCGACATTGTCTATTTTGCTTCTGCGGACCGTGAGTCACCGTACCGACCCTTACCGACGAAAGGCTTACGGTGGAGCCATCGACATATGAGATTCGTTTTGCCGTCCCCGAGGCGGTCCGGCACGAATGGTCAAGACAGGAGGACAATATGACCACTACCGCTCACGAGATGCATGACGCCCGAACTCGCTCAGCCGCCGCCGAGTCAACAACGAATGCGCATTTCAAAGAGCTGAAAGCGAAAGCTTCAGACGTACTTTCCTCTCCGTACGTGCGCGGCGCCGCCGTACTGGGAGTCGCAACGGCCGGTTATGCTCTCTTCAGGCGCAAGAAACACCCCGCACCCGAAATGGCACGGGAACGCAGGGACCGCACCGGCGACCTGATGAAGGCGGGTAGCTTTCTTTTATCCATGGCAGCGTCGTTTGCCTCGGCCATGAACACCGCCAGCGTCGAACCATCCGCCCCGGCCCGGAAAGAAGCAGCATATGTTCCGACGCGTTCGGAGGTCGACAAACCCGACGTGAAGGACGCGCACCCATCCACAGACGCGCCCAAGCAACCACTATTCGAGCACACCTCGACGAGCTGGATCGGCAGGCAATGGCAAATATTCCTGGCAGCGGCAAACGCGTGGATGGACGATTACGCCCCGAGCATGGGCGCGGCGCTGTCGTATTACACGCTGTTTTCCCTGGCACCGTTATTGGTCCTGATCATCGCGATTGCCGGGATCGTATTCGGACAGGACGCGGCACAAGGCGCCATCATTGCGCAGCTCCAGGGCATCATGGGTAAGGAAGGCGCGACGGCCGTGCAGGGTTTGCTGCAAGCCGCCCGTGAACCGTCCACCGGGATCGTCGCGAGTATCGTCGGCGGTTTTCTTGTGCTGCTGGGCGCAACTGCCACGTTCGCCGAGCTGCAAACGGATCTCGACCGCATCTGGCGCGTGCCGGCGAAAGCGAAACCGTCGGGCATCTGGGGATGGCTGCGTAGCCGCGTATTGTCCTTCGGGCTGGTTCTCGGATTCGCTTTCATGCTGATGATTTCACTCGTCGTCAGCGCCGCGCTTGCAGCGACGAGCGATTGGCTGGGCGGGGGCGCTGCCGCGGAAAGCATGTTGGCAAGCGTATTGAATTTCACCGCGTCATTCGCGCTCTTCACGGTTCTGTTTGCGATGATCTACAAGATCATGCCGACCGCCAAGATATCCTGGCACGACGTGTGGATGGGGGCCGCGGTGACAGCGCTGCTCTTCAACATCGGCAAATCGCTGATCGGCATGTACCTCGCCAAATCGAGCGTCGCCTCGGGCTTTGGCGCAGCCGGCTCGTTTGTCATCCTCGTCGCGTGGTTCTACTATTCGGCGCAGATTTTCCTGTTTGGCGCTGAATATACGTGGGTGTACGCGAACAGCAAACCGGTGACGTGACCAAACTCACCCGAGCGCGGCACGCCAGCGGGCCCGGTAGGCCTTCAGCCCAGCGGGCGCGCCGGGCGCGATCGCCGTCCCCGTCCCCGGTGGCGCCGCGTCGCGATAACGCAGCATCCAGCCGCCGCACGTGGTGCCGCTCGCATCGTCCGAATACGATACCGGCTGTTGCGGACGCAGCGCTGCGAGCA